>Ga0208034_1001576_pt1 | contig 13454 bp, 11 predicted proteins | sample June2015DPH_8_10_FD_184699 | JGI IMG/M metagenome (GOLD analysis project Ga0208034, IMG submission 184699) | Peatland microbial communities from SPRUCE experiment site at the Marcell Experimental Forest, Minnesota, USA - June2015DPH_8_100... | ecosystem: Environmental > Terrestrial > Soil >...
AGCCCCGCAAGGCTGATCATGTCTGCCGGGAAGATATCGGTCGAGCGAATTGGAAACGGCGGAGCGAAGACCCCAGTGGCTGATAAACTGCCGAGTTGTTGGCGAGATCAAAACACTTGGGTGTGGTAATACCCTACGGGCTCTTGTCTCGTCTCCCATTCAGAGCGTTCTCCATGGCCAGTATCAAGCTTCGGGCGTCTGAGCATCTGGTCAAAACTGACCAAAAATGTTGATTCTTGTTGCTTGGGCATCGAGGTATGGGTGAACCGAACTGCGCTAATCCGTGCCATTTCTTTCTGCTGACGTGACCGGCGAATTTTGTACGGGCGCCTGAATCACTGACCGGCGAGCCGAGAAAAGCAGAAGACGGCACCACTTGGTCCGCCTCTGCCAATTAAACTTACAAACTCTAGTTCTCGTACAGCAGCACGCCCTCGGTTTCCTGCGAATCCACCAGACGGTAATACAGCTTGTTGCCCCCGGGGAAGACCTCGATGAACGCCGGCCGTGTGGTGATGGTGCCTTGGATAAGTGTCTCCGACAACGGATCTTCGACGTACTTCTGCAAGGCACGCCGCAGCGGACGCGCGCCGTAGCTGCGATCGCTGAGTGTCTGACTAAGGACCCACTTCTTGGCCTCGTCGGTTACGGTCACGGTGATTGATTTCTGCGCCAGATTCTGGTTCAGCTGGCTGACCATAAGCTCCAGGACCTGAATGAGGTCGTTCTCAGTCAGCGCGCTGAACAGGATGATTTCGTCCAACCGGTTCAGGAACTCGGGGTTGAAGGTACGCTTGACCTCGTTCCTCACCAGGTCCTCGACCTTGTCGGAGATCGTGTCTTCCTTGGTTGACTGGAAGCCCATGCCGGTGCGCTTCTGCAAGTGGCGCGCGCCGATGTTCGACGTCATGATGATGATCGTGTTCTTGAAGTCCACCGTGTTGCCCAGCCCGTCGGTGAGCTGGCCGTCTTCAAACACCTGCAACAGGATGTTGAACAGGTCAAGGTGCGCCTTCTCGACTTCATCGAGCAGCACCACGGAGTAGGGCGCCCGTTTCACGCGTTCGGTTAGCTGGCCGCCCTCTTCATAGCCGACATATCCCGGAGGCGAACCGATCAGCTTCGAGACCGAGTGCTTCTCCATGAACTCGGACATGTCAAAGCGCACCAGCGACTTCTCGCTGCCGGACATGAACTGCGCCAGCGTGCGCGCGACTTCCGTCTTGCCGACGCCGGTGGGGCCGAGGAAGAGGAACGAACCGATGGGACGGTTCGGGCTCTTCAGGCCGGCACGCGAGCGGCGGATGGCGCGGGCCAGCGCCGTGATGGCGCGGTCCTGCGAGATCACACGCTTGTGCAGCTCTTCTTCGATGCGCAACAGCTTCTGGCTCTCTTCTTCCTTGATGGAAGCGATGGGCACGCCGGTCCAGCGCGAAACTACGTCCTCGATGTCTTCACGTCCCACCACGCCGGTGGACGATTCATCGAGGTGATCCTTCTCGCGCATAGCGCGCAGGTTCTCGCGTTCCTTGCGCTCCTCGTCCGAGTAGAAGCGCGCCTTCTCGAACTCGTGGTTGGCGATGGCGTTTTCCATGCGGTGCACGATGAACTTGATCCGCTTCTGCACTTCGGTGATGTCCTCAGGCAGCGAAGTCTGGCGCAGCTTCACACGCGCTCCCGCCTCATCAATGAGATCGATTGCCTTATCGGGCAGGAAGCGGTCCGGAATATAGCGATTGGAATGCGCTACCGCGAAGTTGATGGCGTCGTCGCTGTAAGTGACCGAGTGGAACTTTTCGTAGCGGTCCTTAATGCCGAACAGAATCTTGGTGGCGTCGCCTTCATCCGGCGGCGGAACCTTGACGACCTGGAAACGGCGCTCGAGCGAACGGTCTTTTTCGATCGACTTGCGATACTCGCCCGGCGTAGTCGCGCCGATACACTGAATTTCACCGCGCGACAAAGCCGGTTTCAGGATGTTGGCCGCGTCTAACGAACCTTCGGCAGAACCCGCGCCTACCAGCGTGTGCAGCTCATCGATGAAGATAATGGCGTTCTGCGACTCCATCAGCTCCTTCATGATGGTCTTCAGGCGCTCTTCAAACTGGCCACGATATTTGGTGCCCGCCACGATTAATGACAGGTCAAGGGCCAGGATACGCTTATCTGCCAGGAACGACGGAACTTCGCCATCAGCGATGCGCTGCGCTAGTCCTTCGACGATGGCAGTCTTACCTACGCCCGCCTCGCCGATCAGTACTGGGTTGTTCTTGGTGCGGCGGCAGAGAATATGAATCACGCGCTCCAGCTCGCTTTCACGTCCCACCAGCGGATCGAGCTGGGTATCCATCGCGGCCTGGGTCAGGTCGCGGGAAAACTCACTCAGCAGGGAAGATCCGCGTTGACCCTGGGGCTGAGCTTTTTCCTGGCTGGTACGGGCCAGTTCCTCGCGGATGGTCGAAAGGTGTAAGCCGCGTTCGTGCAGGATCTCGGCGGCGAAGCACTTCTCTTCACGCAGCAGTCCCAACAAAAGATGCTCGGTTCCAATGTGCTTGTGCGAAAGGCGCTCAGCCTCCTCGGCAGCGTAAGCCAGAACCCGCTGGCACTCGTTGCTCAACGGGAGATCGACCGAGGTCGAGACCTTCTCCCGGATAGTAATGTGTCCCTCAACCTGCCTGCGGATGGGCTCAACCGAGGCATGAGAACGCAGGAACCGGAAGGTGAGAGCTCCGTCTTCGCGCAGAAGTCCCAACAGCAGGTGCTCCGTCTCTATGTAAGGAGAACCGAACTGACTGGCCTCGTAGCGCGCAAAGAAGATGACGCGCCGCGCTTTCTCCGTGTACCGTTCAAACATGAGCCCTCTCCCCGCCAAGTTCTCCGGTCAGCTGTCGGGTTAGTGACAAGCCCCATACCCTGGAACCCTTTAGGCCCATACATCATTGTGCAATCAAGATACCAACGAACCCAAGTTCCTAAGGAACTCCTGTTCATGATACTCCGTACCCAACTGCCGTTTCGCTGCAACATGGCTACAACAACTTGCAAGCCAGCTGCAGAACCTGTCCTTCCATTGGTCCGGACTGTGTTGGAAAATGTCCAAAGTCGTGACACCTTCTGTCTACACCGACTCTCACGCCGGAGCGATTCCGGCGCCACCTCATCGAGATGCCCACGATGCAGCCGCGGCACGCGATGACAGCGTCGGCCAAAAGCGAGATTATGCGTCGGCTATAAAGAGATATTTTGTGACACGTACTTTCAACCACTCTCATTTAAATCTCGCTCTGAGTCAGCATCTCGGAGTTCGAATCCCCCGGGGGCAGCCAATACCATCTTGCGGAAGTCCTTCGTGAAAAGTCTCAATGAACGAGATGTGGCCTTCGTAGTCAGGCCGGGATAGATACTTCTCGAGCTTCACGCTGAGGGCGCTGCCAGCGGCCTTTTGCCTCGCCTTGTGGGACTTCGTTCGAACCAGGCATCTATAAAGGAGTAGGACAATGAGATCTGACCGTAGCCAAGCTAATCTGCTCGTGGTGCTTTTGCTCGTGGCACTCCACAAGCGGGAGCGTGCCGAATCAAGAGCATTTTCTTGCGCCCTGGGCAGGAGCGTCCGTGACCTCCGTAACCGCAAGGGGACCCCACGCCGACAGCGCCAATTCCGCCGCCAGCAGGCTGATCAAGAACCACTCCTCCAATCACGATGCGAGGTACAATGATTTTGTCGAGCGAAACGGCAGCGGGCTCTGCAGGGATGCAACCATGCCGAGATAGCTTGGTTGGGCTCATCGAGACGATCACTGCATCTGCGCGAATATCCTTCTCGCGCTCCTGCCAACCCGCATCGGATCGGTAGAGCCGCATGCCTTGAAAACCACCGCCCGAAGGACGGAATCTACACTACCGGAGTCCTTCCCCAGTCCACGCTGAGGCGGCACATTTGCAGTTGGCGCGCAGACTCTTGTGCATAGCAGTGCTGGGCGCGAGGAATGTAAAGACTACCTCATGGAAGAAGGTTCTAAAATTCGCAAGATCGCGTTTGTCGGCGACCACTTGCCGCGCAAGTGCGGCATTGCGACGTTCACGTCTGACCTGCTTGCCGCCGTGGCAGCTGCACATCCCCAAAGCCAGTGTTTCTCAGTGTCGGTGAATGACATTCAAGGTGGCTACAAGTACCCGCAAGTAGTTCGCTTCGAGATTGAGGAGCGGGATTTATCGTCTTATCTACGTGCTGCGGACTTCCTCAACATCAGCGACGTGGACATCGTCTGCTTGCAGCACGAATTCGGTATTTTCGGAGGGACGGCCGGCGGCCATATCCTGGCACTCCTGCGCGAATTGAGAATGCCCGTTGTCACTACGCTTCATACCATTTTGCGTGAGCCGAAAGCCGACCAACGGCGCGTAATGCAGGAGTTGGTCTCGCTCTCGACCCGGCTCGTGGTCATGGCTGAGCGGGGGCGACAGATGTTGCAGGAGATTTACCAGGCACCGCCGGCCAAGATCGATCTCATCCCGCATGGCATTCCCGACGTAGGTTTTGTCGATCCGACCTATTTCAAGGACCAGTTCGGTGTGGAAGGCAGGGTGGTGCTGCTCACGTTCGGGCTGCTTTCGCCGAACAAGGGGATCGAATATGTGCTCAACGCCCTGCCGCACATTCTAGCGGAGTTTCCCGACGTTGTTTATATTGTGCTGGGCGCCACCCATCCCAACGAACTACGCGAGCATGGCGAAGCCTACCGGCTCAGCCTCGAAATCCTTGCCAAAAAGAACAAACTTGAGAAGAACGTCATCTTCTACAACCGGTTCGTAGACCTTGAAAATCTCAAGGAGTTCATCGGTGCCGCGGACCTTTACATTACGCCTTACCTCAACGAAGCGCAGATCACGTCGGGCACGCTAGCCTATGCGTTTGGCGCTGGCAAAGCAGTAATTTCGACACCATACTGGCACGCTGCAGAATTGTTGGCGGAAGACCATGGCGTGCTGGTGCCGTTCGGCGACGCCCCGGCCATAGCCCGCGAGGTGATTGGTTTGCTGCGCGACGACACCCGCCGTAATGCCATTCGCAAGAATGCTTACAAGCTGGGCCGTGAGATGGTCTGGAGCAAGGTGGCGCGGCTGTATATGCACTCGTTCGAGTCGTCACAAATCGAGGGGGCGGCGCGATCTCGAAAATCTCTCGCCACGAAGACGCTCGACCAAAAGCCGCGGGAACTGCCGGAGTTGAAGTTGAGTCATCTCTCGCGGATGACCGATTCGACCGGAATTTTCCAGCATGCGATTTTTAGCGTTCCGAATTTTTCCGAGGGCTATTGTACCGACGATAATGCGCGTGCGTTCATCCTCGCAGTGCTGCTCAGTGAGATGGGAGAGGACCCGGAGCGCGTCCGGACACTGGCCAGCACTTACGCGGCTTTTCTCCATCACGCGTTCGATCTCAAAACAAAACGCTTCCACAACCACTTGAGTTTTGATCGACGCTGGCTCGATGAACAGGGGTCAGAGGATTGTCAAGCGCGAGCGCTCTGGGCGCTGGGCGTGGGAGTCGGGCGTTCCCCCTATCGGAGCTTCCAGATCATGGCTGGACAACTCTTCGCGCTGGCGCTGCCTGCACTGACGGAGTTCACTTCGCCGCGGGCGTGGGCGTTCGGCCTTATCGGCATTCATGAATACCTGCGCCGGTTGAGCGGTGACAGCTTGGTCAACCAAACCCGTGAGACACTCACTTCCCGGCTCATGGAACTTTTCGAAAGGACCGCCCAGCCGGACTGGCGCTGGTTTCAAGAGGATCTGACTTACGACAACGCGAAGCTCCCACACGCCTTGATTCTGAGCGGACGTGCAACCGGACAACAAGCGGTGCTTGAGCGAGGCCTGCAGGCCCTGCGCTGGCTGACGGAATTGCAAATCTCCGAGAAGGGTCACTTTCGATCCATTGGCACCAACGGATTTTATCGCCGCGGCGGCATGCGCGCCAACTTTGACCAGCAGCCCATCGAGGCGCAAGCAATGGTCTCAGCCTGTCTTGAAGCTTATCGCGCCACATCGGACCTCTGGTGGTACGAGCAGGCGCAACGCGCCTTCGACTGGTTCATCGGCTGGAACGATCTCGGATTGGAACTCTGCTCTCCCAAAACAGGCGGCTGCCGCGATGGGTTGCACGTGGATCGGGTCAACCGGAACCAGGGAGCGGAATCAACCCTGGCCTTCTTGCTTTCGTTGGCGGAGATGCGCTTGGCGCAAAATATGCTGACGAGTTTTAAGGAACCGATCGCCGTCTAAGAGTAATCGCGGCCTCCGGTCTCGTTTTTCTGGAATAACCAGTCCATGAACGCCAACTCGATTCACGTCAAACGCACGGCCACGATCCTCAGGCCTGACCAGTCACGCGTTCTTCTGCGGCCATTCAGTCCGGAGGATCCCCAGCGGGCCGGCAGGATTATCGCTAGGATCATGTCGCTTCCGGAAAACCGAGTCGGCCTTCTCCTGGACGAAGTATCCACCGAATTCTCCCAGCGGCACCAGCAGATCCACAAATCCTTTCTGGAACGATTCGAACATTTCCGAGACCTCCTGTTGACCGATGAGAAAATTTCCGAACAAAGAAAACTGTTGATCGGCTCCTATTTCGTTTGCGAATTCTCCTTAGAATCCGCAGCCCTGTTCAATCCGTCCATCGTCCCGCACCCTGACCAGTCTGACCTGCCTCCCGGCGCTCTGCGTTTTATCCTCAGCTTGCGCGCCACCGGGGAGGGACACATCTCCTCCATCACTTTTCGGACGGGTATCATCCACGCCGACCATCGGATCGAGGTCCTACCCCCAACCGGCTTCCTCACCGAGCCGCGTCAAATCCCGAACCCCCGTTACGAGAAGGCGCTCTTCGAGCGGAAACTCTTTGAGCTGGGATTGACTAGCGGATTCACACGCCGGGTTATGGACAAGTTTGGAGAGTCGTTTGCATTGGAAGAACTGCGCGCCAATCTCGAAGCCGAAATGAAGCCGTCCCGCCTGTCGGATCGGAACGCGATCCGGGGAATTTTGATGCTGGCCCGGTCCAATTACGAGGTTCAGTTTCAGCCCCAGCAGCGGCTGTCTGAACGCGTCATTTTCCCGGCCACGCCGTCGCAACGCAACGGCATCGAAGACGCCCGGTTCGTCTGTTTCCAGAACGATGACGGTACCCACGTCTACTACGCCACCTTCACGGCCTTCGATGGCAAGGTGGTCTTGCCAGAGCTGGTGGAGACTTCTGACTTCCTCCTCTTTCGGTTCATCACCCTGAACGGTCCGGCCGCAGAAAACAAAGGCATGGCCATCTTCCCCCGGAAAATCAACGGCCTCTATGCCATGCTCTCCGGCCAGGACAACGAGAACATCTACCTCATGTTTTCCGACAATGTCCACTTCTGGTATGAACGCAAGGTGCTCCTTAAACCGATGTTTCCGTGGGAACTGGTCCAGCTTGGGAACTGCGGGTCCCCCATTGAGACCGAAGCGGGCTGGCTGGTCCTCAGCCACGGTGTCGGCCCCCTGCGAACGTACTGCATCGGCGCCTTCCTCCTCGATCACGATAATCCCGGCAAAGTGATCGGCCGCCTCCGCGAACCCTTGCTCAAACCGGACCAAAGGGAGCGTAAAGGGTACGTGCCGAACGTCGTTTATACCTGTGGCGCTCTCCTCCACAACGGCGAACTGATCATTCCCTATGGCATGGCCGATCACGCCACCGGTTTCGCTACGGTTCCCCTCGATGAAGTGCTGGCTGCCATGCACTAGGAAATGTCGTCGAACAGTATGAGAAAGCCCGACAAAAGAGTGGCTGTCCTGTCGCCGATAGCCTGGCGAACGCCTCCTCGGCAATACGGCGCCTGGGAAACGGTGGCTAGCAACATCACCGAAGGGCTCGTCGCCCGTGGCTGGGATGTGACGTTGTTCGCCAGCAGGGATTCTGTGACCCGCGCTCACCTGCATGCCGTGGTGGACAAGGGGTATGAAGAGGATTCCGCCGTCGATCCCAAAGTAGCCGAATACCTTCACATCTCCGAAGCGTTCGAACGCGCGGCTGAGTTCGACCTCATCCACAGCCACTACGACTTCATGGCTTTGACCTACACCCGGCTGGTCAAGACACCGGTCCTCACTACCATCCACGGATTCTCGTCAGCCAAAATCATGCCCGTCTATCAGAAGTATCGTGACGGATACTTCGTTTCCATCAGCGACTCCGATCGAGCCGCAGGGCTGAATTACCTGGCAACCGTCTACAACGGCATCGATCTCTCGTTGTACCCGCTTCAGGAAGCCGGCGGTGATGACCTTATTTTCCTCGGTCGGATCCACCCGGATAAGGGTGTTCATCTGGCCATCGAGGTTGCTCGTCTGAGCGGAATGCGTTTGATCATCGCTGGTATTATCCAGGATGAGGCTTATTTCCGGGAGCAGGTCAAACCCTATCTCGACGATCAAAACATCCTTTATATCGGACCGGTGGGCGTGCCGGGCAAAAACGAACTGTTTGCCCGAGCCCGAGCTCTACTACACCTGAACACCATCCCGGAGCGATTCGGACTTGTCCTGGTCGAAGCCAATGCCGCTGGCGTGCCCGTCATCGCGATGGATCTCGGCTCTTGCCGTGAGGTGATCAAGGACGGGCAGACCGGTTTTCTGGTTAACAACGTTACTGAAGCAGTTCGGGCCCTTGGACGAATTTCTGAAATCGATCGTCGTGCCTGCCGCAGCCGTGTCCGGCAATACTTTTCGATCGATACCATGGTGGAGGGATACGAACGGGTTTACTCGACGATTTTTGATCTGGAAGGGAAGAGACGACCATGAAGCCGGACATTGTCAGACGATACCGCCACAACCCCATCCTCACCAAGGCCGAGATCCCCTACCCAGTGGAAACCGTTCACAACGCGGCGGTTGTGAAGCATGAGAACGAATACATCATGCTTTTCCGCTCCCATCTCCGCACCGGACGGTCCATCATTGGTTTGGCACGCAGTCCCGACGGATTCCGCTTCACCGCCGATCCACAGCCCTTTCTGATTCCTGACCGGGACAGCCCTTTTGCCGCCTATGAAGAGTTCGGCGTGGAGGACCCACGCGTGACCCGGCTGGAAGGGGAGTACATCATCACCTATAGCGCCTACTCGCGAAATGGAGTGCGGATCGCCCTGGCCAAGACGAAGGACTTCAGTCAGGTGGAAAGAGTTTCCCTAATCACGCAGGCGGATTATCGGAATGTGGTGATCTTTCCCGAGAGGTTTGATGGGCTTTATGCCCGGCTTGACCGTCCTCATTCGGAAATCGCCCCCTGGTCAATCTGGATTTCCTATTCTCCGGATCTATGCTATTGGGGCCAATCTCAGCTCATCATGAAGCCTGAACCATATCACTGGGATGAAATGAAGATCGGTCCCGGCGCGCCGCCGATCAAAACGGACCAGGGATGGCTTTCCATCTATCACGGAGTTTTCCAAACTATGGATGGATCGATCTATCGTTTGGGGGCTGCTCTTCATGACCTCGAGAACCCGGCAAAGGTCATCGGTGTGGGCGACTCGTGGATTTTGCAACCGGAGGATCCTTGGGAAATAACTGGATATGTCCACAACGTGGTCTTCACCTGTGGCGCCGTTCTGGAGTCCGATGGAACCGTGAAAATCTATTGGGGGGGCGCAGACACGGTCATGTGCGTGGGCGAAGCGAATGTCTCGGATCTGGTCGCACTATGCCTCCATCACGGCAGACCGGCGAAGTAAGCATGGCATTTCAAAAGTCCTAATACCCCTGAATGGTATTTAATCCCCAGGGCAGCGTTCGCCTTGATGCCCCTCCCGCTTGTGATCCGATATCACGTCAAGGCATGAAAACTCACGATCTGTCCATCCCAACGAGTCTATGTCCCGGCTTCCCGCCCTTGCCGGAATAAAGTCCCACAGCGCATTGAAGCGGATTTTGGGAAAGGTGAGACAGCGAAACTTCAATTGTTTCGAAGTCACAGGGATAGTCGCAAAGTGCTTTCTGGGCGTGCCGTATGCCACCGTTTCCGGACACTTCACGCCATGTCCAACAGAGCTGCATGCTGGATGGCGTCCAAGAACGGCGGGCGGCGCAAAGCGGGAGGCTAGAGGCCTGAGTACGGCTGGCACTGATTCGCAGTAACAACCTACTATCGGATAAGAAGCCCTAAGTCGGGGTAAAATGTTCTCAATTGAGTGGAAATGGTGACTAGGTTGGTGGTTTATTTCTTACTTCGCTAGCCTGCCACGCTCCCGCTGGACGGCGTAAGAAACCAGGCTCTTGTCGCGGTCATCCCATGCGTCGATATGCTTTTGTGCGAGAGCATCGTAGAGGACATGTTCAGCCTTGCTGTCGGTCTCAGACGAATTGAAATCGGCATACGATTGAGTGCGTGCGGAGTTGATGATTGGATACTCGTGAGCGCCCAAATCAGCGAGCGTTTGTTCATCGAGGAGAATGCTCTTCAATTCACCGTCGTCGGTCAACGAGAACTGAGCCGCGAACGACTCCAGTTCCCTCACAGTAGCAATCTCCACATCCGCCCTCAAATCCTTTGCTCGCTGCCGCGCGGCTGCGTCGTCTCCCGCAGCAACCACAACGCAATTACCGTTTCGTAGCCGTAGGACGAATAGCGTCATATATTCCCCGACTGAGTGCTACGCCAATAGCACCGAAGCAATGTCTGTTGTGAATACCTCGCCCGGCATCACTGTTAACGTTCAGAAACGAAGATTGTTCTCACGGCAGCGCCGCTGACGAACAAGGTGATTGTACTCGATCTTCTTGCGTTCAATGCGGAGCTTCAGGGCCCGCTCGATCCGCCGGAGCTCCGACGCCTCGGCACCTGACACCAGAGTTAAAGCGAGACTCGTGGCCCTCGCGCGTCCGATGCGGGTGACACGGTGACCCTCCGACTGACCGGGGCAACCCAAGTCACGGTAACCGGCGACACTCGCAGGCGTGAACCGGCTTGAGTGATTCCGTTCTCGCGTGATTCTGGAAGAGCATCCAGCGGTCCTCAGGTCAACCTAGAATTAGCCCTTCGTGTGCGACCTTCTCAAAGCGACTTTGTGTGTGTCGCGTTTTTTCTTCTTTTTGGCTCTTGTGGCCTCCGCACGTTTATCGGCGGAGCGCTCTTGAGAAACATGCTGTTTAGAGTTTACTTGCGTCTCTGCAGGGGCTGCAGTCGGTTCCGAGGTTCCTATTATTGGGATAGCCATATTTTTCTTCTTTTTGCGTAAGAATGAAACGCGCGCGCAACCGCTAGTTCTGCTTGGCCTCCTGCGGTCGCTGCGCTCACTCCGCTCGGGATACAACCGTGGAGACTAGGGCTCCGATCGTGACACCTCTTCGGGCTATTTGCCGCCCACGAGTTCCATTAGTTCGGTCTCGGCCTGGTTCCAATCCTCGTCAGCATGGTTGCCGGTTCTGTCGCGAGACTCGTAGATTTGATAAGCGCGGGTTCGTATCTCGTCTTCTGAGAAGATACCCGGTGAATCTTTCTTGAAGGTTTTTGGCTGTTTGGAAGGGTCAGATTTCTGGCTAACTTGGACCTTGGGATTAGACACTTCAACTCCTGGACTGCCACAACTAAGAGGAGAAAACTCCAGAACGGCTGACCTAGTTCAGGCAGTCTGAATGAGAGGTAGGAAATCTCTCTCACTTTCAAGTGTACGCTGCCTGACCGACAGTGTCCAAGCTTACACCTTTGCCTGTTGCGCTGGAACCACTGTTGCCCTTCGCAATAGCCACGAAGTTCATTGCAAACTAGCGAAAGACTACGATCATCACTCTCGATTTGACAATACTCAGGCAATCAGATATGGTTCAAGGTGAGGTGGTTTCTACCCTCTCCTCTTTCAGGTTCCCTGAACATAAGTCAGCCCATCTGAAGTCTTCTTCATCTTATATGCGACACAACCTTTAGGAGGTTGAATATGTACGCACGCAATATCTCTTTTCGCCTGAAATCCAATATGCAGTTTGATTACACCCGCACATTCGAGGACCAGATTCTTCCTTTACTGCGCAAGCAGAAGGGCTTCAAGGACGAAATCACGTTGTCGAATTCTGGCAGCCAGGACGCGGTCTCCATCAGCCTGTGGGAGAACAAGAACAATGCAGACGAATACAACACCAACACCTACCCGCAAGTGTTGAAGACCTTGGCGAACGTAATTGATGGAACGCCTCGGGTCCAGACGTTTGAGACGGTCATGTCGACCTTCCATAACGTCGCCGTAGCCGTGTAATTCCGGCAACCTGTCGAACGGGAAGGTGGCTAATCCTGCCTTCCCGGACTACACCGTATCTGAAGAACCCACCACAGCCCGGCGCGCATTCCCGCTTGTCGCACCTTGGTTGTAAGGGCGTGATTGCTAAAACGTACGGCATCAATCGCGCATGAAGGATGACAACCATGCATCTATTCCAAAACGCAGAAACTATCGATCGCCTGGTAACACAGGGCGAACTCCTCTTGAAAACCTACCACGCCGAGTATGATAAAGATCCGGCAAGCTTCCATGCTGAGTTCCTCCGTGGCGACTTCGCAGGCTGGCGCAGCACGGTGCACACGTTGTACGGCGATTGCGCGGAAGAGATTATTGATCGCGTTCTAATCGAGACACGCTTAGCCAATCCCGGGGACGAAATGCGAAGCGGTGCCGCCCATGGCCTTTGAAGCCATTCTGGCGGAAGCCGAGCAGCTCCATAACGTCAGCAATCGTCTTGAGGCGCTGGCGAAGCAACATCCGCCTGTGTCAGCAGCGCTCATGACGATCTCGGGAAGTGTTCGTAACACGGCTACTGTCTTGGAAGTGCTGATAGTGACGAAAACCACTAAGCCGATCTGAATAGATCAGGCGTCGGTAGTGACTCAACCAGATTCGCTCCATATTGCCCCCTCGCTCGCCTGCCGGCGAACCTCCATCTCCACGGGGCCCGTGCGGTCCATCGAACCGCTGCGAGTGACTGCATTGAATGCCGTCACCGTTGCCGGTCAGGCAACCCATTATCGTGGAACATCGCCGCAAGTCTACCGCAGGAAAACCGCGAGGCAAGGTAAACGAAAACGCCGGCAGGAATTTATTGGATCCTTCTTTGCACTTTTCCAATATCGCAGAGTTGGTCGCGTACGGCGACATCACCGTGGGAGTGTTGCGCCCCATCGGGTGTGTCGCCACCCCATGCGACGAAGACAGCACGTTGGTCATGCTGGTACGCCGAAACAACGAGAGCTTAATCCAGTTCCCGACGCGCCTCGATCAGGCGATGGCCAAGGCATACAACGAGGGCGTCTTCACGGACGAGATCAACCCACCACTCTGACTCCTAAAGTCGATTGAATCTCCTAGGAATCTCGCCTCAATTCCTCACCGTCAAGACGGGGCAACTTGCACCGCGTACCACTTCGTACG
>Ga0208034_1001594_pt1 | contig 13321 bp, 19 predicted proteins | sample June2015DPH_8_10_FD_184699 | JGI IMG/M metagenome (GOLD analysis project Ga0208034, IMG submission 184699) | Peatland microbial communities from SPRUCE experiment site at the Marcell Experimental Forest, Minnesota, USA - June2015DPH_8_100... | ecosystem: Environmental > Terrestrial > Soil >...
AAGCGGAAGGTGGACAACTGGCCGTCGGAAAGGCCGTCAAGAGCCGTGCGGGCGGATCGGATAGACCTGTTGACAGACCGAGCGCTGGTCGGCCGCCCAGCCTGGTTTCTTACTGTCTGAATCGCAGTTCTGGCGTCCGTTTGGACACCCGAAGGTTCGTTGGTGGAGTTCAGCCTGGGAATCTCCGTCAAGAGTTTCAACTACAAATAGGAGGAAGATATGGCAACAGCATTACCAATCCTGGATATCCAGGAACCGGGCTCGGATTTGGCCCGGAAAACCGTCTTCATCAAGCTTCACCTGGGCTTGCTGGGCAATAGTCGCAAGGTTAGCTCATCCCAAGTTGAAGTGGACGCCGATAAGGAACTCATCCGTGTGGCGAAAACCTTGCTCGACTCGCCAGAGCTTCAAGCCATCCGCACACTCGATGGCGACGTTCGCCGCTTTCTTTACGATACGTGCCTGCCGTTCGAGGTGGGTATTCACCTTCTGCCTCTGGGGTTGCTGGAGACGGTGGATGAAAAGCTGCACGAGTTCAACGACAATCGCAGGGTGTTGGTGGAGGTGTTCCTCGCTGCCTACCCACGCCTTTGCCAAGAGGCCGCAGGGCGACTGCGCACGCTCCATAACCCCGCTGACTATCCGCCGGTAGAGGAAGTGAGCTCTCGTTTTACCTTCAGTTGGCAATACGTCAGCTATGGCGTACCGGAACAGCTTCGGGAGATTTCAGCCCGAATGTTCCAGACCGAGCGGGACAAGGCCGTCCAGGCCATGTCGGAAGCCTGCGCCGAAGTCCAGCAGGTGATGCGCGCTTCGCTGCTGGAGCTGGTCAGCCACCTCCGGGACCGGCTGGCTGACCAGCCGGACGGCAAGCCACAGCGTTTACGGGAAACAACCTTGCAGAAGCTGCGTGATTTCCTGGGAACGTTCGATTTACGCAACGTAGTGGACGACCAGGATTTGAAGGAGCAGGTCGATAAGGCGCGAGCTCTGCTGGAGGGTGTGAGCACGGATACGCTGCGGAACATGCCGCTGATTCGGTCGCGGGTACGGGAGGGCATGGCAGAACTCGCCACCCAGATGGACGCACTGGCGGGTGATCGCGTTAGCCGTAAGTTCCGCTTCGATGAGGAAGGAGGACACAACTCGTGTGCCAATGTGTGAATAGGGTAACTCTAATAGGGTTTTTGGGTGACGCTCCAGAACTTAAATTCAGCCCGAAGGGCACGCCCATCGGGACTTTCAGCCTTGCGGTCAACGAGCGGTGGAAAGACGCAGAGGGTGCTGCTCGTCAGAGAGTAGAGTGGTTTCGCATTGTTTGCTTTGGTCGGCTGGCGGAGGTCTGCGGCGAATACCTGAATAAAGGCAGGCACGTTTACCTGGAAGGGCGGTTGCAGACCCGGAAGTGGGCAGGCCCTGAGGGCGAAAAGCGCACGGCTATCGAAGTCGTGGCCAACCAGATGCAGATTCTGGATCGGCTGCCCCAGAATGGGAACGGTGCGAAGCCTGCCGAATCCTCGAAGCCCGCGGAGCCCGTCGATGAGGGCGACAATCCCTTCAACGATCCTGGAAGCGAGACGGCGGAGCAAGTTCCTTTCTGACGGGCTGCCCCTCGGCGGTGCCCACATTTGAGTGGTCCCACATATCTCTTGCTGCAATTGAACACTGGAGATTTCGCCCTGCACCCGTGGCCAGCGGATGCACTCTGCACTGTTAACCCGGCTGACAATTGCGTTTAGTGTTGGGCAGGTGTAGGTTATCGGTCCGGCTGGAGTTCGATCATCGAAATTCTGGCTTGGGAGATTCTCTCAGAGCAAGGTGTAGCGCCAGCCTGTTTCTCAAGTTTCGCGGCTGGCAAACAGAACCCAGGGGGTGAGCTATGACGACACGACGGAGTTTCTTAAAAGCCTCTGCATTAGCGAGCGCAGGGCTTCTGTGGCCCTGGAGACGCGCCTTCCCATTCGCCCAAAGTCCGACCAATCTGCGGAAGTTCATCACCGCACTTCCGGGTCTGGGCCCGGAAGGAGCCAACGAAATCGGGCAATACATCCCGGTGGCTACGCCAGATACGAAGAAGTTCCCGGGTGTCGACTATTACCGAATCTCGATGGAAGAGTATAGAGAACTCCTGCATCCCGATTTGCCTAACGAAACGCGCCTGTGGGGCTACGCCGACGCCACCAACCCGACGGTGGAAAGAGCTGTGAACAAATACCTCGGTCCCGCCATCGTGGCCCAGAGGGGCAGACCGGCAAGAATCAGCCATGTCAACAGGCTTCCTCCCAAGCACCCTCTGCCCGTCGATCACACCATTATGGGGGCGGAAGTGGGGCAACCCGAGAACCGCGCCGTGGTGCACCTGCATGGTGGCTTGGTTCCCTGGACCAGCGATGGGGGACCCTACGCGTGGAGCACCCCCCACGACAAAACTCACGGGGTGGATTGGCAGCCAGGAGACTTTCTGTACCCCAACGACCAGAGTGCAAGGCTGCTGTGGTACCACGATCACGCCATGGGCATCACCCGCCTCAACGCCTATGTAGGACTGGCAGGGCCATACCTTTTAACCGATCCTGTCGAAGCAGGTCTGGTGGGCAGCATTGGCGCTATCCCCGACGCCCAGATCCCCCTGGTGATCCAGGACAAGAGCTTCGTCCCCAGGGACATCGAGGATCAGGATCCCACCTGGGAGTGGGGAAAGCCCGGTGACCTATGGTACCCGCATGTGTATGAACCCAACATCTTCCTCGGCAGCATTCCCAATCCGAAGGGCAGGTGGGACTGGGGCACAACCTGCACCCCGCCGTCCGTGGGAACACTTCCACTTCCCAAGCAGGCCTGCGCGGTGCCGGAAGCATTCTTCGACACCATCCTGGTCAACGGAGGGGTCTATCCCTACCTCGAGGTGGAGCCAAGGCGGTACCGCTTCAGCATCCTGAATGGATCGCAGGCACGGTTTTACAACCTGCAGCTTTATGTTGCCGACCGCATGGGCAAAGAGGCAAATCTCGCCCAGGCCGGCCCCGCCTTCATCCAGATTGGCACAGAAGGTGGCTTCCTGCCCGCCCCGGTGGTGCTCAATAACCCGCCTGCGCCTACCCCCATGGTAGAACCCGGCGAAGCGAATCCCGACGGACCCTTCAACCTTCTACTTGCCCCAGCGGAACGTGCCGACCTGATTATCGACTTCAAGGGATTCGAGGGAACAAGGCTTATCCTTTACAGTGACGCGCCTGCACCGTTCCCGGGGGGAGACTCGCGCAACGACTACTTCACCGGCGACTCCGACCAAACGAGCACCGGTGGCGCGCCTGCAACCAGGCCGGGCCACGGGCCCAACACCCGAACTCTCATGCAAATCCGGGTGAAAAACGGGCCTCACATTGCCGGGGAGCCGGACTTTGCCCAGACCCTAGTCATGCTCCAGGCTGCCCTCCCGATTGCCTTCAGCGAGTCTCAACCCCCGTTGCTCTCGAATGACGTCGGTTCGTATATATCCGGTGATGGTAAAACCCTGAATGAGGATTTCGACGATTACGGCCGCTTGATTCAGAGGCTCGGCACCACCACCAGCCCCAGCCTCAATAACCAGGGATTGAATACCTACGGGTTGGGGTTCATGGACCCGGTTACGGAGACCGCAAATAACGGCGATACCCAGATCTGGAACATCTTCAACCTCACGGGTGACACCCATCCCATCCACTTCCACCTGGTTAACGTCCAGGTCATTTCTCGGGCGCCGTTTGATGCGGTGACGCCCGATTTCGCCAGCATTGGAACCACAAGACCAGCCGACCCTAACGAACTGGGTTGGAAAGAAACCGTCAGAGCGAACCCCGGCGAAGTGACCACCGTGATGATGCAGTTCAATGCGCCTAATCCCAGAGTCGTCCAACCCTGGGTCAAGTTCGCTACCAGCCCCAGGACCGGCGGCTATGAGTACGTGTGGCACTGCCACATCCTGGAGCACGAGGAGCACGATATGATGCGTAGCCTTGTCGTGAAGCCGTAGCAAGCTTGGTGACGGCGTCTACCCTTTGCGCCGGCGCATGCTGGCTATCCTTAACAAGGAGGCCGTGAAGCGCGTGGGGCGGGGGAAGATAGTCCCTTCTGAAGTCAATTCGTGAAAAGTCATATGGGCTGGCACAGGCGACCGCTTTACAGCGTCTGCGCCGGCCGTGGGCTTTTCGATACCGCAGCGGCAACCGCACGCCGTCAATCTGATTGGGGCACGTCGCTACCATTGCCTTACCCAAAGCAGAATTGTTGTAACTCGTCCACCGGCAGTCTTCCAACCACTCGGCCGTCAGCCTACCGGAAATGTGGCCCCGTTCCCGCTTTCTGTGGAGCGACACGGAAGACTCCAATCCCGCACTCCGATTCTCGGCCCGAATCGAGCCCTCCTGCTTCTGGATCCCTCAGCGAATCGCAACTCCAGCAAGCCACCCCAATTTATTTTGCTCTTAGCCCGGAATGAGTCCGAAACTTCCTATACTAACCAGGTATGAAGAACAGAAGTTTAGCTTTCCCTTGTTTCAGGGCCGGTAGTCGGTAGCTACCGGCCTCCCTCCTACCGGAGGCAGAGAAACAGGGGATACGGGAAGGCTTAATGCGTGCTGTAATTCGCCCCAATCGACATTTGGATCATCCCGGCGATACTGCGCCACCAGCCTGTACGGTCGTGGGCTGAATGGCTTGATACTGGCTGAAGGCCAGAATACGAGATTTGGCATTGCTGAATGATAAAATATATGTGATGGAGCTCATTGCCTAGCGGCTCACCAGCTCCTGAACGACGATTACCACGCCTCGTATCCCTTGCCGGTCGATGCACCCATAGACCAATGGCAAGCCCCCTGCGGGGTCTGGTATCGCTAATACCGTGCTGGCGGAATCCAGCAAGCCTGGCAGGCTCAACCTGCCCCGTGGAGTGAATGGAACAGATGAGGGTATGCTGTAATAATAAACCCAGGCTCCGCCGACCTGCGACCTGGTGGCAGTCAGCTACAATTCCCTCCTGGATGATGCGTCCTCCACTGAAGACCAGTGAAGTATTGGTTGCCTAAGATGGACTTGGGCAACCAATAATCCACTGAACAACCTGTGAAGCCAAGCAAGGATTAGTAACTGCCGCTCATTACCTCGTGAGCGAGCCTTGAACAGTTGTAACAGGCGGACATACCCAAGGAAAAATGCCAAGGCACGTAGCTACTGCCCATATGGTGAGGTGCGCTTGATCGAAGACAACGAATACACTGCCTGGTTTGATGGAGCTTGTGGACCTATCAATCCCGGAGGAACCGCTACCTACGGAGTGATGATCAAAGACCAAGATGGTACCATCCTTGTGTGGGAGCACGGCTTGGTCGGTAAGGGCAGTACCATGTCCAACAACATTGCGGAATACGCAGGCGTACTCCACGTCCTGAAATACCTGAGTTCTCGCCCGCCAGGGCGAGTGACGATCTATGGAGATTCCAACCTGGTCATAAACCAACTCAATGGCAAGTGGCGCATACGCAAAGGACTGTACCTCTCGACAGCCATTGAAGCAAAAGCGCTGCTCGCTTATCTGCACAGTCGTGGGTGGCAGATAAACCCCTGCTGGATACCTCGTGAACGAAATAACGAATGCGACAAGTTGTCGAAGATGGGCTGCGCTACGAAAGAAAGGCCACATTCACCACAACAGAAAGCGCCGAAGCGGCAGGACCCACGCGATGCTTTGATGTTGGGCAGGACAATCAAGTCCACCGGAATAACGGTGCTGAGAGCCGAGCCATCGAAGGGTAAAGATCGGTGGGTATGCAAATGCCCGTGCGGTAGAGAGTTCATTGCCCACGGATGGGGTGTAAGGCATGGGCGTACCCGGAATTGTGGGAGTGACGAACATAATGTGAAACCAAGAGAGCATCAAGTCGCAGTGTTCGCGATGGGATAAGGTCGACCTACACGTGACTGGAAAACCCCATGGTTAATCCACGGTGAAACCTTCATTGCACCCTGTTCGGGGTGAGTTACTTCGAGGAGTGAGCGCGACAAACGTCGTAATCTGACTCGCTTCACGTGCGAGCCGGACCGCTATTCCACCTTGTGACCGTCCTCCTCAGGTCAGTTGCTTGACAGTCAGCAGGCCTCTTCCGGCGTAGCCTCAATGGAAAACGCCCAGCAGATAAGCTACAAGGAGAATCAGTAATACGGTGCCTAGCCCGAGGCCAGCACCGCCACCGTAACCCCAGCGGCTATGGCCGTAATACCCCCCACCGCCGCCTAAAACCAACAACAAAATGATAATGAGTATCAACATTGTGGATCTTCCTTTCTTCTGAACGTTAGCTCGCGGTCGGCTGGCGGGAAGTTATTCCTTCCCGCGTGCTACCAAGAGCACAATGCCGCCCGTCAGCGCCACTGCGCCTGCGATGCGGGAGAAGTTCGTCGGGCCAGTCGGGGTGCGCTTCGCACCGACGCTAGCCGGTGGCGCCAACACGCTCCAGCCCGTGATCCAGGCCAGCGCGGCTCAGGCCTCTGTAAGTCTCGCGCCCTCCGCGATGGAAGATGGTCCGCTAAACCCCCAGAACTTTTTCAACCTGGCCGATCTTCTTCTGGACCTTGCCGGCCATCTTCTCGTTGGTGCCTTCGTTTTCCAGGTTTGGATTATTGGTAGCTTTTCCCACCTTCTCCTTGATCTTGCCCTTCACTTCGTGAATCTTGCCTTTTCACCTCGTCCTGAGTACTTGGTTTCATGTCGCCCTCCTGCTTAAAGGTCTTGAAGCTCTTGTCTGGGTTGTTTGGTCTTGGCATCGTTAATCTTCCGCTAGCCTGATTTCCGAAGTCTCAAAAAACGTTCTCGCTCGCATCCACCACACGCTGAGAGTACCCCTCGGTTCGAAAAGCAGGGGGCACCCCTCAGGCTTGGACAATCGAAAATGTCAGACCCTGTGCCTGACGGGGGAAAGCACTAGACGGCATCAACCCCAGTAGGGCTTGTAGCCGTAGTATCCGTAAAGCGAGGCTCCCCAACCGGGGTCTGCCATGTTTGGCCATTTGTCCTTGTCAAATCCCGTCGCCTTTTCCAAAAGCTCCTTCTTGGCATTCAGAACTAACCTCTTCTGGACCGTGTCGACCGAAAAAGCCTGCCAGGGAATGGCGAACAGTTTGTCTCCAATACCCAGAAAACCGCCGAACGACAAAACGGCATAGGCGATCCGCCCTCGATCCAAGTCGATCATGATCTCCTCGATTTTGCCCAGGTCTTCGCCTTGGTGATTCACTACGTTGTCACCCTTCAAACTGCTCGCGGAGAGGACAAGCCCGAAAGTCTTTGCTGGTTGTATTGCTGCGGTCATGAAAATTCTCCTTTATGTTTTGAGGCTGAGCTGGGGGTAGCGGTTTATCGCCGATGCCCAACCGAAAAAGGTTTGTATCGGCTCGCCTTTCCTCCCAGCGGCACCTAGCATGATATTTCCTCGGCGATGTACTGTCTGTTCAGAGTTGACCAACCCCCTGACCAAAACGGCACAGCACTAAGTCCGGACAGTAGATGCCAGGCACACTTCCTGATGAAAACGGCTGCGCAGGCGAGCCCCCCACTCCATGATCTGGAATGAGCAATTTTGACCAAACGTGTGAGCCGTCCTGAACTGACACTGAATCAAGCCAAGGGTAAAAGAAGAGTGCCTCGCGCATCTGTTGGGAGGCGGAAGTCACCAGGCGCTCCGTTCGGGGCACGCCGTGGGTTCGAAAGGGAGAACGGAGACATGCCCGGGAAAATCGCAGCAGCGTTGGGTATATGCCGCGATGACTCCAGTATGGAAAACGCTGATGAAAGGAACAACATGAAAACGCTTAAACTGTGCTTAACCATGCTCATGCTGCTCGCAGTGGGGAGCCTGATTTGCTGCTCAGGGGCATCCAAGCAGTCGCCTGATGTTTCTGACAGCATCCGCAAATCGCTCGATCAAGCCGGCCTCAAATCTGTGTCCGTAACACAGGACCGCGACAAGGGTGTCGTGACCCTGAGCGGAAACGTCGCGGCAGACGCTGAAAAGGCTCAAGCTGAGTCCATCGCAACGGGAATCGCCACTGGGCAGGTTGTGTCGAACCAGATAGCCGTGGTTCCTCCCGGAGGCGAAGGTGCGGCCAAGACCGTAAACTCGGATTTGGACGCGGGTATCGAGAAGAACCTGGATGCTGCTCTCATCCAGAACAAGTGCCACAAGGGCGTCACATACGACGTCAAGAGTGGCGTGGTGACGTTGACCGGCGAGGTCAGTTCTCAATCCAAGCGCGCACAGGTCGAGAAAGTGGCGTCAACCGTTCCCAACGTGCAGCAGGTGGTAAACGAGCTGCAAGTCAAAGATCAAAAGGCCACCTCCACGCCCACACAGTAAGAGCCGGGAACGCGCGCTGGGGCGCATGGCCTTGCGACTCTGTTTTGTCGAGGAGGAGATGCCGCGTCGTTTGGAATTTATTCCATTGGATTCGCGAAGGTGATGGGGGCCTGATTTACGGTGCTTATCTGATGCATGTCCCTGCACACTGAATCGTCGTGGGTGCGATAGCACTATTGGGCCCAGGGGTTCTGACGGGTGTAAAAGCAACGCGCCAGAAGGATCCGTCGGGATGGCGGTATTTGTGCTTAGGTCTTTCGGGCAGCTCCCGATAGTACCGGGGGCTAAGAATATTGGTAGCCAGGGTTGGCCGTCCGAGATTGTTTTGGACAGGGCATGATCATTACTGGTGCGCCGGCTATCCTCATTCGTGGGTGGCGCCTCGCGCAAACGAATTGTATATCTTCGCGACGCATACATGGCGAACTTCTCGATGGATGCATCACCTGCGGTGGCAGCGTTCCTTTTTGAACAGACCTCTCGAGTCTCGGCCTGACAGCCTTTTCAAGGATCTTGATTTTCTGCGAGCGTAGATGCAACTAACCCCTGAGTTTGCGCTGAGTCGCGCAAGGACAGGGCTTCGGAAGGAGGTGAACCATGCCAAGCTACGCAGCAATGATGATGCCGGAAAGGAGCGCGGCAAGTGATTCGGTGAAACCGGCCGCAATCGCAGACCCAGCGGAAAGCGAAATCGCCACCTTTGCATATCGATTGTGGCAAGACAATGGCTGTCCCGTTGGATCAGATAAAGAAGATTGGTTCCGCGCAGAAGCGATGCTCAAAAACGCACTCGTCACGAAGCGGCGAGATCTGTCGGGACGTCTATCGGTCCCCCGCAGCGATACTGGCACCGAGTTCGAAATGCTGGCCGTGTTCCAGTGGGAGGGACATTGGGTGGTATGGGAAAGTGAATGGGGCGGCGCGCGCTGGGTTTGGGATTTAGGCCACTCCGGCGTTGAAGTTTTGAATCGAGCCGCCTGAACGAACACCTCAGGATAACCGCCCAATCCCTACATTGACATCCTATTCGAGCCTGGCCGTAAAGCCATGGCGTGTTGTTCGCGTCAGCATATTCTTCACGGCCAGGTCAACTTGTCCGATGCCAGCTACATGTTAATGGCTCCCGCCTTGCAGTTCCTCTCTTATTAAACATGATGAGCGCTTTTGACCAGACAATCGAACCCTCCTCGTTTATAAACATCCTTGCGATCAAAACTCAAAGGACGGGAAGTCCTTCCAATGTTGACTCACCCGCCAGGGAGATCGCATACATAATCGAGGTATCTATGCAGGGTACGATCAAACGGGTGGTTCGGGATCGGGGCTTTGGTTTCATTCTCACATCGGATGGGCAAGAGGTCTTCTTCCACCGCAATGGTCTTCAGGGAATGGTCTTTGAGAATTTGAAGGAAGGCGTGACCATGGAATTTGAGGTAGAACAGGGTGCAAAGGGCCCACGGGCTATAAACGTTCGGCCGAGCGCTGGGTGAGTTTTCAATATTGGTTACTGCCGAAAGCAGATGCCTCCTTACACGGGTGGTCTTCTCAAATGGGAGACACCTGACTTGGCCGGGTTGCGATCTGTGTCGAAGTCGGCTGGGATCTATTCAGGATCCAGATACCTGCTTCGATCAGAGTTGGTGCTCGACGACCAAGGTAGGCCATGGCATTTTCCACTGCATTCGATTCATCATGGTGGTCTGGTCCGGATTCCTCACCGTAAATCTATCCCTGCCTGGTAGAAGTGTCTCCTGCCATGTTGTCCTGCCAGCAACTCTTCGAGTACCCGTCCCGATCAACTCAATCTTCGGTAGTGGGTAAGTTGCCTGAATGGGCGTTTGCAGCCAAGGGGATTACTTCCGAGTACGCCGTCGCTCGGTCAGAACTTCGGATTGCCCCTGGAAATTCATGGTTAAACCCTTGGCGGCTTATGGGGAGAAATGTGGATAACCCGCAGCAACCGTTTGCCAATGAGCCACTTGAAGCATCATTGGTGCGGGAGACTTCTGCCAGGCCAATTCGCCGCGTTCATGCCGCCGCTACCGTTCGTAACGCACGGAGGTGATTCATGGCTGGCCTCAGTGTGCTGTTTAGACCAAAGCTGTGAGCAATATTGAATCGACGCCCGCCTTCGCTTGAAGCTATAAAGGTTACGCGTTTGTCGTCAGCAAAGAAAAGCGGTGCGGACGCAGGGTGGGAAACGCAAGATTCGGGTTCTTCAGTACCAGATTCTATCGATCAACACAAGAGACAAAGAGAGGAGTTCCTATGCAAATGAATTTCAAGCCATATGTCTGGGTTCTGGCGGTAGCGGTGGGTGCGGGTATCATCGGAGGCACGGCACGCGCTGTGGCGTTTCCGGCAATGAATGACCAAGGTCAGGGCCAAGATTATTCGAAAAACAAGAAGTACCAGCAAGGGATACGCGAAGGCCAGGATGACAAAGCGCATAACCGGGACCACTTCAGGAAGCACCACTTTGCTAAAGACGAAGACAATAAAGCTTACGAGGCTGGCTACCAGCAGGGCCACGGGGGCGATAAACACTAGAAATACCAGCCCGGGCTTCTGGCAATAGAGCACGCGGGCATGAACTTGAAGGCCTAGTTGCGGGAGGCACCGACATTGTTTATTCATGTCGGTGCCTTTTCTTTGACGCCCACTCACAGAAAAGGAGACTTTCAATGCCATACATTAATGTCGCCAAGGAAAACACCGGCAACATCAATCTCTACTATGAGGACCATGGCACGGGTAAGCCGGTCATCCTGATCCACGGGTGGCCGCTGAGCGGGGCTTCCTGGGAGAAGCAGGGCGCGGCCCTGCTGGATGCGGGCCATCGGGTCATTACATACGACCGCAGGGGTTTCAACCGGTCCAGCCAGCCGTCGACGGGCTACAACTACGACACCTTCGCCGAGGACCTGCACCAGCTCGTGACGAAGCTCGACCTGGGTGATTTCGCGCTGGTCGGCTTCTCGATGGGTGGCGGCGAGGTGGCCCGCTGGTCCACCAACCCATGCCAGGACAAACCCATAGTTAACCTATTGCAGCCTCCCCTTGATTAACATCGTATTCAAGCCTGGCCGTAAGGCCATGGCGGGTTGATCCAGTCAGCGTATCCTTTACTTTCAGGTCTACTTGTCCTGACTGGACTGGATTCCTCCCCGTAAATCCATGTCTGCCTGGCGGAAGGAACATACCAGCAACCCATCGAGTACCCTTGGTCACGATTGCACAGACATCTGTGCGTAATGGGGCAGACACGCGTCTCCGCCGCTTCTATCATGATGTTCAGGGGAAGAGTAAGAACAGCACTCTCCTGAATTTAGAGGGTAGACATGGGAATCATAAGGAAACCTACGAACGAATCTGACAAAGCTACACTCGCCCGCGTCAAGAAAGAAATGGCGCAGCCCCGCATCGCCAAGTCCGCAAGAAAGGACGAGTGAGCCCAACAAGACTCGCAGTGGCCGCGTCATAACCGTTAGTCCCCGCAGCTACTTCTTCGAAAGCTCGCGTTGGAAACGCCCTTCAACCTCTTTACGGCTCAGGTCAGTTTCTGCTTTGTTCAACAGGATCGAATACACGACTTCGTTACCTTCGATCTGAGCCGTGATAAACGTGGTGTCCGCCAGTTCGTCGTGACTGAATTTCACCTTTCTGCCGTCTGCAATGGTTCTGATCCACTCGTCGTTTGGCATTTTCATTACCCCGCAAACTTCAAGTGTAGGAGACGCCTCCCGGGTCCGCAATCAAACAGTCTCGTAAACCTTGTAAGCGTTGGCCTCATCCATTGCGGCTTTTGTCCACCGGCGACCCGAGACCTCCGGACGTAGCGCTCGGATGCATCCCCACTTGAACACTCGTGCGCCACACACCCTGGGATCGGCCTCATCTACCTCCAGCATGTGCTGCGGGTTATACGCCGGAGCATGCACGTGGATTAGAAGCTTCTCCGCCCAGTTGATTTCGTTCCGCCAGTCGTCTGATGATGGAGTCTTCGTAGCGCCCTTCAGGCGACCCACGTAGATTTCGATGTGCGCTCGGTCCTCTTGCGAACCCCCGCCGAAGTTGTGTTCCTCGATCCTCTCCCCAAACGTCCGCCCGACCGTCTGACCGATATAAAGAAGCACGTTGGAGCCGTAGACCGGGTGATGCCCATATATTTGATAGAGCCCACGGTCCTTCCCAACGTCTTTAAGAGTGTCAAGCTGGTTGAGTGAATAGGGCCCGTCCCATTCGATATGGATGATCCTTTCTTCCATACGTTGAAGTTCTCACCTCCAATGCTGGCCGCGTTATTATTTGGCCGGGATTTCCATCTTGACGCCCGAGACGCCCACAGTATACACCCAAGGACCTACATTGCGACCGCAGGTGCTAGGCATTGAGTTCGCCGAGGCCCAGCCGTTCGTCGTGCATCAGAACGAGACTTCCAGCGGGGGTGACGGGTGAACCGTGGAAATCCACATTCAGAGAGCTGAGTCAATGAGGGGTAAGGCCGCTCTTCCCGCATGGAGAATCTCATTGAAAGGCAGGGTATAACCTCTTCGAACTTCCGCCCACTCGCCCGGTAAGCGGATTCGAGAATTCGAATCCTGCCTGACCGGCCTGGGCCGAGGCAGCCTTGCCCACCCAGGCTACGCGCGCTTTAATGACACAGGCGGGATCGGAAGCAAGAAGGAGGCTGACGGGCTGGCCCGGTGCAAGGGCGGCGTCGGATTGCAATCGCAAGCCATAAGGCGAGAGGTCCACGGTCGTAGCGACGTATTCAGCCTCATCGCTCTCTATCACAAGCGTCACAGCCATTTGCACCCTGTCCTTCGCCAAAACGCGATAATGATACATTCCCTGCAAAAACAGCCGCCCAAAGACCGCAGTCTCGGCCCGTCGCTCCGGGCCTCGGTCTTTGGTTCGGGATGTCC
>Ga0208034_1001598_pt1 | contig 13298 bp, 14 predicted proteins | sample June2015DPH_8_10_FD_184699 | JGI IMG/M metagenome (GOLD analysis project Ga0208034, IMG submission 184699) | Peatland microbial communities from SPRUCE experiment site at the Marcell Experimental Forest, Minnesota, USA - June2015DPH_8_100... | ecosystem: Environmental > Terrestrial > Soil >...
TGACCCAACTTGGCGAGGTCCTCTTCCAGTCGGCTTGGCCGGGGTCAAAGGCCCAACATCCGACTCAATGAGACCAAGGCCGGCAAAGGGTAAAGACTTGGAAACCTTATCTCCGACGGGCTCCTAGCGGACGTTGGAGCGTCCCGCTCCCGCCAAGAGCGCGCGGCCAGGATCCCCACGCTACGTCCCGGGAATCGCCACTTTCACTTTTGGGGCGGACAACCTGGTTCCACGCGCATCTTTTCGCTCCCCTTTCGCAACGGCGTTGCGTCGGGGATAATGGAATCTTGAGGCACCTGTGAACCCGAACCTTCGCGAAAAATCGGAAGCCCTGCCCGCGCAGCCGGGCGTTTACGTCTTCAAGGACGAGAACGGCAAGCCTATCTATGTGGGGAAGGCAAAATCCCTGCGGGCGCGGGTGCGTTCCTATTTTCAGGAATCACGCTCGGCGGATGACAAGCGCGATCTCATGCTCGACGCCGCCCACGACCTTGCGACCATCCTGGTGGATAACGAACACGAGGCGATGGCGCTTGAGAACAACCTGATCAAGCAGTATAAGCCTCGCTACAACATCCTGCTGCGCGACGACAAGTCGTATCCGTATATCAAATTCACCGCCTATGAGCGCTTTCCGCGCGTTTATGTGACGCGCCGTGTGAAGAAAGACGGTTCCATCTATTTCGGCCCGTACTTTCCCGCCAACCTCGCCTATCGAATTGTGGATTTCATTCATCGGCACTTTCGCGTGCCTTCATGCTACGTGGACCTGACGCGGTCTCATGCGCGGCCGTGCTTGCAGTATTACATCAAGCGCTGTTTGGGGCCGTGCGTCAAGACGCTGACCACGCCGGAGCGATTTGCGGAGGCGGCACGGGACGTTCGCCTGTTGCTCGAGGGCCGCGAGAATGACCTGGTGCGTAGCCTGACCGCCCGCATGGTGGAGGCTTCCAGCGCCCTTGAATTCGAAGACGCGGCCCGCTATCGCGACCAGATTCAGACGATCGAAGAACTTCGCGAGCGGCAGAAAATGGCGGCAAACTCCGGCGAGGAGGCTGACATCCTGGGTTTCCATCAGGAAGGCGCGCTGGTGGCCGTCAATCTTTTTCACTTGCGCGGCGGACGCGTGCTCGACCGGCGCGAGTTTTTCTGGGAGGATTTGGAGGAATTCAATCCGCCCGAATTCTTCTCCTCACTGCTCAAACAACTCTACTTGGACCAGCAATACTTGCCGGGCGAAATTCACACGCCCGTCGACTTCGACGATCGCGAACCGCTGGAGGAACTGCTCTCCGAAAAACGCGGAAGGCCCGTCCATGTTCTTACCCCGCAGGCCGGGCGCAAGCGTGCGCTGGCGGAATTGGTGGCGCGAAACGCCCGCCACTCGTTTGAACGGCGCTTTCGCATTTTGAAACCTCACGCACGCGAGGTGCTGGAAAGCCTTAGCGAAGCGCTGGACCTCCCTAAGCCGCCGAACCGCATCGAGGCCTTCGACGTTTCCCACATCCAGGGGACCGATATCGTCGCCTCCATGGTCGTCTGGGAGGCCGGGCAGATGAAAAAATCCGACTATCGGAAGTTCATTGTCAAGAGCGTGCCCCAGAACGACGATTTCGCCAGCATGAAGGAGGTCGTGGGACGCCGCTACCGGCGGCTGCAGGAGGAAAAGAAGCCCTTTCCCGACCTCGTGCTGATCGACGGCGGCGTGGGCCAACTTCATGCGGCGGCGGCGGCTCTGGAAGGGCAGGGAATTATCAACCAGGCCCTCGCCAGCATTGCCAAAAGGGAGGAGATTCTCTACGTACAAGGGCGCGAGAATGAGCCCGTCGTGCTCGACCACCACTCCCCGGCGTTGCACCTGATTCAGCAGATCCGGGACGAGGCCCATCGCTTTGCCGTGACCTTTCACCGTGCCCGGCGCGCCAAACGTGAAATCACCACCGAACTGGTGCAAATCCCGGGTGTGGGGGAACGGACCGCCCGCAAACTCCTCAGCCAGTTTGGAAGCTTAGCCAAGCTGCGGAAGGTCTCACTGGAGGAGTTGGCACAAGTTGTGAAGAGGTCCCAGGCGAAGCGGGTATTCGAGTACATGTCCAACGAAGGACGAGAAAATACATAGTCCGTCTGGACGGTCTAATATATAATTGCAAGAAAAATTAGAATATTATTCTTGTGCTGCGTTTTTGATGGTGATAGATTAGGAACTCTGGAAGGAGGTCTATCATGGCAAATTGCAATGTCGCAACCAAAGTGGCGTATTTTGTGGCCGGGGTCGGGATTGGGGCCGCCGTTGCCCTGCTCTTCGCGCCCCTGTCTGGAGAAGAGACAAGGAAACGGATCATCGAGAAGGCACAAGATGGCAAGGATTATGTCGCCTCCAAGGGCCGCGAGATCCGCAAAGAGGCGGAAGATCTCGTCGATCAAGGTAAAGAACTGGTGACCAAGCAAAAGGCGCGGCTGGCGGATGTCTTGGAATCCGGCAAGCAAGCGGCGCGCGAAACCTTTGCACGCTAGCACAATGACGAGTGACAAGCCGGCAAGGATTGAAGTTCGAAATCGAAAGTGGCAGCGAGTTTCCAATTTCGAGTTTCGCCTTTCGTCTTTCGCTTGCGCGTCACTTCTCGCTTAGGGGAGGATATCAATGAGTGAAGAAAACGGTGGATCCCAGGTGGGGTTCTTCCTGGCTGGTTTGGGAATCGGTGCGGTCATCGCTCTGCTCTTTGCCCCCCGTTCCGGAAAAGAAACCCGGGACATGATTTTGCAGAAAGCGGAAGAGGGCAAAGACTTCGTGAAGACCAAGGGCGAGGAAATCCGCAAGCAAGCGGAAGACGCGGTGGAAAAGGGCAAGGACCTGGTAAACAAGCAGAAAGAGCTGCTCTCGGCCGCGCTCGAGGCCGGCAAGCAAGCGTATCAAGATGAAAAGTCCAAAGCGAAGTAAGGCGCCTGAGGCGGCTGAGCCTCATGTGAGCGAACCATGGAGCAAAATACTGGCCTGACCGTGGCCTTGATTCTGGTCGCGATCGCGGTACTGATGCAGGCGGGGAGCATGCTGGGGATTTGGCTGGCCATCCGCAAGATTCCCGGGCAGATTGAAACCGTGCGCTCCGACATCAAGCAGCGGATCGATCCGCTGACGCAATCGACCCTGGAGCTTGTCAACAACTCGCGCGAACCCCTGCGGACGATCACCGCGAACCTGGCGGAAATCAGCACCATCCTTAAGGACCGCACTTCCAGTGCTGATGAGGTGGCCGCCGAACTACTGGAAAAGAGCCGGTCACAGATCGTCCGCGTTGACCGGATGGTTTCCGACTTGGTGGAGAAGGTTGAGTCCACCGCGGACTCTGTCCAAAAGGGTGTGCTCGGCCCCATCCAGGAAGTCTCGGCGGTGGTTAAGGGCGTGCGCACCGGCTTGGAGTTCCTGTTCTCGCGCCGCCGCGTGACCAACGTGAGCGAAGCGACCCAGGACGAGCAGCTCTTTATCTAGCGGCCACGCGCAAGGCAGCCGGCGCGGGGATGGTGCCCGCCCGATAACGCGCCCCGCGGCGCGAGCGGTGCATGTTACCCAACGGGGGCCCCAAAAGCATCCTTCTGGCGGTAATCATAAAATAATGCATATCAAAATCAGATATCTCTCACTTATGGTCGGCCTCGCTCTGCTGGCCATGCTAGCGTGCCTCACCGCTTGCAAGCAAGGGGCGAACGCGCCTGTCGCCGAAAAACCTGCCGCCCAGCAAACGCCGGCGCTGCCGACCGCACCGGGGTCCGCGCCGGAGATGGGCAGCGCGCCCAGCCAGGCCGCAGGCATTGCCTGGACGGTTCCCGCGGGGTGGGAAGCCGGGCCCGCGCGCCAGATGCGCGTTGCCACTTACCGCATCCATGCCATTGCCGGCGATCCGGAAGACGCGGAGTGCGCGGTGTACTTCTTTGGAACGGGTCAAGGTGGCACGGTGGATGCCAACCTCGAACGATGGGCGCATCAGTTCACCTCGCCCGATGGCCAATCCCCCGCCCCGCCGGCCAAGATGGAAACACACATTATCGCCGGGCTGAAGGTTTCAACCCTCACAGTTTCGGGAACCTATCTGGGTGCGGGGGGGATGACCTCTCAGGAGGAAGTGAAGAAGCCCAACTTCCGCATGCGCGCCGCCATCATTGAGGCCCCGGAGGGACTGGTCTTCTTCAAGCTCACCGGCCCCCTCAACACCGTGGCCTCGCTCGAGAACGATTTCAATTCCCTGCTCGGAAGCGTGCATCGACAGTGAGAGCGTTCAACTTGCCAAATCCTCCGGATTGGGTGAACGCTCCAGAGTCCGTTGCATCTTCGGAACCTCTCATGCGGCAATAGTTACGAACTTAAGAAAGCGGCGTTTGCACCCACCCGTTTGTGTTAATCTGGCCTTGTCATGATGCCCGAGGTAATGCCGCCCCCCACGAATTCGAAGCGCGTGCAGGCATGGGTCTATGCCGTTATAAACCCTGTCATCGAGAACCTCCGTCGCGAAGTTTTCTTTCTAGCTAAGGGAAACATTACTTGGCAGGGCGACACGAAGAAGTGCGAGTACATCCGGCCTATCTGCGAATATATCCAGTACTCACAAATGCCCAACTACGAGGATTTCTTGGCGGATCCGTTGAATCTTGGCTTCAGAGAAAAGTTCGAGGAACATGACGGCGCGCTTTCTGCGGTGGAATCGAGTGCGGCTGAGTTTGCTGATGGCCTTATTCGTTCAGACCTGTTTCAGAAGCAGGTCAAAGATGCCCTGGAACAATACCAGTCAACTGCTCGCGCCAATGGCCAGTACCTCTATCTCGGGAGCCTCCCGCGGGCTGTGGCAGCATTGCTCGTCAATCGGATAGACGTTCTGCCGCACCATTACGGGACGCACGACTTTTGGGAGATATACAGGAACAACTTCGAACTTTTCCGTGAGGGTACATCCTTTCAGTCCGTCAAAAGGGCTGCGGACGCACTGATGGCCGTCTCGGCCAAGCTCCTGCTCTGTCTGGAGAATCATCGACAGATGCTCTGTCGCACTTACGATATTCCCGCTGCGCAAATCCCGTAGATAAGAGTAATAGTTTGGATGCCTTCATCGTTTGAGAGAGAACATGGGCGCGCGTTGCTGATTCTCGATACAGGTCCGATTCGAGAGTTGGTGCTCTTCCATGCTGTTTATCACTTCAAGTTCCAAAGGTTGAAAAGCTACCTGCAATTCATTCGCAGTCCTGAATCTTACGACCAATGCGGCAACTTCATTCGCCCGTTCAGGAGAAAGACCACCAGCGCCTCGGTTGTCTGCGAGATCAACCACTGGATCAGGGAGACTGAGCCCACCGGCCAATTGAAGCTCTGGAATCGTGTTTATGATGAGTTCAGGAATATGGGAATGGACGAGGACGTCGTGAAGTTGCTCGACATGGACAGCAGTTCGGTGGCAAGGTCTGGTCCTGTCGATGTGAGCTTGCTCGAAATCGCAAAGAAGCAATCCGGCCTCAGTCCCATTCTTCTCACGATTGACCGCCCCTTGCAATGCGAGGGCCAGCAGGCAGGACTCCGCGTGCAACTTATCCAAGATCTTCTGTGCTGATTGAGGGTTCAGTGAGGCGCGTTCGAAATCACGCCTGCCTGGTATCGCTGGTTTCGGTGCGGCCCAAGCCGTGAGGGATTGAAAGAGAAGGAACCCGAGGACCTGCTCACTCCACCTGCGAAATCCATCCGCCGCCCACCACCTCATCACCGTCATAGAACACTGCAGCTTGGCCCGGCGTAATGGCACGCTGCGGTTCGAGGAATTCCACGGAAGCATCGCCGTCCGCGTGCGCCTCCACCCGTGCAGCGGCGCCGGGGTGGTTATGGCGAATCTTCACGTGCGCATCCACTCCTTCGCCCGGCGCGAGGGGGCGGATCCAATTCACCTCGCGTACCCTAAAGCGGCTGCGGAAAAGGTCGCGGTCCTCTCCCACCACCACGCGATTCTTCGCCGGGTCGATGGCAATTACGTAGAGGGGCGCGCCTACTGCCATTCCTAATCCCTTGCGCTGGCCCACGGTGAAGTTTTGAATTCCCTGGTGTTCGCCCAGAACGCGCCCGCCGGTTGTGACCACTTCGCCTGCCGTGGATTCCGGCTGGCGCTGCTGCTCGGCCAGATAAGCGTCGATGAACTGGCGATAGCTTCCCGTAGGCACAAAGCAGATTTCCTGACTATCCGGCTTCTCCGCCACGGGCAGGCGCCGGGCGCGAGCAATGGCGCGGACTTCCTGCTTGGTCATTCTTCCCAGTGGAAACTCGGAGTGCGCCAACTGCTCCTGCGTCAGCCCAAAGAGGAAGTAGGCCTGATCTTTCGAACGATCGATACCTCGCAAGAGTTGGTAACGCCCGGTCCCCGGGTCGCGCCGGATACGCGCGTAGTGGCCGGTAGCGATGCGCTCCGCACCGATCTGCCGCGCCGTGGTGAGGAACTGCGCGAACTTGATCTCCGTATTGCACAGGCTACACGGGATGGGCGTTTCTCCCGCCAGGTAGCCCTCCACGAAGGGCCGGGCCACGGTGGCTTCAAACTGCTTTTCGAGGTTGACGACGTAGTAGGGAATGTTGAGGAAGTTGGCCACAGCGCGCGCATCGTAGACGTCGTCGAGCGAGCAGCAGCGCCCGCTGGCATGGCCGCCCTCGCCCGCCTCCTCGCCCAACAATTGCGGCAGGCGGCGCTGGTTCCAAAGCTGCATGGTCAGCCCCACCACTTCCGGCGATGTACCGGAAGGTTGGGTCGAATTGTTCTCTGCAAGCAGAGCGGCAGCCGTCGAGCTATCGACCCCTCCGCTCATTGCTACTGCTATGGACATTGATCTCAATACTCCTTGCCAGTGACAAGTGACGAGCAACCGTGTACGAAGTCGAGTTTATTATGGCCCAAGCCGATGCTACGAGTTCAGCGGCCTTCCAACTTCCTTCTCAAGGCATTGAGCATGCGCCGAAGCTCGCGCACCAAGGCAGTGGCTTCAGTTGTCTGGGCCTTCGAGCAGTAACCGAGTTCGCAGCTCAGGATAATCTGCGTGTTCAATTCTGCGACGGACCCTTCTGCGTGCGAGAGCAATTGGATAAACTCTCCAGTCGAATGCCGCGCTTGACCCTCGGCAATGTTCGAGGGGATAGAAACGGCTGCCCGCCGCATTTGGGACACCAGACCGAATTTCTCCTCACTCGGAAACGCCCTTGTAATCACATACACGCGCTTAACCAGCGCCATCCCCTTTTGCCAGACCAAAAGATCCTCGTAACCCTCCGGCTTCGGGGCGTTGACTGGTCTTTCTGTGGACTCGTCACTTGTCACTCGTCACTGGACTTCTATAGTGCGGCGACACAGCGCGCAATTGTTCCACCACTGCGGGCAGGATTCGGAGCGTGGCGTCGACATCCTCGTCGGCATTGAAGCGGCCCAGGCTAAAGCGGATGCTGGCGCGCGCCTGCTCCGGTCTAAGCCCTATGGCCGAGAGCACATGGGATGGTTCGAGCGACCCTGACGAACACGCCGAACCCGTCGAGCAAGCGACGCCGCGCAGGTCCATGGCAATCACAAACCCTTCTCCCTCGAGGTAATCGAACGTCAGGTTGGTGGTGGTGGGCACCCGGTGCGCGCGGTCGCCGTTCACGGCCACATACGGAACACTAGCAAGAATCCCCGCCTCCAAGCGGTCGCGCAGGGCCGCAACGCGATCGTGCTCTTCCGCCAGGCGCGCGCGCGCAATCTCCGCCGCGGCGCCCAGCCCCACGACCCCCGCGACGTTTTCCGTGCCCGGACGCCGGTCGCGCTCGTGATGCCCGCCGTGCAGGAGAGGCCGCAGTATCGTCCCCTTGCGGACGTAGAGCGCACCAACACCTTTGGGGCCGTTCAGTTTGTGGGCGGAAAGCGCCAGCAAATCCACGCCGAGTTTTTCCACATCCACGGGTATCTTTCCGATCGACTGCACGGCGTCGGTGTGAAAGTAAATGTCGCGTTCGCGCGCAATGCGGCCGATTTCCGCGAGCGGCTGAATGGTGCCGAGCTCGTTGTTGGCGTGCATCACGCTGATCAGGACGGTTTCCGGCCGCAGGGCGGCGGCCACGTCGGCCGGGTCGATCACTCCGCTCGAACCCACACGCACATAAGTAACACCAACGCCGCGTTTCTCCAGTGCCTTCCCAGTGGAGAGCACGGCTGGGTGCTCGATGGCCGTCGTCACCACGTGCTTCCGCTCTCCGCGCGCCGCCTCCACAATGCCGAGAATCGCGGAGTTATCAGACTCCGTTCCGCCGCTGGTGAAGACGATCTCGCTCGACCGCGCGCCCAACAATCGCGCCACCTGCTCACGCGCTTTCTCCACACCCGCTTTGGCGCGCTGCCCGAACCAGTGAATCGACGAGGCGTTGCCGTAATCTTCCAGCATATACGGCCGCATCACTTCGAAGACCTCCGGCGCGAGCGGGGTGGTGGCGTTGTTGTCGAAATAAATCCTCTTCATTTTCCCTTCAGGAGGGTTGCGAGTTCTGCCCGAGAATTCAGCGTAGCTGACCGTCTGAGAGAAGTCAAACCACGGGATGGGTGTGCGGCATAAAAGTGAAAAAGTGGATGTAGCGCGGGCGTCCCGCCCGCTGTCGCGGGAGCGTCCCGCTCCCGCCAAGAATGCGCGGGCAGGATGCCCACGCCCCAGCGGGCGGGACGCCCGCGCTACTTCCGGGGGTTTCCGCATTCACTTTTATGTCGCACACCCTCGCGCGATCGCCTCAGCGGCCATCGAGTGATTGGGGATTGGCGACTTTCGAGACAGCGACTTTCGAGAATCTTGGCAAATTCGCGCGATTTGTGTAGTCTCATCGTGATGTCTTCCAAGCTGCAATACGTCGCGGGACTGGTGCAGATGTCGTGCTCCGAGAGCGCGGATACAAACCTGCAAAAGGCCGCGGCACTTGTCGAAGACGCTGCCCAACGCGGCGCCGAGATCGTCTGCCTGCCTGAGCTTTTCCGCTCCCAATACTTCTGCCAACGCGAGGATGTGGCGCTGTTCGATCTTGCCGAGACGGTTCCCGGCCCGACCACGGAAGCCTTGGGGAAAGTTGCTAAAGCGCGAGGGGTAGTCATTGTCGCGCCGCTGTTTGAGCGCCGCGCCCCCGGCGTTTATCACAATAGCGCGGCGGTGATTGATGCGACGGGCGAAGTGGTAGGCCTCTACCGCAAGATGCATATTCCCGACGACCCCGCTTACTACGAAAAATTCTACTTTACCCCCGGCGACTTGGGATTTCGCGCCTTCAACACGCAGGTGGGCCGCATCGCAACGCTGATCTGCTGGGATCAATGGTACCCGGAGGGCGCGCGCCTGGCGGCTCTCGAAGGGCCCAGCATCTTGTTCTATCCCACCGCTATCGGCTGGCATCCCGCGGAGAAAGAGCAGTTTGGAACCACCCAGCGCGACGCCTGGCGAACCATCCAGCGCAGCCACGCGATCGCCAACGGAGTGTACGTTGCGGCGGTCAATCGTGTGGGCTTGGAAAAAACTCCCACTGAGAGCGCCGGCCTGAAGTTCTGGGGTTCGACGTTCATTTGCGATCCTTTCGGCGTCGTCCTGGCAGAAGCCTCGACCGAGCGGGAGGAAGTCCTCCTCGCGGAAGTCAATCTGGCGCGCCTCGAGGACGTGCGGCGCAACTGGCCCTTCCTCCGCGATCGGCGAATCGACGCATACGCTGGAATCACCAACCGCTTGCTAGACGAGGATCCGTGGCGCAAACACTAGGGGCTGGGGATTGGGTACTGGGGGCTGGGGACCAGGCGCAGGGTTCTGGGCATTCGGTGCTGGGCACTGGGGACCGGAGTGCGGCTTTTTCCCAGAACCTAGAACCGAACTCGCAAAACCTGGAACCCAATCCCCAGCCCCCAACCCCTAGTCCCCAGCCCCTAAAGTGCTACCGCATGCCCGCCGAGTGGGAACCGCACGAAGCCACTTGGATTGGCTGGCCGCACAACCTCACGGACTGGCCGGGCAAGTTCGCACCCATCCCCTGGGTCTACGGCGAGATCGTCCGCCAAATCGTCCCCGGTGAAATCGTAAGGATTTTGGTCAACTCGAAAGCGCATGAGGAAAAGGCGCGCCGCATCTTGAAGAGGATCGGCGTGGACCTGACGCGCGTCGAGTTTTTCCGTTTTCCCACCGATCGCGGCTGGACACGCGACTTTGGGCCGATCTTCGTCAAGCGTGACGCGCCGCGTGCCCACGTGGCCATCGCGCGGTTCGGATTTACGGGTTGGGCCAAGTATCCGAACTGGCACAAAGATTGCCAGGTGCCTCCGCGCGCCGCGCGGGCGTTGCGCATGCGAATGTTTGACGCCATAGTGAATGGCCGGAGGTTTGTTTTGGAAGGCGGCAGCATCGACGCGAACGGACGCGGCACGTTGATCACCACGGAGGAATGCCTCCTCGATCCCGCCACGCAAATTCGTAACCCGGGCTTCAGTCGTGAAGAAATTGAAGCAGTCTTCCGGAAGCATTTGGGAGTGACCAACGTTCTCTGGCTGGGTAAGGGGATTGCCGGTGACGACACGCATGGTCACGTGGATGACTTGTGCCGGTTTGTGAACCCGCGCACGGTGCTTCTCTGCCGGGAAAAGAACCCGCACGACGCGAACTATCTTCCGCTCGAGGAAAACTGGGAACGCGTCCGTGACATGCGCCTGCAAGATGGCTCGAAGATCGAGGCGCTGCCATTGCCCATGCCGCCGCCTGTCTATCTGGACGGCCAGCGCCTGCCCGCCAGCTATGCCAATTTCTATATTTCTAACGCCGCTGTGTTAATGCCCACATTTAACGATCCGCAGGACCGCGTCGCTCTGGGAACGCTCGCGGAAATCTTCACCGATCGCCCCGTGGTGGGAATTCACGCCGGCGATTTGGTTTGGGGTTTAGGAACCTTGCATTGCCTCACGCAACAGCAACCGGCGGCCTATCGTTAGCTTTCTAGAGTTGTAATCAGTGTTGATAAACCACCCGCCAATTGCCGGCCAAAGGGATTCGGAAACAGCGAGCCGTTGATCGCGGGTATTCGCCGAGGGAAGATTCTTGCTTCGCGAACCTGCACGAAAGCCACTATTACAGGTAGGCCGTTTCACAGCCAAGTCCCTTAATTCGTCGGCCCCGCCCACTCGATAAAGGGTGGATTAATAAAAGTGGGGCTAATTCTGAGCTGTCAGGTCAAATTGAAACCGTTTTAACCTCGTGTGCTGGTGAAAAGCGATCACCTTCATATGCTGAAGCTGACCGACGACGATACCGGGGGCAATTCCCAAGCTCTGGGCAAATTGTTCGAGTGCCGCTTGGTCGAGTTGCCACACCTTCAAAAACTGGCGCATCTTACCCGGAGGTACGAGCACACTCGACGCAAATTCATGGGCCTGCCGCTCTTGTTGTTCCGTGCCTGATTGGTCCGAATCGTCAATGAAAACACGTCGTTTACCATGAAGGACGATGTGTCCAACTTCGTGGAAGAAGGCGTGCCAGAACTGATCGTCGCTCTTATAACGGCAACTCAATTGGATCAATGCCTTATCAGGAGTTAACCAGCGTGCCGCGCCGCAAACATGTGTCCCCGGCAGTCCAGCAACAAACACAACTGCAATGCCTAATTTCCGGCAGTGCTCGACAAGCTCCCTTTTCAATTTACCAACTGAATAGTTCGTCAGTTTTTTGAGGGAGTCCAATTCCGACCTGAGCCTAGTCTTATCGAATGGTTCACACGTTATTTTCTGGCCCTCCAACTCGCCAATGCGCAACCATGCGGCCATTGCACCGGGGGAGGTTGTAAACGCTCGTGATCGATGAAATGCCGCCTTTGGATTAAGCCACAGATGTCTCCATACAGTTGGATCTGTAACCCCAAAGAACCCGAGCGTTTGCGAAACCAGGTCTGCGGGATCCGATGAAGCCCGCAAACAACCTCTCTTGATGAGTTCTCTTATGGGCAGTTCTTTCAGCCAGTTAACGTACCCTTTCAGTCTTTCTCCTTCTCTTTGCTTCGCACGAAAGTGCTGAAAATTGCTCTCAAGATTATTCCAAAAGGAAGCTGGTACTCCCAGAACCTTTTCGAATTGCAGGGAGGTTTCTGGAGTAATAGCAGCCTTGCCTTTTGCAATCTCATTTATCGTTTTAAGCGGCCTCCCTGTTCTTGCTGCAAGGTCGGCCTGCGTCATCCCACACGTCTCAAGAATCTCGATTAGTGTGTCTCCAGGCGGGACGCCATAATCTGGTTCATACCGAAAATTGTCGTTAGTCGCCATGATAGTCAACCACCTCTATGATCTTTATCTTAGTCACATTGGCAAGATCAATTCCTCCATCTTTGAGCGTGGGGATCGGATCCTGGTTCGGCTCCAAAATTAGTCGAAACGGGTGGTCTGCGTCGACTGCAAACTGACCGGCGCGCTTCCCCTTTAAGGGATGAAGTTTCGCGGGCGGAATGGCAGCCATCACTTTCAGTGTTTCAGCCGCGGCAAGCTGCTGCAATCGACGACCAATCGTTCGGCCACGGTCCTTTCCCCAGTGCCTTATCAATTCCTTTTCCGAATTACACGCTTTTTCGAGTGAACGCGAGCAAAACTCGATGTCCATGCGACAGCCTTGCGATCCGAATCTGTATTAACACAATAGGTTAATATCCTTGACAAACTAAGTCAAGTGTTTTATTTACGTATAGGGTGCATAGATTTGGATGTGCGCTGGATCGGCGGGGGTTGGTCGGAGAACTTAGGAGTCAGACCCCAATCCCCATAACTGTGAGTGGCGTGGCGAGGCATAGCGGTGGGTAATTCGTATGAGTTACGCATTCACACCCCGCGGGCTAACGCTCTAGGTTCCCACTTGCAACTAGGAGGACCACGTGAACTACACTCCATCTCAATTGCGGGCCATCGCTACGATTGACCGGAATCTTCAAATAATTGCCTGTGCCGGTTCCGGCAAAACTCAAGTTATATCGCCGAATCGTGAAGATTCTTGAATCAAAAGAAACCGATGGGATTAGGCCAGAAAACATCGTTGCGTTCACGTTCACAGATAAAGTTGCGGGTGAGCTAAAAGATCGGATTCAACGACTTTGCATCGAACACCTCGGTACCGACGAAGGCCTAGCCGGAATGTTTGTAGGAACTATACATCCGCGCATAATTAAAGGGACATAGGTTGCCCCTGTATGGCATACTTCTCGCCGGAGGAGTAGCCATGGTTCCTCGCCTGCTGCGGTTGCATCCCTTGACCTATCGCCGGTTGATCCGATT
>Ga0208034_1001599_pt1 | contig 13297 bp, 10 predicted proteins | sample June2015DPH_8_10_FD_184699 | JGI IMG/M metagenome (GOLD analysis project Ga0208034, IMG submission 184699) | Peatland microbial communities from SPRUCE experiment site at the Marcell Experimental Forest, Minnesota, USA - June2015DPH_8_100... | ecosystem: Environmental > Terrestrial > Soil >...
CCAAATGGCTTACTCGGGAAACTGGGAGATGCATTTCGAGCGACTTAAACCCAGCAAGGGAAGGTTAGTGGACGAAGAGCTTGAAGTTTCGCTCGGGATCCGCTTCGACTTCGGCGGCTCTCTGACGCTTCCACCGCACGGTTCTTTTACGGCGCCGATGGTGGCATTTACAGCCTCTGGCGGAGACCTCGACGACGCGGCAAATCAGCTTCACCGTTATCAACGGCAGTTTGTGATTCCCCATATCCCTGAGAACGACCCCTTGCTGGTGCAATTCAACACCACTTGGCCGTTTCAAAGAGGGATGACAGCGGACCTCCTGAAGCCCTACGCCGATGTAGCGGCGGACTTGGGCGCAGAAATCTTTGTCTTGGATGGCGGCTGGACTCCCAACGAAACCATGACTGGCGACTGGGTGGCGGACCCGAAAGAGTTCCCCCACGGCATTGAGGAGCTCGCGAATCATGTTCGCAGCAAAGGGATGAAATTTGGAATCTGGGTGGAGATCGAATCGCTGGGGTACGACTCCCAGACCTTCAAAGAACATCCCGAGTGGTGCCTGACTTACAATGGCCAGCCAATCAGGGAGTCAGACCGTTATCATCTCGACTTTGCGAAGCCGCAGGTCCGGCAGTGGGCGCGGGCAGTGGTGGACCGGCTGGTTCACGATTATGGGATCGATTGGCTGAAGATTGACTACAACATCTACATTGGTGAACGGTTTGATCGGCCGGGAATAGAACAGCGGAGCGGCGACGTGTTGGACCGGCATCTGAGGGGCCTGTATAGCTGGTGGGACGACATTCGAGCTGCTTATCCGAAGCTGATTATCGAGAATTGCGCCAGCGGTGGCGGCCGTTTTGACCTGGGTATCATGGCCCGTGCGCATACCTCTTGGCTGTCCGATATGACGGACCCTAAGGCTTCGGTCCAATTGGGCTACGGGTGCACGGTCGAGTTTATTCCTGAGGTATGCAACCACTGGGTAACGGGGGACGCGGGGTCCGCGATGATAACGCCGACTAATCCTCCGGGTTGGTGGGATTTCATGCTGCGCGTGCCCATGAACGGGCAGTTCGGGATTTCCAGCCGGATTGTGGATTGGAGCCCCAACCTGAAGCAGCGCGCCATAGAAAACGTGGCTCTCTACAAGCGGATCCGGCGTAATTTCATGGGCGCCGATGTATACCATCTGACACCTCCTCCACCACATGAGAATCCGACAGGGTGGTGCGGCGTGCAGTATGTCTCGCCTGACCGGAAACACAGCCTGCTGATGGCCTACCGTTTAGACCAGAGCAACTGGGTCCATGCTTTCAAATTGCGCGGTCTTGACTTGGCCACCCGCTACCAACTCGCAGTTGACGGGACCAAGAAAGGGGTCTTTAGCGGTCGAGACCTGACCGATGCCGGTTTTCCAGTCGAGCTGGGGGAACAATGGCGGGCGGCCGTCGTGGAACTCGAGGCACTTCCATAGTATGCGGTGTTGGCGCATGCCCGGCGGCTCCGGGCTCTCTTGGCCGGTTCTGATTCCTATCTGAAGTTCTGCGGTGGGAAGCGACTTGGACCGCGGATATTCGGTTCCCATGATCCGTGGATGGAAGAGAGGGTCACTATTATGACGAGCAGTGCTGAGAAACGAGTCCGTGCGCTGATCATTGCGCTGGCCAGCGTGGTTGCGCTGTGTTCGGTTCCTCGACTAACGACAGCTATCTGGATCACTCCGAGTTTCCCGCAGCCAGCGAACGCCGAACCGTTTCCACCACAGACCATTTACATAGATGGCGCGGGAACTGGAAGAGTGTTCGAGGGAACGGGTGGGCTGAGCGCGGGAGCGACTTCACGATTCATGATGGACTATCCTGAGCCGTACAGGAGTCAAATCCTCGATTATCTTTTCAAGCCACACTACGGCGCCAGCTTGCACCACCTCAAGGTGGAAATCGGAGGTGACACCAACAGCACGTGGGGCTCTGAACCAAGCCATATGCACTCGCGTGAAGAGGAAAACTATAAACGCGGCTATGAATGGTGGCTGATGCAGGAGGCACGAGCGCGAAATCCGAAAATATTTATTGACTTGTTACCCTGGGGCGCGCCCGGCTGGATCGGCAATCATCACTATTACTCCCAGGACATGATCGACTATGACCTGAAGTTCATCAATGCCGCCCACGATATTTATGGAGTCGACGTCAATTATCTTGGGATCTGGAACGAAACCCGCTACGACAAGGTATGGATCAAGGCACTCAAAGAGGCGGTGGCAAGAAACAATGCCACCCACATACTGGATACCCGCATCGTGGCCGCTGACCAGTATTACTCTCCATCCAATGATCCCTGGCAGATCGCCAATGACATGAATGCGGACCCGGCGTTGATGGCGGCGGTGGACGTAGTGGGAGTACATTATCCGAACGAGTACAGCAGCAGCGCCGAGGCTCGCAATCTCAAACGTGGCAACACCCATGTGCCTTTATGGGATAGCGAAGACGCTTATCTTGTACATCCTGGTCCCGAGGCGGCCAATATGGCCAAGATGCTGAACCGGGCCTACATTACAGGCAAAATGACTAAGCTTGTCCACTGTACTACAGTTACCGCTTTCCCAGCCTTCATCAGCGACCGGGAAGGATTTTTGACTACCGCCTCACCCTGGTCAGGACATTACGACGTGTTGCCGTCGCTGTGGGCGACGGCTCACACTACCCAGTTTGTACAGCCGGGGTGGCAGTATATCGACGGCGCGACCGGCTTTCTGCAAGATGCGGACGGGAAAGTCGTCGGCAGCTACGTCACCCTAAAGGCGCCCAGCAACTCAGATTACAGCGTGATCATCGAGACTGCGGATGCTACGGCAGACCGGACGCTTAGCTTCCAGGTCACCAATGGCTTGTCTGCCGGCGCCGTTCATGTCTGGCATTCGAATATCAAGGCGGGAACCTACTTTGTTCAGGAGCCGGACCTTCCCAGTGGCGGCTCTTACAGCATCACCCTTCAGCCGGCCTCAATTTATTCCCTGACCACTGCCACCGGCCAACAGAAAGGGAACGCGGGGACTCCCCCGCCCGACTCGGCGTTTCCATTCCCCTTCTCGAATAACTTCGAAACCGAGGCGCTCAATAAGGCCCCAAAATACTTCGTGGATGAGGAAGGCTCATTCGAAGTTGCGAATTGTACTGGAAGACCGGGGAAGTGCATGGGTCAGATGGTGGATCAGCCGCCCATTGCGTGGGGCGGCGGCCTCAATATTCGGTTTCCCTTTACCTTCCTGGGCGACGAGAGAGCTTCGGAGAATTGGACTGACTACCAGGTCAGCGTCGACGTGCTCATGGAAGGGCCAGGATCCGTCACCTTATGGGGCCATCTTGATCACCTGGTCCCATGCCTGGAAGAAAAGGAATCGTGCTGGGGAATCCTGAAGATTCCTGATGGTTACTCACTCACCGTAGATAATGACGGAGGGTGGGTGCTAAACAACAGTTCTGACAAGGGCGCGACGGTCACCCGAGTCCAGGCAGGTGCTCTGGCAAGCTGGCAGGCTGAAACGTGGCATAACCTGAAGCTGGCGTTCCACGGCTCCTCCTTCAGTATCTTCATTGATGGAAAACCCGTGATGACCAATTACCTGGATTCCGGCAAGACTCATGGGCACGGTATGGTCGCCCTTGGGACAGAATGGAACAAGGCGCAGTTCGACAATTTCTGTCTGGGACCAGTCTGCCCCTAGTGTTGTGTCTCTCAAGAGCCTTTACAATCCCGCGGCGAGCGGATGGCCTCGTAGCGCCGGGCTTTAGCCCGGCATGCCGCCCTAAAGGGCGGCGCTACGTCTGTAAACCTATTTGAGAGACACAACACTAGCGGGAATGCTCAACGACACACACTACAGCGGCATCACCCGACACTCAAAGCGGAGCGCCGCCGGGGGCTGGCACCCCCCAGAAGCCTGCCTCAGTGATCGCTCGGGTATCCACCTTGGGTGCGTACTTGCGCACGACGGCGCCAATCTCGCTGGCCTTGCCGATGACCACGAAGACCAAGTTGTCGCGCGGGAAGTATTGGCGAATCACGCGCTGGGCGTCGGCCAGCGTCATGGCATCGATCTGGGCGTAGAGGTCGTTGATCTCGCGTTCGTCGAGGCCGTAAAACTCCAGTTGCGCAAGTTCCGAAGCGAGTTGGCCGGAGGTTTCGAGGGTGCGCGGCGACTGGCCCTTGAGGTAGTTTTTCGCGGAGTCCAGCGCTTCCTGGGTGACGCCCTTTTCATGCAGGCTCTGGATGACCTCGAGGGTCATGTCCATGGCTTTCTCAGTGGTCGCGGTGCGGGTGTAAGTGGTAATGAGGAAGGGTCCGCGCGCCTTGTGCTGCTCAAAGCGAGAAGTGGCGCCGTAGGTCAGGCCGGATTTGATGCGCAGCTCACTGTTGAGCATGGAGGTGTGCGCTACGCTTGCTTGGTGTTTACCGGTGCTCCCATTCCGGGCGGAATTTTTCGAGTATCGCTTCCACCTCGGGGCCACCTTCATCGATCCGGTCAAGCGCTCTCCAGTATCTCTCGTCCTCTTCGAGTTCCCTGAGCTCCTTGCGGGTCTGGCGCGAGATGAAATGGAATTTCGCCTTTCCCCCGCTGCGGATCCTTAGCAGCGCGCGAAGCTGCCGTTCCACCCCGCAGAGAAGTTGGAAACGGCTGCGGGAAATGCGAGTCTCATTCACGAGCAGCGCCATGACGCCGCACGCTCGCAGGTGCGTTTCATCGACGGTCAGGCTCTTCACCTCGGGGCCTGAGCTCAGGGCCTCCCGCAAGGCGTCCGCTTCCCAGCGTGCCGCGGCGCTGTGCAGGCGAAGGCGTCGCCAGATGGCGCCTGCCAGCCGCTGCACCACCTCGTACTCGGGCAAGTTCCTGGGAACGAAGGTGCGCTCGATCAGGCGCGCGAAAGCTTTGAAGTCGGCCGGGTCCTCGCCCAGGGCCGCCATGGTTTCCTCGAGCGAGCACACGCCGGCGCTCAGGCCGTGCTTCACAGTGTGATACCGCCGGCGAAAGTCAGCTTCGCGCATCACCAGCCCAGCCTCGCGGGCGCGTAAGAAGTTTTCGTGCACCATGGCAGGGGAGGCGGCAATTGCTGTCCTTTTGGGTTTCGTCATTCCAGGGGGTCCCTTCCTGATGGATATGGCAAACGGGAGTGAAAGCCTTCACTCCAGCGGCTCTCGGCCGCGGCGGAAGTGGAACTGCGAACCACACTAGGCTAGTATATCATGGGAGGGTGATCTGTCAAGGGGGCGTCTTTCATGCCTGCTGCCGGGCTTGGCCAAGGCGTCTTCTCTGTTCACCGGAGACTCGCTTCCGGCTACGCGCAGCAGCAAGGTAGCGCGGGCCCCAGGTCGGCCGTTTCTCCAAGTCGGTCGAAAAAGCCCTTCCAGAGCGGGAAAGCTGCCTAGATCCATCGGGGCGCTACCTTACTCGTGGCCGTTGCAGGTGGAATCAGCAAGGTGTATGTTACTGTTTGACCGGTTCACCAATGCGAGGCTCCGGCGAACACTGGCCATGGCGATTAACGCTGACAAACCACACCTATGGAAGGCCGACACCCGCGCCTCGGTTGACCAGTTCAATCGATGGTTCATGAAGTTCGCACCCAAGGCTTACCGGGACACCCGCAAGAAGACCATCAAGAGCGTCGAACTTGGCCTGAAGCAGACAAATGACCTGACGGTCATCACCCCCGGCATAATCGAGGCCAACCCGGCCATTCTGCCGACGCTTCGCATGTCCACCTGCCCGCCCCTTGCGCGCGACCGGTTAGTTGGCCTTGCTGACTCCAATAAGAATGTGGTGGAAACGCTGGAAGAAGGCAGGGTCCCGCCGCGCCTGAGGCCGGAGCTCCTCCAGGAGCACCTGCGCAGGATTTCGACTACTCTTTCGCGGATGCTCGATGTTGACGTGTTTCCGTGGCTGGAGGAAAAGCGCCGCCCCAGCAAGGAAGAACGGTACCGCTCCTGCACTATCGTGGCGGACAGGCTATGTGGAGCGGTCGCGGAACCAATTGTGAGAAACGCGCAGGAGAAACGCCAACTCGCCCTTATCCAGCAATATCTCACGGCGCGTGGCTACAAGCTGCAAGGGCATTCCGCCGGCACGCCACTCACGGAGATGGAGCCGGGTACGTTCACCTTCCGCCTGAACGTCAACGTGAAAAGCCCCAAGGCCGACGCGAAGGACATCAAGATACCTGTCGATGCGGTGATCCAGCCCAAAAGCGTCGAGCTTCCGCACATGCCCTTGCTCATCGAAGCGAAATCCGCAGGCGACTTCACGAACGTCAACAAACGCCGGAAGGAAGAGGCCATCAAGATCACTCAACTGAAATCGACTTACGGCGAACAGGTGGTTTTTGTCCTTTTCCTCTGTGGCTACTTTGACGCTGCTTATTTGGGCTACGAGGCCGCGGAGGGTATAGACTGGATCTGGGAGCATCGGATCGAGGACATCGACCAACTCGGGATTTGAACAGCCCATGAATGCAGTTGCCACACATGAGATCGAGGAGCGCCGCCAGCAGGAGCAAGCGCGCCTTGACACCCTCAAGACGGCGCAGGAACGCAACAAGTGGGGGCAGTTCGCCACTCCTCCCGAGCTTGCACTGAGCATTGCCCGTTATGCTCGCTCCCTGCTGGAAGGGAAACCGGTGCGTTTCCTCGACCCTGCCATCGGCACCGGATCGTTTTACTCAGCGCTTCTTCAAGCTTTTCCGCCGGGGAGAATCGAAGCGGCCACGGGGATTGAGCTTGACCCGATCTTTTCGCAAGCTGCCGCCGCTCTTTGGGGAAACACCGGCCTGCGAATTGTGACGGGCGATTTCACCGAGCAGCGCCTTCCGTCACAGCGCTTCAACCTGATCCTCACCAACCCGCCTTACGTCCGGCATCATCACCTGGCTGCTTCACAAAAGGACCGCCTCCGGCAGCAACTGGCCCGGTCGCTGACCTTCGATGTGAGCGGCCTGGCAGGGCTCTATTGCTATTTCCTGCTCCTCTGTCACGACTGGATGGAAGACGGCGGGCTGGCGGTTTGGCTGATCCCTTCGGAATTCATGGACGTGAATTACGGTGCGGCATTACGCCGCTACCTTACCGAGCGGGTGACGCTGCTGCACATTCACCGCTTTTGCCCCACGGACGTGCAATTCACCGACGCGCTTGTGTCCTCTGCCGTTGTCGTTTTTCGCAAACTGCCCCCGCTGCCAGACCATGCTGCTCGCTTCTCGTTTGCTGGTCCCATCGAGCGTCCGCAGAAAGAAGCCATGGTGCCCCTCGAGACCTTGCGCTGGTCGCGCAAGTGGACGCAGTTTCCCGGCGGCGCCGTCGCAAGTGACCACGGCGAGTTGACCCTTGGGGACATTTTCTCGATCAAACGGGGTTTGGCCACGGGAGCTAACAGCTTCTTCATATTAACTGAGGCCGACGCGCAGGAATTGGCCTTACCGCAACATTTCCTAAAACCAATTCTGCCGGGCCCCCGGCATTTGACGGGAGACATTATTGAAGCCCTTTCCAGCGGTGTCCCGGACGTGTCGCCGCGTCTCTATCTGCTCGATTGCAGCGAGCCGGAGGAGCGCATTCGGACCGCCTGGCCGCGCCTTTACGAATATCTTCAGCGGGGCCGGTCGCAGAACATCCACACGACTTACCTGACCAGCCGCCGCACGCCCTGGTACTCGCAGGAGCAACGCCCTCCGGCTCCGTTTCTCTGCACTTACATGGGGCGCGCCAACAACGGAAAACACCCCTTCCGGTTTCTCTGGAACCGCTCCCAAGCGACAGCTCATAATGTTTATCTCATGCTGTATCCCCAAGGCCGTTTGCGCGACGCGCTGATTGCGCAGCCGGAGATTCAAGCGCGTGTCTTCGAGGCGCTAAAACGAATTAAGCCCAGCGAATTGGTTTCGGAAGGCCGCGTCTACGGCGGAGGCCTCCACAAAGTCGAGCCCAAAGAACTCGCCCAAATCCCCGCCCGCGTTGTGCTTGAGAGCATCGATGCTCAGATACGCATTGAACAGCAGGAGAGGTTGTTTGCGTGAAGGGGGCAGCGGGAGGTCCTCCCGCTGCCGGCGTTTATCGTATAGAGAGCCGCTCCGGTTATCCCGTGAAGGCCGACGGGCGCTTAGTTAGGGCAAGCCGCTCTGTATGTTCGGCCACAACCCGCTTTCGACCGGAAAATCAGCATCCTTAAAAAGCCCCTTGAAGAATTCTTCGACCTCTCTGGCGAAGTACCTACAGTAGCGTATGGTAAGACTGATCTCGGGATCGTGCCACATCGTGAATGGATTCTCATTCAACGAGATCCCTGGTCGCCGCTTGCAGATTTGTTTGAGTTGATGTTTCTGGACCTCATCCGGCTTGCCGGCTCCGTGTACGATGATGTTTCGAAGCCTTTGCAGATCCTTCATGACTTCCCAGCGCTCATTCTTGGTTAAGTCCGAACCTGACACCTTCTTGATGTATGCCGCCAGTTGATTAAGAACCTTGTTCTTGAAATCCTTACGGTTGAAGGCACACCCCTTTTGTTCGGCAGTTCTTCCTGCGTAGGCTAGCAATTGGGTTTCGACGATCGAGCTGAGCAAGACAATAATTGAATAGGCTTCCTCCTTGGGAAGCCAGTATGTAAAGTTAGCCTCCAGAAACTGAGCCTCCACACTATAATCTCCGTAATCCCAATGTTCGTTTTTGGCCCATTCGCTCAGAGCTTCCTTTCCCTGCTCCCAGACCTTCGGATGAGCTTCGTCAATTAAATCTATGAGCGCACTGAGTCCGTACAAGCGCTGAGATGTGTCAGTCACAAGGCGATCGAGCCGAATTTTAACCATAGGTCTCCTTTTGACGGCCCGTCGAGTGTCTCTCTCTCTTTGGGCCAAGCGTGGAAGATACCTTTCCGCTTCCGGGCAGGTTGGGCGCAGGCCTCTGTCCGTTTGGGACGCACACGTGAAAGCCATTGCATGCGCCACCCGCGATTCAGAACACAGCTATAGGCGCGATGTCCACGAAGCCATCGTCACCAAGAGCCTTGCTTACATGGCCGAACACTCTCAGGCGGTGCGGCCTTCAGGTCGGCAAGGCCTTCAATGCTTCAATGGGTAGGGAAATTCTGAACGAGGCCTTGGGGGTCCGTTGAGAATCTCATCGTGAGAGTGAGGCTGTCGGTGTTGAAGGACTCGTCGAATTCCCCATCGACGAACACGAACCGCCTTCCGACCGATTCCAATTCAGTGGGGAATTAGGCGCATTTTGCCTTACTCCGCGGCTCTTAACATGATAATTTCGACATGTTTAGTAACGTCCAATGGCGAAAAGCCGCGGAGTAATTCCGCTCAGAACGGAATAACTCCGCGCTTGTATCTACCCGCTATCGGCTTACATGCCGTTGGCATTTGTACGTTTGCCACAATCCTGGCAATAGCAACGGAGTTGGAGCCCCGGCGGCTTTGCCAAGAGTCCGAGCGACTCCCGATAATACTGACTACCTTTTTCAATCTTCCGCCCGCAGCCGTCGCAACTGTGTGGTAGCCGCGCCTTGGTGAGTTTGAGGGTCCTCACCTGTTCGTATTTGCTCATCGCTACCTCGAATGCTTCTGTCACCCTGACCGGTTTAGAGGAACACAATGCTGAGCCTTCTCTAAGCCTCTTCGATTTCACATGACTCGGAGAGATCTTCAAGGAATTCCGGTTTAAGATAGCGAATCAGTGGCCCAGCCTCCTTAAGGCGATTACGCAAGTCGGAAAATGAAATGAATCGGCACAATTCGGAAAGGGGCGGGGACAGCCGTCGGAAGGTTGGGCGGTTGACCTCGTCGATCACCTTCTGTCTTCGTTCATCGGGCGCCACTAGGTATAGCGGGATGTTGAGGTTGGGCTGCATGGCGATGAGATCCGACATTCGAAGAAGGCCAGAGTAGATTGATGTGGTGCTTTCGACTTCGAAGGCTGCGACGATCGCATTGCCCTTTAGCCAAAGTACATCGATGAGCTCGATGGTCTTGTTGGTGGCTTCGTCAAACTGAAGTGGGAGTTCTGATTTCAGTTTTTGTAGGTCGGCAAACTTCTGACCTCTTACTTGGCGTCCCCGGTCATTCCGGGCGACCCAAAGGTCAAATCCCATGTCGCTTCCCAGCTTGAGCAAGAGCCATTGGACTTCTGCGTGGTCACTGGGCTCCCTGCCGCCTTCAGGGATTTCGGTAGGCGGTTCCTCACTCGCCGGTACCGTAACGGACCCAATCTTGGCTTTCAGCGCCTTAGGCCGCCGCGCCAACTTTGCGGCATCGACAGGTCGTACTACAGGGTTTTTTTTGGCCTCATGCAAAGCTTCCAAGACTGCATCGCCGTCCGAAGTCTTCCACTTCGTGGGAGAGCCTCGAAAGTGCCCGGTCCAGGCAATGGGGCTACTCATACCCGAGAAAATGCTCAGTCGATCCCGCAGTTCGATGACGGGGACGGCAGTCTCCGGCGTGAGTGCGACCACACTCCCTACCTTTAGTCGGCAAGGAAAATCCTCGTCTTTCCAAATGGGCGTCGAGTCTTTGAAGGGCTGTGAGGTTACTTGAAGCGCTCCGATGAAGCGCGACACGCCAGTGAGGTAACAGAGCAGATAGTCGCCGGTCTTGATCTTCTGGACTGTTGCCCAGCGACTCTCGCGGAACCCGGACACCTTGCCACCTGCATCCCAGAATTCTTTCCACGTTGCCCCCGTGAACAGGTCAAGCCAATAGGTGCGGCTGGTCATATGATATGCCTCGACAGGCAAAACGTTTTGAGTGGGATTATACCAGAGAAGCAAGCGGAGTTATCCCTCTCCGAGTTGGATAACTCCGCGGCTTTTTGTCCTCTGTTGATTAACTTGTGGACGCTTGTGAAGTTTAGAACCGCGGAGTGGAGGGTGGTGCGCACGGCTCCACGCTACCTGCTGGCGGGCGGCGGAAGCAACCCCTCACCCGTCCCGATCAGATCGGGACACCCTCTCCCCCGGGAGAGGGTTGGAATCATGTGCGCGCACATGCGCGCGCTGGCGCAGAGCGAAGCTCTGCGATCTGGGAAAGCGCAGCGCGGAATCAGGGGAGCTGGTCCAGGCTCAAGACGAATGAGTGTGCAATGAATGGCAATTGTCCGGGATTGAAATGCCCCCTCTAAGCAGGCATGATGGGCGTTAGCAAAGCACCTGCGAGGCGGCGCAGACTGCCGAGCCGCAGAGCTTCGCTCTGCGCCAGCCCGCGAGTGCGCCGTCGTCCAGGCTCAGTCCCCAAAGGTGAGAAGCTGTGAAATAATTCCGTGAGGGCCGGCTTTGCACAGCGTAAGTTGTTGAATAATCGTCAGAGACATATGACCTTTCTGAATTATTTCACAGCCTCCGACGCCAGCGCACCATGCGCCGGGGGAAAGTACTGGCAGGGATCATTGGGGGGGTTCGGAGACGCGTGGGAAGAGGTTACGCAGGAACTCTCTTTCGCCCGGCTCCGAGCGCTTGCGCCGACACTTCGGGCAAACCAGGATGATGCTGGCCACGCCCTCGCCTTCCACTCGCTGCACATGCCACCCTACGTCGATGGCTTCTTCCGCAGCAGGTAGCTTTCGGTCGCAATGCCAGCAGCGGCCTTTGCCCGTAGAGCAGATCGCGTACAGAGCCGCATGCACGTCAAGGTAAGACGATTTACGTGTTTTGACCAGCCTCAAGCTCACCTCCTGCTCCCTTCAGGAATTCTTCGGCCATCGCGACGAAGTATGCGGCCTTCAAGAATATCGACTCCGCCGCATCGTGTAGAATCCGGTCTTCCTCTCTTGTACCGTAAACGGCTGACTTACGCAGCCGGTAAGCCTCGCGGAGGTCATTGAAAAGGCCCGGCTCAATAAGGTCTCACCCGTCCCGAAGTTTCGCCCCGCAGGGGCACAATATAGTAGCCGGGGGCAACGCCCAAAGCCGCGGCAGCGGCGCAATAATGTGGCCCACGGCGCAAGCCGTGGGATCTCTCAGCGCACAGTACAGCGTGAGCCACGGTAGTGGCGACATAAGATTCCCATTCGGCCCGCCGCCATCATGTCGCCCCTGCCGAGGCTTAAGAAGTCGTTGCAGCTTCCTCTTTTCCCACGGCTTTCGCCGTGGGCCACATTATGCCGCCCGCCAAGGCGGGCTTTCGGGCGCGTCTAGCCGCCAAGTTAACGCTTATGGGGCGTTGCCCCCGGCTACTTTATGAATCCCCTTCGGGGATTCGCAGGCACAACCCTCGCCATTGTTGCATCCACGCGATGCCCTCCGCACGATCACGGGAAGGGTAACCCGGGATCTATCCGGACAACCATGTGCCGAGAGTCACACTGGCACCGTCAGCACACCATGACTCCCAACGGTCGCCCAGGAAACCCAGGCCGGGACATCCGACCTTTCCCCGGAGCTTGTGCCCCGCAGGGGCACAATATAGTAGCCGGGGGCAACGCCCCCGGAAAACGCGGCAGATCGATCCGACCCTGAAGGGGTCGCATGAGACCTCACGACCACAGGTAGCGCTCGTCATATTGAACCCGGTATTTGTTCAGCAGCGTGACGAGCTCTTGCTCGAAGGTCAGCTTCTTGTGCCTTTCCTTCTGGCCGGCAATGTAGTGCTGCAAGGCTTCCACCTGTGACTGCCCAATCGTGAAGGCACCATACCCGTCTTGCCAGCCAAACGTCCGCAGGGCCGTCCCCTTGGTTTTGATCCATTTCGAGGAGCTCTTCTTAATCTCTTCCATCAGGCGGCTCAGAGCCATGTTCTTCGACTGCGAGATCAACAGGTGAACATGATTGGTAGTTCCTCCGGCGGCAAGACAAGGTGAGTCCAGGTTCTTCGCCGTTCCGGCCATGTAGGCGTAGAGTTCGGGCTCCACTTCCGGAGTAATCACCGGGCGCCGGTCCTTCGTCGAGAAGACAACATGCACCCTCAAGCATACCAGCGTCTGCGCCATAGCCTTCTCTTCAGCCGATGTGACCCTTTCAGGGTCAGGCCGACCGGGGTGCGTGCTTTCCGGGGGCGTTGCCCCCGGCTACTTTATCAATCCCCTTCGGGGATTCGCAGGCATCGCAACACGCGCCACGTCTGCGCCATGTCCTTCTCTTCTGCCGATGTGACCCTTTCAGGGTCAAGCCAACCGGGGTGCCTGCTTTCCGGGGGCGCTGCCCCATAAGCGCTAAGATAAGTCTTGACAATTAAATCTGCGTCTCGTACTCTGAGGGCATGAATGCCCTGGATGAAGACTGGAAGATCCTGGTGGGGCTGCTCCCACCGAA
>Ga0208034_1001602_pt1 | contig 13284 bp, 9 predicted proteins | sample June2015DPH_8_10_FD_184699 | JGI IMG/M metagenome (GOLD analysis project Ga0208034, IMG submission 184699) | Peatland microbial communities from SPRUCE experiment site at the Marcell Experimental Forest, Minnesota, USA - June2015DPH_8_100... | ecosystem: Environmental > Terrestrial > Soil >...
CTCACCGCCGAACGCGCCGAAGCGGTGCGGACGGCGGTCAGCAAATTGCCGGAAGATTTGCGCGAGGCGGTTGTGCTGTGCGAATGGGAGGAACGCAGCATCGCTGAGGCGGCGGCGATTTTGGAAACGACGCCAAAAGCTGTGGAATCAAGGCTGTATCGCGCCCGGCAAATCCTGCGTGAACGGTTGAAGCAATGGCTGTAACGTGCTGCCGGCATCCTGCCGGCAGATCCATTTGAAATCGCCGACGAACGAAAAGTCAGAACTTCCGGCAGGATGCCGGAAGCACGTTATTTCGGCTTCAACTGCGGGAACAGGCGAGACGTCGTCAAAAAGCTGACGACCGCCAAAGGCTTTGCTTAGTCCGGCAACGGTGAGCATTACTTTTAATTAAAAGGAAGCGAATCAATGCCTACGCCGGCGGTGAATAATATACTTTGTGATTTTCCCGCCCTTGGTTTTTTTAATTACACGCCTCTTCGTTGTTTGAGTTCTGTAAGATGGCGGCGTCTCGGCAAGTCGGAGGACTTTTGCTTCGCCTATCCACACCTTCCATTGCTCAAGCAAGTCGTGTAATTCACCGTGATAAGGTTCTTGGAAAAGCAAAGTGAAGTCTTTGATGGCTTGATGTTGATTTCGAACCTTCGGTACTGGTTTCTGTGAATTGTTCGTCTGGAAAAGTGGAAGAATAGTTGAAGATGCCTCTTCTTCGACTGCGAATGAGGGTTTATTGACAAAATCGCCCATAAGTTCAAGCCCTTTGCCGAAACGACGGAGCGTGGCAGCAATAGCCACAGGGCTGTTGTCCACACCAATCCAACGCCGACCAAGATGTGAAGCAACATGCAGCGTGGTTCCCGAACCGGAAAAGCAATCCAATACAATGTCACCTTTGTTGGATGAAGCTTCGATAATTCGTGTTAAGAGACTGGAATTTTTTTCTGTCGGATAGCCGGAAATTGCGATGTTTTGGTTGTGGGCGTCGCGGTAATCCAACCAAATGTCCTGCACGGCCACGCCAGTACTTTCATCAAGGTAGATTTTTCGGCGCGGATTCCCCGTGGGCGACCAATACATTTCGCCACGCGCGTCCATTTCATCAAGCACACGTGGCGGATATTGCCAATGCTTGCCAGGTGGCGGCTTCATTCCCCGCCACGGCAGGCCGGTCTCTCCATTGCGAACTCCCGGCGCATGAACGGGAACTTTCTTGTAGCGGCGACCTGTGTCCGCTTCGATATATTGATATTCTTTGTTCGCCCGGTCTTCCGTCCACGATTCAACCGGACGATGCCAAACATAGTTTTCACTTTTTGTGTAAAAAAGAATGTAGTCAGCTACGTTGCCGTAAGTTTTACGCGTGTAATTCTTCGGGTTGCATTTCTTGCGCGTGATCCAACTCTGAAAATTGGTCCGTCCAAATACTTCGTCCATGATGGCTTTGGCATGAAAAGCCATATTGTCGTCGAGATGGACATAAATCGAACCATCATCGGCCAGTAATTCACGCAAAAAAATCAGCCGCTCCCGGAGAAATTCAAGATAGTGTGCGCCTTCCAGCAAATCCATGTAAGCGTCGGCTTGATTGCGCGATTGAAAGACGCTCTTGGTGGCGTAGGGTGGGTCAATGTAAACCAATCGAACTTTGCCACTGACGGCTGGGTCGTTTGCCAGCGTGGCCAGAATCGGCAGGTTGTCACCGTAATAAAGACGATTGGTATCATCACTTCGATGCTCTGGCCAAAGTCGATGGCAATTCGCCGGCGGGGTCAGCAGAATCTCGCGCTCTGGTTTTTTTCCTTCGTAATCAAGCCGGACATCGGTGTTGCTCGTCACCATGCCGTTTCCGACAGCCGCGTGTGGCGCGCTTTGCCATTGGGTCTTGGGAAGTCCTGTCGCCATAGAAGATTTAGGAAAGCAGCCACTCGCGCATAATTCGCTCTGGAATCATCCGTAAAGTGGCGACGAGAATTTTCCCTGGACGACTGCGCTCCAAATGTGCGTAGTCATTCCACATCGAGCCGAGCAAAAGTCCCGGCCCGTCATTAATGAAAATGACTTTTGTGCGGAAATGACGCTTCTTAGCGTAGTTCAGAATTTCATCGGCACAATTATGATAGCCTCCGGTGCGATCATCTTCCTGAGCGCCACCCCGGTCGGAATCATAGCGAGCTAAACCAATTGCCAGCACTTCTTTCTCTTTGGCATCGTAGATCACAAAATCAACAGGTCGGTCGGGTTTCGAATAATTCTCAAAAACCTCACCTAGCAAAACATCTTTGCCGGCCCGTTCCGGGCCTTTGATGTGCAAATTGGGGAACGTGGAGCGGAACAAAGAGAAGAATCTCTCGGTGAGGTCGTAGCCTTTCTTGCCCCGGTCTTTGTATTCCCATAACACCGCGCACAAAGCTTCGTCAGGCAAAGGACGCGAAGTGAACGCCGCCTGAACTTTCTGGATGGGACGAAAACCTTTGCCGAATTGATCGCAAATAGTTTTTGCCTTCGATTTCTGTTTTAGCATCTCCACGGGTGTCTCCGGGCTGACGTATTTGCGAAAAACCCGCGCCAGTTGGACACGCATCCAGCCGTCGGATTGCTCCGAGATTTGAAAGAAAAGCCGTCTCGAAGATTCAGATGTCTTCAGAAGCTGGCCAAACAGAACCAGAACGGGTTTATATAATTCACAAGCGTCCTTGAGGATGTCGGGATAATATTCACCAGTTGCGAGAGTAATCCAATTCCTCGCATCGGGCTTGTAGTCCGCGAAAGATTTTGGCTTGGTTGTGGTCGCGCGCTTCACTCGCGCGCAGTATTCCAGCAGGCCGGACGCGAATCAAGCAATGCGTCTCACCCCATTTCGGCTTCAACTGCGGGAACAGGATCACGTCGCGACGTTTCCGGTCAATGGCCCGTGCCCAATCGTTGCTTCAATCCGGTTTTGCAAAGCCTTTGAAAGTTCGGCCAGTTTGTCGGCTTCCCAAACAATGAAATTGTATTGCCGCGTGTCGAAATGGGTTTTCTCTAATTCATCTTTTCGGCAAAGCCATATTACTGGTAGCCCAAGTCCGGTCGCAAAGCCGGTTTCAAAATAAACCCCGCCGCGATGGCCTGTGAAATCTGCTACGAGAAATTTACTGCGACGAATGCCGGCAACAATTTCATCGTCAATTTTGTTGTTATGTTCCTTCCGATCGATCCGCAAAGGCTCATAACCAACAGCGCGAATTCCTTTGTCAATTGCAATCCATGCAGCGCTCATTGATTCATCAAACCACATTGCGATGAAACCGATTTGGCTTTGGATATTGGTCTGCTGCAAAGAATCAAGATGCGCCCATCCGGCAGGAGTTATGAAAAGACTTCCTCCATCTCGACCAACAAAATTCTTCTCTGCTATTAAATAGTTATGAAGAATATAGTAAAATTCTTGCTGGTCTTGACACCAAGCTACTCCGTAGAGAATTCTACCATAGGAAGGAAGATTTTTTAGTGGGCGGCTGTGATCATTTACATTAAGCGATCCCCCAGGTTTTGGATATGCTCTTGCAAGATATGCCAGTAGTTTATCCGCCTTTTCTGCAACAGACGGCGTGCGCAGATTTAAGAGAGATGCCACTTCAGTGGAGTTTAAGACACATCCGACATGCTCACTAATCCACCCAGAAAAATTAGCTGCTTGTTGCGGTGTCAATTTTTCCAAAAGCCTGACAGCCGCGTCTCCAACCTTAAAATTTCCACATCGAGGGCACTCAACGCTTGGCCCACCACCCAAATTCACAACTTTGGAGTCCAATTGGCAAATCGGACATGGTTGTAATTCACTCATTTCGGCTTCAACTGCGGGAACAGGATGACGTCACGAATACTTTCCTGGCCGAGCAACATCATGCACAGGCGGTCAATGCCCATACCCATGCCGCCGGCGGGCGGCATGCCGTGCTCGAGCGCAACGAGGAAATCCTCGTCGAGCTTTTGTTGTTCGCCGCCGGCCTGGTGTTCAAGGCGTTCGCGCTGCTCGATGGGATCGTTCTGCTCGGTGTAAGCCGGCGCGATTTCCTGGCCGTTGATGCAGCACTCGAACACCTCGACGGTCGTCGGGTCGTCGGGCGACAGCTTGGCCAGCGGCACGAGTTCCTTCGGCAAATGCGTGACGAATACCGGCTGGATGAGCGTCGGTTCGATTAACTTTTCGAACACCGCGCCGGTGACTTCAAAGTCCTCGTATTCCTTGCCGATTTCCGCGCCGAGGTCGTGGGCGCGCTGGCGGCGTTCCTTGGCGGAAATATCAAACCAGTCCGCGCCGGCCTTTTCGCGCACGAGGTCCTTGTATCTCACCCGCTGCCACGGCGGGGTGAGGTTGATGGTCTTGACGACCTTGCCCTCGGCGTCCTTGTGTTCGATGAACAGCGTGTCGATCACATTTTCCGCCACGTGACAGACCAGCCCCTCTACCAGGTCCATCATGCTCTCATAATCACCGTAGGCTTCATACGCCTCGAGCATCGTGAACTCGGGATTGTGTTTGCGCGAGAGGCCCTCGTTGCGGAAGACGCGGCCGATTTCAAACACCTTGTCCACGCCGCCAACCAGCATCCGTTTCAGCGGCAGTTCCAGCGCAATGCGGAGATAAAAATCGCAGCCGAGCGCGTTGTGTTTGGTGACGAACGGTTGCGCCGCCGCACCGCCGGGAATCGCCTGCATCATCGGCGTCTCGACTTCCACAAAGCCGCGTTTGTGCAGGAAATTCCGGATTTCGCGGATGATTTCGCTGCGCATCAGGAAAAGTTCCTTCACCTCCGGGTTCGCCATCAAATCGAGATAACGCTGGCGGTAGCGGATTTCCGTGTCTTCGAGTCCGTGCCACTTGGCCGGCGGCGGACGCAACGCCTTGGCCAGGATGACGAAGCCGGTGATTTTGACGGAAATCTCGTTCGTCTTGGTGGTGAACAGCGTGCCGTGCACGCCGATGAAATCCGCAAGGTCGAGGTGCGTGAAGAGGCTCCATTGCTCGTCGCCGAGGACGTTTTTCTGCGCGTAAATCTGCATCCGGCCGCTCTGGTCGCGGATGTCCATGAACATGCTTTTGCCCATGTCACGGTGCGCGGTGATGCGGCCGGCGAGCGCGACTTCGCGGCCCTCGGCGTAATGTTCGCGCGCGTGCTGGCAGGTTTCCGTGGGCGTGAACTTGTTTTTGAACGGGTCAATGCCCTTCGCCCGCAACGCGGCGAGCTTGGCTTTGCGCTGTTCGATCAATGAATTCGTGTCGTCCATACGGCCATCGGTTCAGAGTGTGCCCAGTAAATCACAAAAACCGTCCGAGCGCACGAAAAAGGTGTCACCCCGTTCACATGAAGTGTTCGGTGTCCCGTCCCGCTCGGCGGAACGGCAATTGACAGGATGCGCTACGCTACCGCGGACCGCCTGAAGGCGGGACACCAAACCGGATTACCCCCGCTGTTTTACATGTGAAACCAGTTGTAGGCGTTCGGGAAAAGCCGCCAGTCAATGAGTATTTCCGAAATCAGCATGAACAAAATCATGCCGATCAACACCAGCGGACGGATCCAATTGTTTTTCACGCGACACAATGCGCGGTCGAGTCCGTAAAGGTAGAGCAGCAAAAACGGAATCAGCGCACCGAGCATCAACCGGCCGGACGTGAAATACGGGTGCGCGCCCGACGGATAAAAGCAGTCGCGGAAATCGTAGAGGATGGACAGAAATCCCAGGAACGCCACCGCGGCAATAAAACTCCAGAAGCCGAACCAAAGCGCCTGCCGCTGCGATGCGATCGCATCTGAGGAACGGGAAAGCAGGGCGATGACGGCCACCCCGACGAAACCAACGGATGAAATTGCGTAAATCGCGTCCGCGACCGGCGACGCCAGCGGCTGGCGATGCCAGAGAAATTCTCCCTGCCAGAATGTTGCCATGAGGCCCGACACAAAGGTCCACAAACCATGCGGCGTGAAAATCGGATGCTGCCACCATTCGCGGAACGGTTTGTATGTCCAGTTGAGAAACTGGATTTTGGCCGCCGTGCCGGTGAAATCGCCGAAGGTGTGCTTGCACCACGCCAGCCAGGCCATCATCGGCAGGCCCGCGCACAATACCAGCACCGCCAGCGACGGGCCGGCGGCGCGCAATTTTCCCGACCTGGCCAGACATCCAATTTTGAACAGCACCACCAAACCGGACACGGCCAGGAGGGGCAGGTTGCTGATTTTGGTCAGGAACGTCGCCGCCAGCGCCAGCCCGGTGAATGTTCCGAGCCGGACACCCGGAATTTCCACGCGCAACAATCGCACCAGCAAAATGAACGCCGTGCCAAAAGCCAGCGGCGACAAAACGTCGTTTTGAATGGAGTAAAAGGCGCTTTGCGGGATGAAGGCCAGCAGTGCCGGAACGCCGAGCCGCAAAAAGCGGCGCCCGGGAAAAACCAGCCGTGCGGCGGCAAAGCCCATCCACACGAGGGTGGCGACGATCAGCAGGTTCAGAAAACGAAGCCAATAGAGCAAACGGCCGTCGTGAAATCCGCACCCCTTTCCCAGACGCCACCACAAAGCCGCGAGCGTGTAATATAGCGGCGGCTGTGCCGCTTCATAATTCGTCACTGCCTGCCACACCGCCGTTTTTGCGACCAGGGCCGGGCGGACTTTTTCCAGGGGCTGCGTCCACGGTGGCGGTGGAAATTGTCCACCGGGGTAATTGGTCGGGATTCCCACATACTCCGGCGAGCCGTACAATGTGGCGTAAGGCACCACCTCGGTGGATAGCGGCTCCAACGAGCGCGGGAGGTGTCCTTGCGAATACTTGACCGCCAGATCAAGGTGGATTTGCTCGTCCACGTTGCTGAAAAACGGGGCCGCCGCCGAAAAAACAAAAACGTGAACCGCGGCGAGCAGGCACAACAGCCAGACGATCCTTCGCTCTTGCGATTCAGAAGAAGTGGCGGGCGGATTGGAATCTGCGGCGTTCATTCCATTTTGCATTGCGCGGTCAAATTAAAGCACGCACGGCAAAGCACAAGCCCCGGCGCGGCAGAAAATCCGGAGGCGATGCGCGATTTTTGCAGGAAATTCGGGCGGGAATCGCCCATCATTTGCACGGTGGAAATGCCAGATTGCGGAAATGGGCAATCTCGATTATAATGAGTGTATTCCTGGAAAAAAGCCGCAAATGAAAGAGAGCTTTATAATGTTCAACTCGATGTCCTGGCTCTCTGAACGGTTTCAAACGATGTCCCGGCTGAAACAAGCGCGTTTGCGGAGTCCTTCCGGAAATCAAATGGTCTTGCTGCTCCGCGGAGTGTCCATAAAACGTCATCTCTGCGTGGCCTTGGCGGCGGGACTCGGCATTTTCGCAGGTGTGACGGCGGCCCAGACCAACACAATCTTTGATGAGACGTATGATACTGCAAATACGCCCGCCGGCGCCAATGCGCTCGGTTGGTCTGGCGGGAGCGGATTGAGCAACATCGTGGTGACTTACGTTGACGGGGCAGGCGTCGGCAGCACCCGGGCGCTCGTGATCCGGGCGGATTTTACACAAGCCGGTTCGGGTTACGTGGCTTATCAATATGCCAACCCGGCGGTTTCCGGGAATCCCAGCACCAACCTTGGTGATTACCAGCTTTCGTTTGACATCAAGGTGAATAATTCCGGTTTAAGCGCAATCCAGTGCGTGCTGCAAAGTTGGGGGAATACCGGTTATGGCGGTGCGTTCACGACCACGCCGGGTGGTTACATTCCGTTGGGATCCTATACGACCGGCACTTTCAAACACATCTCGGTGAATTTGGCGGATGTCACAATCTGGTCGGGAACCAACACTTTTAATCCTGCCGGTGGAACCTGGCAAATTCAACTTCAGGTGAACGGTTGGAACGGCGCGGCAATCCATACCAACGAGCAGGTGGCCATTGATAATCTCACGGTGACGATGTCGTTCCAAACATCATCACAATGCACCGTCAACTGGAACGACGTGCATCAACGCATTGACGGCTTTGGCGCCTCCTCGGCGTGGACGGCCCCGAGCTTGTCCGACAGCCAGGCCGACATGTTTTTCTCCACCAACAACGGCATCGGCCTCTCGTTGTTGCGCAATCGCATCGCGCCCGATGGAACCACGCTCGAATTGGTGACCATGCAGAAGGCCCTGGCCCGCGGCGCGCGCGTCTGGAGCACGCCATTTAGTCCGCCGGCGGTTTACAAGGATACCAATTCGGTCAACGGCGGCGACTTTGTCTCGAGCACGGGCAACTACCAGGGTTATGCCCAGCAACTGGCCGCCTATGTGGCCAACATGAAGAACAGCGGCATCAATCTTTATGCCGTTTCGATTCAAAACGAGCCGGACCAATGGACCACTTACGAGTCCTGCTTGTGGACAGCCCAACAGTTTCATGATTTTATCCCCTATCTTTACAATGCCCTGGTTGCCAGCAATGTGGCTTCAACCAAAATACTGATGCCGGAATATTCTCGCTGGCAGTTTGACATCGCGACCAACGCCATGAATGACACGAACACGTCGGCGATGGTGGGCATTTTGGCCGGCCACAATTACGGCAGCACAGCCGCGCCCGTGGATACTTATGGCAAAGCGCTCTGGGAAACGGAGATTTCCTCGTTTGATGTCTTTGATGGCAGCATTACCAACGGCATCTATTGGGCGGGGCAGATTCATGCCTTCATGACGGTGGCGGAAGTCAATGCCTGGCACTATTATTGGCTCATTCCGTATGATCCAAATGGCCCGGAAAATCTGGCGTTGACCGATGACTCCGGCAATCCCACCAAGCGCATGTATGTGTTGGGCAATTACAGCCGCTTCGTGCGCCCCGGTTATTACCGCGTCGGCGTGACCAACACCGCCAGCTCCACCCTGATCAGCGCTTACAAAGACCCCGCTTCCGCCAACTTTGCAATTGTAGCTATCAATCCCAACAGCGGTTCGGTCACCCAGGTCTTCAACTTGTCGGGTTTCGCCGCTAGTACCGTGACTCCTTGGCTCACTTCCGGCGCCCTTTCCCTCGCGCAACAATCCGCACTGGCGGTTAATGGAACGGTGTTCACAAATGTTCTTCCGGCCCTGAGTGTTTCGACTTTTGTCGGGCAAGCGGCCGCACCGGCAACTTTGGCGGCGACGAAACAAGGCATCAACATCATTCTCTCCTGGGCTACAAATATCGCAGGGTATTCCTTGGTATGTTCCACCAATCTCGCTCCGGCACACTGGAATTCTGTTTTGTCTTTGCCGGTTGTTGTCGGAAATCAGAACGTGGTGACCAACAGCATAACCAACGGGGCGGTCTTTTACCGTCTCTACGTGCCCTGACGGACAAGCCCCGTCAGTGACTACGTCACTGTGGCCAACGTGCCGCCTCTGGAAATTACAACGCCTGTTCCAGAATTTCGGTTAATTCCTCCGGCGTGAGCGCAATCGGATTTGCCTTCATGCTGCTCGCGTTCGCCGCTTTTGTGACCAGGTCGGGGAAATGTTCGCGTTGAATGCCAAAGCTGCCGAGGCGTGGAACTCCCAAGTCGAGGACCAGTGCGCGGACCCATTTCACGCCGTCGTCGGCTTTGGCCTGCGAATCGCCGGTGAGCCACCACGCCGCCTCTTCGTAACGGTGCAACGCCGCACCCTGCGGATCACGCTGGCGCAGCGCCCGGAGATTCATCGCCATCACGTGGGGCAGCAGCGCGGCACAAATCGCGCCGTGCGGCGCGGAAAAGCTGCCGCCAATCGGCCCGGCGAAACCATGCACCGCGCCGAGACCGGCATTGCTCAAAGCGAGTCCGCCGAACAGACTTGCCACCGCCATGTCTTCCCGCGCGTCCTTGTCCTGCCCCTTGCTGAACGCCACGCGCAACGACCGCGCCGCGCGGCGCAGGCCCTCGACGCACAATCCGTCGGTCATCGGGTTGGCGCGATTGCAGACAAATGGCTCAATCAGTTGCGTCAGCGCGTCGAGACCGGTGCTGGCGGTGAGCGCGGGCGGCAAATCATAGGTCAATTCAGGGTCAACCACCGCCACCCGGGCGAGCATCAACGGGCTGCGCAGGCTGACTTTCACTTTGTGTTCGGGCGACGCCAGCACCGCGTTGCGCGTCACTTCCGCGCCCGTGCCCGCCGTTGTCGGAATCGCGATGAACGGCGTGGACAGTCTGACCAGCGGCTGGCCGCGTCCGATGATTTCGACGTAATCCAGCAGTTTCCCGTCGTTGGTCAGCATCGCGGCAATGGCCTTGGCCGCGTCCAATGCGCTGCCGCCGCCAAAACCAATCACCAGTTCGCAACGCTCTGCCTTCGCCAGCTTCACGCCTTGTTCCACGGTTGCCAGTTCCGGCTCTCCCGCGACGGAAAAAGATGTCGCGCTCGCGCCGGCAGATTTCAGATTGACCAGGAGCCATTCCGCGCGCTTTGCCTCGCGCCCGGTCACGACCAACGCGCGCCGGCCAAAATCTTTGGCGAGGTTGCCGGCATTATTGACCGTGCCCGCGCCGAAGACGATGCGCGTGGCGGTGGCAAATTCAAAACGCATAAAAAATCCGTTGGCAGGGACGCGCTGCCGCGCGTCCTGGCCGACCAGCAGGTCGGCCCTACCATTTTTCATCGTCAGGGAAAAGGTTGTTGAATTTCACGCTGAAGCGCGGCTCGGCCATCATGGGCGCAACGGCATCCCGCCAGACCGGGTAATGCTTCGTTTCCTTGTGCGCCGCGGCGGCGTTCGCATCCCGATAAACTTCCACCAACACAAAGCGCGCCGGGTCATCCTGCTGCTGGACGGCGTCGAAGCGCGCGACGCCCGGTTCTTTCAAGCTCTCGCGCGCATTGATGAGCGTCACCTGTTTGAAAGCCTCCACACACTCCGGCCTGACATGAACATGGACATGAACAACGAGCATGACGTGACGAATACGCGAAACCGGCAAAAAGCTCAAGCGCGCGGGACGGGAAAAATCAAAGGCAGGCGCACTTGGGCACTATGAACGGAACGCTGCATTTATGCGGCAGCGGATATATGCGATCGAGCGTCCGGCCGGATAAATCCGGCGTTCCTTGCAAAACGATGCGCTTGACTTGTCGCAGTGCCAAGTGCGTCCATCAAAGCTCCAGCCGCGCAATTTGCATTGAACCCATGCGATTAACTTTCCACACTGGCCAGCGTATGGGCGCACAATGGAAACAGGCCGGACGCGAAATCAACGCGCAGAAAAAAGGCCAGATGGTCGCCAAACTGGTCCGCGAAATCATGGTCGCGGCCAAACTTGGCGGGCCTGACCCCGACCTTAATCCGCGCCTCTACGTCGCCGTCGAAAAAGCCAAAAAAGCCTCCGTTTATCGCGACACCATCGAACGCGCCATCAGAAAGGGCGCCGGACTCGACACCGAAAAGGTCAATTACGAAACCATCGTCTATGAAGGTTTCGCTCCCCACAAGGTGCCGGTCATCGTTGAATGTCTCACCGACAGCCGCAACCGCACGGCGCCGGAAATCCGCAATTTGTTCAAGGCCGGCTCGCTCGGCCAGCCCGGCAGCGTGGCGTTTTTCTTCCATCACCTCGGCGTGGTCGAAGCCACCCATCCCGATGCCAATCGCGACGCGGAAGCCGACGCCATCGAAGCCGGCGCGCAGGAAATTGAGCCGCTGGAAGCCGACGAGGTTCCCGCCGGACAGAACGGCGCGCGGTTTCTGACGGAAATCAAGGACCTCGATCACGTTTCCAAGGCGTTGAAAGCCGCCGGCTGGAACATCCTCGCCTCTGAAATCCGTTATCTCGCCAAGAATTTTGTCGAAGTCAGCGAGGCGGCGCGCAAGGACGTCACGGATTTTCTGAACGCGCTGGACGACCACGACGACGTGCATCGCGTCTATGCGGCGATGAAATAATTTTTGGGGATTTGCCGCCGGCTTATACCATTTCCCGACAAAAATCGGCACCTATTCCAGACGGTAGGGCCGCGCTGCTGCGCGGCCATCATACTTGGCGGCGCAGCAGCGCCGCCCTACCCATTGCACCGATTGTCTCTGGGAATTGGTATTAGAGGCTGAAAAACTTCAAGACCTGCAATTCACCCCGGAAATGGAGCAGGATTTCATTTTCCTGCACTTCGATTTGCACCGGATGATGGGATTGCGAGTAATCCCACATCGCGTGTCCATCGGACGGACTCAGCCGGTACAAATCAAAATACAAAACCGGATCTTCGCCCGGAGTGATCATGGGGTTCTTCGCGGCGCGCGCGGCGTAAATAAATTTCCCGGAAAGGAAGCATTTGGCCCCGATGCCCTCGTTGCGCCACAGCACCCTGCCGGTTGCGGCATCCACTTTCAAAATCACGGGGTTTGCCTTTGAGGACAAATTAAACTGCTGGGAAAATTGAATGGCATCCGGGCTGGCCGTCGTGCTGGTCACGTAAAGGTGCCCCTTGCCGTCCGGTTGCACCTGGGAAATGCCGACGCTGGTGAGCCGCCAATGCACCTGGCCGGTCGCCGCATCGAAACTGGTCAGCATTCCCCGGTCAAAAACATACAGGGTGTTGCCCGATTCAACGCACGGCGGATCGGCTTCCGTGGCGAAATCCTCCGAATAATGAGGCGGGATGGAGTACGTGAGACTGGCCGTCCAAAGATTCTTGTTGTTCTTGTCGAAAACATGAATGGAATTCCCCGCCACCAATACCTCCCGGGTTTTGAGCGCGAAAAACGCGGGGGAGCCGATGACTTCGCCCGTCCAATCCGGGGCGGTGCTGGCCGGCCCCCGGCGCAAGGTGACTTGGTATCGGCTGGCATCTTCCTCTTCCACACCGCCGGTCTGTTCCCGGCGCAAATCGTTGATCATCTGTTCGGAAGCTTCCATGCTTTGACCGGCGGTGAGATTGTCTTCGACCATGGATTTTTTCTGGGCCTTCATTGCCTGATGAGTAATCGTCTTGCGCTCGATTAAATCCACTTTCATCTGCACGACATTGGCTCCGTCAGGCACAAACTTGTCGCCCCAGCTTGTCCTTTCCCTGGCCTTGGCGGCGTTCGCCAGCTTCGCCAACGTCACGTAGTCCGCGCTGTTGGTGGATAACGCGGTGGTGGGTGGTTGCGGCTGGCTCTGGGATGGCGATGCCACAGCGGCACCGGATTCAATCGGTACGGTTTGAACCGTGCCATTGGAAAACGCGATGCGGGTGATGGTTTCGCGCCCGGATTCATCGGAGGAAATCACCGTCATGCCACTGTCGCTTTGCGCCATGCCGAAGAAGGGCGGGTTCAACGGTATT
>Ga0208034_1001603_pt1 | contig 13266 bp, 22 predicted proteins | sample June2015DPH_8_10_FD_184699 | JGI IMG/M metagenome (GOLD analysis project Ga0208034, IMG submission 184699) | Peatland microbial communities from SPRUCE experiment site at the Marcell Experimental Forest, Minnesota, USA - June2015DPH_8_100... | ecosystem: Environmental > Terrestrial > Soil >...
CAACAAGTGCGGTCGCTTGGCGAAGAGACGGCGCGCAACCTTGGGCTAGGCCGACTCCAGCGCATTGCCATGCAGCCGCTGTTGAACGCGGCCATTGCCAAGCCCTACACGCGCTACCTAAACGCGCTGATGCGCCCAGAGGTGCTCGGCGTGGGCGAGCTGATCAAGGCGTACAACCGCGGCAACATCACGAACGATCAGCTCACTACTCAGCTACAGCGCCACGGCTACGCAGACGCGGATATTCAGAACATCATTGAAGACGCGCTGCCGCGCATCGGTGTGGGCGAGCTCGAGCGACTCATACGCTTCGGGCTGATGACTCAGGACGAGGCGGAACAGCACCTGGTCAACGGCGGGGTGCCGGATGACACCGCCAAGCTGATGCTGCAAGCGGCCCAATCGGCCCGCGTGGAGACCCTCGAAAGCACCTGGTTGGATCAGCTACGGCACCAATGCAAGACCGGGTTTCTCTCGCAGACTGACTTCAGCAGCACCCTCGACAAGCTGCACTTGACTGACGACGAGAAAACGGTAGAACTCCGCATCGTCGGCGACTATATCGAGACCCGGTTCAAACGGCCCGGATGGGCCGAGGCGGTGAAAGCCTACCACCTTGGGGCTTGCGATCAGAGCTACCTTACGGCGTGGCTGAATAATGAAGGCTACGACTCGGAAGATGCTGGGATCATGATGGCTATCGCGGCTGTCCAGCCTAAGAGCAAAGCACCGACTTGGGCGGAAGTGAAAAAGTTTTACGAGGCGGGCCAGATCACGATGGACTATGTAGAATCGTGGCTCACGGCGCGCGGCCTGTCACCCACGGATGTGCAACTGGAAGAGCTGGAGCTGATGCAGGAGGCTGCCAAGGCCGCATCGCCCACGAGCACGACCAAGGCCACGACAACGGGCGGCGCGACGACAACGGAGAACATCGTGGTCACCAAAAACTGACGCGCGGGCTTATGGTTGCCGATGCACCGGCTTGGCGGTGTGTATGTGCCGTGCGGGCTTCGGCTGCGTCACCGTGGCAGGCGTGGTGATGGTTGGCTTGGCAGTGTCCTGGCTCGTCGCCAACCACGCCACTGTCCAGAACACCGCCGTTCCTATGATGACAAAGCTGACGATGACAAATATTTTCCCCTTGTCAGTCGGCTGTGAGGCAACGTCGATCGCCACTGCCTCAGTTCCTACGATCGTAGGGACCGCCAGCGCGGACGGTCGCGCGGCGATCCGCAGCAAGGCACCCACGGCGATCAGGGGCACTCCCCAAAAGATGAGCACGATCGAGAGGCAGCAGATGATTCCAACGGTGATGAAAATATAGGATAGAACCTTCATGACGTTTGCACCTCCGTGCGGCAATCGCGCGCCAGATCCCAGCATCCTCATGCACCACTATTGCAGCACAATTCAAAAGTGATTGCAACATTACTTTGGAGCCACGGCTTTACGCGCAAAGCTGAAAGCGCGCGCGCTCGCGCGCGCTGGCTCATTTTTCGGTGCGCGCCAAAAATGCTCCCCCCGGCTCTCCCCCCATTCAGGCGTGACGGCTGAAAACACCTGAAATGACAAACCGGGGCGAGATTGGCAGGCATGGTCAATTCTATGGGGCAACTTGGCAACTGCACGCTGCTGCACGCTTCACCGTCAGCGCGGTAGGGGTCTAGCATCACCGATTTCCGCAAGTACCTTATCCACTGCCTCACGCAACACGGCGGGGTCAACCTTGAATAACAGCCATATCAGCACCGACACGAAAAACTGCAATCGTTTATTGCTTGGTATCCGGTCTAACGCAAGCAGTAGCGTGCGCTCATTTTCATCGCAGCGGGCGAACTCGTCTACAGCATCCAACGCGCTCACCCCTGCACCGCGCTTCCCTTGCCGCGCAGGGCGCTGAAATCTGTTGGCACCACATCGACGTTGATGCCGTGGAACTGGCACACGGCAAGGATATCAGGGTCCAGGCGATTGCAGACCAGGCGCAACGCGGGCGCGGGCGTGTTCGGAAATGTCCCGGCCCACAACGCGGCGTAGCTGGCGATCTGCCCGATAGCTGACGCTGTGGCTCTGTCTTTTACCTCGATAATTATCGGCTGCTGACCCAGCCACGCAACTACATCAACCCGCTTCTGTGAGTTCATTATAGCGGCTTGGCGGATATTGGCATCCCACTCCGGGCCAGGGTCAACGCCATTGCCCAAGCGAACGTTGAACTGGAAGCTGGTATACTCGGCTTCGTGCATGGTGAGCCAGCGTTGAAAGACAAGAATCTCCCGCGGCAACATGCCGGGGTAACTAAGCCGGGCGCTTTGCAACTGCTGAGCGACTCCAGGCGGCGGCGTGCTCATGGTGGGCTTCCTTTCGTTGTGGCAGCACCGCGCGCAGGACCATAGGTTCAACGTGCGTCAGGTGCAGGCTGTATTCATAGGCGCGTATACTGATCATGGGTATCAGGCATTCGGTGAGTTCTGCTGGGCCACTGGTTTCGCTGTAGAAGGTATCGCCCGGCCTGAAATCAAGCCAGAAGGCCACAGGTGTGCCGGGCGGGTAGAGTTGGTTCCACATCTCGACCACAAGAGAGTTCCAGCGGCGGCGCAGCAAGGTGATGCTGTGCAGGCTGGGTTTCAGCGGGCACTCCCACATGGCGTGCCGATCCGGGCACTCGATACATGAGGTGCAAGGAATCATCACAGCTCCACTGCGGACGCGTCTGCTAAATCCTGGTCACGCCACTGCGGATGGCGCAGCACCAGCGCGGCCCGCGCGGCCCACACTGCATGGTCTCTGTTATGGGCAGTGACAATCGGCGACAAGATGGCCCAGCCCCCGGCGAGACCGAACCGCACCATCCATTGTTTGTTCACTCCAGCCCTGCCAATCTCCGCAGCGTGTTGCGGTGTACGCGGATGGCGCGCGCGGCCGCGGTTTGGCTATTGCCGTTCTGCTCCAGCGCGGTGATGGCGAAGCCGCGGCGGAACATGCGCTCCGCATCTTTCCAGTGAACCCCCATGCGTACCAAAGTGTCCACGCACAGTGTCAGGGCGGCCTGCCCGGTTAGTTCTTCTTTGTTCCACGGTGCGCCCACGGCGGCGGGCGCGGGCGCGAGCGGCGGCGGTTCATGTATTTCAGGGAGTAACTGTTGTTTAGGGTTGCTCATCAATGCCAGTGCTCCTGACGGCGGTGTACTCAGCCTTGGTCGGTCGCAGGCCAACGGTTACAGCCCAGCCCTGCAATAGCTTTTGCTTGTAGTCACCGTTGAAGGGCTGGGCCTGAAGAAAGCGTATGACTGCGGCCTTCTTCTGTGGATACATCAACTCTTCCGGGATAATGCCTGTGGGTGATTCCATTAGAGCACCTCGACATGCGACAGAGCTGCACAGCTGGAGCAGCCGGAAATCCATACAACCGCCGTGTGACCTGACAGCACTTCGGCTGGAACAATGGTGAATCCTATTTTGCCGTCACCTTCGCGCTCGAATGTCCAATAGCGCACCTTCGTACCAACAGGGTTGTTTCGGTTGAAACTGTCGACGGTGTACTTTAGTTGATTAGCCTTGCTGCGCGGCATCGGCTTTCACCTCCGGCACTTTGCCTTCTATCAGCGTATCTGCATTGTTCGGGTCAACGTGCAGTGTCGGGCTGCCAATGGGAATTGTTTGTGCGGGCGCGGCTTCGGTGCACGTCGTCACAATCGACTCGATCAGTGACAGATTCTCCCGGTAGATCTGTAGCGTCACATCTGCCCGGTGCGGATCCGTGGCCCACTTCTGGCTAACCGCGCGAATAAAATCGGTGCCGGTTTCGGCGTCCATGGCGTCAACGTAGAGGTGCGAGTTCCGCAGCAGCCGCATGCTGGCGACGAACGATTGTTGCCAATCGGCGAACTTCGGCCACCAGCAATCAATATCAATCCAGGTGCCGGGCTTGTCACCCTCAACCACCGACTCAATTTTATAGGTGCCCAGCGGCGGGAACTCATTACCTTGGGGCACGAACTCACGTGTAGGCAGGTTGATAAGCGGTGCGCCCGCCGAGGCAAAGCCGGATTTCTCACCCAGCAGGTTGTTAGCTTCGCGCGCCAGCCGCGATTCGCCCCATGCGGACTCAACGGCGGCGGCGCAGGCGATAAACCCTGGCCAGATGTGTTTCGCCGCCAGCGCGGCGGGAATGGCCTTCGAGAAATACTCTGTTTTGTTCATGCCTTGTTCTCCTGTCCGTGGCCCATAATGGGATCATTAAAACAAGCCTGTAGGGCTCTCCTTCCATTCGCCTTGGCAGCTTCGGTGATTCCCACCGTAGCTTTCAGGCACTCGTAGTGGGTGCCCTCAAGAATGTCGTGACCACACTTCAGGCAGTGAAAATGCACGTGTTTGCTGTAGAGGATGGTGCTGTGCTGGCCCACCTCCAGGGCGCCGCTCTCCGGGGCGAGCACCTTGAACGTGACTTGCGTGAATCCGGCCTCAAGCACCTCGCCCACGAAGTCACCCTCGAAGTGGCCCTGCACCCACACCCACTTGTGCGCGTCCAGCGAGAATTTCATGCTATCCATGTACTGGCGGTACTTTATGCACTTGGTCATGCGGCACCTCCATTCTGTGCGGCATCGCTGGGCGGCTGGGCCAACTGTTTGGTGATGGCCTCAAGCTCCCACTTGTGAACCATGATGGTCACCAGGTTCCACGGGTCTTTATTGCCTCCGCAGAACTTGCACTGATAGAAATTCTCTGCGGGCTTGGCGGCAGGCAAGACGGCGGCGATGGTGCAACCCTCGGCGTGTTGCTCATTCTCTGCACCACAGGCCGCGCACTTGGTTGGAAGCACGGCGGGCGTACCAGCGGCGGGCAGCGCGGCGCTGTTGGCTTCCCACTGTGCCCGCCACGAGGCGACCGTGCGGGCAGAGTGCTCGCCACGGATGGCGGCGTCCAAGTAGTACCTGCGCATGCCTTCATCGTCGATCTTGTTCAGCTCACGGCCCACGCTGAAGTTGATCTGGCGGGCGCGCACGGCGGCGAATACGTTCTCATCTTGCATCGACAGGCGTACCCGATCCTCCACGTAATCGCGCGATCGGTGCAGCTTGTCCGCGAGTTGGTCAGTGTCCATGTTTAAGGCTTCCATTAAGCGCGTGTACCACAGGGCTTCGTCGGCGGCGTTCACGTCTTCCCTGCCCGTGTTTTCCGCCAGCATGGCAGCTTCCAGGTTGATATCCCCCGGCTTGTAAACAATGCAGTCGATGGTCTGCCAAGAAAGCTGGCGTGCGGCCACGTAGCGGCGGTCCCCGAATACGACCTTGTAGCGGACGCCATCTTCCACAACGGCAATGGGCTGCTTCAACCCTTCGGCGGCCATGGACTCCGCCAGCTCGTTCAGCTTCTTCGGGTCCATAAATTCACGCATGGGATTATCGGGCGGGTCGATATCGCAGAGTTGTAGCTTCTTCAGCTTCGCCATGCTAATTCACCCCGCTTTCACCGCGCGGCATGGTGGTGCTGATGGAGAGCACGCGGCAGCTATCGGCGGCGGCTACTATGCCAAGCCCGATCTTATGCGCAACATCTGGCCTCATAACAATAGTGGCCGCAAGCGTGCCATCGTCAGCGGCGGCACTGAGCACGACGTACTGTGTCTTATCCGGTTTTTCCACGATGCCGAGCTCAAGATTCACCTTCCCTCCTGTTCGATGTAAGCCTTGCGGGCGGTCTCGAAGGCGTCGAGGTAAGCCTTTTGCGCGGGCTCGAAGGCGGCGATGTAAGCCTTGCGGGCGGTCTCGAAGGCGTCGAGGTAAGCCTCGTGCGCGGGCTCGCCGGCGGCGGGGTAAGCCTTTTGCGCGGTCTCGAAGGCGATGTTGTAAGCCTTTTGCGCGGGCTCGAAGGCGGCGAGGTAAGCCTTGCGGGTGGGCTCGCCGGCGGCGAGGTAAGCCTTGCGGGCGGTCTCGACGCCGTCGAGGTAAGCCTTGCGGGCGGTCTCGAAGGAGGCGGCGTAAGCCTTGTGCGCGGGCTCGAAGGCGTCGAGGTAAGCCTTTTGCGCGGTCTCGAAGGCGATGTTGTAAGCCTTTTGCGCGGGCTCGACGGCGGCGATGTAAGCCTTGCGGGCGGTCTCGATGGCGATGTTGTAAGCCTTGCGGGTGGGCTCGCCGGCGGCGATGTAAGCCTTGCGGGCGGGCTCGATGGCGGCGAGGTAAGCCTCGCGGGCGGGCTCGACGGCGGCGAGGTAAGCCTTGCGGGCGGTCTCGACGGCGTCGAGGTAAGCCTTGCGGGCGGGCTCGACGGCGTCGATGTAAACCTTGCGGGCGGTCACGACGGCGGCGGGGTAAGCCTTGCGGGCGGTCTCGATGGCGATGTTGTAAGCCTTTTGCGCGGGCTCGACGGCGGCGGGGTAAGCCTTTTGCGCGGGCTCGATGGCGGCGAGGTAAGCCTTGCGGGCGGTTGTTTCCATGTTTCCTCCGTGTGTGTGGTTAGGTTGATTCAGGGCGAACCTCCGTCAGCCCCACGCGAATTCGGGCAAACTCTTCGAGAGGTATGCGCTCCAGGATGAGTTTTTCGCCAGCGGTGCGAATGGCAACGATGCTGCCCAGCGGCCAGCGGATATACTCTAATAGCGGCTTTGGTAGAATTACGCAGGCGGATGCGCCATTTTTAGTGAGACGAGAGATTACGGGGTCAACAGGTAAGCTTTGTGGGTTGCGTACCATTCTGATTGCGACCCCCCCTTGGGGTCTCGCAACCAAAACGCGCAACTTCAGATGCAATATCTATTATCGGACGTTGCCCGCTTCGGTTGCATAAATAGAGTAGCGCAATTTTCAGGAAACACAAGCGGAATTCTACTACTACTGATCTATATGAGAGATTATATATATAAACAGTAATAGTAGGGGCTGTGCAAATCTTCCTCTTGTGTGCCGCCTGTAATTCACCTGTAACTGCACGTGCAGTCAGCTACATAGCTACAGTTTGTGTCGTAAACCGCTCAGTGTGCAGCCCATGTGCATCAACGCGGCGGGTCTGTTGATTTCCTGTTGAAATACTGTTTGACATTGTGCCTGACGCTAGTAAATCTGGGTGTGCGTAAGCGGCTGTGGTGAGATTTCATGGGGGTTTCCACAGGCCGCAAAGTGAGTTTTCCACAGATAAACGGCTTTTAGGTGTGCAGGATATGTGCAGTCAGCACAACTAAAGGGAGCGTACCTGTGGAAATCATGTGGAAATTGTGAATAACGCCTAATTATACACACGGGCGAAGAGGAGACGAAATGGCAATCAAGGTTGCGAGCATCACCAATGTCGTTCAAAAGTGGAAGACAAACGCGGGTTCGGCTGGCCAGAGCTACACCACAGGCGTGCAGAATCCCAAAAACCCGTGGGCGGCAACTACGGCGGCAGCCTCGACCACGTGGGCCGCTGGCGTCAATGCCGCGGTGACCAACGGCAGCTTTGCCAAGGGCGTGAACGCCGCTGGCGATAGCAAGTGGCAGAATGGCGCGGTTACAAAAGGCGCGACCCGCTACACGCAAGGCGTGGGCGCTGGCGCGACCAACTACCAGACCGCCATGGGGCCGGTGCTGCAAACCATTGCCAACGTCACCCTGCCTCCGCGCGGACCCAAGGGCGATCCCGGCAACATCAACCGTGTCAGTGCCGTTTGCACAGCATTGCGCGCGGCCAAGGTGGGCAGCTAACCGCTGACGAGGTGAGCGATGGCGACACAGAACACTGAACGCGATTATCCCGTAGGTTCGCCCTTTGCGGCGGACTATGACGGCAAATCGCACAAACCCGCAATTTCACCGTTGCTGCGCGACTTCCCTGTTGGGCACCCGAAGGCGGCTGACTCCGCAGCGAACCTGGTAGAGACGGCGGCACGCATTGCCGACGATCTGCGGCTGCACCCTCCGGGCGCGGCACTGCAAGCGGCGGTGCCGGGTGCGCCCACGCTGGCAGAGGTGCTGGCGGCGGGCGAACAGGCGATCAATAGCGGCGCCTAAGTGGGCCGCACGGACACTGCCCGCCCACGGCGGCGGGCAGTAGAGAGTGAGAACTGCGATGGCAGGCGGCGTAGCAATGGAAGTACTGACCGGCTTTGTGACCGCTCCAGGCTCGACGTACACGGCTTGGACGATGGCCACAGGCAACAGCAATCAAATCAGGTCTGCGGACCCCAGCACCCCGGCGATACTGCTTGCCGTGTGGGGCTGGAACCAAGTAGCAGGTGATCTGCGCATCCGGTCTCCGCGCTTGCACGATGCCCAGCAAGCCATCCGCTTGCGTCTGCCGGCAAATCTGTCGGTGCCAGCGTATAGCGGCTATGGCTTTGAAACCATAGCCCAGAAGCTCATCCCACAGGATGTGCTCACGATTGAGCAAACGGGCAGCGCAGTCGGCGGGCAGATTGAGACCGGCTCACTGCTGGTCTGGTATCCGGCGCTGCCGGGCGTGGGCGGGCGCTTTATCGACGGCCCGACACTGCAGAAAAACGGCCTCAACTTGCTTGGGCAGGAAGTAGCCATTACCACGGGCGTGGGGGGCGGTTACAGCGGCCAGGTGGCCATCAACAACACGATGGACACGCTGAAGGCGAACACCGACTATGCCCTACTGGGCATCCTGACGGATGTGCGCGTCTGCACGATCCGCGTGCAGGGCGTCGATGTGGGCAACATGGGCGTGGGCGTACCGGGCGAGTACACTAGCCGCGAGATTCAGGCGAACTGGTTTGTACGCTTGAGCGACTCGTTCAATACCCCGATGATTCCGATCTTCAACTCGGCCAACAAAACCGCCATCCTGGTGGACGCGGTATCGCAGCAAGTGGGGATTTCTGTTGTGGCCACGTTGCTCATGGTTGAGATGCCTGCTGGCAGCGTACCAGCGGCCAAGATCAGCTAACGGTCTCACGGGACCTCCGCGTGAGCGCGGGTTCGATGCAGCGGGCCTAACCGCCTGACTGCATCGGCCCGCGACAGATCGGCCACCAAGGAGAGTGAGACCATGAGCACGCAAGCCGTAGTCCCCGCACCTGACCCGCGTAATGCGCCAATAATCACCACGCCGCGCACGGTGCTGTTTGCCACAGAACAAGTTTCCCCGCCAACGAACCTGTACGTCACGCAAGAGGATCAACTACGGGTGATGGCACTCGGCACCACTGGCCTGCTCTTGAGCGTGATCATGAGAATGCTGTTACCGAACGGGCTAATTGTACCGATTGAACGCGATCTGCCTCCACAGACCAATTACACGACGCAGATTAATACGTATCCGCTGCCTGAAGGTTTCCTACTCGACTGCATCGTCACGGTAGCAGGCACGGGCGTGGCGCGCGGCCAAGCATACGCACTTGTGCAAATTGTGCGCGGTCCTGCTAACGCACTTATCCCGATGCACACAATTATTGCCGACTACGTGAGCAGCGGCGTGGGCGCGTGCTTTCCCAACGGGCAAATCCGCGCGGTCAATGAGGGGCCTGGCTGGTTCAACGTCAATCCGATAACCCCGCCAGGACCGGGCGGGCAGTGGGGCGGCGGTCTGGGAGCAAACACACGGCTGCGGCTGCGCGCAGTGTACGCGATTCTCACCACCAGCGCAGCGGTGGCGAATCGGCTAGTGTTTCTGAACATCTACACGCAGCCGGCGGGCTACTACATATGCTCAATTCCGGCATCGATTCCTCAACCTGCAAGCACAGCGTGGGTATATTCATGGTTCGCAGGCGCGCCACAAGTCGCGCCGGTCGCCTCAGGGATCATATGTCCATTACCGATAGACTTGACGCTTGGACCCACGGCGGTCATCACCTCAGCCGTGTTGGCGATGCAGGCAGGCGACCAGTGGAGCGCGATCACGGTCACTGGCGAGCAACTGTTCGATTCGTTCTAACTTCAGGAGGATGTCATGAATCTGTTTCTCTCGCTTCTACCGAAATTGTTGCAGTCACTTCCCACGCTGATTGCGGGCGTTGAAGTGCTCAGTAAGGGCAAATCCGGCGCGGAAAAGAAAGCGGCTGTTATGTCGATGCTGCCCGCAGCAATCGGCATCGCAGACACGGCGGCACCGCAGCACGCGGACGCCATTAACGCCATCACCGCACTGGCCAGCAGCACCGTGGACAGTGTAGTGACCGGGCTGAACCAGGCGGGCGTATTCACCAAGGCCGCGCCAGCAGCGGTTCCGGCCAGCTAACAGGAGGCGTGATGGACCTGGGCGCGATTCAACTCACGGTGTCGCTCGGCACACTCGGAGCAATCGTGCTTGGGTCTTTCCACCTTGGCCGGAAGATGCAGCGCGTCTGCGATCGGATGGATCAACACTCGAAGCGGCTGGACAAGATCGAAGCACGCTGCGATCGGCTGCACCCGCCGATGGCGCTGGTCGCCAAGGTAGGCGGTGACTAATGGCCGCGCTGACCATTCGACTGCTGGCGGATGACGATCTGATCTACACGCCATCTGTGGGCGGATATGCCGATCTGGTGAGCGAACAGCTTGCCGACGTGGCAACCGATGATGACGGCTGGGATGATGCCATGCAGACGGCGGGCGCGGCGGCGGATGACGACCTGACCACGCTTGACGGTGCCAGCACTAAGCTGGCGACGGTGAACGCGACGGCCCAGGGCGGCGGGGCCGCGCTGGCCCAGCCAGTGACCAGCGAGACGGCACAATTTCCCGCCAGCGCGACGGCGCTGAACGCGGACACCACAGGGAGCTAACATGGCAAACGAAATTCTCGCAGCACAGAACGTGCGGCTGACCACAACTACCACAACGGACAGCAACGGCAAAGCGGTGCCCGCGCTGAAAGTGACGTTCAACGTGGGCAGCCACGGCCCATTTACTGAGCTGTTTCCCAAGGGCAAAGACGATGTGGCCACGGTGCGTAGCTGGATCGATAGCCAGGTGCAACGGGTCAACCAGATTGTCGGTGCTTCGAGCTAATCCATGTCGATCGACTCGCCCTACGGCGGAAGCTACAATCAGGGTGCTGCACAGACCCTAGTGTACCCGCTTGGGGTGCCGGTTGCGGATATTGCCATTGCACCCCCGGCAGGCTACGCGCAGCCTGATATCTACACGCTGGCCGCGCAGATTGTCGCCGATTCGGTAGCAAACCCCCTCACGTTTGACTATGGCGTTTGGCCGATGTACCCGCTGACCGCCGCCGCGGTCGCCGCGATCTTGCAGCTAATCCAAAGCTACTCGCCCACGTTGTACGCCACCATCTGGAATGGACAGAGCTACGCCGCCGCGGAGTTGCCGTATGCTTACAATTCGCGCATGCGTGTTATTCGCGGCGGCGGCGGCGGCGGGGCACTCGAAACTTTGCCACAGTCGGCTTCGCAAGACGATTACACGTTTGACGCTTGCGCGGGCAACGGCCTGCCCATGGGCAGCAGCAACCTGCTAGGTGACTTGCTGCTGGTGGGCGGGCTGGCCATTGCAGCGATCACGGGCGGCTCACTGCTGGTGGGCGCGGCAGCAGCACCGGCAGCGGCACCCGTGGCGGCAGATGTGGGCTATTCTGCGGGCGATACTATCGGCATCTCTGACGCGGCGGCGGCGGCGAGCGAGGAGGGCACCGCTGCCGTGGTGCCAGCAGTGGCGGCACCAGCGGCCGCGGGCGGCACGGCGGCTGCTGGCGCTGGAGTGACGGCGGCGGGCACCAGTGCCATGAGTGGCGCAGTCACGGGCGGGGAGGGCGCGGTATTCGATACGTGGAACGCTGCCCTCACCGCATCACCGGCCACGCTGGCGAGTCTCTCGCAGGCATCGCAAGGCATGTGGGCATCGCTGAAAGCGGGTCTCTATTCGTTGTGGGATGACTACCTGCACGAATGGATGATCTCGGCTGGCGACTTCTTTGGCAACATTAGTGACTGGTTTGCGGAGACATTTTCGGGCCTGTTCGACTTCCTCGATAACGTCATGTCGGTGCTGAACTCGATCTATAAAAAGATCATCAAGCCCATCTTGAACGTGCTCCAGATCGCGCGGAAATTTCTCACCGTGTTCAAGATGATGGGCTTGCAGTGGGCGGTGAAACTTGACCAGGATATCCAGTACATCGAGACGCAGATCAGCAAGAACTTTCTGCTCATCCGTGGCTACCTGACCCAAGTTATCGCGGTGTGCAACGCGCTGGGTGATCCGTCGCAAATGGTGAAGCTAATCGCGGTATCTGTGAAGGGCCAGAGTGCAATGGGTGGCCTGTGCCGCGAAATGACCGGGCTGCCGCTGGGCATGTTCTTCGCCAGCTCCAGTGCCAGCGCACCAGGCTGGGCCAAGCCGGTGACGCGCACTTCGCAGCTCAACAACCCGCTGACCAATCCCCCGGCCAGTCAACTACTAAACCAGGTGCCCAGCGCGGTCCTGCTTGACCCGACAACCGGGCTGGCACAGGTGAGCGATGATGACGTGGACGTGGACGACATCGCTGACTATTTTCAAGAAATGCGCGATCGCATGCAGGCGGCACAGGACGCGATTGACAACGCTTCAGCGGTTGACCTCGACATCACGGCGGCAACCGGCGACGGAGACGATACGGTAACTAGCACAGTGGCATTCTTTACGGCTGCTGTGAGCGACGACACGGAGGCATAAGATGGCAGACCCTGGCAATGACGCACTGAATCAGGACATCGAAAATGCGGTAAGCAGCTTCTCGGCAGGCGTCGATACTACGATCATGAACCCCATCAGCGCCGAGGAACAAGCATCGCAGATGCGGGCCAGCTTGCAGGTTGGAGGCACGTATCTAAAGTGGATTGTTAACTTGCTGGTAACCATAGGCGGCACGGTGATCAGTAAGTTTCTCAGTCTGATTTCAGATTTCAGGCGCGACAATGCGGGTGCGTTCAGCGATATCTCCAAGGAAGTACTGGGCGAGTTTCTAGCTACCGATATGAGCGGCGTCAACATCGACGTAAGCCAAGGCCCAAGCGGAAGCATCGACGCGGCCAACGCCATTGGCAACGCTCTACACAATACGTTGATGAACGAATTTAAGGCCAACGGCCCGATTAGCGACGACCAGGGCGCGCAGAATGCCCGCACGTTCTCGGGCTTTGCCGTCAACTTCGGAGTGCAGAACGCAATTCTTTCAATGATGGGTGACTGTCTCTCTGTTCACCTACTCCAACAAGTGCGGTCGCTTGGCGAAGAGACGGCGCGCAACCTTGGGCTAGGCCGACTCCAGCGCATTGCCATGCAGCCGCTGTTGAACGCGGCCATTGCCAAGCCCTACACGCGCTACCTAAACGCGC
>Ga0208034_1001608_pt1 | contig 13236 bp, 10 predicted proteins | sample June2015DPH_8_10_FD_184699 | JGI IMG/M metagenome (GOLD analysis project Ga0208034, IMG submission 184699) | Peatland microbial communities from SPRUCE experiment site at the Marcell Experimental Forest, Minnesota, USA - June2015DPH_8_100... | ecosystem: Environmental > Terrestrial > Soil >...
GGATTGTCGCTCTTCACCTTCTCGCCGTGCCCGATGCTCCAGAACAAATTGATGATGAACGGGATTTGCGCCAGCCCCAGCGCCATCGCGGCCCAGAGAATCCACGTGTGCAGTTCCATGATGGATTGCGGCAGTGTGTCAATCACCCCGGGCACGCGCGCGGCGGAATAGTTCGCCCCGCCATCGGCCATCCGCCGCAGCATCCCTTTCATGCCCTGCGCAAACATCGGCAGGAAAACGATGTTCATGAAAACGAACGAACACCAGAAATGCACCCGGCCCCAGAATTCATTCATCTGCCGTCCGGTCATTTTCGGGAACCAGTAATAAATCCCCGCGAACAGCGCGAAGATGGTCCCCGGCGCGACGACGTAGTGGAAGTGCGCGATAACGTAATACGTGTCGTGCAGATGAATGTCGCTCGGGGCCAGCCCCAACGGCAGGCCGGTCAGGCCGCCCATGCCGAACATCGGCAGGAACCCCAGCGCGAACAGCATCGGCGTGTTGAACCGGATCGAACCACCCCACAACGAAATCAACAGGCACGTCAGAATGATTACCGACGGAATCGAAATGATCATCGTCGTCGCCTGAAAGAACGTGGCGATTTTCTGGCCCATGCCGGTGAGATACATGTGGTGCGCCCAGACGAGGAACGAGAGAAACCCGACCACCAGCGCCGAATAGACCAGGGATTTGTAGCCCCAGATGGGTTTGCGCGTGTTGTTGGCGATGATCTCGCAGACGATGCCCATCGCCGGCAGAATCAGCACATACACTTCCGGGTGGCCGAGGAACCAGAACAAATGCTGCCAGAGCAGCGGACTGCCGCCGCCGCTGACGTTCGCCAGTTGCCCGCCAATCGCCAGTCCCGTCGGCAGAAAGAAGCTCGTGTGCGCCACCTTGTCCATCAATTGCATGACGGCCGCGGCTTCCAGCGGCGGAAACGCCAGCAGCAGCAGGAACCCCGTCACGAACTGCGCCCAGACAAAAAACGGCAGCCGCATCCACGTCATGCCCGGCGCGCGCAATTGAATGATGGTGGCGATGAAATTTACCGCGCTGAGCAGTGAAGACGTGATGATCAGCGCCATGCCGATGATCCAGAAAGTTTGCCCGTCCGTGGGAATGGACGTGGCCAGCGGCGAATAGGAGGTCCAGCCCGCCTGCGCCGCGCCGCCGGGGATGAAAAAGCTCACCAGCATCACGATGCCGCCGAGCACGAAGCACTGGTAGCTCGCCATGTTCACGCGGGGAAACGCCATGTCCGGCGCGCCGATCATCAGCGGCACGACGTAATTGCCGAACGCCGCGAACGCCAGTGGCACGACCCCCAAAAACACCATGATGGTTCCGTGCATCGCGCCGAAGGAATTGTAAAGGTCGGCGGACAGCGCGCCCCTGGCCGCGACCTGTCCGAGGGTTTTTTCCAGCAACCAGCCGACGGCCGGGACCGGCTCGCCCGGATGCGCCATCTGCCAGCGCATCAGCAGCATCAGGAAAAATCCGAACAGCATGAAGCACAGCGCCCCCAGACCGTATTGGATGCCGATGACCTTGTGGTCGGTCGAAAAAATGTAGGTGCGCCAGAAGCCGGGGTCGTGATGTGCATGGTCGTCATGGCCGGGCGCAGCCTCGTGCTCGCGATACGGCGGAAAGGTATGGATCAATTTTTCCATGTTATTTCACCTTGTCCAAAACCATCACCGCCAGCAGCAGCGGCAGATAAATAATGGACGCCAGAAACAATTGCCGCGCGCGCACCAGGGTCAATTCCGCCCGCGCGAAGCGGAGCTGCCGCAAAAACTGGAAGGCGAACCACAAATAACCCGCGCCCAGAACCAGTGCGCCAGCGAGATAAAATACTCCGGCCATTTTAAATACGAACGGGCACAGGCTCACGAACAGCAGCGCCAGCGCGTGGCTCACAGCCTGTTGCCCCGTGCGGCACCCATCCGGGTCAACCACCGGCAGCATTTTGAAACCGGCCTTGGCGTATTCATCGCGGTAAATCCATGCAATCGAAAAAAAGTGCGGCATCTGCCAGAACGCCAGAATGGCAAACAGCGCCCAGCCTTCACCGGTCAGTTCGCCGCGCGCGGCGGTCCAACCCATCACCGGCGGCAGCGCGCCCGGCAGCGCGCCGATGGCCGTGTTCAGCCAGGTCACGCGCTTCAGCGGGGTGTAAATGAATAAATAACTGATGAGCGTGACTGCGCCGATGACGCTCGTGAGCAGGTTCGCCGCCAGCGCCAGGTAAAGCAAACCCGCCGTCGCGCACACGCCGCCAAAAATCATCACCGTCACCGGCTCCAATTGTCCCGACGGCAGCGGACGGTTTTGTGTGCGGCGCATTTTGGCGTCGTACTCACGTTCGAGCAATTGATTCAACGCTGCCGCGCCCGCCGCGATCAGCGCCGTGCCCGCCAGGGCATGAAACATCAGCGCGAAATCCATCGGGCCGCGTCCGCCCATGTAAAATCCGACGAACGTGGTCAGCAGCACGAGCGTGGTCAGCCGCGCCTTGACCAGGTCGGCAAGGACCGCCCCAACTGAACGCACCGGAGTTGCGCTTAAAATTTCCAACGACGGCCTTCCTTCGAAAACGTAGCAGCCGACGTAAGGAGGCTCTAATTTTCTTGAAGAATGAGCCTCGTTACCTCGGCTGCTACAAGATTTTGAAATTCCCACCAACGCTTTCATCCTATTTATTCCCGGTCATGGCCGGTTGCGCGCCAATGGCAGCAGCGCCCGGTGCGCGTCGGTCTTCCATTCGGCGGTCATGGACCGCCGCTACAGATTCCCGAAAGGCAATCGCACACCACAACGCGCCCACCGCAAGCGCCAGCGCCCCGACCAGCACGTGAGCCGTCGCCACGTCGGCGGCCTTGTTCGACCAGATGGTCGCCGCACCAAGCCCGACCTGCAATAGCGTCAGTCCCAGCCAAAACAATGAAAGTCGGACTGCCACCGTTGACTCGTAGCCGCCGACGTGAGTCGGCGGAGCAACCGCCCGTTCCGCCGATTGACATCGGCGGCTACAAAATACCGCTATGCCAACGCAAATTAAAATGGCCAGCGCGACGACGCGATGCGCCATTTGCAATTCGATCTGGAACGCGGTGATGGGATTCTCGGCGTTGATTGAAACCCGCTGTGCGTTGTAGCGCGCGACGGCTTCGGCGCTCGTGTCCGGCCAGAGCTTGCCGTGGGCGAGCGGGAAGTCGGAAATCGCCAGACCCGCATGCTGGTGCCGCATGGCGGCGGCGATGATCAACTGGACGAAAATCAGCAGCGTGGTTGCCAGCACGAGCCGGCGTAGCGCAGCCGTCCCGGCTGCATTTTGTGCATTCGTTCGATCAGGCAGGCGGGACGCCTGCGCTACCCACCACCGGCTGGTGAACAGCGCGAGCGCGCAGGTCAAAACAAAAAACAGTTGCGCAATGGTCGCGTGATAAATGCCCAGCGAATCCATGTGCAGGGTCACGCGCAATCCGCCGAGCACGCCCTGCGCCACGACGAGGAGAAACGCGGCCACGCCAAGCCAGTGCATCCATGGGCGCGAATCCTTGAGCCAAAGCCAGACGGCGAGAATTGTCGTCATCAGGCCGACGAGCGAAGCGAGCAACCGGTGGGAATGCTCGTAAAAAATCCCGCCCAGCCATTTATTGATTGGGAACAGAAACATGTTGTAACCATAGGTCGTCGGCCAGTCGGGCACCGACATGCCGGCCTCGTGGCTGGTCACCAGGCCGCCGATGCCAATCAACGCCAGCGTCGCCAGCGCCGTCAGCACGGCAAACCAGTACAGCCATGGATTCGATTTGGATACAACGTTTGCCTTCATAGATATTTGATCTCCCGCGACACGTTGTGCCGGGACCACCTTAATTGCAAAACTATTTAAGCTTCTTTCGATGCTCTTCCTGCGTAGCGGCGTCTCGGCAGAGCGCCGCCATTGGCCTTCCTTGGGTAAAGAATGCGGCGCTCTGCCGAGACGCCGCTACGGGGTTTTGAAAAAAGGGTCATTTGACGGCAAAGGTAAAATTCGCGGTCACTTCGCCGTCCTTCACTTCCACGTCCTGCGTCTGAATACCAAGCTTGCGGTGCGCCGCCTCGACCGTGTATTTGCCGGGCGGCACATTCTTGATGACGAACTTGCCGTCCTTGTCGCTGACGCAAAAGTAAGGGCTGTCAAACACGCTGACCCACGCGAACATCCACGGATGCACATCGCACTTGAAACGCAGAAACATTTCCGGCTGCGCGAACGTGTAGGTCAGGTCCGCGGCACCGGGTCCCTGCTCTTGATTGGTTTCGGGATTGCCCGGCATGATCGGCGTCGCGTGAACGTTGTGAACGCAGGGATCAGAATTTTTGACGACGAGTTTTTGACCCGTCTGAATCGCCAGAATCTGCGGCGTGTAGAGGCAACCTTTCTGGTCGAGCACGGCGGGCGGCTGGCTGGCGCCGGTGGATTTGCCAGTGACGCCCTTCAATGAAACAACCACGTCGGCCAACTCACCTTTCGCGCCGACCACGTAAAAATGCGTCGTGGGCGTGGTGGTGTGCATTTTGGCGCAATCCGGATTTTCCATGAGCGGCGTGATTTCTTTTTCCGGCGGCGGCACGCCTTTGAGCGTGATGACGCCAACGATGTCCGTTCCGCAGGCGATTTGCCCGGCGCTGAAAAGCCCAATGGCCAGAAGCGAAACAGCCTTTTTTACCCCATGATTTAATTTCATAATAAAAACTTACATAAATAATTATAATGCCTGTGAACAGGCATGGCAAATCATTTGCAAAACTTTTTCAGGACTTGCTGCGCAGCGTCCGAAAAATTGCGATGCCAAGGAAAAGTCCGGCCTGACCGAGCAGGCAGCCCAGCCAGCCCCAATGAAACACGAATAAAGTCATCACGGAAATCACCACCGACAAACCAGTCCACACCAAACTGGATTTATTCTCGAACTCAGCCGCGCGATGAAAGAAAATCGCGCATGCCACTATCATCAAGATCGGTAAATATGGCATCGCCCGGCGTTTGATTGCGGTGTTCTAGCTCTGCAAACTTTTCAAAACGCGCGCCATCGCCAGCGCGGTCTGCGCCGCTTCCGTGCCGCGATTGTGCTTGGGGTTGAGGCAGCGGGCACAGGCTTGCGCTTCATTTTCCAAAAGCAGCACTTCGTGAATGACGGGAATTTCGTGCGCGAGCTGGATTTCCATCAGGGCGCGGTTCACGGCTTCGCCGATGTGCGCGGCGTGAACCGTCTGGCCGCGCAAAATCACGCCCAGACAGATGATGGCGGACAAACCGGGCGAAGTCCGCGCCAGCCGTTTGGCCACGATGGGGATTTCATACGCGCCCGGCACGCGGACGATTTGGATTCTTGAAACATCGGCGCGCCACAACTCCGCTTTGGCCGCCCGCAACATCGCGTCCACGTAACGCGCGTTGTAGCGCGACGCGACAATGGCGAACAAGCCGCCGCGGGACTGATTTTTTTTTGGCTGTATCTTGCGAAGCATCGCGGAGGATTTAACCACGAACGGGCGTGGGTGAACACAAAGAATTTTGCATTCCTGAAAATCCGCGCCGCCCGCGTTACTTTGGCGTGCTTGCCGCCGATTGCGGATTGCCGCCAATGGCCGCCCGCGCGGCTTTTATCTGGTCGGCGGAAACCGCGCCGTTTTTGTTGCCCCACGATTCGCGGATGCAGGTCAACACGGCGGCGAGATCGGCATCCGACAACGACGCGCCCATCGGCGCCATGGACAGGTTCCAATCGCGACCTTTGACCTGAATCGTGCCGTTGAGACCGGTCAGTGGAATGCGTGCAAGCGACGTGATGTCCTTGGCGACCCATTCGGAGCCGGCCAGTGGCGGCGCCTGGGCGGGTTTGCCGAGACCGTCGCTGCCGTGGCACAAGCCGCAATAAGTTTCATAGACCGCCTTGCCATGCGTCAGCATCGAGGCCGCGCCGGATTTGGGCTGGTATGAGGCCAATTCGGCGGCGGACGTGTAAGGCGCATAAACCTGCTTGTCGAACCAGCCGCTGTGGCGGTCGAAATACACCGCGCCCAAAAACAACAGCAGGAGCGTCAGCACGATGATCCAGATCGGCGCGGCCGAGCGCGCCGCCGCCGGTTCGGTATCGGGCGTTTGAGCACTGCTGGATTTTAGTTCGTCGCTCATGGATCAGCCGGCTGTGGGATTATGGCCAAGGGGCCACTGCGGGCGCGAGCCGTTTTTCAACGTGGCGGTGACGAGGGTGGAGGAGTCTTCATTCGTTCGAACTCTTTGTATCTGAACTTTTGAAGCATCGCGGAGGATTAAACCACAAATGGAGATGATTAAACATGAAAAATTTGAAATGGGCACCGTACCGAAGCGGTTGGGTAATACCGCCGCCGAAACCCGACCGCCGGCGGTTAAAAACCCGGATTTTCTTCCTTGGGTTTCAAGCTGAAGAGATAAGCGGCCAGGTCGTCCAGCTCGGAATCCTTGATGATACCGGCCCAGGCAGACATGTAGAGCGGGGGCGGCGGACGTTTTGCGTCGAGCGCCGGGATTTCGCGCTGGCCTTTGAGGATGCGCATTTTCAGTTCGTCTTTGGTGTAGCCGTCGGCCACGTAGATCAGACCGGGCACTTGCTCGGCGGTCTTGGCGTTGGAATTGGGTACGCCGCCTTTGGCGTCGGCACCGTGACAGCCGGCACAACCGTATTTGCGGAAGACTTCCCGGCCGCGCTCAACCGGGCTCATCAGCGACGGAAGGCTCAACGCCACTTTCTGATCGCGCAAGTGCAGAAGGAAGTCCGTTAGTGCGCGAGCTTCGGTCTCGGTAAAACCAAATCGCGGCATGACCGTGCCAGAACTGACGGTCTGCGGATCACGGAAGTGCTGCATCATCCACTCGGGCGGGCGCCGCAGGCCGACGTCGTCCAGCGCCGGGCCGACCTTGCCGCCTTTGTCGCCGATGGAGTGGCAACCGATGCAGCCTTTCTGCTCGAACAATCGCTGTCCCTCGCTGGCGCTGGGGATGACCTTCATGGAGGCGTAGTAACCGGGCGCTGACTCGCCGGTCTGGCTGAGCATGAAAAGGATGATCGCATCGAGATTCGTCTCGGAAAATTTTTGCGGGGGCATTGCGGAGCCGGGCGTGACGGATGCGGGTGCGAGGAAATGTTTCTTCAGCCATTCCGGCGAACGGCGGGCGCCGACCTTGTCAAGTTCCGGCCCGAGGACACCACCGACGCCATTGAGTTTGTGGCAGCCGCGGCAACCGCTGTCCTCGAACACCTGCTGGCCGCGGGCCAATTCAGGCGCGGCGGGATTGTCGGCGGCCTCGTGGCATTGACCGCAGGAGGCCTGGATGTATTGCAGCGGCAACATCGGATGATCCCAGTGCGGCACGTCGCCGTGCGCGTCGGTGGTGGTCGTGGCGCGGCCCTGGCCGCGATGGCAGATGGTGCAGCCGAATCGCTCGAACGGGTGTTGCTCGTGAAGCGGATGGTAGGCGAGTGGCTGCGGGTAGCCGCCGTAGCTCGGGTCTTCCACCGCGAGATGGCACGTGGTGCAGCGGTCCACACGGTTGAGGTCGGGCAGGAGGATCTGACGGATTTGCACCGGCGTGCTTTCGGCCAGCGCCCGCTGTTGCGGCGTTGAGGCACGGCGGATTTCCTCCTGGATGAACTTGCGCTGGTATTCCTTCCATTCACGGTACTCGTCCCGGTAATAACCAACGACGACCAGAATGCCGACCAGGAGACCGAGCGCGGTGAACCAGCCGTAGAATTTGCGGACGGAGAGGTCGTTCATGTCAGTGACCCTCCGTGATCGCCGGCGGTTGCTTCCACGGCACCACCCAGCCCCAGTTCGGCCCGCGGAACAGGGTGCCGATGACCGTCAGCGCGATGGCGATCACAAGACAAACGCTGAAGATTGTGTTGGCGACTGCGCGTTCGCGGGCAAACCAGCGGCCGACGCCTTTGCGCTGGCGATCCATATAGGGCAACAGCATCAGCGCCGTCACGAGCAGCCCGGGTACCACCACGCCGCCCCAGAACGCCGAATAGCTGACGAGTTCCTGCAGGCCGAGGAAATACCACGGCGCTTTCGCCGGATTCGGCGGATGAATCGGGTTGGCGAGTTCTTCCAGCGGCGCGTTCCAGAAAATCGCCAGGAACAGCACCACCGCCATTACCAGCAGGAACAGCAGCAGCTCGCGGAAAACCAGGTGCGGCCACGCGAACACTTCGTCTTCCGGGTTCTTGCCGACTTGCGGCGTCGTGCCGCGCGCCAGTTCCATCAGGCCGTAGGTCTTGTTCGTCGGCAATTGCTTGAGTTCGATCTGCTGGACGATGTCGCCCGGTTCGTCGGGACGCGAAAGCCCGCCGTCCTTGCGCACGCGCCAAAGGTGGATAGCCACCATGAAAAGCGCCGCCGTCGGCAGCACGATGACGTGCAACGCATAAAACCGGGTGAGCGCCTCCTGCCCGACCACGTTCCCGCCGAGCAGCAGATATTTCAACTTGGGACCGATGACCGGCGCGTAGCCGGCGATGTTCGTGCCGACGGTGATCGCCCAGAACGCGAGTTGGTCCCAAGGCAGCAGATAGCCGGTGAAGCTCAGCCCCAGGGTCAGCAGAAACAGTCCGACGCCGATCACCCAGTTGAACTCGCGCGGGCGTTTGTAGGCGCCGGTGTAAAACACGCGGCACATATGCAGCAACACGAACAGCACCATCAGGTGCGCCGCCCAGCGGTGCATGTTGCGGATGACCAGGCCGGCGGAGACGACATACTGCAAATCCTTCATTATGTCGTACGCCTTCTCGGTGCTCGGCACGTAATAGAACATGAGCAACACGCCGGTGACGATCAGGATCAGGAACAGATACAGTAAAATCAGTCCCAGCCCGAGCGAGTAGGAGGCGCGCAGCGAATGGCGGTTGACCTTCGCCGGCTGCACGTGCAGCAGAAAGCTGGAGACCATCACCTGTGACCGCTCCAGGTTGCTCTCCGGCAGGCCAATCCGGAAGATCGAGCGACCGACGCGCGTGCGCGTGAACCATTGCCAGATTCGTTTGGGCAAAGGCATGTTCACAAAATAAGGTATTTGTCCGCGGCCACGCGCTGGTTTTTGTCCACCAGCAGCCGGTTGTCCTTGCTCAGCGTTACCTGAAACCACTCCAGCCCGCGCGGGGCCGGGCCGCTTTTGACGGCGCCCTGGTCATCAAACACGCTGCCGTGGCACGGGCAATGGTAGCCGTGGTCGGCGCGGTTGACCGTGCAGCCGAGGTGCGTGCAGATCGCCGAGAGACAGCGGAACGTGTTGCCCTGGCGCACGAGGAAGACCCGCTCAGCTTCCATGAACGTCACGGAACCGTCGGGATAATCGTCGGGCTTGCCGGCCTTGAAGCGCAGGCTCGGCTCGTACAGCACGTTCGGCACGAGAAAGCGCACGGCTCCCGCCGCCGACGCCGCCACCGCGAAGGTACTGGCGAGCCAGCCCAGCGTGAGTTGGAAGAAACTGCGCCGGGAAACTTCGCTTTTGTTTTCCGAGGGGGAGTGATTCATATCAGGCGGGCATCAGTTCCACGCGTTCCATGGTGATCGCGCCGGTGGGACAGCGGGCAGCGCACAGGCCGCAGCGGATGCAGCGGGTTTCGTCCTTGATGATTGCGCCCTGCTCGCCGCGTTCGGGCACGCGCCCGTAACGCGCGAGGAACGCGCCCTGCAACTTTTCGTCGCCACGCAGGTCGGCGGCGTCCACCAGCCGCAGGCAGTATTCAGGGCAGACATCGGCGCAACCACCGCAGAGGATACACTCGTCGCCGTTGAACACCGGACCGACGTGACACTTCAAGCAGCGATCCGCCTGCAGCCGCGCGTCGGGTTCGGGATAATCTTTTTCCACTTCGGCGATCCCGATGCGCCGGTCCAGTGGCAGCGTCGGCGGCGGACGGCGGACGAACTTTTCGTAATCGGGCTTCATCCGATACTGGAGCGTGTTGTAAATCGTCACGCGCGCCTGGCGCGGTTCGGCAGGCACGCGGCCCGTGAGGAATTTTGCGATGGAATTCGCCGCCTTCTTGCCTTCGGCGACCGCGGTGATGATGATCCGCGGCCCGAACGCCACGTCACCGCCCGCGAACACATCAGGACGCGACGTGGCCATCGTCGCCGGATCGGTTTGCAACGCTCCGCGCGGCGTCACCTTCAAATTGTCTTCAGGACGAATCCAGGAAAGGTCTGCCGACTGGCCGATGGCGAGAACGACGGTGTCGCAATCGACGGTCTCTTCGCTGCCTTCGATGAATTGCGGATTGAACCGGCGGTTCTCGTCGAAGACACGACCGGCCTTGATGAGTTCGATGCCGGCGACCTTCCCATCACGGCCGACGATGCGTTTTGGACCGAAACGCGTGTGGAGCCGGATGCCCTCCTTTTCCGCCTCCTCGATTTCCTCGCGCGCGGCGGGGATCTCGTCGAGGCTCTCCAGGCAATACATGTGGACTTCGGGCACGCCCTTGCGGATGGCCTCCCGCGCGACGTCCAAAGCGAGGCGCACCTCGTCGGGCGCTTCCGGTTCGCGCGCGGTCAATTGTTCCAGCGCGGACGCGGCCTGGTGCAGCGCCTCACGCAATTCCGCCTCGCTCATCCCCGCAAACTTCTCCGTCTGGCGGACCACCGAGCGCGCCACGTCGAAAGCGACGTTGCCGCCGCCGATGACGACAACTTTGCGGCCGAGTGTCACACGATAGCCCAGGTTGACGTTCAGGAGGAAATCAATCGCCCGCAGCACGCCGTCGAGTTGCACCCCCTCGATGCTCAACTCGCGGCTCTTGTGCGCGCCGATGCCGAGAAAGACCGCTTCGTAACCCTGTTGTTTTAGATCTGAAAATGCAAAGTCCTTGCCCAGCCGGGTGTTCAGACGAATCTCCACGCCGAGTGATTCTATCGCCGCGATTTCCGCCCGGATAATCTCGCGCGGCAGCCGATATTCGGGCACGCCGAGCACCAACATCCCACCCGCCAGACTGTGCGCTTCAAAGACCGCCGGAGAGAATCCCATCAATGCCAGTTCGTGCGCGCAGGACAGACCCGCCGGACCAGCCCCAACGATGGCAACTTTGCGTCCGCCGCCGATGCGTTCGCGGCGCGGGTCTCGCAGTTCGGGATAGACGCGGCCGAGGTCGAAGTGGTCCGACTCGACGCCGAATTTTTCACAGACGAACCGTTTCAACGCGCGGATGGAAACCGCCGCGTCGAGCGCGCCGCGCCGGCATTTCGCTTCGCATGGCGCGGCGCAAACGCGGCCGCAGATGGAGGCGAAAGGATTGGGCATGCGGGCGATGACGTAGGCGTCTTCGTAACGCCCTTCGGCGATGGCCTGCACATAGCCGCCGGAGTCCGTGCGAACCGGACAACCTTCGCGGCAGAGTACTTGCCGCGTGAAATAATTCACGTCCGGCAGTTCGACTGGATAGGTCGTGGGCATTCCAGTTCGGTCAGCGGACTACTTCGAATCGTACTTGTCGTGAACTTCCTTGATCTTGGCTTCGGCGTCGGTCTTTTCCTGGGGTGTGGCTTTCGCGAGTTTCTCGTCGAGCATCGTTTTCTTGCGGACGCTGGAGTCATAGACGAGGAACTCGTAGATTTTCTTGCCGTCGGCGCTGCTGATGCCCGATCCGGGCTTGTGCATCATCCGTTTGATGTAGCGCGACCACTCGTCGGGCGTGGCGTAGTCGGAGTTGATGGGCCGGCTCAGCTTGTGGCATTGCGTGCATTTCGTGCTGAATACTTCGTAGTTGTCCTTGATGCCATCCGGGTATTTGGAGACATCAATGGTGGCCGGGCCTTTTTCAAACCGGTCGACTCGCGCCTTGGTTTCAGGGTCGAGTTGATCCTCAGCGCGCGCCAGGCCCGCCGTCAAGGTGAGCGCCGCCACACCGAGGAGCATGGTGGCGAATTTGGTGGTCATTGTCATAATTGGAGTGCCTTTCATTTAAAACCCGTACGAGAGCTGGATTACAAACTCATTGGATGGCAGCGCCGCAGGACCGCGGCTGTGCAGCCATTCATAGTCACCTTCGAACAGCAATGTATTCGAGAGGTAATAGACAAAACCTGCCGTGACGCGGTCCGTTTTCGTTCCCAGATCGTCGTTCAATGCGTCGTAACGGCTGACCAGTTCAATATCGTTTACGACAGGCAGATCCAAATTTAGTCCCGCCAGTTTGTAACCCGCTTGAACCCACCCGCCATTCGGATGAATGGTGCCGATGTCGTCGGTTTGCACCCAGGTATTGATATACTCACCCTTCACTTCAAAGTAAGGACTGATATGCACGGCGGCATCAAGGACCGCGGCCGACCACAGTCGTTTCCCGGCGTTGTCCCAAACACCCGACTGGCCCGAAACACCAAGCTCGATATCATAATGGGCTTTCCACGGATAAAACCATCCGATGCGGCCACCGCCGCTGGGGTCGCTGTGGAGATTTGGCGTGTCACCAACATTCCCGCCCAAATCCAACATGCCAGAGTTGCCTGTTCCATCCGTTGACGACGGTCCATTGGCGCCATAAATGGAATAGGTGAGCGACTGTCCGGACTGTCCGATCGGGACAGCGCCCCGCAACTGGGCACCGACACCACTGCCCGGCAGGAGATCGCGTGACAACGGGTCATCCGGTATCTTATTGAGCCAGCCGGCGCTTCGTTCGCTGTAAGTGCCCAGCGGCAGCAACATGTCGCCGGCCACCAAGGTCACGTAATCGTTGAGCAGGTAATCCAACTGGGCAAAACTCAAACTCACCACAGTCGAACTGCCGCCATTGGGATTGCCACTCGAATCGGTATTATTTTGCAGCGTGACATCAAAGCCGGCTTCGAACAGGACGTTGTCGTTCGCCCGGAACAGAAAAATCGGCGCAAAATCAGCCAAGGCAAAAGTGCTGTGCTGCCCTTGGGACTTTCCGAATTGAACCTCAGCGTCGCCCGCCATCGTGAAATTGTGCAACGCGCTCATGACGCCGCTGGGGATGGGCTTTATCGGTTGGATCTTGGCCGCCGCGTCGGCTTTCTGCGCCGCGTTGGTGGCCAGCGTTTGCGTTTCGCCCAGCCGCTGCTCCAACTGTTGGATGGTCTGCTGGTCCTGTTGGTGCGTTTGCTGGTCTTGTTCGTGCAGCTTTTCAAGCTGGCCGATCCTCTGGTCCTGATTGGTAA
>Ga0208034_1001609_pt1 | contig 13233 bp, 10 predicted proteins | sample June2015DPH_8_10_FD_184699 | JGI IMG/M metagenome (GOLD analysis project Ga0208034, IMG submission 184699) | Peatland microbial communities from SPRUCE experiment site at the Marcell Experimental Forest, Minnesota, USA - June2015DPH_8_100... | ecosystem: Environmental > Terrestrial > Soil >...
ATGATGTCCCAGCCCCACGCCACCGGTTGATTGTTGCCCCAAACGCCGACACCGGTGGAAACCTGGTAAATCAGCATGGCCGGCAGCAACACGGCCGCCCCGAACACTGCCGGAACGAACAAAATCCACCACCAAAGCGGTGTTTTGCCTTCGGCGAATGCCGGGAGCCTGTCCGTCAGCCAGCCGGGGCCGCGGTTATTTTCCACAATCGGCGCGCGCCGCAATTTCACCGGCGGCGCGAACGTCTTCAAATTGGTCGCAGCTTCAGCCATTAGCCGGATCCTTTCGAATCAGCGGTATTCCACACACCAGATCCGATCACTCTCTCCCTGCGGAGCGGGGAGAGAGGCGGAGAGAGGGGTTCGTATAAAAAATGACGCGCCGCCTCTCCCTGGCCCTCTCCTCCACTTTGTGGAGGCGAGGGAGTTATCCGCGCGGTTCCAGGTTCCAGGGAATAACCGTATACCCCCGGATTGGTCATTTCGTTTTGAAAGGTATTATAAATCGAATTCATATTCGATCAGCTCGCTCTTTTCTTTTCGGCCTGGAGAACGCCCGGTGCGGCCACTTTTTTCCATGAACTGCGATGGTCGAGCGGCCATTTTGGACTGCGGTGGCAAGCGAAGCGCGACACCGCTTTGAGAGAAGGCTGTTGGATATTCGCACACCCACCAAACTCCGAAAGCGCCGTCGCCGCTGCGCTCTGCCGGCGCAGTCCAAAAAAACAGGGCGGTTCAGAGTCATGAGGTGCGATTCTGAAATCGTAAAGCTTGCCATTAGCCCGCTCCTTTCTTTTCGGCGTGGAGTTCGCCGCCGCGCTTTTCGTATTCCTCAAAACTGTAAGGCCACTCGCGGTAATCCGGCATGTTCGGGTTCGGATTGCGAACACGCGCCAGGTATGTCGTGCGCGGCTTCGTGAGCAAATCGCCGAGCACGGAATAATTCCGCTGCTGCGCCTTGAGCCGCGAAACGCTGCTGTCCAGGTCGCTGATGTCGCCGAACACAATCGCTCCCGCCGGACACGCCTGCTGGCAGGCGGTCTTGGGAATCGTGCCTTCGGATTCCTTGAGCCGCACGTTGTCCGACGCGCCGGCCTTGACCTTCTGCGCAATCTTCGCTTGCTCGATGCGTTGCGTGCAGTAGGTGCATTTTTCCATGACACCGCGCATGCGAACCGTCACATCCGGGTTCTTGGCCATCTTGAGCAGGTCCCATTCGTCCTCCTCACGCATGCCGCTGTCCGGATTTTTCCACCAGCTCAACAGGTCCCATTTGCCGTCCGTCTTGTGCGTGAGCGGCGTTGGATAAAACGGCCCCTTGAGATCGGCCAGCGGACGTTTGTTGTAATCGAGGTAATTGAACCGGCGGACCTTGTACGGGCAGTTGTTCGCGCAATACCGCGTGCCGATGCAGCGGTTGTAGGCCATCACGTTCAAACCTTCCTGGTCGTGGACGGTGGCGTTGACCGGGCAGACGTTCTCGCACGGGGCGGCCTCGCACTGCTGGCAAAGCATCGGCTGGTTCACCGCCTGCACGTCGTCAATCCACTCGGCAAATTGCTGCTCGTCGTCCTTCTGGAAAGCATCCGAGATTTTTTCTATTTGAGGATTGGCGGTGTAGTAGCGGTCAATCCTCAGCCAGTGCATTTCGCGGCCGCGTTGCACCTGGTCCTTGCCGACGATGGGAATGTTGTTCTCGCTCTGGCAGGCGACGACGCACGTGCCGCAACCGACGCACGCGCTCAAATCCACCGCCATGCCCCACTGATGCAACGCGGTCTTCTTCGCCTCGTCCAGCGGGTTGGGATACAACGGTTTCATGACCGGCGGCTCGGTGCCGTGCATTTCATTTGCGAAATCCGGGTTCCTGGAAAATTCCTCGAGGTTCGCCTCGCGCACTGCCGGACGTCCTTCCATGGACCAATGATGCTGCGTTGTGGCCAACGGATACGTTTCACCCGTCTTGCGAATCGTCGCGCCGGTCGCGATATAGCTTCCGGTAAAAATTTTATACGCGTTGAACCCGACGCCGGTGCCGACCCGCCCCGCCCTTTCGCGTCCGTAACCCAGCGCAAGCCCGAGCGAATAATCCGCCATGCCCGGCTGCGTCCAGATGGGCCCCTTGACACTGCGGCCGTTCAAGGTGATTTCGACGACGTCGCCGTTTCGGACGCCGAGTTCGCGTGCCGTCTTGCGGCTGACGAGCACCGCGTTGTCCCAGGTCAGCTTGGTGATGGGATCGGGCAGTTCCTGCAGCCAGCCGTTGTTCGCGTAGCGCCCGTCGTCCATTTTCGCATCACGATAAAAAATGACTTCGAGGTTGTCTTTGCCTGGTGAAATGATCGCCGGCAATTTGGGAACGGTCATCAATTGATCAATCGGCAGGTTTGCCGGTTTGGCGGCAGACCCTTCAAGAAAACCGTTGAATAGAAATTTCTTCCAACTTTCTTCGGAACCCGCAAACGTCGCGCGTACGATATCGTAAGGATTAGTCTGTGATTCACCCGCGAGCCGCGCGAGAAATTCCAGTTCCATCAAGCCGCCGAACAACGGTTGAATCAACGGCTGGACCGGCACCAGCGTGCCATCGCTGGTCGTTGCGTCACCCCACGATTCAAGGTAATGCGCCGCTGGGAAATGCCAGTCACAGGATGGGAAGGTCTCGTCTTCGTATCCGCCGAGGCGGAGGATTGTCCATTGATTGGTGGCCAGGGTTTTTGCAAATGTCTTTGAAAAGTCGATCATTGGGGCATTACAGACCGGGTTGCCGCCAAGCATCACCAGCGTGCCCACTGCGCCGGCGTTGAACGACTGAACCAGTTCAGCAACGCCTCGTTCAGTCTTTTCCGGCACGGCAACCAGTGTCACTGTGTTGCCAATCGCACCGAGCGCCGAATTGATTGCCCAAGCCAGCAGATGCACTTCCAACGGCTGGCGTTGTCCTGCAACGACCAAAACTTCGCCACGATGGGCAAGCAGGTCTTTTGCGCATCTCGCAATCCATCTCGCGAGCAAGGGCAACGGCTCCGAGAGTTGAGCGAGAATTTCATCCGCAACTTTCGAAACCATACTCGCCGCCACACGCAAACGGTGGTCCGCGTTCGCGCCGGTGAGGGTGAACAACGATTCCACCGCGTAAAGCCGGCTCATCCCTTCGCCCGGCTTGCGGCCGGCGGCAAATCCACGGATGTGATTGTGCGCGTCGTCCTCGCCACCCAAAAAATCGCAATCCAGCGACAGAATGACCTTCGCCTTGTCGAAATGGTAAACCGGACGCACCGGCTGCCCGAACGCCTGCGTCGCCGCGCGTTGGTGAATGCCCGAATCAATCGCGTCGTAGGTGAACCACTGCGCCTTCGGAAATTTTCCGGCAATCACCTTTTGCAGCCGCGCGCGAGACGGCGACGTGCTGCTTTCGGCCAGAAATGCCAGGCCTTCGCCTTGGTTCGCCGTAAATTTCTTCGACAGCTCGTCAAGGAAACTCAATGCCTCGTCACGGGAGACGACTTCCATCTTGTCTTGGTTGAGTTTCTTGAACTGCTTTGCGCGGTCGGGATCGTAAAGATTCAGGATGGAAGCCTGTGCATAACGGTCGGTGCCGCCGTTGCCGCCGGGGAATTTGGCGTTGCCCTCCAGCTTGATGGGCCGGCCTTCATAGGATTTGGCGACCAGCGGGACCGCGCCGGTGCGCGTCGGCATGGCCGTCGCATAATATTCCGGTTCGCCGTAAACGTAGTTTTCCGGCTGCTGGCCGGACGGCTCCAATTTTTCCACCGGCCGGCGGCAACCCGAGCTCATCACGCCCAGGCCCGCGAGCGCGAACGACGCGGACATGATTTTCATGAAATGCCGGCGGGAAACGCCGTCCTCAAACTCGCTCGCGCCCTGCGGAAACTCGCGATGCAGCCAGTCCTTGAAATCCGGCGTGTCGGCCAGTTCATCCAGGCTCCGCCAGTAACGCCGGCCCGGGGCGGTTGGAACTGGAGTTGTTGGGCTGGATTTCATTCGAGAATGACGGCTGAAAATAATGGCACGATAAATTCCGGATTGCGGAATACGGATTGCGGATTTGAAAAAGTTCCGGCGTGACACTTGATTTCAAGCGTCAACCGTAAATCGTAAATCGTAAATCGTAAATTCATCATCGGTGGCAGGCGGAGCAGCTTTGCAGCGATTCGATTTTCCAGTCGAGGACAAAGGTTGCGCCGTTGGTCCTCTGCATCAGCGCGGCGACGACGGCATTGGTGCTCCATTGCCAGCCCAGGTCCGTGACCTTGTCCACCGGGCGGATGAACGCCGCCGGCTGGCGATGGCAATCGAGACAAAAACTCATGCTTAATGATTTTGCGTGCCAAACCTCGCTCATCCGGTCAACGCGTCCGTGACAATCCACGCAACTGATGCCGCGCGCGACGTGGACTTCGTGGTTGAAATAAACGTAATCGGGCACGATGTGGACCTGCACCCACGGGATGGGTTTGCCGGTGGCCGCGCTTTCGCGGACGAGCGCGAGGCGCGGGTCGTCCTTGAGCACCAAGCTGTGGCAATTCATGCAGGTGGACGCGGCCGGGATGCTGGAAAACCACGATTTGTCCACCGTGTTGTGACAGTAGCGGCAATCAACGCCCAGTTGCCCCGTGTGGGTCGCGTGCGAAAATGGCACCGGCTGGACCGGTTCATAGCCGACCCGCGTGTATTTGGGTGTGCAATAATAAGTGACACCCGCAGTCACCACACCGCCGACCAGCGCCAGCACGACGCCAATCTGCAGCGGCAACCAGTTTGTCCACCTCGGAAAAATCGCTGGCATTACGTGCGACCGCTCACTTGGTCAAAAATTGTCCATCACTCCGCAAATGTTGGGGTTATGTTTAGTCGGCGTGTGTTTCGCCCGCAAGAAGGTTTGTGAAAAAATTCACGTTATTGGCTCCGGTTAAGCAGGTGGAGGATAAAATTAGCGTGTCCGTCCCGAACCGACGAAGTGCCCGGCGCGTGGTTCATTCGCAACTCCGTGTCCGACCGTGGTGTGCCGATTCATGGAATCAACCGCAAGGAACGCAAAGAGCGCAAAGCCGGGCTGTGGTGCCCTGCCGTCTCAACACTGCATGCGTTTGCGGCTGATCAACAGAAATATCACCCCGCCCGTAATCGAGAGCAAAAACGCACTGGGCTCGGGCACGGGAAGAATGGAACCGGGAACGACAAACAGGTCCGCGGATGAAAAGTTGAAATTATTGGGAAAGTTGCTGGTCAACAATTGGTAACCGATGTTCACCGTTGAACCGTCCGGATTGGTTCCCCCGGGCACGACCGTATTCAGATCAATTCCCAGCAGGTTCTGCATGAGGGTGGAGGCCGCGCCGAGTTGGATGCCCACGCCATACATCTGCGAACCGGCGTTTTCCAGGCACAACCCCGGAAAGTTGGTCACCGTCCCCATCAACGTGGCCGCCCCGTTGACCGTGCTGATCTGGAACAAATGCGTGCTGGTGGCATTCACTCCACCGTCGGTGTCATACAGGATGCCGTTGTAACCGAAGCGGATGTTTTGTCCCGAATTGCCGATGACACTGTTGTTGAAGCTGCCCACCAGGGTCGCAACGCCGGTGACCGGGTTGATCGTGTAGAGCGCGCCTTGGGTCGCCCCGTAAAGGGTCCCATCGGGGGCAATGGCCAGGGACTCAATGCCGCCCACATTGAAGTTGACACTGCTCATGACCGCGCCGTTGTTGGTGTTCAGGGTCACGAATGAAGTTGTATTGATGATGCCGTACAGCGCGCCATTGGGCGCGACGGCAATGTCGTTGAAAAGAGTTGAACCTTCGCTGCCCAATTGCGTGAAACTGCCGGTCAACAGGTTGATGGTGCCAAAAAGGTTGTTGGCCTGGTTGAACTCCAGGGCATATGCCTGCTGGCCAAAGGCCGAAGTGGAGGTGAAAAGCATCAGCCCGGCCATTGCGGTCAATGCCGCTTTGAAACACTGCCGGACAAGGTGTGCCGGGGACGAGATTTCGTCTGCCTGCCGGTGGCGGACAAGAACTGCCAGACACTCGTTCTTCATAGAAGTCATGCTTCCGAGTCATTGCATCGCCGGACCGTTTATCGAGTCGCTGCGCTTGTGCCGCATCCACCAACACAAGCGCAGTTTAAGTCAATAAAGTTCCCCGGTCCGATTATCCCCGATTTCCGGACTAAGCAGCCCTAATGCCATTGAACATCAACAGTTGTAAGAAGCTGCAATGGATGAGTTTACGCAGCGGCATCCTGTGGAAGGACTCCGCCAGCCGGAAATGGTTGGGTAAAAAATGGTCTCTTCCCAGCGGACGCTGTCTCAAAAACCGGTCTCCGGTCAAGACTGATAGACAAAATCAAGGATGGCTCCGGTTCCCGAATCCTGGATTGTGCGGACGCTGTCTCAAAAACCGGCTTCCCGGTCAAGACTGATACACAAAATCAAGGATGGCTCCGGTTCCACACCCCGGACTGTGCCGCTGCTGGACACCGGGATGTTTCAACACCCACGCCAGCGCCAGCACGGCGCCAATCTTCAGCGGCAACCAGTTTAACGCAGAGACGCAAAGACGCAGAGGTTTGAACCACAGATGGACACCGATATACACGGATGGTGGATACGCACCGCCGGACGTCCGGCTCAATGCGCCGGCTTGTCGCGCCGACGTGTTGTAAGACCGATACAATTATTGAAATAGCTATTACACGAATTGTATTGTTTGGGTGGCAGCCCGATGACGGTTTTCGGAATCAGGCTGAAGGCGGAAAGGGGTGAAACAACAAAGTTGGAGCGGTGGACTTAAGCTGTTATCATCCAGCTGGAATGTCACACCAGCCCAATAATATCTTCGCTGGCACGCAGGTCGTCTCGTTGATTGAAGTTCGCGGGACGAATAACGGACTCGTGCATCCACGCGGTGCGGTGGGCGTGGTGACGAGAACTCCGGCGGGAACCGAGACGCACTTCCTCGTGCGCTTTCCCGACGGTTTCGAAGCTACGCTGGACCGATCACAACTCGACGTTCTAAAACATTTCAAAGACCGCCTTGGCAATGGAACGCCGGGCACCGACCCGGCACGTGCCGGAGCGGATTCCAGCTTTGACCTCGAACAATTCATCATCTACCGCTGCGTTGTCGGCTCGCGCGCCTATGGGTTGGACAACGACGAATCCGACACCGACCGGCGCGGCATTTACCTCGCGCCTGCCGAACTGCAATGGTCGCTCTTTGGCGCACCGGAACAGTTCGAGGACAACGCCGCGCAGAGTTGCTACTGGGAATTGCAGAAATTCCTCACCATGGCACTCAAGGCCAACCCGAACATCCTGGAATGCCTCTTTTCGTCGATGGTGGAAAAGGTCACGCCTCTGGGCAAAGAACTGCTGGACTTGCGTCAGGCATTCCTGTCTCAGATGATTTTCCAGACCTTCAACGGCTACGCAATGAGCCAGTTCAAAAAGATTGAGCAAGACATTCGAAATTCAGGCCAGATCAAATGGAAACACGCCATGCACCTGCTGCGCCTGTTGCTGACCGGCGCAGAAACATTGCGGAATGGCGACGTGGCCACGTTGACCTGCACGGCGCGTTCGCTCCGCAACACGCTGGAGAGCATCGCCACGCCCTGTTCGGTAAAGGCGTAGGGGTTGTGCCGCCGTCCGCCGCGCTGTTTTGATCTTCCAGATTGGAATATCAAAGCCGTCGTCTCCTCGTCGGAAAGCTGGAACATGAAATCCGGCGGAAATCGTTGCTGGTTGCGCTGGACGGCCTTGTTCAAGTTGCCGGTCGTGACACCGTAAAGCACGGCCAGGTCTGCGTCCAACAGCACTTTCTCCCCGCGGGCGAGGTGGATCAGCCTCTCGACCTGCTCAGTCGGGACCAGTTGTGTCACTCCTTGGCTGTTCATGGATTGATTGGTTTGAAATGCCAGATTGGAATATCAAAGCAGGTCTCGCTGGAGTGGTTGGCAAGTTCGCGCGCCACGCTCTTGTCCTTCGAGCTGTGGCTGAGGAAAACGTCGTATTTGAAATCGTTTGCCATACCCGCTTCTGCTGAATGGGGCGAGACTGACGCATTTGCCGGGCAAAAGCAAAAATAAAGTCGGGGGGCGCCCTCACCCGGCCTTCAGCCACCCTCTCCCGTCGGACGGGAGAGGGAATATATTTGTGGGACAAATTACCCAGGGTGGCGTTCGCTTCGCGTCCTTACCCTGGGCTATTATCTGTCAGCCTTGCAGGCTTTCAATTTCTTTTCGTGTCGTTCGTGTATTTCGTGGTTGGAAATCCCCGCCCTATTTTTTCTCCGGCGGGGCGAAGGGCAAGCGGTCCTTCTTGCGGTAGGCCAGGCCCTGGAATTGGGCGACGAGTTCGCCCTGGTCGTCCTTTATCTCGATGGCATACGAGCCGACTTTGAAATTCTTCGACACTTCCCGGGCGTCGGCCCAGAGTGTGCCGGTGGTGGCGGCTTTCATGAAGGTGATGCTCACGTTGAGCGCCACGGACACCGTTCCGTGCGAGTTGCACGCCGCCGCAAACGCAAAGTCCGCCAGTGTGAATATGGCCCCGCCATGGACTGTTCCCAAGCCGTTCAAATGGTACGGATACACCGTCATTTTCGCCCTGGCATTGCCGTTCCCGGCCTCGAGCAGTTCGATGTTGTTGCGCGCGGCGAACTGGTCGCCTTTGAAAAAATCCTTGATGGCTTTCATGGCAAAATGTGTGACGCGTGACGTGTGTCGTGTGACGCGTATTCCCCCTCGTCACCCGTCACTCGCCACTCGTTACTTCTCCGTCACCCTTTGAGCCTTTTGCTCAACTCTTCGCTGCCAACGGTGTTGATGTTCCGGTCCTTGAGCACCTGCAACGCCGCGTTCGGGTCGCTGAACCGGAACAGCAGCAGCGCATGGCCGCTCTTGGTCCGGCCGGTGAGCGAGTAGGCGTATTCAACGTTAATGCCGGTGCCTTCGAGGGCGTCGAGAATTGCCGCCAACCCGCCCGGCCGGTCATCCACTTCCAGCGCGATGACCTCGGTGACCTTCACGGCAAAGCCGTTCCGCTGCAATAGTCGCCGCGCCTTTTCGGTGTCCTCCACGACCAGTCGGAGGATGCCGAACTCGCGGGTGTCGGCCAGCGAGCAGGTCTGGATATTGATGTCGGCCTTGGCCAGCAGCCGGCAGGGAGCGCTGAGGGCGCCGGGTTTGTTTTCCAGAAAAACGGAAAGTTGTTTGATTTTCATAGCTTCACCTTTCTCGGGGTTACATGATGCGTTTGTCAATGACGCGTTTCGCCTTGCCTTCGCTGCGTTGCAGGGTGCGCGGGGCCACCAGTTTCACGGCGGGCCGCAGGCCGGTGATGATTTCAATGGAATGCGCGATGCGTTTCTGCATCTGTTCCATGGAGCTCACGGTGTCGCTGAACGCGTCGGCGGTCACTTCCACCTGCACTTCCAGCGTGTCGAGGTCCTTCTGCCGGTCCACGAGGATCTGGTAGTGTGGCAGCGTGCCTTCCACCTTGAGCAGCGCGGCTTCGATCTGCGACGGGAACAGGTTCACGCCGCGGATGATGAGCATGTCGTCGCTGCGCCGGCCGATGCGTTTGATGCGGCGGAGCGTGCGGCCGCAGGCGCAACGGGTGGGTTCGAGCGAGGTGATGTCGCGCGTTCGGTAACGGATCATCGGCATGGCGCGTTTGCAGAGCGTCGTCAGCACCAGCTCGCCTTCCATGCCATCCGGCAACGGCTCGAGCGTCTTCGGGTCAATGACTTCCGGGAAGAACAGGTCCTCGAAGATGTGCGGGCCGGCCTGGTGGGTGCATTCGTTGGCCACGCCCGGTCCCACGATTTCGGACAGCCCGTAAATGTCATACGCCTTGATGTCGCTGCCGGCCTCGATGCGCTCCCGCATGTCTTCCGTCCACGGCTCGGCCCCGAACACGCCGATGCGCAACGGCAGTTCCTTCAGGTTCACGCCCATTTCGCCGGCGCGGTCAATCAGGTGCAGGAAATAACTGGGCGTGCAACAGATGACGGTGACGCCAAAATCCTTCATGATCATGATCTGGCGGTCGGTGTTGCCGCCGGAGATGGGAATCACGCTGGCGCCGAGGGCTTCCGCGCCGTAATGCAAGCCGAGGCCGCCGGTGAACAGGCCGTAACCGTAGGCGACCTGGATGATGTCGCCGTTGTGCACGCCGCAGGCAGCGAGACTGCGGACGATGGCCCGCGTCCAGTCATTGAGGTCTTCCTGGGTGTAGGCCACAACGATGGGTTTGCCGGTCGTGCCGCTGGAGGCGTGAAAACGCACGATCTCCTTCATCGGGCTGGCGCAAAGGCCGAACGGATACGTGTCCCGCAGGTCCGTCTTGACCGTGAACGGCAGCTTGACGATGTCGTCCAGCGTCCGGAGGTCGGACGGTTTGAGTTTTTGCTCATTCATGCGTTTGCGGAACAACGCCACGTTGTCGAACGCGCGCTGGACCATGTCCTTGAGCCGGGTGAATTGCACGTCGCGCAACTGGGCCGGCGGCAGAAAATCCATCGCGCTGGCCGGGTGCATGGGAGGAATGTCGCGGTTCTTGCTCATAGGCGGTAATCAGGTTTTCTTGGGAGTCTGACCGGCGCGGCCGGCGAGGAATGCCTGGCGGTTGGCGTCAAAGAATTCGGCGGGGAACCCTTCGCGCACGGCGTCCAGCCAACCGGTTTCCGGCAATGGCAGATGCACGCTCAATGCGCCGAGCAGCGCCACGTTCAAGGTTTTTTTGTTCGGCAGCTTGCCGACATCGACCGCGTCCGGCGTGATCAACTTCCCGTTGGGTTTGAGATAATGTTTGTGCGGGTCCACCTGCGTCGGTTCGAGCACGAGCAGATAATCCGCCTCGCCCGGCGGCACCATGGGACTGAGCACGGTCTGGCCAAAACGCACGTCGCTGGTGACCGAACCGCCGCGCTGGCTCATGCCTTTAATCTCGCTTTTCTTCACGTCAAAGCCGGCGCGCAACGCCACGTCGGCCAGAATGTCCGACGCCCTGAGCACGCCCTGGCCGCCGAGCCCGGCCACCACCACGTTGATCAGCCGGCCGCGCATGGAGCCTCCTTCTTTTCGCACTCGCACGATTCCAGTTCGCGCAGCCGTTTGACGATGAGAATGCACGGCCGCCGGGCGATGATGACGCACAATTCCCGGCTCGCGAGGCATTCGTCCAAGGTGCGCTCAAACTCGTTTGAACCGACGCGCGGCTCGACCACGTGCACCCGCTTCACGCCGAACGAACGGGCCAGGTCTTCCAGCACGAGTTTGTTGGTCGGCTGGTGGTCGAGCTTGCGGCCGGTCCCGGGATGTTCCTGATGGCCGGTCATGGCCGTGGTGCCGTTGTCCAGAATGATGAGCACGTGTCCTTCGGGCGGCGGATTGTAAACCATCTCCACCAGGCCGCTGATGCCGCTGTGGACGAACGTGCTGTCGCCAATGACGCTGACCACGCGCCGCGCCTGTTCCGGCGGCAACACGTGACGCAACCCCAGGCCCACGCCGAGGCTCGCGCCCATGCAGACGCAGGAATCCATGGCTTCAAAAGGTTTCAGCACACCCAGCGTGTAGCAACCGATGTCGCCCGCCACAATGCAATCGCGCTGGCGAAGTGCCTCGAACACCAGGCGATACTGGCACGCGTCGCACAGTTGCGGCGGCTTGCCCGCCGACTGCGCCAGTTCGGGGGTGATGTCGTTATTGAGAATCCGCCGCACACGCGGCACACTGAGTTCACCAAAACGGTACATCTCCGCCTTGCCTTCAACCTTGATTCCCGCCGCGCGGATGGCCTCCACGAGGTACGGATCGCCCTCCTCGATGACGATGCATCGCTTCACGCTTTTGACAAACGCGGCGATCTTTTTCATCGGCAGCGGATGAGTGAAGCCGAGCTTGAGCACGCTCGCTTCCGGCGCGGCTTCGCGGGCGTGCATGAAGGAAATGCCCGAGGTGATGATCCCCAGTTTCTTGTCACCGGGCACAACGCGGTTGAGGGAACAGGTTTCATTCCATTCCTCGATTTCGGCCAGCTTCTGCCGCAGCCGTTTGTGCGCGGGGCGGGCATTGGCCGGAATCATCACGCGCCCACGGATATCGCGCTCGAATTTCGGCGCCTTCGGCGTTCCGCCGGGACCGCGCGGCTGCACGACGGTGTAACTGTGGCAGACGCGGGTGGTGGCGCGGAGGATCACCGGCAGCTTCCAACGTTCGGAAATTTCAAACGCGGCCAGCAGGAAATCGTAGGCCTCCTGCGAATCCGATGGTTCGAGCATCGGCACGCTGGCCGCCACCGCGTACCGACGGTTGTCCTGCTCGTTCTGGCTCGAGGCCATTCCGGGATCGTCCGCGGAAATGACGACCAATCCTCCGCTCACGCCGGTGTAGGCCACGGTAAACAGCGGATCGGCGGCAACATTGAGCCCGACATGTTTCATGGTCGCCATGGCGCGGGCGCCGGCAAAAGCCGCGCCGATGGCGACTTCCAGGGCGACCTTTTCATTGGGCGACCATTGGCCGCGCCCGCCCAGTTCGGAGAAACGTTCCAGGATTTCGGTGGAGGGCGTGCCGGGGTAACCGGCGCCGAGGGCCACGCCGGCATCACGCGCGGCCAGCGCAATGGCCTCGTTGCCGCTCAGAAGTTGTCGTTTGGGTGAAGGCATGTATTTCGCAGTGGCTCAAGGTTTGGTTGAGTGCAACAAAAAGCGCCGATGATGACAAGCGCGGTTTTTACGGAATCAGGGCCGGGCCAAAGCCCGGCGCTTAAAACCTGTTTTTCCGCAATTTTGACGCCCCTTTTCCGAAAATTACGAGCAGGAATTTTGTGCATTAAATTGCCTGCATTCTGTAAAAATGGCCTTATGCAGGCTGGACACGCCGGGGATTGTTTCTAATTCTAATCCCAATTCCGCGAACTGGATGTCCGCAATTGCAACCGGCGCGTCGCCGGGATCCAGAAACAGTCACGGAAGCGGAAAATTAAAATAAAGTCTTCAATCCTAAATCAGACCTGAAAGCCGAATCTTATGTTGAACACCAAATTGAAACTGACGTTGGGTCTTGCCGCATTGGCTGCGGCGACCGCCCTGGCTCAAACTCAAACCAACGCGCCTGCCGGTGCAACTTCTGCCCCGCCAGCCGAGGCGGCGGCGGCCGCACCGGTCGCGGCCACTCCAGCGGCGCCACCGCCGACCGCCTT
>Ga0208034_1001611_pt1 | contig 13227 bp, 9 predicted proteins | sample June2015DPH_8_10_FD_184699 | JGI IMG/M metagenome (GOLD analysis project Ga0208034, IMG submission 184699) | Peatland microbial communities from SPRUCE experiment site at the Marcell Experimental Forest, Minnesota, USA - June2015DPH_8_100... | ecosystem: Environmental > Terrestrial > Soil >...
CGATAGTCGTGACTATCGTGTCCGCGAGATCGATAATGTCGCCCGGTGTGGGGCCAGTAACCGTTCCGGTAAAGTCCGACGACCCGTCCAGCTTGAGCATGCCGAGGCCGTTGAACAACAAGGTCTGCGCATCCGTCCCGCCAAGTTCCAGCGTTCCGCCGCCGCTGACCATCGCCGATCCGGATCCGGTGATCGCTCCTACTACATCGACGGTGCCGCCGTTCGCTTTCAGCACCCCGGAATTCATCAGGCTGTCGTCGATCGTGAACGTGCCACCGAGGGTGGCTTCGAACAGGCCGACGTTGCTAACGGGGTTGCCGGTGTTGATGACAATTCCGTTACCCGCGCCGCTAACGTTGGCGTTGACGGTTCCGGCCGCGTCGTTCACAAACGTCAGTTGGCCGTCGCCCCGCCCAATTATGCCGCTGCCGAAAATCGTGTTATCCACGTTTTCGAGCTTCGCGCTCGTGCCGGGGCCCCCGATGATCAGGTTATAACTGGTCGAGCCGAGCATTTCGATCACGCCGCCACCGGACAGCGTCACCGTGCCGTTGATGCTTAGTGTTGGATCATTGAGCTCGATCAACCCGGCGTTGTTGATGCTGTTTGCGACCGTCAGCGAACCGCCAGGCACGATGTCGAGGGTCGCGCCAGCCCCGATCACCAGGTTAGCGGCGGCCTCGGGCAGGTCGATAGTCACAGTGACCGGAGTAAGAATCTCAGCCGTGTCTTGTGCGCCCGGCACTTTTCCGACATTCCAGTCCGGATTTGTTTCAAAGGTGCCGCCGGAATCGACATTCCATATGACGACGTTCGTGGGCGGCGGCGGCAACGCAAAAACGCCGGAGACAACCGTGGTCGTAACTGGTCCGCCGGCAGTGTTGCTCGCGGGCGTCAGCTGCACGGCGCCCTCGCCTAAGGCGCCCTCCACTAGGACGTGCGGAAGATTGAACTGCTGTAGCGTCGGGCTGCCTTGGGCGAAGGTCGAATTTGGCTGTGCGTTAGCATTCTGCCACTGTCGAATGAATGCATCTTGTTGTCCCCGCGAATAGGCGTCGTACGTACTTAGAAACGCCTCATGGAATAGCGCCATTTGCCTCGGAGTGTTCGCGACTTCGGAGACGCGGACCTGAGATCCAACGATCTGAAAATTAATCGACACGCACGGATCATCAACGACGAAGCGCTGCGGATGATCTCCCTTGGTGATGATCTCGAAGACCCCGTGCTTGAGGTCTTTGCAGGTGATCGTTCCGTCATCAAGCAGGGCGATGTCGGCGCTCGCGGCGTTTAATTCGTGAATAAGGCCGATGGTGAAAGCGCTGAAAGCCAGGCCGCCAATGCCGGCCGCCGGTCGAGTATTTTGAATTCGTGCGACAGCCGTGTCGATCATCAAGCGGCCGGTGGTTGCCACCAGTCCGGAAAGAAAACTGAACCGCCCCTTTAGGACGCGGAACAGCGCCGAATTAGCGGGTCTTTCCGGAGCGAAGACGAATTCGTCGAGCACTACATGGGCGCCGTCGTAAAGACGAAAGGTCGTTCCATCCACGAACACAATGGCGATGAGGCCATCAATGCCGGTCTCGATCAGGTCGCCTTGGTATACAAGATCGCCAACAGCGGGTTGAGCGACAATAACGTTCGCGCGCGTGATGTTGACGGAACCCATCACCGTCTGCAATTTGCCAATGGCAGGTGCGTTTACAAATGGCGTCTGCACACGTTGTCCGCGTGCGGGCGAGCCAGACAGAAGATCGACGAGATCGGCGAGGGACACATCTGTCCCATCGCCGCCCTGCGCAGAGGACCCACTAGCCATTCGACGCGCTCTCCGCCGCGCACCCCTTTGAGCGCGGACGATTGGCCCAACCCACCACACTGCCGACTTTGCGTACCTTGACCCTGTGCCCGTGACCCTTATTGCGGGTCCCCGGTGGCAAACGCGCCTGAAAGGATGCGCCATCTTGTCCGCGCCGGCAAGATCATCGTAAACGAAAGGTGAATGCGGCCTGCAGGGGGCCGGGAGGGGCGCTTGGAAAGTTGCCGCTTTGCGGGAACGGCGGGACACCGCCAGTCGACCACCTTAAGACTCGGTCAGTTCCAACCGCGCGCCCGCCGTCTTTGGTATTTCCGTTCTAAGAGCTTGGGATTCCTGTCAATTTGGGCAATTTTCGCCGGTGCGGCGGTGCGACTCACCCAAAAACGGCCGCGCTCATTGATCTACGAACATAAACGCGTTATCAACTAAGACTTTCCGGCTTTGCGTCGAGGATGCCCATGAAGGCGCGTGCCATCACCCGGCTGTTGGTCGGCCTCTGCCTTGGCGCGACCGGCCTGCTCCCAGGTTTGGGCTGGGGCCAGAGCGATTCCGCGAAGCCCCAGCCAGAGCTTGACGCGAACCCCATCGGCAAGGTTCTAACCGCGACCGGGATCGCCCGCATCGAACATACGGCCGCTGTCGTTGTTCAGGCTAATTTGCCTACGGGCGGCATGGGTCAGGCGAAGGTCGGTGATCTGGTCTATCGTGGCGACCTGATTCAGACCGGGGTGGAGGGCGGGCTCGCCGTTGTATTCGCTGATGGTACGTCGTTCAATGTTTCCAGCAATGCTCGAATGGAAGTGAATGAGTTTGTCTATGATCCGAAGGGCAATTCAAATTCGACCCTGCTGAGCCTCACCAAAGGGACGTTCACCTTCATCGCCGGCAATGTCGCGCACACCGGCAGCATGAAAGTCGACACACCCATCGGAACGATGGGAATTCGAGGAACCGCCCCGCGCGTTGAAATCTTGGATAACGGCGAGGTCAGGTTTTCAACACTTGTCGAAGAAAAGTAGAGCGCTTAGAAGAGCATGAAACGTCTCCGGCGGGCGTGCTGCCGGGAACGTGGGGTTTATGACATGAGAGGAGATGCATCCCGAAGCATTGGGTGCGGCCTGGCATCGATTGTGATGTTGATAATGCTGGTAACGTCGGCAGCAGCACAGAGCCAAAAGCTCAGCAACATCGAGTTGTGCAACGGCAATGACCGCACATCAGCTGAGCCTCAGATCAACGCTTGCACGGCACTGATAGAATCGGACGCGGATAACCCGAAAGTCTTGGTGATCGCTTACAACAACCGAGGAAACGCGTATAGCGGCAGGGGTCAGTACGATTTGGCCATCCAGAACTATAATGAATCGATCAAGCTCAATCCGAATTACGCCAAAGCCTTCAACAATCGGGGTGTGGCGTACCAAAAGAAGGGCGAGTTCGACCAAGCAATAGAGGATTTTGATACCGCAATTAAAATCGATCCAGATTACGCAACCGCTTTTGCCAACCGTGCAGAGACTTACCGGAAAAAAGGCGACTATCCTCGCGCCTTGAAGGATTTCGATGAGGCGCTGCGGCAGCAGCCGACGTTGACCATCGTCTGGAATGAGCGGTGCTGGACCCGCGCCATAATCGGTGAATTGCAGGCAGCGTTGGCTGATTGCAACGAGGCGATTCGATTAAAGCCAAACGTCGCCGCCACGTTCGATTCGCGCGGGACGGCGTACCTGAAAATGGGCCAATGGCAATTAGCGATCGCTGATTTTGATTCAGCACTGCGGTTAGATTCAAAGTCGCCAAGTGCACTCTACGGCCGAGGATTTGCCAAGCTGAAGAGAGGCGATCTAGCCGGCGGAAACGCCGACATTGCGGCGGCGAAGACTGTCGAACCGAGTATCGAGGGGGAATTCGCTCGTTATGGGCTGCAATAGAGTTCATGGAGTCTAACACTCGGAGCCCACGCCTGTCAGGGCGATGATTTCTCATCTCACGGCGTGTGGCTGGCTGGCCGATGAGCGCAGCGATGACCGCGCAGTTGGCCACCGATGCCCTGATGATGACGATCTGGCTACGAGGCAACCCGATGCCGGTTGAGCCGGTCCATCATCGTTCGCCCGCCCTTGATCAACTCATCGCCAGTGAATCACGGTTCCCGGCCAACATCCGCAACAAAATCTGCGATCAGCGGTCATTCGATTTCTGGTCCCTCAACCGTTACAGGCGGTCACAATGATTCTCGCCTGCGTAACCCTGCGTCGCCGAGATGCTCGGTCGGGTTGCCGAAGCGGGAGACGCAGATGAGCGAAATGGAAGCCTCGCTGCGCGAACAACCTAAAGGACCAACGCCACCGCTCCGTCTTCGTTCTAGAGTTCTAGCGCGCACAGTACCCGCGGGTAGTGCCGCGAAACAGTACGGAAATCTACAGAAATCCCCCACATCCATTGAGTTTTTGGAAAAACGAAGATTTGTGCTGTGTGTCACAATCCGGATGGCAAGGTAAAAGTACTGTTGAACTAGGAGACGAGGTGGCGCGATGAGGTAGCGCAGTGATACGGAGGGAGCCATGACCTCAACGGAGCGTGTTGTGTCTGACAAGGCTGACGGTTGGCCTGCTAACATTGTTGGTGAAAGACTGACGAGACGGGAAGCGGAGGTAGCCTGGCTCGTCTCTCAGGGGCTCGCGAACAAGGCTGTCGCGGCACAGCTCGGGGTCCGAGAAGGCACGGTGAAAATTCATCTGCACAACATTTACCAAAAACTGCGGGTTTCAAACCGGACCGCTCTCATGCTGGGCGTGCTCGCCGACGCTCGTCTCTTCGCCCCCGGGGGGAGGTTATGTATCGCGACTTTGGAAAAAGCGCTGGGCCGAACAGCGGCAGGCAGCCGCGACGCGCTGGAGCATGATTTTACTCAGCGGCGCTCAATAAACGGACGATAAGGCTGTACCGGCTTTTTGCACCCAGTTTCCGGAGAATGTGATGCAGATGAATTTTCACGGTTCCCTCGCTCAGCCGCAATTCCCGAGCGACTTCCTTATTTGACAAACCGCCCGCAACTAGATGCGCCACCTCGCGCTCGCGAGGACTCAGCACTTTCGAGCAATCGTCGCCCAGTACCATGTCGTTGAGTCCAATTATTCGCGAGCGCAAAAATCCTAGATCGACATAAGAGGGGTTAAGCAACTCTCGTGCCACGAAGTTGCTCCGCGATGACACACTAGGCGCCCCGGTCGGCCGGTGGGGCCAACAAGCGTCGAAAGGTTATTGCTTACCTGCCGTAAATGTAAACGATACGAAATGACGCGCACATGAAGCTGTCGTAACACGAAATAGCCCTGTGGAAAGTCTGGCAACAATGACCTATGCGGCCGAAGCGCTCACCGCACTGCACCTTGGTCACTGGTTCCACTCGCGGAGTTTTATTGAACCTCCAAAAGCCCTATGAGCGATTCGCGCGGAAAGAAAATGGTAAACACCGAGGCGGCGAGCTACGCAGACTTTACAGCGCTGTAGGGCAATCTGGCGCGAACCGCCAAAGGTGGCGAGAATTCCGTCGCCGGTCGTCTTGACCTCATGGCCACGAAAGCGAGCAAGATTGCTGCGGATCGTGTCGTGATGTTTGTCGAGGAGATCGCGCCAGCGGCTGTCGCCAAGCGCGGCGGCTTTCTCGGTCGAGCCGACGATGTCAGTAAGGCCATCGCCATCGAGAACGACCTGCGCGGTACTTTGCGTAACTTCGGCCTCAAGGTTGGAATGGTCGGACAGGTGAAGTTCGAGGGCCCGCTCAAGGAGCTGGTCGAGAACTTGCCCGACCTGGCTGTACTGGTCGAACCGCTGCTTGTCGTCCGGCGGGTACTTCGGGAGCAGTTCGTCACCCTGTATCGTCGTTTGCTTGCCATCGTCCGGGATGATGAGGCGTGCCGACGCCTGATAACGACCCCCGGTGTCGGTCCGGTGGTGGCGCTGATGCAATGTAGTTTCAAAGCGTTTTCAGGGATACCGCTGTCCCAACCCTCACCTGCCGCCAGGAAGCGGACCGGTATGCGCATATTGCTGATTGAAGACGATAGCGCCACCGCGCAGTCGATCGAATTGATGCTCAAATCCGAGAGCTTCAACGTCTACACCACCGATCTCGGTGAAGAAGGCATCGATATCGGCAAGGTGTACGACTACGACATCATTCTGCTCGACCTCAACCTGCCGGACATGTCGGGCTTCGAGGTGCTGCGCAGCTTGCGCGTCTCCAAAGTGAAGACGCCGATCCTGATCCTCTCCGGCCTCGCCGGCATCGGGGATAAAGTCAAGGGTTTCGGCTTGGGCGCAGATGATTACATGACCAAGCCGTTCCACAAGGACGAGCTGCTCGCTCGCATCCACTCCATCGTGCGCCGATCCAAGGGCCACGCCCAGTCCGTCATTGAGATTGACGACCTCATCATCAACCTCGACACCAAGACCACCGCGGTCAACGGCACCCCTGTGCCTCTCACGCTCAAGGAGTACCAGATGCTGGAACTCTTGAGCCTGCGCAAGGGCCTGACCATGTCCAAAGAAATGTTCCTCAATCACCTCTACAGCGGCATGGACGAGCCGCACCAAAAATAATTGACGTCTTTATGTCCAAGCTGCGGAAGAAGCTCGCCGATGCCTCGGGCGGCAAGGACTACATCGAAACCGTGTGGGGTCGCGGCTACGTATTGCGGCAGCCCACCAATGAAGGCTCGGCGAAGATGTCCGCCTAACGCTCCTGCCCTACACGAGAGAACAGCTGTGAATTCCGATCAGGCCCGGCAACGGGCGGAAAAAAGCTTCAAACAGGAAGAGCACGCTCGCGATGGCCGAAGGGCTATGACCGAACACGAGGCGCGGGCTCGCGCCATTCGCGAAAAGACAGAACGTCTCAGAGCGCTTCGACTGCCAAAGGAAGCGCAGGAGCAGAGCTCCATGCGCGATAAATAAAAGCTCTTTGAACTTTCGGCAGTAACCTACGCGGCGAACTCAACCCCGCCCACTCACGTGCGCGTGGCTTTTGTTCCCTTGCGACCCATGGCATATTAAGCATTAGGCGTAGCTCTTGTCAGATTGTTCTATAATGACCGCAGAGGACTGTCGCAGAAAGGCTGGAGAGTGGCTGCGTGCCGCCAAAGAAGCCACTGATCCGAATACCAGCGCGGGCTTGCGCCGCACTGCCGAATTATGGACTGCACTAGCTTTGCAGATTGAGAAAGATCCTCATACTGTGCGGCAGCGCAATGCCGCACTGAAACAGTCTCATCAAACAGAATCTCACGAGGTTAATGCCGACACCGCACAAATTGCGGATATCTTGCGACAGCGCCTACAACTCAGCGATTTTGATGAGCCAGGGCACTAATCTCGGCTGCAGATCTTTCCTTTCAACACACTTCCGGCTACAAGCGCGGGGCGTTGTAAACAAATGGACCAGAAGCGCGCGCATGCCAAAGTTTGCTCTCATCGGCACGATCGAAATCGCGCCTGGCCGTACGGAGGAGTTTGTGCCATTGCTAATGGCACACAGGGCAGGTTGCCTCCAAGATGAACCCGGGACTCTGCGATTTGACGTGTTGCTTCCGCGGGAAGGCACCACAAAAGTGATGCTTTACGAGCTGTATCGCGACGAAGCTGCATTCGACACCCACTGGAACGGCCCATCCCCGGCACGTTTCCGAGAAGAGACCGCCGGAATGATTACGGCGGTCTCGGGTAACTGCGCACGGAAAGGCGACCCTTGGTTGTGGTTGGCGTCCGCTTCAAGGCATTCTCAGCGCTCTTTAACCCGATCAACGTGCTGCGTTTGGTTTTCTCACCCTGATTATTTGTAAGTGCTGCAAACGGGCGTATGGGTTGGCCGATGTCGGAGGCCCCGCAAACCGAGACTGATCACGATGAACGGTCTGCTTAGCAAGCATCATCACCAGATTAGAGGAACCAAACGACACAAAAACTCGACCCCTATCTGCCGTCGGGGTTGCGCACCCCGATCCACGCGTCTCGCACTTGTTGATAGTGCACCTGCGGATCGTAAATCAAAACGTCGAGGCCGAGCCGCGGCATCGACAGGCCGCCGACGGCCGCCAGCAAGGTGTAGGAAGCCACCACGCGATCGTGCTGGGCGGTGACGAGCGCGACGCGCGCATTGACCAGTTCCTGCTGCGCATTGAGCACGTCGAGCGTCGTGCGTTGGCCGACGCGCGCCTCCTCGCGCACGCCGTTGAGCGCGATCTCCGCGGCGTTGACCTGCGCGGTCGTCGCCTCGATCTGCGCCTTGGCGGCGTCGAGCTGGCCCCAGCTCTGCACCACTGTGGCCCGCGCCTGGTCGCGGTTGATATCGAGATTGAGCCGCTGTTGCCCCAGCGTCTCCTTGGATTGGCGGATGGCGGAATACTCGGCGCCGCCCTGGTAGATCGGCACTGTCAGCGCACCGAGGACGGAAGCTGCGGTCTGCTTGGCGACTTCGAAGGCCGGGTATGACCCCTGCGACGCGCTCGCCGTGAGCGTCAGATTCGGGTACAGCGCGCCTTCACTGATTTTCACGGCCAGCACAGCGACATCGACGCCGTACATCGCGGCAAGCACCGAAGGGCTGCGCGTCTGACCTTCGGATATCGCTTTCGCCAATACGCTGGGCGAGAGCCGATCGACCGGAGTGCCGGGCGCGAGCCGGCCCGGGTCCACCCCGATCACGCGCCGATAATTGGCCTGCGAGGTCACGTAGTTCGACTGCGCGCCCAACAGCGAGGATCGCCCGGCGGCCAACCGCGATTCCGCTTGCGCCACATCGGTGCGCGTCACCTCGCCGACGTTGAAGCGGTCGCGCGTCTGCTTCAGTTGCTCGGTGAGCACTTCGACGTTGCGCCGGTTGAGATCGAGGATCGCCTGATCGCGCAACAAGTTCATGTAGGCGGTGGCGGCGTCCAGCAGCACCTGCTGCTCGGTGACACGCAGCGTCTCGCGCGCGCCATCGACCTGGCTTTCCGCCTGGCGAGTGCGGTTGGCGGTCTGGAAGCCGTTGAACAGCGTATACGTTCCGGTGGCGGCGACGCTGCGCGAGAGAAATGTCTCGGCGAACGGGATGTTGGTGACGACGCCGCCCACAGGAAGCTGTTGCACCGCATTGGTGTAATTATAACCCCCCTGCGCGGTAACGCTCACCTTGGGGCGATAGCCGGAAAGGGCCTGCGGCACGTTCTCGTCGGTCGCGCGCAACGCCGCGCGCTGCGCGTTGAGCGACGGATTGTTCTGATAGGCCTGCACCAAGGCCCATTCGAGCGTGTCCGCCGCTGCCTCCGAACCGGCTAGGCCGACGCCGGCTAGTGCCAGCGCGAGGCTTGCAGCGGCCCAACTCCACGCCCCCGCCACTCTTACACCCATCAAACGACGACGTTCCTCGCCCTCCCCGCATCGCCCGCGGGATTGCCCCTCGGACAACAAATCGGCGCCGCGGCCAACAGGGCTGGCCGACGAAATCAAACACATGACATTATTCGACCGGAGCATCGACAAGTTGCGGCGTGCCCATGTGCCGCGCTCCCGACATTTCAGTGAAGAAAAAATCACTGCGAATCAAGCAGTGGAGCTATCTTAACCGATTCCTGGCACATTTTGCGCGTTTCGTCATGCATCCGGATTTGCAGACGCTGTTGCGTTGTCACCTGCTGGCCTTCCACAGTGTGCACGCGCGCGAATTATATGGGGGATCTCAGATTTCCGCTATGCCGCCAAGTTCAAGGGTGTTGGCTCAGGCCGCAGAAAACTATTCGACCCCGGCCAAATAAACCTCTCCGCTTTAAGCTGCCGAATTCCCTGCCTGAAGAATAACGACGGTCAGCAGCCGCAGCGCCGCCCGGGCAGCGCGATCGGGTCGGTCTGCTGACCAAGCTCGGCGAGGCGGCGCGCGCCTTGCGCGCGAAGCGCAGAAAAAAGGAGTAAACGAGCCAGGCCAGATTCCCGATCCGGCCACGAATTCCCGCTAATGCAAATGAAATGCGTTGTGCAGCATCAGATGCCAGTGAGTGGCATCCAAGTCCAGCGGCATAATGGCATCGCCGATATGAACAAACTCAATGGCATCTCCCTTGATAAGCGACATCCAGTGTTGCTCCACAGGAGAGGTGAATTGGCCATACTCGACCGTGTCTGCCGGCGGATCGAAGTGACCGGTGTCGGCACCGAGGCCCGGGTGGAACACGAAATTGTCGTTGCCGGGCCCGCCGACTGACGCAAGCGGGCCAAGTTGGCCTGTCGCTGGCGGATCGGTGATGAGCGTGCCGCCGTTGCCGTCGGATGCGACATTCAGCGTTCCGTTAAAATCGTCAAACGTCAATGTTACGGTCGCAGTTCCGTCTTTTAGGGCCAAGACGGTGTTTCCACCAGACGAAGTCTCCGACTCAACCGTCCAAGTACCAGCCAGATCGATGCCATCCGAATTGGTCAGGTTCGGCGCAATTCCTGTAAAACCGTTGACAGTGACGTTTTGACCGTTCGTTGGATCGCCGAGAACGAGCTCACCATAGGCCGGCGCACCGCTGCCGTTATTGAACGTTATTTCGTTTACATTCGTCGTCGATACAAAATCCACAATGCCGCCTTCGATGAGCGCGTTCCCCGCGCCGGAATTGTTCACAGCATCATCGATCAACAGCGTGCCACCATTCGACGCTTCCAGCGTGCCTGTGTTGGTTATGGTGTTGCCGGTATTGACGGTGAGCGTCTCGCCGCTGACATTGGCATCGATTGTCCCGCCGTTGGTCAGTGCCAGAAGGCCGTCGCCGCTGCCGATCGTGCCGGCGCCCGAAATGATGTTGTCGACGTTGTCCAGGTCCAAGGCGGGGAGAGAGCCCCCGTTCACCGTCAACAGCGGGTTGTCGGGGTTCTCGATTATCTGACTGCCGCTCGCCAGCGACACGTCGCCGCCGCCGGTGAGATCGAGAGTAGCGGTGTCCACCAGCAACGTCGACGTGCTGCCGAGCGCGATGCCGTCGGCGCCGGTGCCAGTGTTGTCGATCGTGCCGTCCTGGACGTCGAGCGTGCCGCCGTTGGTCGCTTCGAGCAGGCCGGCATTGACGATGGTATTTCCGGTGTCGAGTGTGAGGGTGCCGCCGGCGATATTGGCGTCAATCGTGCCGGCGGCCTCATTGACCAGCGTCAGGCTGCCGTCGCCCGTGCCGATCTGGCCCGCGCCAGCGATGGTGTTGTCGACGTTGGTCAGCGTGGCGTCGGCGTTTGCCCCTACGATCATATTCTCCGAACTGTCCGACAGAATGACCTGGCCATCGCCCTGAAGCGTGACGCCGTTGCCGACGATTTGAAGCTCCGTTTGATCTCCGCTGGAGCTTAGCGCAATGGTGCCGGAATTGTCGACCGTGCCGCCAAGCGGCAGCATCGCGCCGTCGCTGACGGTCATATCACCGCTATTCTCGGTGACCGGTGTCTGATTGAACACGAAATCGCTTGCGTTAAGGGAAGTTGCGCTGACGCCATTCAGCGTGATCGTTTCCCCGGTGGCGAGGGTAATGACTGCGTCGCCGCTGCTGTCTTGGCCGATCTGAATATCGCTGAAGCTCGTAACATTGGCGAAGCCGACCAGATCGATCTTGTCTGTCGCAGTGTTGAAATTGTAGATCGTGTCGTTGCCGATCGGCTGCGCGAAGACGAACTCGTTGTTGCCGCCCGCGCCGGTCAGCGTGTCGGGGCCCGATAGGGCAAAAATCGGCGTGCCCGGTGCATAGGCCTCGACGTTGTCGGCGATGATTGCGCTTCCCGCGCTGCCGTCAGCGTTGGTCCAGCTCTCGGTCACGTTGAGCACCATTGCTCCGGCGTAGGCGGCGGCCGTGATGACCGTCAGCGCGCTGAGGTCGGTCGTCTCGACCGTCCAGGTGCCGTTGCCAAGGTTCGTACCCTCGTTGAGTTGCCAGCCGGACGGGACCCCGGTGACAGTGACTGCGACCGGATCGCCATCTGCGGCTGATGGATTAGCCAGCGCCAAATTAATGGGGCTGCCAGCCACGCCAGCCGGACCACCCGTGACGCTGGTGATTGTGATCGCCACCGTCTTAGTGTCCATGTTGCCGTCGACGGTGTCCGTCGTTGTCGCCGTCAGGCTGTCGGAGCCATAGTTTGGGTTGTTGGGGTTGACGATGTAGCTCGTCGCCCCCAGCGACGTGTCAATCTCCGCCGCCGTCCCGGTCAGCGTCACCGAGCTGCTGTCATTGTTGGCGACAGTCGCGCCGCCCGGCGTGGCCACGACGTTGATGGTGCCATGTATCACCGTCAGTGTCGTAGTCAGTATGTCGGCAGTGTCCGGAGCATCCGACACCGACACAGCCCCGTTGAGCGAGATCCCGCCGTTGAGCGAGATCGCCGCGTCCGGTAGCACCGAAATGCTATCCAAATTCCACTGCGACGGGTCTTGTCGGGCCGCGAATTCAAGGACGTCGCTGCCAGTACCAGTAACGACGTAGGTATACTCGGTATAGCCTTGCACAGGCGCATTCGTTAGCGCCAAGAGTGTTGTGCCATCCCAGGTGACGGTAAAGTCGTCGGGGCCTGAGGTCTCGTTCGCGAGCCAAAAGCTCAGCGTGTACTGCTGTCCGACTGCTGTCTGAAGGGTTTGGCTGAGTGTCCCATCCGAACCCACCGAGCCTAGTGCAACAGCATACTGACCGCTCTGGGCGTCCGATGTTCCAAAATACGAGGACGTAATGTAAATTTCCCCCTGTGGAAGTGGAAATTGCGCGGAATAGTAATTCCCGCCCAGCGTCCATCCAGTAAGAGTGCCAGTCTCAAAGCCACCGTTAGTCACGAGATTTATCGCCGCGCTCAGCGCCGAAACGGTTTCCGACACCGTCGTTGTGTCGATCACCGTGACCGCGATCTGCTGAGTGGCGGTGTTGCCGAAGCTGTCCTTCGCGGTCAGCGTGATCGGGTCGGACCCGCGCGTGCCGTCGGTGTCCGTCAGCGTCGCGAGGTCGGCGTTCACCTGAACCAGCGTGCCCATGATGGTCAGGCTCGTCGTGCCGGAGCCGTTGATCGTGCCGCCGCCGCCCGGTGCCGACATGTTCGCCGACAGGTCGCCATTGCTGTCGCTCAGCGTCACCGTGAAGACCTCACCAGCAGTGTTGCCGGTCTCCGTCACCACGACGCCGGTGATCGGGTCCGTCAGATCGACATCGATCGTCTGTGCCGGCGTCGTAAGTATCGGCGCCGTGTTCACCGTGACATCAAATATCTGGCTAGCGGCGCTGTTGCCGAAGCCGTCGGTCGCAGTCACCGTGATGGTTTCAGGGGTGCCGGGCGGAGTAGCCGTGCTGTCCGTGTCCTTCAGCGTGGCAAGGTCGGCGTTCACCTCGCTCAGCGTGCCGCTGATGATTAGGGTGGTTCCAAGG
>Ga0208034_1001612_pt1 | contig 13219 bp, 14 predicted proteins | sample June2015DPH_8_10_FD_184699 | JGI IMG/M metagenome (GOLD analysis project Ga0208034, IMG submission 184699) | Peatland microbial communities from SPRUCE experiment site at the Marcell Experimental Forest, Minnesota, USA - June2015DPH_8_100... | ecosystem: Environmental > Terrestrial > Soil >...
CGGCACCAAGCCCACCACCGGCACGGCGACGAGCGGCGGGATCACCGGCACCAAGCCCACCACCGGCACGGCGACTAGCGGCGGGATCACCGGCGCCAAGCCCACCACCGGCACGGCGACTAGCGGCGGGATCACCGGCGCCAAGCCCACCACCGGCACGGCGACTAGCGGCGCGATCACCGGGAGCAACCGGAGGGCGCCGCAGAGGCCTGTATACATTCCGGGCCGGAACGTGCAAACGACAACCAATGCGGACGGTACACAGAGACATTACAACCCCCAGACTCAAACGGCGATTCACACAGATAGAAGCGGCCACATAGCGGCGGTGGAGAGACCGGGACTGAAAGCCACCAACTTTAGAGAGGATGGACATGCAGCCCACATCGAGCAATCCCGCGCTGACGGCAGCAAGATTGTCGTGGACCGAGGTTTGCCCGGTGAACGGAGAGTCGAAGTCGTGCGGCGGGACGGCGAGCGTGTGGTAACCGCGGGAAGGCAAGGGTTTGTGGAGCGTCCCATCCGGCCGGGCTATGTTTCGCGCACATATGTTTCCGGTGACCGGACTCAAGTGCGAGTGTACCGGGCTTCTACCTACGGTGGAGTTCACTACTCCAGCTACGTTCCAGGCGTCTATTATCAGCCGGCGTTTTACGGCTGGGCTCATCGTCTCTGGGCGCCGCCAGTGGCCTACGCCTGGGGCTGGGGAGCCGCTCCTTGGTTCTACGGTGGCTATTTTGCGCCAGAGCCGGTTTACCCCAGTGCCGCCCTGTGGTTAACCGATTTTGTCCTCGCGGAGAATTTGCAGCTTGCGTACCAGAACCAGATGGCAGCCAGCGGAGAAGGCCAACCGGAAGAGCCTTTGGTCCAAGAGAACTCTGCCACATTGACACCCGAGGTCAAACGGCTGATAGCTGAGGAGGTACGGCAAGAGCTTGCGGCGCAACAGGCCGCCGCGGCTCAACCGGCTTCACTGCAGCCCGCCGCGGCGGTCGCCGTCCCTGACGCGCCACCCCCTGTGCTTGATGCGAAAGTCAAGGTGTTGGTGGTCTCGACAGCTTTGAATCTGACCGCGGGTTCCGACGGCCAGACTTGTGCCCTGACACCGGGCGACATTATAGAACGGACGGGCCGCAATGTCCCGGCTGACGGCCAGGTACCGGTCGGCGTGCTGACCAGTAAGGAAGGCGATTGCCCGGTTGGTTTTGCTACGGCACTTGATGTTAGCGTGCTCCAGGATATGTATAACGATTTCCGCGAGCAGATCTCAGCCGGCATGGAGAAGCTTGCCAGTAATCAGGGACAGGGCGGCCTGCCGGCCGGCCCCGCAGCCGATCCCCAGCAAGTGCCCGAGGGACACGCGCCGGCCTTCGCGGGCGCCAAGGGCTTGTTGGCAAAGCTGGTTCAGGAGGCGGATCAGGCCGAAGCCGCAATCAACCAAGTCTTCAGCGGTGGGCAGTAGCAGCAAGACCATGCCGTGGTCTTGCTGCCAGGCAGGAGAGGACTTGGGCTCGGAGGATCTGAAAGGTCCAAGACGAAAAGGTGTTTTCGTTATGTCGCATAGATTGTCACAACTTGCTTGTGTGATCATCACAGTCCTATCATTCGCCGGAGCTGCGGTGGCGCGCCGGAACTCTCCCGCTCAATCGTCGGGCCTCGGGTCTGTGTACGTAAATGCGCAGGACGCGGCTGAGCGGCTTCAATTGAACGAAGCCGACGGTTCGTTCTCGCTCGTGGAAGGCGGACAGAAGTTTAGCGGGACGTATACCGTAAGCGGCGACGTGTTGAGACTTCATATTGCGCAGTTGGGAAAGGATGTTGACATTGCAATAGATGGCAGGCGGCTGATGGTCAACGGCGCTGAGATCTGGGTTCAGAACTCGGCCGTGTCCTGTTCCGCCGGCGCGGGCCCGCTAGTGTGCAGCGACAAGATGTATAACGTCTCGTTCCGCCTGCCGGAGGGCTGGAGCGTGCAGTCCTCCTGGCGTTGGGGCGACCGGGACAACACGGTCGCTTTCAACGATCCGCAGAAGATTCCCGAGCAGGCGGCGCCGTCCTTGAATTACCGGGCGCGAGCAGTGACTCTGCCGGGGACGCCAGAGAGCATCCAGGAAACACTGCAGAAATTGGCTGAGTCCAAAGTCAACCAGCGCCGCACGGAGGGCATTCCCACTTATCATCTGCGCCCGGAGAGCTGCCAGGCTCGCACGGTAGGAGGTCACGCTGCCCGGAGCTGCATCGCCGAATTCACCGGTAAATCGGGGATCCCCATGGCGGAATACCTGACTTTCGTCAGTACCGCGAACACGGCGGCGCTATTCTTCGGCGTTATCCCGGTAAAGGGCCTGGACGGTTACCGCAAGCGCTTCGACGGGATTATCGAGACGCTGCGGATCCCGTGATAACTGCTCCGCCGGTAGCGACGCCCAGGATTGTGCGGTTCGCGCCGGCGACCGGAACCGAAGTTGCGAAGTGAGTGGATCATTACCGGCAAAAGGGGCTCGGCTACTCCGCTGCGCCGGGAGTGCCTGCACGGATCTCGCCAAAGAACGGGGTGCGCTGCTGCTGCACACATTCAGCAGCGTAGAGGTACATGGCAGCCGACCAGGTTTGCCAGTCCCGCCCGCCGGGCTGACCGGTCTGCGCCTTAATCCACTCGTTGAAACCCCACTTCGCCTCGTTTTCGTGCCACGGCTTGACCAGTTCGGTCAGCGCCAACAGCTTCCGCCTCGCCAGCCCCATCCTCCCCGCCGCCACGCAGGCCGCCACATAGAAGCCGCAGACAAACGGCCAGACGCCCCCGTTGTGATATTCGCCGGGCCGGTTGAATCGCTCGTATCGCGGCCGCCAGTCGAGATCGTGGGGCAGGATATATGGAAACAAACAGGGTGGTAAATCCACGGCCAGCTCTCCGCGCTCCCGCATTCGCTGGCACTCGGCCTCAACCCATGCCACCAGGTTTCGTGACCGGTCGTCGGGCGAAGCAATCCCAGTCAGGATCGCCAGGCTGTTGCCCAGCAGATCGAAACGGTCGCTGTTCAGAACTTTGTAGGAGTAAAGTGCGTAATAGGGCTTGGCCGGCACTACCAGACCCTCGTGCTCATGGGGTTTCTTCGCCTCGCCACGGACCTCCAGGCGGTTCATCAACTCGCGCAGTTGACCGGCGGAGTCGTGCTCGCCATAAAGCACAAGATACGCGTAAACCAGCGTATTGACGTACAGCCCATAACCGAACACCCACTGTTCGTCACGCCAGTCGCTGGTCGGTAACTGGGAGACCATCACCGTGTCGTCGGGGCTCTGGTACTGCATCCACTTCAGGGCGTTCCGCGCTGCCTCGTGGAGGAACTCCGGCTGGCTGGCCGATTTCCTGTACAGTGCCAGGCCAAAGAGGAACAGCGGCGTCGCATCGCTGGAGCCGCGGTCGGCGGGATCGTGCGCGAGTGATGGGACGAGGCCGCGCGGCGTCTGGTTGGTTGCCAGCGCCACCAGTGTCCGCCGCAGCGCGTCCGCCAGTTCCTCGTTGCCGGTGGCCAGAAAGCCCAGGGCTGAGATCATCAGGTCCCTCGTGTAAGGTTCCGGATATCCCCACCCGGCGGTCCGGGGCAGTCCTTGAAACGGCCCGCGCGCGTTATGGAGCAGGACGCGGAGGGCCGCCTCTTTGGCCTGATCGATGGAGGCCATCGACTTTTCGTCCGTAGTCATGACCGCTCTACTGAATTCCCAATCGGCCGGACACGATCTTCAGGAAGCGCCTGGCCACCTGGCGATAGTCGAACAACTCGACCACGTGTTTTCGGCCCGCTTCGCCCATCCGCCGCCGCAGACCGCCCTCTTGCATCAGTGCCAGCAGGTACCTGGCGATGTCTGGCACGCTGGCCCGGTATTCCGCTGTCGGCGGGTTGGGAAACACGATTCGATCGGTATCGTCGATGCCGTGGCCTTCCCCGAATAGCGCCTCACCGATCTTCCTCTCCTCCGCCACTTCCGCCAGGAATGCCGTTTCACCGTGGATCATGGTGTCGAGAAATGCCATCGCGCGGATCGCGATCACCGGCTTCCCGCAGGCGTTAGCTTCCACCTGAATCATTCCGAAACCCTCCAGCCGCGACGGCGCGGCGTAGATGTCGCAGGCCGCCAACAAGTAGGGCATGAAATTGTGCGAGACCACGTTGGTGGAGTAGATGACCTTCTTCCCGATGCCCAGATGCGCCGCCAGTTGGAGGTCGATCCGATTCTGTTCGACCGTGCGGGGCTGAGGCCAGACTTTGCAGACATATCTCCAGTCGGGCGCCTCGGCGTCAATCAGCGCCAGCGCCTGCATCACCGCCTGGGCGCCCTTGGACGTCGCGTCGCCGCCGACGGTCAGGATCATGATCTGGTCATCGGCCACTCCCAAAGCCTCGCGGATTGAGCGGACCTTCAGGTCGTCGCGGCTGCGCGGCGCAAAGCGGTCCGTGTCGCAACCCACCGGCAGCACCTCGATATTGTCCCCCTTGATCCCATCCCTGATATATGTCTCCTTCACCCAGTTGGAGGTGACCAGGACCAGCGGGAGAGCGTTCAGCACATCCTGGTGTGCCGCGATGTAACCATCGGCCACCAGCCATGGGATTGCCGTTATCCCAAACTGCTGCGGGTGCAGGACCAGGTGCGGAAGATGGCCCCAGAACCCTATACCGACCACCACGTCCGGCTGGAACCAGCGGTAGTACCATTCCTTTTCCAAGGGCGATTCGAAATGTACCGGGTAGACTTCCACGCCGATTTCGCGCAGGCCCTTGCACAAGAGCTGACCCTGCGTCGCCAGGCCGGCGGCCGATGGCGGGTATTCCGTCAACACAAGCACTTTCACGACGGTTGCTCCCGGGGCGCCGCGCGCTTTACCGCTGCTGGTGCCGTGTCAAAGCACCAGAACCCTTCTTCCCGCGGAGTGGTTCGCGCTTCCCAACTGGCGGGCCCAAACCCGTAAAGATCCGTAATCAGCCGGCGCTTTTCGAGCCAGACGTTGTCCGCCAATAAGTCCCGCCGATCGGCATCGTCGCGAACCCGAGGCAAGTAGGCCCGGCCCCCGTCCTCGTACGCAAACAGCCACAATCGCCTGGTATTGATGCCGCCCGATCGCCAAAGCTCAACCACGCTCCGGCAGCACTCCGCATGCCGGCGGTGCCGTGTGTATTCGCCCTTCGGGCCGTGGGTCAAGATCAGGTTGTAGCTGGCTCCAGCCAGTAGCCGGGCGATGGTCTCCCGAACCTGCTCGACCGCGAGCGGCGCCTGGTCCGGTCCATCATCCAGATCCGCCATCTCACCCTCCGCCCCCAATCGCTGTAAGAGCCGGCGGAACTTCGACGCGCGGTCCGCATCCCCTGCCCGGCATAAGGTCACGATACGCCAAAGAAACTCCGGATGGGTCAGTATGTAGCCGCCGCACCAGAGCGTCTCGTCGTCCGGATGGGCCACCACAACCGCAGCCCGGGGCCGAGGATCTGCCCTTACCTCATCGAGTGGGATGGGGGTCATTTTCTGTGGGCGCTCTCGATCAGCAAGCACTGAGCACGCGTTCTGCCAAGGTCCCGGTTCGGCCCGGCAGAGACGGAACGGCAGGAAACGCACACCGCCAAGTGCAGACATTGCCTCCGATCGTGCAATTTTCGCCGCTTTAGCACGTGGCCGCCCTGTGACTCTACTTGTCCACCTCTCGGTTGCAATGGAGGCAAACGTGCCTGACCTTTTCCTGCCGGAGCATGCAAAGGCAAACCATCCCGGACTTTGGAGGAACATCTTGACCACTTTAAAGACAGTAACGGAAACGGCGTCGGAGCTTGGCAAAGAGGCCAGAGAGTCAATCGACGAGTTGGTCCGGTCCGCCGGCAGGAAACTGGATGACGCGCGAGATGAGACCGGAGGTGCGCTCCATGCGGCTGCCTCCTCCGTTCGCACAACAGGACGCCAGGGTTCCGAGGCAATCGACAACCTCGCGGCCGGCACGGCGGATCGACTGGATGCTACGGCATCATACATCGAAGATCATGACCTGAGAGATGTCTTGACCGGCTTGCGGAGGTTTGGCCGCCGGCATCTGACAGGCTGTTTGCTGGCCGCGGCCGCGATCGGCTTTCTTGCCGGAACCGCCTTGAGCCGAGCGACAAACCCGTTCGGAAAAGCACCTGAAGGCTCTTAACAGGTTGGAGCGGCCGATTTAAGTTCCAGCCGTTGGCGGCCTTTCGATGCGCAGGTATTCCACGTCCGAGGTGGCGATCATGCCGGTATCCATCATCTCCTCGACCTCGGGAATCAGCCGTCCCAGGTTTTCCGGCGTGTCCACGATCGTGACCACAATCGGCTGATCCTTCCTGACGAGGCGATGGCGGTGGATTTCCGCCGTCTCGCCGTATCCTTCAAGGCCGCGAAATACGGTGGCGCCGGCGATCTTCAATTCCTTGCAGCGATTCACAATCGCTTCGTACAACGGTTTCCCATTGTAGCGGTCGCTTTCGCCGAAATGCAGGCGCAGGAGTTTGGCGTTCTTAACTGTTCGCATGCGATGACTCCGCCGCCGGGCGGCTATGAACCAGGCGAATCACATCCACATCGGAAAGCACGATGATGCCGTCCTGCATCATCGATTCAATCTCGTTGATAGCCTTCGTCACCTTCTCCTCCGTGTCCACAACCGAAATCATGACCGGCAGATCGTGCGAGAACGGAAGCCGCCCGCTCTTATGCGTGTGACCCTTCGCTCCGTACCCGAGAATGCCCCGGTACACCGTTGCCCCGGCAATATCCATCAGGCGCAAACGCTTGACCATCGCCTCATAAAGCGGTTCACCCCGCCACTTGTCCGACTCGCCCATATAGATACGCATCAACCGGGCGGTTCCTCTCGTTTCCGTGTGAGGCCCCTTGGGCGGCGATGGGCGTTCCTTGCTGGCAACCTTGACAACATTCGTATCCTGTACCTCGATAACGCCATCGGTAACCATGTCGTAGAGCGTCGGCATGAGCTCATCGACTTTCCCGGCGGATTCGATGAACTCGATGCGAATTGGCAGGTGCTCGGTGAGTACCTCGATCTTGGTTGTGTGCATTACCTGGCGGGCGCCGAAACCGGCCATCGCGCGCGTGGCGGTAGCACCGGAGACCTCTTTGTGAAGCAGGAACGTCAGAATGGCCTCACAGAGCGACCCAAAGTGGTGCTGCGTGTCCTCATTGACGAAAATCGTGACCTTCTTTGCCGTGCCCTTCTGGAGCATGCCAACTCCTCCCACTGGGGCGGCCAATCCTGGCCGCAGCCGCCTTTCAGGCGGCTCTCTCCCGCTGTATGACTATCCATCCATTTCTTAGGCGCTGCACCAGCATAATCCGCGAAACACCGTTGAGCTTCCGTGCCGCATCAACTCCCGGCCTCCGCAGCCAGGGACTTGCGCGCCTTCTCAAGCCGCTCCAGATCCGCGCGGAGTTGCGGCGCGCGTTGGTTGCCGCTGCTCTCAACCAGCCGTTCCACCGTGCCCATCAATTCATCCAGGCGCCGCCGGGCTTCCTTCTCGACACCCCACAGCGCGCCATTGATGCTCTCTTCCCACTGCGTGCTGAGCCGGCTGAGGTTCTGATAAACCAGGTAGGAGATGGTGCGCGCAAAATGCCGGCGCACGGCCGCCTTGATTATCCATACCGGCAGGACGGGCGACAGCAGTTCCCAGTTCCTGTCGAACACTCGTCCGACTCTGATATCGGGTGTACCGGGCTCCACGACATGGATCTCGGTTTCCGTGGTGCGCAACGGCACGCCGAACGCCCGCATGGTGCGATCCGACAAGCGATCCCGAAATTGTTGAAGCGCGCGGAATGCCTGCTTCCGTACTTTGCGCAGAGGCGCCAGAAACGAACCGCGCTCCCGGACGGAAAGCACGGTGAGCTCATCGCGCAAGGCGGCCGCCAGCCAGTCTTCGAACGAGCGAAGCATCATGCCAAGGCTCTTTGTCCATTTCGGAAACTCGCCTTCCAAGGCTTCCAGCAGCGCGCGCTCCAGATCGTTCTGGTGCGTCTCGAGCTGGTTGCCGACCATCGACCGCGTTCCAGCCGCGGCATGTTGCACCACCAGCTTCACCGACGACTTCACTTCGCCGGCGATTTCCTTCTCGCCGATGACCTGCCGCTTCAGCGCCTGGCGCTCCGACTGGACCATTTCAGCCGACTTGAGACTCAGGGCCAGGTAGTCCCCGCATTCCCGCAGCAGGGTATCCATTTTCCGGGAGAGGATGGATTCACGTTCTTCGGCGAAGCGCTCCAAGGTGCCCGCAACCAGCTCGGCTTCCAGCGCCTGACGGAACCGCTCAAAGCCGGGCTTCGTGGAATAAGGGAAGACCCGAGGCGTTCCGGGAAAATTCCTGGCAAGCTGGGCGCGCACGTACTCGATCACTTCCGCAAGCTCATGTTCGCTCACAAGGTCGGCTTTGGTGAGCAGTACGCCGACCTTCGGTGTGTACTGGTAAAGGCTCTTCAGCAAATCGATATCGCGCTGCGAAAGGGGCGGGTCCACGCTGACCGCCACCAACGCGAGCCCCACATTCGGCAGCCAGTCCAGCGACGTTCGCGTGTTGTGAGAAAGGGCGCTCTCCAGCCCGGGCGTATCGACGAACTTCAGGCCGCGAAACCGCCCCAATTCCGGCAGCTCCACGCTAATCAGGTCGACTTGCTTGGTGTTCTCCGGATTCTCCTTCTCGGAGATGTAGTCGCCGATCTGGCCGAGCGGGACCTCGGGGTCGCGGCCATCCCGATGATGGACTCGCGCCTCTTCGCGCGAGCCGTAGCGGAGTTCCGTGACCACCGCCGTAACCGGCACGACACCCACTGGAAGGATGCTGCGTCCGATGAAGTGGTTCAGGAAACTGCTCTTGCCGGCCTTGAATCGCCCCAGCACGGCGACGCTGATCTCGTCCTGGCCTGCCGAAGCGCGCGCGCTCGCGAGCAAGCCGGAAAGCGCCGAAATCTCGTACCGCGCCGCCACATCCGCTGCCAGGTCCAGGGCCGGCTGTAGTGGTGAGTTTGCGAGCATGCGGGTGGATGGCTGGCTGGAAGCTGGCGTATGGGCCGTGCCGTTTGTTTCGGGGTGGATATCTTCCGTCCTCAGAATCATAGCTCTTTCCGAGTAGGAGCTATCGGTCCCGAGTCAGGCTCGAGACGGTTGATGGTGGGCTCCATCACCAACGGTCTAAACCAGATTATAGCGTGCTTTCGAGGCGGCGGTGGCGGCGGCGAACGCTGTGACGCTTGCCACACCTGCTATCGTTGAAAGTGAAAGTTCAGAAGGCTGGAGGCTGTGCAATTACCATGACCGTCGTCGTTAAATCCAAAGATGAGTTGGTGGTGCCCCGCAGCGTGCGCCGTCAGGCTGGCATAAAGTCCGGAGACCGCGTGGAGTTCAAGGTCTCTGGCGGAATCATTAACATCATTCCCGAGCTTCCCACTGCCGATGACGAATACACGCCGGCCCAGCGCCGTTTGCTCGATGCCCGTCTGGCCGAAGCCCGCAAAGGCCCGTACTACGGACCCTTTCCGACTGCCGACGAAGCAATCGCCTTTCTCGGCAAAGAGATCAGAAACCGGAAAAGAGCTGCGCGCAAGACGACCTAAGCGATGAAGATCGTCTTATCCGATCGCGTCATCGAAGCGTTGAAGGACGCTCCGCCGCATGTCCGGCGGCCTTTCAGAAGCAATTGCGGTTTCTGGCCGCGAACCTCCAACACCCATCGCTCCACGCCAAGAAATACGACGAGCGCCGGGACTTGTGGCAGGCCCGCGTCAACAAATCCTGGCGCTTCTTTTTCACGATCACGGATGACTGCTACCGCATTGAAGACGTCACTCCTCACCTGAAATAGCAGAGGAGCTTCAGGCGGGCACCTGTCGGATGAGCGGTCCCCCCTCCCCGTGGCGCATGCGCCACGGGAACGGAGGTTTCGGGGTTCTCGCGTTGACCGCCCATCCGGCTTTTCGACATAATGGAACCAGGCGTTGGAGTTCGCCGCAACCGCCCCTCGGGGAAGATGACTCCTACAGAGGACTTCCTGGTTGTGAGCACCATGGACGACGCGCGGGAACCCGGCCACCTCAATTCGTCGCAGCGGTTGCATCTGCTGACGAGTTGCCAGTACGCCGACAAGCTGCTTTCGGAAATTGGGCAACAAATCACTAGACTCACATGATTTGGTACAATCGAGGCGATGCGAGGCGTGTGGGACTTCATCCGAGACTGGTTTCGAGAATGGTGGGGTCTGATGGGGTGTGCGGCCTTCACCTTTCTGGGTATTTGGCAGGCGGCGGCAAGCAAGAGCAACGCTTGGGTTGTTGTATGCAGCGCAACGCTCGGCACTGCCTTGTTCTTTGTCGCATCCTACAAAGCATGCAACCGTCAACGGGAGAGGGCAGCGAAGGCTGAAGCTCGGTTGGTGCCCAGACTTGTGATTACTGAGGAACCCACTCCTAGGGTATGGCCTGCGGGACAAGCGGGCGTCATAGTCACTGGCAAAGAATACTACATGGAGGTCTTTAATTCGAGTGATGCGGATGCCATCGAAGGGGCTGTCGTTGAAATCGTGGATCTGAAGCCAGATGCCCTGGGTTTTAAAAATGCAACGCTCCACATCCGAAATGAAAATGATGAGCGATATGGAACCAGAGAAGCCACGATCTACCCCGGTTCTTCTAGGCAGTGGGATTTAATCACTGGACCGGTAAATGCACCTAACTCACAAGTGGTGATGATTATCCCTCACGTGATGCATAGGTATCGCGAGCCGATTCCGATTGATGTTTATGAGATGACTGTTCATGTGAGCGCAAGGAACGTGGCCGCAAAGGATGTGACCTTCAAGTTCTGGGTTGCAGACAATGAACTACAGTGCGTCAGGATTCACCGTGATGGTCCTTCCGCATCGGAGGCGCTTTGACCACCTGCTTAAGCAGTTTCTCGAATTCTCGATACCCCGAAGGCTTTTTCCGAGCCAGCGGTTTTTCCTCCACGGCCTTGGCGCTTTTGGATTCTGACATCACCCCGCCTCCTGAGCAGTCAGCAGGTCCCCCGTCAACCGCTTCCCGCGAATCGAGCCGAGCACGTTTGAGAAACGCTCGGCGTCGGTTAAATGGCGTTCGTTGTAGCGGAAGGTTTGCTCATCAAGGTAACGGAATAAATGGAACGGTTCGATACTAACGTACGTGCCTTTGATGGCGCGCTTCAGGAGACTCCAGAAGTTCTCCAAGCCATTCGTGTGGATCGTTCCATCAACGTACGCTTCCGCATGGTCAATCACCTTGTGCTGATATTTGTCCAAGCCTTCGTAGGATTTCAGCGCGTCGGTGTTCAGTTCCGATCCGAGGGCAACATTCGCCCGCACATGCTTCTGAATTCTCCAGGTAAACCTGAACAATGGTTCCACGTGGCAGGTTCCGATCGCGTCCGAAAGCCGGCGAGTCGCGGAAGATTTCGCGGCGTCAGCCTCTACGGTGCAAACTTGATGACCGTATCGATGCGCAGCGGAGCGAACTTAATATAGCGGCCCGCATGGTATTGCGGTTCGGTGGCCAGCCGGCACATCTCGATAATCTGCCCCGGGTTCCCATCGGCGCTCTCCAGCACTTTTTCACGGAACTCATCCAGGTCCAGGTGGCGCAGTTTGAAATGGTCGGCGGCGGCTTCGAACAGTCGTTCGGCGTCCCGCTCGGCAAGCGGTGGGATATTCAGTGCTTGCGCCGGATTCCAGAAGAGCCGGGCCAATGCTCCCAAACTGAAAGCATCCCGCGAGGCGGCGAAAAGAGCCATACCGGGCGCGTGATGGATTCGCTGCAGGAAACGGTAGGTAGCGAAGCCGCCGCTTGTAACGCCATCCAGCATCATCGGCACGGGTGAGCTTTCCACCGCACTCCATAGGAGCCCTTTGAGGTGAATACTGGTTTGAACCTTGAGCCAGGCCTCGCGATCGGCGCCCGGTTTCGCGCGGCGGATAAAACCGGCATGGCGCGCCGCCATCAGCGCACGCGCCATGGCTGTCAGTAAGGCATGCAGGGTCGGCTGCCAGGCAATGTATAGCACGCGGCGATTGCCGGAGAGCGCTTCTTGAATGAGCCGGGTCTTGCCGCTTCCCCGAGGACCCAGCAGCAAAAGCGGATCGCCGGTGGCAAACGCCAAACTCAGGCGTTGCACCTCCTTCGCCATCCCCACGAAAGGAAGTTGCGGCTCCATGCAGGCTGCCCCGCTACTTGACGACCAGCACGTTGCAGGGCGCGGTGCTTGTCAGGTTGTGGGCCGTGCCACCCCAGATATGCTCGTAAATCCGGGAATGTCCCGTGAAGCCGACGACCAGCAGATCGATGGCATTCTCCCGCACGAAATCGCCAATTATCTTGACGGCATGTCCGGGCACAATCACGGTTTCGAGGTCCACGGAGTGCAGCGCCGCGCGCGCCCGGCACTGCTCGGCAAGCTGCCCGAAGTAGCTGTCGGCGCGATCCTTCTCTTCGCGAAATTCGTCGATCACCTCGGCGTGGCGGGGAATCTCCTCCTCCACGCAGATCATGCGAAGGTGCGCGCCAACCCGCGCGGCGAGCTCGACGGCGAAATCGAATGCCTTGCGGGCGCTATCGGAGCCGTCGTGTGCAATCAGGATTCGCTCGATCATATTATTTACCGCTCCGCCCTCGGTAGCAGGTGTTTGGGCATAAACCAGGCGTTGGCGATGGCCGTCGGTATCACGGCGCTGGCGATCACGGTTGCCACCAGATAAGAATACTGCGCCCCGGTGATGATCTGGTGGTTGAGGCCGAACAGGGCCGAGATGGTGCCAAACGTCAGTCCGGTGGACATCATCAGAGAGTAATACAACCCCTGGTGCCCTTCATGGTTGAAGGCCCGCACGGTGGGAACCAGCGGGACCATTTTGCTCACCATCTTGGCCGCGAACAGCGCGAGAAAGGCGAGCGGTGTGGCGATGAGCGCCGGCACGGAGACCAGCGATCCGGCGCGAATGAAATAAAACGGTGTGAGAAGGCCGAACGTCAGGGTGCGCAGACGCCGGATCAGAATGTGATCTTTTCCCACCGTTCCAGCCAACACCATCCCGATGATGTACGCCGGCAGAACGGCCTCGCTGCCCGCCCACGCTGCTAAGCCGCCCATGCCGAACAGCAGAAACAGAATGTACTTTGCTTCAAGCTCCGAAACGCG
>Ga0208034_1001614_pt1 | contig 13216 bp, 12 predicted proteins | sample June2015DPH_8_10_FD_184699 | JGI IMG/M metagenome (GOLD analysis project Ga0208034, IMG submission 184699) | Peatland microbial communities from SPRUCE experiment site at the Marcell Experimental Forest, Minnesota, USA - June2015DPH_8_100... | ecosystem: Environmental > Terrestrial > Soil >...
GACCTCATGGAAAAACTCGTTCCAGTCCCTTGGTGGAATGGATTGCCTTTGCGGCTGACCATCTAGAATGGGCCGGCTGACAACCCTAAAACTTAGGCGAATTCCGTTCCGTGGAAATTCAGGCTAGGCGACTTATGGGGAGTAATATGGAGAAGCCCCAGCAACCGTTTGGTGATGAGGCACTTGAACCCTCATTCGTGCCCGGGACCTATGCCAGCGCTATTCGCGGCGACCATGCCCCATCGCGAACCTAGTATTTCGGCTCGCGTGGCAATTACCCAACTTCTAATCCAAAAGTAATGATCCTCCGTCAAAGCCGGAGGCTTTATGGTTGCTGGCCCCTCAAAGGGGCCTGATCGCAACCGGTCAAAATCGAAACCGCCGCCTCGTGAGGTGCGGAGTGATTGGTCAGTGCGCCGAAGGCTTTGGACCTGACAACGGGAGAGATCGTGTCGCGCCGGTTAGAGCGCGAGAACTGCGAGGCGCGGGAGTTTTACGCCGGTCTTCCCGAAAAGGCGCGGGTGGGGATTGAGGCCACGGCGTGCACGCAGTGGTTCGAGCGGCTGCTGGCGGAACTGGGGCCTGAGTTGTGGGTGGGGGACGCGGCGAAGATTCGAGCCTGTGTGGTGCGGCGGCAGAAGACGGACACGCGCGACGCCGAGCACCTGCTGGATCTGCTGCTGTCCAACCGCTTTCCGCGCATCTGGGTCGCCACGCCGGAGGAACGCGACGTCCGGCAACTGCTGCAGCATCGGAGCAAGCTGGTGTTGATGCGAACCTCGGTGAAGAATCAACTGCACTACCCGGCGATGAACCAGGGTGTGTGCCGGAAGCGGAAGCTGTGGACGAAGCAGAGGTGAGCGGAATTGCTGGCCATGAATCTGGGACCGTGGGCGAGCTGGCGGCGGCAGGAGTTGCTGGAACTACTGGACCGGCTGGACCCGGGGATCGAAGAGTTGGATGCGGTAGTGAAGGCGGAGGCGGAGCGCCGTTCGGCCCTACCCGGGGCGTTTGAGGCGCATCCGGTGAACCTCGTTCTCTTGCTCGCCGCTGAGAAATGTCCACCCGAAAAACATAAGAGCCGCAGACTCTGGAAAGCAGAGCTACGTTACTTGCTTGCTCCCGACTCAACCGGCGGGAGCAGGATGTTCTCCCAGCCTCCGTGAGGGCTCCATTCACGAACGGTGATGGGCTTAAGGCGCTCGGGGCAATCGGCCAAGGTGTGCTTGATCTTGCCTTCGGCGTTGAGCCTTTCATGCGTGAACCGGTAATTGTCGCTGAAGAAAACGGACCGGGGAACGAGTGATTCGGAAATGTCATACAGGGCCCAAACTCCGGTACGAGGGGCACCTGGGCCCTCGATGGTCATAACCTGAATCTGAGCATTCGTCACTAAAACGCCCATGACCGCATTGTAGGGTGGGCCCGTGACCCGAATCAATTCGGATCGAGGAAACAAGAAATAGCGGAAGGGCTGTCCCTGGGGGCAGGAATCACACTCGGAAAGCGCGCCGCCTTGTGGCGAATGGCCCGAAGGTTCGCCTTCCTCCAGCACCGCCAAAGCCCCTTCGTCGCTTTCGTTATTGATACCGCTCGCCAAAAGGTATGAACCACGTGCGGTATGTACTTCATTCAAATGGCCTAAATGTCCATAATTTACAAAGTACCTCGTGGCATGGCTGTTGGGGTCAATTCTCACAAGGATGGAGACTGAAGTCGGGTAGCTACAAATCGTGCACCATGCAGAACAATGCGCTTCATTTCCGGTGACCATCAGAGCTTGGATCTCCCATCGCGGGCCGCAGTCCTCCCTACCAAAACGGATTTTGTCCGTAAAGGCATGCTGCCATAAGAGTTTCCCCGCCGAAGTGAAACAGTAAACTGCATCTGTTGAGAGATTTCCTGCCGCAAACTGCATTAGCGGCGCCGCTACGAGTACCCCGCCCTCAGGGTCGCCATTCATGGGCAGTAGCTGGACTTTCGACTCACGTCTTCTTCCGGCTGTAAGGTTCGGGTCGGTTGGCCCAAATCATACGACCACAATAACTTACCGCCGCTCCATGCCAGCAATTGCCGCCCCGAAAAGGTGATGGAACTGACCTTGGGACGGTGGGAGGAAATATATCGATATATTGCAAGGATAGCGCCTGCCGCCAGGACTACGATTGCCAATGCCGCTAGCCATTTTGGTCGCCACCAAATGGAGGTTCGGGTTCCGACATCCCTGGAAGTTCCAAGCCCTTGCGGTTCGCTAGTTGATGCCGTCTTGCCCTTTGAGGTCTTGAGCCAAGTCTCAAACTCCTCGGCGTACGCGAACACTGAGTACCCCTTACTGCTGCCGGCGTGATGCACGGGCAACCCGAGTTCTCGCTCCCAGCGTTGGGCTGTACGCGTGGATGTACGGAGGTATTCGGCAATCTCTTTCCAGCCTACAAGCTTCCTCGGGGAGGTGTTGCTCATTGGCGCAGCCCCGCGATGATGAATGAACAGCCTGAGTCTGGCGAGCGATAGGGATGTCGCCGAATGACGTTATATGTCGCTTGACGTAGGAAAGTCAACCCGCTTATGGATACGCCCGTAGGGAAAGTTCTGCGCGAGCAAAGGAAGATCAAATTGTAGAAGGCTTAACGTCCCGGCCGAGATTGAGTTGCCGCTCGGCTTCGTGATGATCTGCCCCGACTCGCAGCCGGCAAAGCTTCCCGTTTATTTCGGAATACTTGGGAGGGTAACAAAATGAAGCGCCATGGACAGGCTTGGCGAATAGCGATCATCACACTCACGCTCGGATTCTCATTGGGATGGTTAGGATGTGGTGGAGGTGGTTCTGCCGCGACCCCAGCTCCGGCAAACAATCCGGTCCCCTCGATTGCCAATCTTTCGCCGTCCTCGGCAACTGCGGGGGCCGCTGTACAGACTCTGACCATTAATGGCACGAACTTCCTCAGCAGTTCCACGGTTGCATACAACGGTGCGGGGCACACCGCGACTTTTGTAAGTGCGACGCAGCTGACGATATCTTTGAGCGCGGCCGACCAAGCCACAGCGGGAACTTACGCGGTGGTTGTTACAAACCCGGCGCCCGGTGGGGGGGCGTCGAACTCAATGAACTTTACGGTCAATAACCCCGCGCCTACGATCACCAGCCTTTCGCCCTCCTCAGCCACGGCGGAAACGGCCGCCCAGACGCTCACCATTAACGGCACGAACTTCCTTAGCAGTTCCACGGTGACCTACAATGGCGCGGGGCACACCGCGACTTTCCTCAGTGCGGCCCAACTAACCATCTCTTTAAGTACGAGCGACCAAGCCACGGCAGGAACTTACGCCGTTGTCGTGATGAACCCGTCGCCGGGCGGGGGAGCGTCGAACTCAGTGAACTTTACGGTCAATAACCCCGCACCCGCGATCACGAGCCTTTCGCCCTCCTCGGCCACAGCGGGAGCGGCAGCCCAAACGCTGACGATTAACGGCACGAACTTCCTGAGCAGTTCCACGGTGACATACAATGGCACGGGACATACTGCGACCTTTGTGAGTGCAGCCCAACTTACGATATCCTTGAGCGCCAGCGACCAAGCCACAGGGGGGAACTACCAGGTGGTCGTAACGAACCCAGCGCCCGACGGGGGAGCCTCGAATTCCAGGGACTTCACCGTAGACAACCTTGTCCCCACAATCGCCGGAACAAGCCCCGTTGTCCTTGCCGTGGGCTCGCCGGACACCAGTATTTCTGTGTCCGGGTCGAATTTTGTGAGCACCTCGAAAGTCACTCTTGGAGGAGGGGCGCTTAATACTACATATGTTTCCTCAACCCAACTTAACGCGACGATTCCTGCTAGTGATCTTTCTCAGGTATCGAGCTTGCAAATTGGCGTGGACAATCCCAGCCCTGGCGGGGGGAACTCCGGCACGGCATCGATTGCTTTGGTGTCGATAAAATCGTTTGTGATTCTCGCTATTCCTCAAACCGCCGGTCAGCCGAATGGCCCTTGGTCGGTGGCAGCAGCCGCGACGGACCAAGCAGGCAATCCTGTCGTCGGTCTTCCGATCAGTCTAAACGCCCAATATGGCACGCTTGGTTCCACAAGTGCCGTGTCTGATTCTCTCGGCACCTTCGTTGCGACTTATACTCCGTCTCCAAGCAACTCCACAGAGGTTGACACGTTGTCCGCGACGACTGGCGGGCAAACAGCGGTTGCCGTCGTGTCTACAGATACTCCTTCAGGCTCGGCGAATGCAGTTGCCACGCACTCGCGCCAACTTTCCAGCATTTCAGCTCGTAAGTCAGTCTCAAGCTTAACCGCTCAAATGTTTTACAATTCCACGGCGAGCCTTGGAATCAGCGCCGCGCCGGGCTCTACAAATGAGTTTGTGTCTTTATCAACAAGCCAGCAACAGTGCGTCACGTCGGTTTCCGGGTCTGCGACATTGAGCAACACATGTTTACAAACTCTGTCGGACGGCGGGGTCTCGCTCTCTCAGGCAAACGTGCTAAGCGAGTCATGCCAGGTTGCAAATCTGGTCAGTGAGGTCGAGGGGATTGCGGAGTGTGCCGGCGCCGTGGCAATTCCGATTGGATGCTTCGCGGCCGCCGACGCAACATTCGGAACAGCGGCCATGGTTTGTGTCCTCTCGTTTTCCGATGTCGAGGAAGCTCTCGGTTCAGGCTGTATAGGATTCCTCGCAGCCGATGCGGCACAAATGACTCTCGGCGCCCAGGGCGGGGTCGCCGCCGACGTTGCGGAGTTCTTGATCCAGCCTGCCGCCGATTCACTTTCGGGTGCCGTCCAAGCGGTTGCTTGCGAACTCGTCAGTCCTCCACCACCGCCGCCAACATCCGCACCAATATGCACTCCTGGGAAAACGTGTCTCTTCGTGACTAACTACTCGAACAACACCGTTACCGCCTACGATGAGCAAGGCAATTTGCTCAATGAAGCCGCTGCGGCGTTTCCAAACCTCAATAAGCCCCACGGCATCACTTACGACGGGCGGACAGGGTATCTGTATGTAGTGGCGAATGGCCCCGCAACCATTAATGCTTATGACCTGGCAGGAAATGAGGTCCCGACCTCCGCGACCTTTACCTTTCCGCAAAACGCTCCAAATGCACAAGAGATTAAGTACGATTCCTTTTCGGACACATTGTATGCAAGCGACCCAACAGACAATACAATCCTCGCTTACAGCCCACAAGGCGGGCAGATTTCCCTGACCTCCGCGTTTGCTAATCTGAGCAACGATTGGGGATTATTTTGGGATCCGACTAATGGCAATATCTACGTGTCAAGCGTCGGAACTGGCACAATCAGTGCATTCACTGCGACTGGCATGCCTGTGACGCTCGGTGTTCAGCCTTCGGGAATTACTGACCCTGGCGACATTGCGATCGATCCGGGAACCGGAGACATCTTTGTGACAGAAACCGCGCAGAACGCGACGCTTAATGGTTGTGTTGTGAGTGGGATTTTGAAATTTGATGGAAACGGCAACAACATCACTCCATCAGGATCATTCTCAACAGTAGACTGCCCCAATGGCCTGGGTCTCGACCGTAATAACAATCAAATTTATGTGGTCAATCTGTACGGCGGTACCGGCAACGGGAGCGTGACGGTATACGACTTCGATGGTAACGACATAACAAGCGCAGCTGCACCTGGGGGCTTTCCTAGTATCAGCGAGCCGGCGGGAATTGTCGTGGTATCGAATCCTCCTGCAGCGTCGAGCTCGCAAGTAACAACGACGATCTCGATACCGGCTGGACAGTCTCTGACGGACACCGGATTGGCGATAAGTGCCGGCGAGACAGTAACCATCACGGCGTCCGGGACGATTTATGTCGGTGCACTTAGCTCCTCTGCGCTTGATTATGAAACCCCCAACGGGCAGCCATGGCCCGCGTGTGCGGAGGGATCATCTCTCCCGTATTTTTCTCCTGGACTCCCGTGTTGGTCGCTAATCGGGGCGATTACCCAAACTGGCACGCCGTTTGAAGTCGGGAGTTCGACGACTTTCGAGGCAGCATCCGCGGGGGAGTTGTATTTAGGAGTTAACGACAGCTATTACCCCGACAATTCTGGTGCTTGGACTGTTACAATCACGGTACCGGCCGGATCGTCTCCCAGCACCTCGATCAACGGTACCCAGAAACACCAGTAGCGCGCTCTACAGCAGGTTACGGTAAAAGGCCGGCTGGCAAAGGCCGTCAATCTGGGGTCAAAACAGATCTACGTGTACAAAGACTTGAAGGTCACCTTCATTGACGGCAAGTTTTCGGATGTCCAAATAAGGACAGCCTTTCGACGGGCGGTGCAGGCTACGGCTTCCCGCTTCTCACGCGCAGTTTAAGAGTTTGTGCGATCTGGTGGAATGAATCGTTGGTGCGGTGAAAGCGGAGCGAGATCGAATGCGGGCACGGTTTCCGAGCATTCCCAGGGTATCTGGAGGATTCTATGCGGAAAGATCGAATTCAAACGGGATGTACCCTATTGATTCTACTCAGCCTGTCGATCCGCACTCTTGCAATTTCCTACCCCGTAGCGCGAGGGACCTTTCCCACGGCCACCAACATTCGCGACGAAGTCGCAGGGTACTGCATCGACTCCATTGCGGTAGCGCACGGCTTTATCCGCGACGTGCGGGGTCGCATCACGGTCTTCGATGCCCCCAGGGCTGGGGCGGGCCAACGGCAACGCACCTTCGCCAACGACATCAACAATGTCGGCACGACTGTCGGTTACTATATCGACGCCAAACGCCTGCACTACGGGTTTGTACGCGAACCAAACGGGGCCCTTACCAGACTGGATGGGCCCGGCGCTGGCGCAGGGCTGAGTCGACCCATGATGATGGGGCATCCAGAGCTCCTCTCTGGGCAAGGTACTCTAGCTACCAGCGTGAACGATGAAGGAACAATAACGGGCTACTTCATTGATGCAAAGGACGTGAGACATGGGTTCCTCCGCGACAAGCTTGGGACCTTTCTTGTATTCGACGCTCGGGGCGGCGGTGACACGGTCCCGGAGAGCATAAACGACTCCGGTGAGGTGACCGGAACCTACGACGATCCGCCTACTGTCGTCAACAATATTCATTTCCACTCATATAGCTCTGGTGCTGTGCAGGGCTTCTTGCGTGACGCCAACGGGAAAATGACTCTCTTCGATTTGCCGCCCGTGGACAATGCTCCTTGGGAAAGCCCCCACCCGCAAACGGTCAGTGATGACGGGGCTGTCGTGGGCTGGTACGGAAGGAATCGTGACGTCTTTATCCGGGACGCGCACGGTGCTTACACCACTTTCAGTATTCCAGAGCCCCCTATAAGTCCGCTCGGCTCCATCGGTCAGGAGGAGATCACGGCGTGCTACCTCGGCGCGCAGGGTGCTAGACGGGGACTCAGCCGCAATGCGAACGGCACTTCTTCCGGATTCAATCCGGCGAGCCTCGCTCCTGGCCGTTTTCAAGGTGTGATCTGCGCGGCTATAACCGCTGGGGGAAGGGTCGTGGGTTACTACCCGGATAAAAACTGCAAGCATCACGGCTTTATCCGCGCAGCCCAGGGAGCTCTTACCAGCTTCGACGCTCCGTGCGAGGGCAATGCGGTCGCCATCACGTCTGTTTCGCCTTTTGTTGCGGGGATCACAAAGTCGATCACCATCAAAGGACGGCATTTCGGAGGCTACCCATCGTCCACCGTTCCGGCGGAGGGGCGTGTCATCATTGACTCGAAGAGGCCCGGCCTGGGCTGTGGTGAATTTCCGGCAGTCGTGCGTTGGACGGACACCGAAATTGTGGTAGCCGGAGCCGGCTGGCCATCCAATGGGACGTGCTCGTTTACCGTGAGAGACCATGTCAATATCGGGGTGGGGAACGCCCAGACCGGCGCTGGCCCCGCCTGGCACGAGTTGACGGTTGGCAGCTCAAGCCAGGACTTCACCTCGTCGCCCCCATCGATGCTGATCCGGGCGAATCAAATCCGGACGCTGTCTGCCGGGCAAGAACGACCGGCCCTGACTATCACCGGAGGGGCGATGACAGGCGATAGCCACACCGTTAACGTTCGAGTTCCGTTTGTAGGATGCAATTCGGACGGACAGACGGGTCCTGTGGCTGCGCCCCGAGGGGTCGCGAAACTATTGCCGATCAGCCCGGCTGAAGCCAGTGCCCTCGCCTTCTATAGCACCGGGGGCTCGTCGGGGGTTCTCGCTCCACGGGGTTGGTATTGCTTTGGAACCTATGGATCGAGCGGATCGACTTTGATCGTCGCGCCCCAACCTCTCAAGGCCGATGATTTGTTTGCTCCGCATTGGCGAGGGAATACCGGGCCTAGCGTTCAAGTCTCCTTCAGTTCCGGAGAGACGTCGGGGAGATTTGACGTTGCGAAGGTTATAGCCCGGGTTTTTCCGGCGCACAAGTCATTCGTGGAGGGAATCATCAAAGACGAGATGGGGTCACCAAGCGATTTTCCGTTTGGTCCCTACCCGAATGATAAGTTGACCGCTAAAGGCGCCCGGATCGTTGAATTTCAAACGCCTCCTCATTCCGAGGGACTGGGCACGACACCCTCCTTACAAGCGAACGCCTACCCCATCAGTGGCGTTGCAATTCTCCAGAGCGAAGCGCCTGACCTGGTGATGTTGCGGTTGCGGCTACCGCCTGAAATGAATAATCTCGCAGCGCCGATCATTCGAGGGGTGGAACGGGAAAACGCAGGAAGTCTGTCTCACAGGTAGGTAGGGCTGGCGCAGACGATAGAGAGCGACCGTCTACGCCAGCCCGCCGCATTACGGCAAGACGCCCCAATAGACCCAGACAACCGTACCCTCAAAAAAATCATTCCTCTAAGCGAAGTTTTATGGAATTTCTCATTTCCATCCTATCTCTTCAGTGAAGTCGCAAATAAAACGACCCAGACAAACAAATTCCTAACCCCGAATTCCGAGCCTCCAGGCCCTCAAAGCTGCGTCCTTTCCTTGATGAAAAGGGCGTTCAGGTTTTCCAGGTTGGAAAGACACACGAGCAGCAAAACATACGCGTAGGTTCGAATATTACCCTTCTCGTGGGTATGGGTGTCCCGGTTGGTGATGTCATTTGGAATCGGGTCCCTTTCGCAATTAGGAGAGTTCCACGGTGAGATTCTCGGAACCAGCCTCAGCATGTGATGTTGGCCTCCCGGAAATGACCGCGGGCTAAGATAGATCCTGGGTAACGGCGTAGTGTTTAGTAACGCCGATTCCCGTTGATAAACTTACCTCCCACCGGTGATTTTCAGGTGATTGATGGCCCCGCGAGCGGATTCGGAATGAAAAGTCGCCTTCCTGGATGCGATCATGAAACCGGAATTTCATCGCACGTATCCTGTACACGACTTGGTTGCAACCGATAAGTCATTATTGGACAGTTTGATAGCTGGTGCGAAAGAGGGGACTCGAACTTCGAACGACTCCTAATTCTCCGTAAGTTACAGATATTACGTCTCACCTAACGCCACCAAATGATATCAAACACGGGGTGGATTGTACGTAGATTGTACACGGCCGTCCTCCCAATCACATCCATCGGTTTTCCCGCGCGAAGGCCGGAATTAAGTTGGTTTTCCCTCCAGGGCACTCCAGCACATGGTGAGTCGAATCGAGCAGGACACTGACACCTTCTCAGTTCAAAGGTTTCCTGGGAGTTTCCGTGATTGCTGACGCCACCTCGATCTTCGCGTGGCCCGCCTTCAGTAAGACTTCGATCTCGTGTCGTTTCAACATCCCCAACATCCTCCTCCCTCCGCTCCGCTCGACTGGCAACAACAAAGCGGAGCCAAGGGAAGTTTCTAACCTTTCCGGCGCTTGTCGGACGGCTCAGAATTTCTGGAATTTAGGGGGTCAGAATTTTCGGAACTCGCACCACCCATCGACTGCGTGAAGTCGGCGAGACTATCGAGCAGTACGACGAGCACTTCTGGCGGAATGGCCACTCCGTCCGGATGGTGGTGTTTGATGATTCCACGCCGACCAACCAGCAAAAATACTATCCGCTCCTAGAACAAACACACACGCACCAGGAATTACACTACGTTGGCCCCCGGGAAAAGGAGCAGTTTCTTGCCTACCCGAGCTGTTCTGTGGATTCCCACGGGATGAAGGCCAGGGACCGATCTTGTACCCGGTTGCCTGCGCTCGCAAGGCCTGGTCTGCGGCGGCCGTGTTCCTAATGTTGCAAGCGTGCCTGGGCCTGAGAATCAACGCGCTCGAGTCCAAGGTCTCAATGGTTCGTCCCTTTTTGCCCCCGTTCCTGAGCCGGGCAAGAATTATGAATCTCTCAGTCGGCGGCGCGAGCGTGGATCTTCTGTTGGTGCGACATGAGCACGACGTCGCGGTCAATGTCCTGCGACGGATAGGGGACATCGACGTAGAAGTCCTGATGTGAATCATAAGACTTTCAATCGGAGACAGTACGGGAGCACAATCAGGAAGGAGAGATCGCAACGTTGGCGGGTGGGTGGTCCCAAGGCGCTATGTTGCCATGAACTTAGCCAAAGCAAAATCAATTCGCCGTCTTGCAGCCGGCACGATGAGAATGTTGGCGTGCCTCTCGCTGGTCGCGGGAATCACTTGGACAGCCTTCTCACTGCTGCACGTCAATAGTCTGATTGCCGGGTTCTTATATGTATTAGTCGTTCTAGTGATAGCAGCTAAATGGGGCTTGGCGGAATCATTTGTGACGTCAGTGGCAGCGATGCTCTGCCTCAATTATTTTTTCCTTCCTCCGATTCTATCGCTCACCATCGCTGATCCGCAGAACTGGGTCGCGCTGTGCGTTTTCCTCGTAACCGCCATCACCGCCAGCAAACTCTCTTCGAGTGCTCGTCAGCGCGCCAATGAAGCTCAGGCGCGACGGATCGAGGTTGAGCGCCTCTACCAGCTCAGCCGATCGCTGATGCTAGTCGACACGACGAGGGATCTTGGTGCGCAGATCGCCGGGCAGGTGCAAGAGGAGTTCGGCTTTTTCGGAGTAGCTTATTGCGACGGACTGACCGGGGAACTGAGCATGACTGGCCCACCCGACTCTAGGTTTGAGCTAGAAGTTCTCCGCGCGGTAGCGACTGGAGAAGCCTCTTGGTTTGTGTGGAGGAAGGAATCCACACCGGAAGGGGTTGAAGTCATTGTCGCGCCCGTTTCCTTGGGAGGCCGAATTGTGGGCAGTCTTGGAGCCATCGGTCCCGCCGTTTCAGAACCCGCTCTGCAAGCAATTGCTAACCTGGTAGGAATTGCCGTGGAGCGCGCTCGCCAACAGGCATCTGCGAGCAGGATGGAAGCGGCGCGCCAAAATGAGCGCCTGAGGAGCGTTCTCCTTGACGCTTTGGCACATGATTTTATGACCCCGCTCACCTCGATAAAGGGTGCCATTACCACCGTACGCTCGGAATATGGGCACGAACTGGAGGAGGACGATCTGCTGGCGGTGGTGGAAGAGGAAGCAGATAAATTAGGCGGAATGATTGATGAGACAGTAGACATGGCGCGCATCGAACCGGGCAGGCCCCGCATCCGGCGCTGTCAACTTCCCATAGCGGAGCTGGTTCGCTCCTCCCTTGATCGGATGAAGAGTCCTTTGGATGGACGGCCACTGGAAATTCAGATTTTAGAGGGCATTCCTGCCGTGAATGCGGACCCCGACTTGATGGGCCTCGCGCTACGGCAGTTGCTCGGAAACGCAGTCAAGTACTCACCGCCTGGTTCAACGATTGCCATATCAGCCGACACGACTGACGCTATCGTCACACTGCGAGTTTGTGACCAAGGGCCAGGCATTCCTCAGAACGAACTCGAATCGATCTTTGACAGATTCTATCGAGGAAGCCGGGCTCGGGATTTGGTACCGGGAACTGGAATGGGTCTAAGCGTTGCACGCGATATTATCAACGCGCATCAAGGGCGATTGTGGGCGGAGAATCGGCGGGAGGGCGGCGCTAAATTCTCCTTCACCCTGCCAATATTCAGCGAGGATAGAAAGCCATGAGTACGGGGAAAATTCTGGTTGTCGATGATGAACCTCAGATTCGGCGAGTGATGAGATCCGCGTTAACGAAGCAACGGTACATGGTGGCTGACGCCCGCAATGGGGAAGAGGCGCTGGAGAAACTTCGGGACGAGAGATACGACTTAATCATACTTGACCGCAATATGCCGGGGATGGGTGGACTTGCCGCGTGCCGTTCGATCCGGGCGAATTCGGATGTCGGCATTATTATGCTCACGGTTCGAAAGACGGAACCCGACAAGGTCGAGGCCCTGGACGCCGGGGCCGATGACTACGTGACGAAGCCATTCAGCATGCCGGAGTTGCTCGCACGCGTTCGAGCAAATCTCCGGCGTGTGCCATTATCGCCACGCGAAGGTCCAATGGTTGTTGCGTTTGATCGCATCGAAGTGAATTTACTCAGCCGTCATCTGTCGGTCGAGGGGCGCGATGTTCGCCTTACTCCGAAGCAATTTGAGGTTCTTCAGTACTTGATTACGATCCCAAACGTCGCGATTCCTCATAAGAAAATCCTCCAAGCCATTTGGGGGCCAGATTATGGTGACCAAGTGGAGTACCTGCACGTCATGATCAATCAGCTTCGCAAAAAGATCGAACCTGATCCTTCCCATCCCGTGTACCTTCTGACCGAGTCTTGGGTTGGCTACCGGTTTAATCTTCCCAACAAATCCTAAAAAAATTTTTAGCAACTTTTAAGGACTTCTTTATGGGTGGGCGAGCATCATCGTTAAGGTGACTCGCATGGAAACCTATTCAGATCGTGATTGCCGTCTCGCTTCCTCGGTTTTCTCTCATGAAGTCAAGCGCCCTGATCCGATTCACGGGCACACCTATAAGATTCCGGAGGTCTTCGCGATCTTCCCGGGCCCCCTGGGAACTCTCGCGGCCCTGCAAACGGCAGAGGACCTGGCGCAAGAACTGGAAGTTCTGGTCATCTTCACGGACGCGGCAGGAACGCTGGCGGCCCTGCAAATGGCAGAAGGCCTGGCACAAAAACTGGGAGCACACATACGGCTGCTCGTGCCCTACGAAGTGCCTTACACGTTGCCCCTGACCGAGCCTGCTGTATCGGTGGAATTTCTGGAGAGGCAAATCCGGGACTTGGCCGGTAAGGCTCGCCTCGATGTCGCGGCGCACATTTTTCTATGTCGCGACAAGATATCCACTTTGAAACTCCTTCTAA
>Ga0208034_1001618_pt1 | contig 13200 bp, 21 predicted proteins | sample June2015DPH_8_10_FD_184699 | JGI IMG/M metagenome (GOLD analysis project Ga0208034, IMG submission 184699) | Peatland microbial communities from SPRUCE experiment site at the Marcell Experimental Forest, Minnesota, USA - June2015DPH_8_100... | ecosystem: Environmental > Terrestrial > Soil >...
GTTTTTGGGACTTTTTTTCTACTCCTCAATTCTGTCGCTCGGCCCGCCGAAACTGGAGAGCGCAGTTACCGCGGGACTTTCCGGATGAGTCTCTAGGGAGCCAATACCTCGCACGTTGCTCTTACGGATTACTTCTCCGCGGTCCTCGGCGTCAGCATATGCCCTAACAATGCTTTCGTCAGCCGAAGACATGACCAACCAGTTTTTCACGCATCCCAAGACACTTCAGAGTCTGTATGAAGGTCCGCTGGGCGCCCAAATGGACGCCTACGCGGTGTTTCTGTACGAGCATATGGATGGCAGGGAGGCCGTCGCCAGATTCGATTGGTGGCCAACTTGGGCTGCTGGCTCGGGCGGCACAAGTTGACAGCCGATGATCTCAGCCTCCAACGCCTTCAAGCTTATCTCCGGTATCGCCGGCGACACCTACGTCCCCATCCCAGCGACTCTTCAGCGTTGGAGAAGCTTTTGCGCCTTCTACGCGAAAAGGGAGTCGTTACTCAAGACCCGCCGTTCCCCGCACCAGATCCTATTCAGCGCGTGGAGGAAGACTTCGGGCGTTACTTGTTGCAGGAACGTGGGCTCTCGCTGGCGACCGTCGTCTACTACCGTTCCTTCACTCGGCAGTTTCTTTTGGGCCGCTTCGGCACGGATCGAATTCGATTCACTCGACTGGGTGCGCTGACATCACTAACTTTGTTCTACGCCATGCCCACGACTTCAGTCCCGGACGCGCCAAACTGATGGTAACGGCACTGCGGTCCTTTCTGCGGTACTTGTGGCGCCGAGGCGAAATTGCGTCCGACTTGGCAGCTTGTGTACCCGGCATGCCGCGTTGGTCGTTTTTGACCTTGCCGAAGTCTCTCCCTCATGGACAGGTGCGGCGAGTCTTGGACCATTGTGATCGGCAGACCGCCACGGGACGGCGGGATTATGCGATCCTGCTTCTACTGGCCAGCTTAGGCCTTCGCGCCGGCGAGGTCGTCACCTTGACCCTAGACAACATCGATTGGGAGGGAGGCCGCCTTACCCTGCGCAGCAAGGGTGGGCGGTGGACCGAACTGCCCCTGCCGGCGGTTGTCGGCGAGGCCTTGGCTTCCTAGCTCCAACGAGGGGGACCGCGCTGTGCCAGTCGCCGGGTATTCATTCGTCAGTGCCCACCCCGAGTCGGCTTCGCCAACTCCGTCGCCATCTGCACCGTTGTCGAGGGGGCCCTGGCCCGCGCCGGAGTTAACTCGCCGCGCAAGGGAGCCCGTCTTTTCAGGCACAGCCTGGCGACCGAGATGCTCCGCCAAGGTGCATCATTAGCTGAGATCAGCGAACTGCTGCGTCACCAGCACCCCAACACGACCACCATCTATGCCAAGGTTGACCTTCCCGCGTTGCGTAGCTTGGCACTCCCCTGGCCAGGAGGTGGGCGATGAAAAAGCTCCGAAAAGGTGTGCAAGATTATGTGGCCCTGCGACGTACCTTGGGATTCAAGCTCGAAAAGGTCGAGGTGGGGCTGTTGGATTTCGTGTCCTTCCCAGAACGACAGGGAACCTCCCACATCACCACTGAGCGCGCCTTGCAGTGGGCCACGCAACCTTCCCATGTTCAGCCGTTCGTATGGGCCCAGCGCCTCAGTTTCGTGCGCGGCTTTGCACGACATTGGAGCGCCATGGACCCGCGTACGGAGATTCCGCCCTGGGCCCAAGCTCACTCTCATCCAGTGCTGCTTGCCTCATGCACGGTGGAATCGACCCCTCGACGACGGGGAGTTCGTACTGGTCAGCGTCCGGCTCCTGTGCGGCCCATTCCCGCAGTGTCTCGGCCCTTTCTTCGGCATCTCGATAATCATAAATCCTGGTCCACCTGTTAAGCGCTCCGACAAAGAGGTGGAAGAACGTCGCTGGGAGTTGCGGATGGACGTTCTCCAGCAACTGAAGCGTTGGCCCAAAGGTCGCGCAGCCACACGTCGCCTCGGAAGGCTCGACGATGAGGAACAACTGGTTGGGCCTGGTTTCATCACGCTCAGCCCAATCAGAGGGAGAGTTGCTGATCACGGCGGAAAGCAGGAAGCGGTGGCGGATGGCTGGGCCGCCATGCGCGTGGATCCAACGCTCTAGCGTAATCCTGATAAATGATGTTGGGTCGCGATCCGCCCTATTCCAATCTCCGGGGACGGCAATATCCAGCTCCAGGAGGGCCATGGCGAGCATTACCGCCAAGCGGTCATCAGCGACCAAGCGATGGACTACCGGCACGGTGCCAAATCGCGGCAGTATGAGGCCGCTTCCCTGCGCCATCAACTGACCGGAGGAAGCCAGCCGGGCGGTGCGTCGAGGGGCGTGCGGTTGTAAGTGCGGGCGGTCGCATTGACTGCGGCAGCGCAAAGAACGGCTGCTTGAATTAAATCCGGACATCTTGCAAACCTCCCGATAAGGGTCTGGTAACGGGCGTGGCGGCCCTGGCGAAGTCTTTCAAGTTCCGCCAGGACCGCACGCTTCGTCACCTCCTTGCTCTTGGATTTTCGGCTCATGGGGTCACCCCTTCGAGCCGATGGCTCGTGAGAACAAATAGCGCAGCTTGTCTCCGACCGCCTCCGGCCCAGTGATTGTTGCCGTAGCGATATCGGGAAATTGGTGCGCGTACGCGGCGCGGATTTCCTCCACCGAAAGCTTGGAGTTAATATCTGGAAGTCGAACGCCATTAAACTCGAAATAGCGGGACAGTTCATGGCTCTCCATTACATTGCAAGACCTCCCTTCGATTGAGTTGGAGCGGGTTCGGGCGTCGTAGGTGGGAACAACCCGAGTGTGCCAGTAAATGCTGGGGAGGGCGCGGCCTCAGCAGGCGTTGGGGATGGGGAAGAAGACGCTGATGCAGGTTCAGGCGCAGTAGTTGTGGGCGACTTCACGGATGCCTTCTTGCGCTCCTCGCCTTTACGCTTCGCTTCCTCCTGCGCTGCCTTGGCGGCAGCCTCCAGGGTGGCCTTGGCTTCGGCCAAGGTGCTGGCGGTTTGCTGGTGGGTTTGGACATAACCGGCCAAATGCTTGCCGATCTCAGCATCGAGTTCCTCGGGCGGGCCGGTATAGGTGAGCGGTGTACTGAGAGCCGGGTTGTCGTCGGCCTTTCCATGGGGATGAGGTTGACGCGGAGCGTCTTGTCATCCACCTTGGCCACCGCGATGAGCACAGTGCGGCCGGCGAGAAGCGGCATGAGTTCAACGAACATGGTGCCTCCTTTGTGGCAGGAATTGATCGTTGCAATTGTTCAAACGGTGCTGACTGTGTTGTGAGGTCGAGAAATGTAGTGCGCAGGCGTGCGCGGGCGTAGGGCGACGAGGGCGGAAGTGTTAGAATCCTGCTGCCCAGCAGCGCTCCCAGGACGGGTCTTTCGGGCCAAGCGCGCACGGGAGGTTACGATGATCCAGAAGAAGCCTGGTAGACGAGAACCGAGAACCATTTCGGATGCTCCCCGACCGATCAAACTGCCGAGACCCGTGCTCGAGCCCGGCAGGTCGCTCGCGAGGACTTTGCAGCTCAGGAAAACCACTCGCGAGATCAGCGCCAAGAAGCTCCCTTTGCAGATTCTCTCAAATCTTCTCTGGGCGGCATGCGGAGTGAACCGGCAGAAGGGTCCCTTCGGAATTCCCGGAAGGACTGCGGCATCGGCGAGCAACTCCCAGGAGATTGACGTCTACGTTGCCCTCGAGGAGGGAACTTTCCTGTATGACCCGTTTCATCACCGGCTGGTGCCGGTGGTTGCGGGAGACCTGCGACGTTTTGCGATCGGCCGGGGGCAGGCCGAAGCTGGCGCCGAAGCTCCGCTTCGCCTTGTCTACGTCGCGGATATCGACAAGCTGGTCCACACGTCCGGTTATCAGGAGCCCGGCCTTCGCGACCCCGATGTTCAGCGGTCGTACTATTACGTCGATACGGGCCTCATTGCCGCTAACGTCTATCTATTCGCCGCGTCCGTGGGTCTCGCGGCCTGGTTCCACAACTGCGACAAGTCGCAACTTTCCACGAAGCTCAACCTGCGCAAGGATCAACGCGTGCTCTTTGGGCAGACGGTTGGATACCCCAGGAAGAGACAATTATCCAATCAGGTCCAGTCCTAATTGTTAAGGTGATTGGCGCATGGGTGGGGGCGTGGCTGGGTTCGCCCATCATTGGTCACTGGTTTGAAAAAAACAAGATGGCCAACATACTCCTGACGCGGAGGTTGGCTGGAGAAGCGGTGGGTCTTAGTGCCTGTCTGGTTTTCTGGGGAACCAAGGTTAACTTGCGGACGATGGGTGTCAAGGTTTACCACGGGATGGCAGTTGCAGTTCTAACCCTGCATCTGCTCTGGATTTTCTGGGTCATCTGTGGAGCCCTGCTTACGCGTCGCCGGCGCGCGTTGCGCTGGCTGCACATCATCTCCTTGGTGTACAGCGTCCTGATTGAGGCCCTGCCTTGGCCACCCTGCCCACTCACCCTTCTGGAAGCATGGCTGGAAGCGCGCGCGGGCGTCACCCCGTATCAAGGCTCATTTCTGGTGCATTACTTGGAGGCCATCGTCTACCCCGATATCCCCGTGTCTTGGTTAATCGCCGGGGCGGTGGTTGTTTGTGCATTCAATTTGGGCGTATATGCCTTCCGCTATTACCACCGCCCTGACGGCGGCTGGTGACATATCGAAATCGCTGGCTGGCGCACACCGTGGTTCCTTGGGGGGGTGGCGATTTCCCGAAGGGACTTGTGGGAGCTGACGGCTTACATCACTCGGTCCACAAGGAGGATCGTCGCATCCCGCAAGAAGTAAAATGTGGGCAATGTCGGAAGCAGCCGGTCAGAAAGGAATCTGATCTGTCGTCTCGCTTCCCGGCCCATTGAAGGGGTTGTCGCCCTCATCGACGGGCTCCGATGGCTTCAATGATTCCGCCACCTTCGCACCGTTCCCGTTTTGGGGGGCTCGATCAAGAATTTGCATTTGGTTGGCCACGACTTCGATAGCCGTGCGCTTTTCGCCTCCCCGGTCTTCCCATTTCCGGGTCTGCAACCGGCCTTCCAAGTAAACGTGCCTGCCCTTGGTCAGGTACTCGCCGCAGACCTCTGCCAGACGGGCGAAGCAAACAATTTGAAACCACTCCACGCGTTCCCGGGGAGCGCCTGCTGGGTCTTTCCACCTCTCGTTGACCGCAAGGCTAAACGTACAGACAGGCTTGCCTTGCTGGCTGAATTTAAGTTCTGGCGCGTCCCCCAGAAACCCGATAAGCGTTACTCTGTTCACGCATTGGCACATGAGTTGTGTCCTCCTTCTGCCATCTCTGGCCGCTCATTCAAGACCGATCCGTACCGTTTCACCAAAAGGTGCCGTTCTGCGGGAATCGGTTACCCATAACACGGGATATTCCGGCGTCTCCGGAAACGAATCGCAGCACAAGTCGGTGAGATAGATCAGGCAGACCGGCGCGACATCATTCTCATCGACCCACTCGAACGCCGGGCGGAAGTCTGTGCCGCCACCGCCTTTGGGTTCAAGTCGCACCGGTTCTGACGCTCTGAACTCTTGTGTGGACTGAACTGCAGCGTCGCAATACACCACATGGATGGCTTCCGGCTGGGTTTCCTCGGAAATCGCCGAGATCTCACCTGCAAACTGTTCCAGCTCACGCTTACCGATCGAGCCCGAGGTATCGACGGCGACCACGATCTCACCCAATCCCCGGCGTTCGACTGAGGGCAAGTACAGGCCCGATGCGATGTACCGCCGATTGGGCGGCGTCCAGCGATAATCAGAGGGTGTAGTGGCGGCCACAAAGTCACGCAGGATCGCCCGCGAATCCTGCTGGGATTGGCGGGTTTCGGTAAGCGGTCTTTCAATGCCTGCTGGATCGTGTCCGCACGCCTTAGCCGACCGCAGTGCCTGCTCCGCGGCGATGCCCCACTCGTGTTCCTGACGGCGCTTCTCCGCTGGCGAGGCCGTTTGGCCCTGTTCATCGGTCGCGTCTACGACTTCCCCAAACCCTCCAGATCCGGACGGTTGTGGTCCCGCGGCTTCACCCGTCGTCTGCCCGTCCTGGCCAGGCGCCGACTGGCTGGAGGAGTCAAACTTCGCATTGGACGGCGCAGCGCCGTGTGTCTGCTGCGCACCGGCAGTCGCTCCCCCGCCATTGTTCGTCTGTTTCGGCGCCTGTCTCGCCGCTGCGCCCCCTTCGGTTCTTCTCCGCAGCAACCGGGCGTAGATTTCCTCGGCGCTCAAGTTTGTAAAAGCAGGATCGATCAGCGCCCCGGCCGGAAGCGTGAAACCGTTCGAGATCAGAATAGGGTTGATGGCCAAGTCGGCAGCTTCGTTTCAGAGCCGCAGATCGCGTTCGCCGCGGCGGCACTGGTGGCCCAGCGCGCAGTGCAAGACCTCGTGGGCCAGCGTCCCCTCAAGTTCCGCGGGTTTGAGTTCATCCACGAAGGCGGGGTTATAGACAATCCGCGAGCCGTCCGTCGCCATCGTTGGCAGATCGCCAGGTATCAGCTTCAATCTCAAGCTGAGTGTGCCGAAAAATGGCTGTCCCAGGACGAGCTGAACCCTTGCGTGCGCTAGTTTCTGCACCGTGGTGGTGGGAGACAACTTCACGCCGCCCTCCCTTCGTTCGGAGTGGGTACCGAATAGCCACACATGTATGCTGACATCCGCCCGGCAATTGCCGAGGCAGCCTTCGCCGTCTCACTGCGAATCGACTCCGACTTGCGCAATTCCTGCGGATCAACCAGCAGCGAAGCGCGCACCTCGGCAGCCAACCGTTCGAGTTCCGGATCCCCAGTGACATTCAGCTTTGGGAGGACATCGACGAGCCTCACGAGATTGGTAACGACGGAATCGCGAAAGGGATGTTCGACACCATTTCCCGTGACTTTATAAGCGCCGAGGCGTTATGCCAGGTGGCTGACCCCTTCATAAAGCCGCTGCCAGAGGTCCCGACTGGCGACCTGAAGCGACGCCTCGACTGCGGCGGTAATCTGGCGCTTGATTCGCTCTTTTTCCTCGTCGCCTAAAGTGACGCGAAAATCCCCTGCATCTGGAAGTGGCATCACTTTGGTCTCGAAGGAGAACTTAGAGCGGAGCCCGTCAGGAGTTGGATAATCCTGGGACTGGAATAATCCGCCGAGCCGCTCCTTGGCGTCCTCGACGAGCTTTCCGAATTCGCGCGCCAGCGTTTCGACAGCCGGCGTGAACTGGTTCGATAGGTCCCGCATTTTATCCGTGTGGTCCATATAGGCGGCCGCGGGGAGCACGCGATAACCGTTATCATCCCAAGGCAAGGTCATGAAGTAGGGTTCCTGACGGGCATCGCTGACGATCTTTTGGATCTCGGCGAGAGCCGCCTTGGGAAGAAGCACCTTGTGATACCGGCCTGCGTCGGCCTGTGCACCATGGCGTTGGGCAATTTCTTGCGATGCGTCGGAGTCGTGTTTCCGTGCCGACCATATGCTGATGGAAAGCGAGCACAGCATCGCTCGCGAGGACAGAGATGGTTCTGCAACAGAGATGGGATTCATAACATTTGCCTCCTGTTTATTTTGGAAAAGTGATTTGAGGGTGCGAGCACCGACAAACAGACGTTCTCGAATCTGGCTAAAGGCGGGAGTTCACAAGTAAATTAAAGATGCGACCTTGGTTGCCTTCCTGCCAACCGTTCACAATTCCGGCAGTAATGATGAAGTGCAGAATCTTGGATTAACCCCGCCCCGTCACGAGCTGGGCGAGTAGACAGGAGTAATGGGCCAACTTCCGGGTGGCTGACAAACCGGGAACTGGCTCCGTGACTGGCCATAAGCGTGTTCACCAACGCCAGTTGCTACCGGACGTAAAGAGTTATTATTGATTACAGCGAAGCATCGACCTGAAACTCGATGCCTCTTGCGGCAATTTTGATACACCGCTGATAAAATTATCGAGCGGTACCGAGGATTCATGGATCGAAGCGCCGTTGCCCGAGCTCTGGATGCGATAATCGATGAAGAGGAAGGTATGCGCTTTCAGGGCCTTGCCGTCCGCCTCGCGCAGCAGCGTTGTCCCGCACTGATCGCCTGCGAGCGCAAGAAAGACCTCGGGCTCGACGCTTACGCTCCGGCACCTACAACGAGTGACGGCGTAGGCGTTGGCCTGATGTGTTCAATCACTCCCGAGATTTTCTAGATTCGTTCCGACGCGGAAAAAGTTCGGCGCAATTTTCCGGACGTGAAGACGGTCTATTTCGCAACGCCCGGAGCCGTCACGAATCAGAAATCTCTTTCCTGGAAAGGGGCGATCCTTGAGGACTTCGGCCTGACATTGATTCTACTTACAAGGGAAGAGGTGATTACCTTTCTCCTACGTCCCGAGAATGCCCACCTTCTCGAGGACTATCTACACATCCCGGTCATGGCTCCCGGCATCGACATTGACAAATTGGCAGCCAGGGTGCGCGATGCTTCTTCGCAGGTCAGCGCGTCCTGGCATCGCCGGACTAAGGGTATGCCTTTGATCGAGCTAAGGGCTGAGATTGTAACGGAGGAGAACTCCAAGGCTTCCCGTGTTGCCGAGTTGAATGATCTCATTAGCGAAATGAACAGAAAGGGTCGAATCGTTCTCGATGCACCCGCGGGCAGCGGAAAGACGACCACGTTGTTGCAACTCGCTGACCGTCATAGTTCGGCCGGCGGTGTTTCAATTCTTGTTGAGCTACCGCAATGGCTGGATGGTGACTCCTCGATCCTCGATTTTGTTTCCAAAACACCAGCATTTCGCGCACTCTTGATCAGTCCCGAAGAACTGGCTTTCCTCGGAAAAGAGCTTCATTTCATTTTCTTCATCAACGGTTGGGACGAAGTCGGCTTCGACGAATTTCGTGTTGCTGGAACGAGGCTCAAGCAACTGGAGCAGGATTTCCCAAAGGCGGGCATCATCCTCAGCACCCGGGTTCACCAGCCCTCAGCACTGCCGAACATGACATTGCGAGCGCGATTATTGCCAGTGGATCGTTCGCAACGGAACGAATACCTGCGCAAAAGGGTTGGAGATCGAGCGACAGCTTTATCGAAGAAGCTCGAATCCGACCCTGTTTTGGACGAACTGACGAGAACGCCGCTTATCCTTGCTCATGTTGCGACGCTCGATGAGGCGAAGAAGGACATCCCCAACACGAAGATGGGTATCCTTCGCGAAGTTGTGCAATTGATCGAGCGCGCGGAGGATCACCGCGTTGCTCTGGAAGGCCCTCCGCTTTCGGAGATGGCTAATGTATTTCTCACAGACTTGGCAGTATGGCTCACAGCACGAGGGCAGACTCTCATCGGTCAAGCCGAAGCTCGCGCAGTTATCAAGGACGCAGAGACCCGTAACAAGATCGAGGCTGATCCGGCTAAAATATTAAGTGAACTTTCTGCTCATCATCTCCTCGAACCCGTAGGCCATCCGGTTTCGAGTTTCCGTTTCGTTCATCAGCAATTTCAAGAGTTCTTTGCGGCCGAGCATCTAATGCGTCAACTGACGAGACTGGTAACGGGAGGTAGTTCCGCTGACGCACGAACATTTGTTGCTGCGTACCTCTGGCCATCGGCGCCCCACCCAACCCCCGCTGGCCGTGGGACCGCCCTGGCGATTTCAGCAAAGTCACGGTTAAGCAGCCTTGCCGAAAGCACACAGAGATCTGCAGAGTCTGCTATGGAGTTCTTACCGTGTCCCCGCCGATGAGGCTCTCAAGACTTGGCTCCCCTGAAACTGGTGATTTCGGCTCCCTTTTATCCCGGTGCTTACAGAGGAGGATTACGAGCCGCGGCCGGTAGGGCCGGGCCTAAGGCCGGGGATATGAGGGTGAATTGTGTCAGGTTTTCTTGCAATAAAACTCGACGCGGGGGGAGGTTGTCGTACCACTTGACTGGCAGGGACGGAAGGATTTAACGCTAAAATTCGTTGGCGCGGGAGGCCTTGCGGGGGCGGGGGAGCAAAAAAAGCTAATTCATGCTCGACATGATAAGCTAATAATGATACAACACAATAAGCTAATAACGACACTGCGTAATAAGCTAATTTGAGGGCGTCTTATGCCTACACCGTCAGAGAAACTCGCGCAGTCTTTAGAAACCCTGCACAAGCTTCAGAATTCGAGCGGCGTGGGCGCCATACGCTCAAGGGATCTGTCGCGAACCCATCGCGAACGCCTTCTTGCGGACGGCTTCCTGCAGGAGGTCATAAAAGGGTGGTATATCCCGAGCCGCCCGGCTGAGGTAAGAGGGGAGAGCACGGCGTGGTACGCGTCGTTCTGGCGTTTTAGTGCTGCCTATCTGGAAGAGCGCTTTGGTAAAAACTGGTGTCTTTCGCCGGAGCAATCCCTATCCCTGCATGGGGGGAATTGGATGGTCCCCCGACAGCTTGTTGTCAGGTCTCCCAAAGCCCGCAACAAGGTGACCAGGCTCCCGCACGGAACGTCGCTGCTCGACCTTCGGGCAGCGCTGCCCGCCCAAGGCGACAGGGAGGAAAAGGACGGATTACGGATCTTCCCGCTGGAGTCGGCCCTGATTGCGTGTTCTCCCAACTATTTTTCTGCCCATTCAACGTATGCCCGTGCGGCGCTGTTGATGATTCGCGATGCCTCCGGTATCCTCGCCCGGTTGCTGGAGGGTGGGCACAGCACGATTGCCGGGCGGCTTGCCGGCGCATTCCGCAATTGCGGGCGTGACCGCATTGCGGATGACATCGCGAAGACGATGGCCGCAGCGGGGTATGACGTGCGGGAAAGCGATCCCTTTAAGGACAAGCCAGCCTTTGCTTTGCCCGCCCGCGAGCCATCTCCCCATGTGAACCGCATACGGCTGTTATGGCAGAAGATGCGGGAGCCTGTCGTTGGCCGTTTCCCGAAAGCTCCCGGTTTGGTGCGTGATATCAACGCTTACCTGAAACGTGTGGACGAAGTTTACGTCACCGATGCCTACCATTCGCTATCCATCGAAGGGTACCGCGTCAGCCCCGAGCTGATTGAACGTGTCCGCAGCGGCGCGTGGAATCCGGAGGCGAATGAGGAGGACCGGCAGCAGCGCAATGCCATGGCTGCGCGTGGGTACTGGCAAGCCTACCAGGCTGTTCGCCAGAGTGTAGGCAGGGTGCTGCATGGTGAAAATTCCGGTCTGGTTGCGGATGAAGATCATGGGACGTGGTACCGGGAAATGTTTGCTCCCAGTGTGACAGCAAACTTGTTGAAAGCCACCGACCTCGCCGGATACCGCAATGGACAGGTTTATATTCGCGGGTCCATGCATGTGCCGCTTAACTGTGAGGCGGTACGGGATGCGATGCCCGCTTTTTTCGATCTGCTGCGCGCGGAAACAGACCCGGCGGTTCGGGTAGTGCTGGGGCATTTCATCTTCGTTTACATCCACCCCTACGTGGACGGAAACGGACGGATCGGGCGTTTTCTCATGAATCTCATGCTGGCGTCAGGCGGTTATCCGTGGACGGTCATACCCGTTGAAAACCGCAAGGTTTACATGGGGGCCCTCGAAAAAGCGAGCGTCGGGGAGGATATTGTCCCGTTTGCGGATTTCCTGGCCGGGCTCGTCAGGAAAGCACTGGCCGGCGAACCGATGCCGACGGTCCCGAAGTCTTCTAAATGACCGGATTCGTCAATGTACTTTGTGTATCAAAACCCCCTTCGAGAGCGTCCCACATATACCCGCACCAACCAGGTGCGCGGGGCGCGTCCGATGATCTGGCCAGTCTTGCGGGCCATGAAGACACCTGCTGCTACGAGCGGCACACATTTGGCACACTCTGAGGGTCAAGTTATTCATTTATCGAGAGTTAATTGAAGGGCGGCTGATCGATGGTCAGAGATCGAGTCTCGAAGTGGATTTTGAACCCGGGGTGAACCGCGAGTGGCACGCCGTTCCCATGCACGGTCTGTCTGTGACAGCGAAATCGGTCTAGTTTGGCGAATGGTCCGCTCATCGGGGTTTAGCGGGTGCCGTGACCCGCAGGTCCTGTCTGCAGACGGAATGCAGTCTGCAACCGTAGCCAATGCCGTATCGGAAAGGTGAGCAATATTGAGCAGATTTCATCTCCCGGAGATGGGAGGCTCAAAGATGGCGGTTGCTTGGTACTTCGCGTTTTTGAGGGTTGCACTCAGAACCATGCTCAGGCCGCCGTCGTTGTCTTGGATGGTCCAGGTGTTCTCGTGAAGGGTCTACGCATTACGCTTGTGGAGTTGCCCGCCACCGTGGACGGCCGGCTGGACGGCCGGCTGGCGAAAGACGTTTACTCTCTGTTCCGCTTTCCGGCCCGCGGCGTGCCATTGCTCGAAGCGATCTGTCGCCGCGCGGGTTACGAGGACATTGTCACTATCATCCCACAGTACAACCGTGCACCCGGGCGTCTGGGCGTAGGCGATTGGAAGCGGCTTGCGGACACGGATGTACTGGGACTCTCCGTCATCACTCGTACCGCGAATCAGTCGTTTGAATTGGTGCGGCGGGTTCGCTTGCTGAATCCCTGCGTCAAGATAATCTTTGGAGGCCCACATTCCACAGCTCTACCGGAGGAGTCTCTTCAATTTGGTGATGTGGTGGTCACGCACGAGGGAGACTTCACCCTGCCTCTCCTCCTCGAGCGACTGGAAGACAATCTCCGGGACCCGTGTCTCACCGACCTACAAGGGGTGAACTACCTCGGCCGGGACAACGAAATCATCCGCAATCCGGACCGTCCCTACCTGACCAGCGAGGAGCTCTCCGCGCTACCCTTCCCGGTTTATTCTGACCAGATGAACCGGGGAATCACCCACAACGTTGCAAACACATCGCGCGGCTGACCTTACGAGTGCGAGTTCTGCACGGTGATTGAGAACTTCGGACGGGGCTTTCGCTTCCTGAGCGACGACGCAGCGGTGGCGCTGATCCGCCACACGATCCAGTTAAACGGCAAGAGAATATTCTTCGGCGACGACATCTTTGCGGCCAATCGCGCGCGAACCACGCGCATACTCGAACGCCTGCTGGCGGAAGGCGTCAGGATGCCGCGCTGGTTCGCACAGGTGCGGGTTGAAACGGCGCAATACCGCGAACTACTACGTCTGATGAAGCGCGCGAACTGTGCCATGGTTTTCGTCGGCCTCGAATCTGTGAACGAGGAAACCCTCAAATTGTTTAAGAAGCACGTGACGCTCGAGAAGAACCGCGCAGCCATCGCCGCTTTCAATGAAGC
>Ga0208034_1001619_pt1 | contig 13195 bp, 14 predicted proteins | sample June2015DPH_8_10_FD_184699 | JGI IMG/M metagenome (GOLD analysis project Ga0208034, IMG submission 184699) | Peatland microbial communities from SPRUCE experiment site at the Marcell Experimental Forest, Minnesota, USA - June2015DPH_8_100... | ecosystem: Environmental > Terrestrial > Soil >...
GAAGGTCATCAGCGCGCATTCGCTGCCGGAAATGGCCGCGCTGCTCAAGCGTCCCCGCCGCGTCATGCTCATGGTCAAGGCCGGCGCCGCCGTGGACGAGTTCATCGAACATCTCCTGCCCGTGCTCGAAGCCGGCGACATCATCATTGACGGCGGCAACTCGCTCTTCGAGGACACCATCCGCCGCGCGAAATACGTCGAGAGCAAGGGGTTGCTTTACATCGGCACCGGCGTGAGCGGCGGCGAGGAAGGCGCGCGTCGCGGTCCGAGCATCATGCCCGGCGGCTCGCCCGCCGCCTGGCCGCACGTCAAACCGATTTTCCAGGCCATCGCTGCCAAAGTGGACGACGGCACGCCGTGCTGCGACTGGGTGGGCGAAGGCGGCGCGGGCCATTATGTGAAGATGACCCACAACGGCATCGAATACGGCGACATGCAGTTGATTTGCGAAGCCTACAACCTGATGAAAACCGGCCTGGGCATGACGCCCGACCAGATGCACGAAGTTTTTGTCGAATGGAACAAAGGCGAATTAAACTCCTATCTCATCGAAATCAGCCGCGACATCCTCGCTTTCAAAGATGCCGATGGATCGGCGCTGGTGGACAAGATTCTCGACACCGCCGGGCAGAAAGGCACGGGCAAATGGACGGTGATTTCTTCGCAGGAACTCGGCATTCCCATTACTCTGATGGCAGAAGCGGTCTACGCGCGCTGCGTCTCGGCCATGAAAGAAGAACGCGTCGCCGCGGCCAGGAAATTGAAAGGGCCGAAGCCCACCATCAAAGGCGACCAGAAGAAATTCATCGAAGCCATCCGCCAGGCGCTTTACGCGTCGAAAATTGTCAGCTACGCGCAAGGTTACATGCTCATGCGCGCGGCGGCGGCGGAACATAAATGGAATCTGAACTACGGCGGCATTGCGCTCATGTGGCGCGGCGGCTGCATCATCCGCAGCGCGTTCCTCGGCAAAATCAAAGAGGCATTCGACAAGAACGCCAAGCTGTCAAACCTGATGCTCGATCCGTTCTTCCGGAAAGCGATCAAGGACTGCCAGCGTTCCTGGCGCAATGTGGTGGCCATGGCGGCGAAGAAAGGCATTCCGGTCCCGGCGTTCAGCACGGCGCTGGCGTTTTACGATGCCTACCGCAGCGAACGGTTGCCGGCGAACCTGTTGCAGGCACAACGCGATTATTTTGGCGCGCACACCTACGAGCGCGTGGACAAACCGCGTGGCGAATTCTTCCACACCAACTGGACGGGTCACGGCGGCGCCACCGCTTCGAGCACCTACACGGTGTAAGGTGGGGTCGGCGCGCCGCGCCGACCGGACGCCGCAGCGCGGCGTCCCCACCTAAAAAATTCAGGCGCGGGCTTCGGCCCGCGCTTTGGTTTTGAGAGCGAAGGCGGGAAGATGTAAAACAGAGTGGCACAACTTGTTGCGCCATAGCGCAGCGACTGCGAACGCTTCCAGCCTGTCTCCATATTCTTGCCGGTCGGTGAGCGTTTCCGGGTGCGTTTGTCAATGATGTTGCTGGATTGACCGGGTTCTCCGTTGCCAATGGTCATAAAATCGGTTATGTTTTTATCCGATGAAGGTCAAAGAGAAGAAAACGAAAGCCGAAGTGCCGTTCGACCCGGTATTGTTCGCTGCCACCGTGCCGTCACGCAAACCGACGGCGAAAGACGTTGAAGATTGCAAGGAACGCGAGGATGATGCCGTTGAGCCGCAGGAGTACAACTCAATGGATGACATGGTCAAAGACCTATGATCTTCCGCCGGGACCGCCGTTTCAAACGCGAGTTCAAAAACCTGCCGCCGGAGACACAAAAAGCCGCTCGCGCCAAATTTGCCCTGTTCAGCCGCAACTGGCGGCACCCCCTCCCTCCATTGCCATAAACTCGAAGGGGTCACGTGGCACGGCCACCCGGTTTTCGATCTTTACGTCACCGACCGCTACCGAGTTCTGTTCGTAATTGATCGCGACGTCATTGTATCTTTCTCCATCGGGCCGCACGGCATTGTCTCGAAGTAGCCGGGTTCATTCGCGTGCGCCGAACTCAAATTCATTCAACGCCAAGACGCGAAGACGCAGAGTTCTTGACACGAATTCCGCAAATTTACGCGAAGGCGCTACCCATTTGCGTCCTTGGCGGCTTCGCGCCTTGGCGTTAAAAAACAGACGCCTCGGACCGGCTGAAGCCGGGACACCGAACCGGTTCCGCGGGCTGCTCCCCGTTTTTTCGGTGCGGGTTCAACGCGATGGGAAAATCAAAGACCGTCGAGGGGTTTCCGCCTCAACGGTCTTTTTGATTTGTCGCCAGGTTTACAGATCGGTAATCGGTTTGTGCCGGGGCACGAGCGCCTTCATGATGCTCCAGGCTATCAGGTAGCTCAAAGCGCAGATGATAAACATGATGAGGTAGGCGGTCTGCGGGGTCGGGAAGGCGTCCCGCAGTCTGCCCTGCAGTATTTGGATGAGCACGCCGCCGATGCCGCCGGTCATGGTGCCGATGCCGGTGACCGACCCCACGATTCGCTTGGGGAACATGTCGGAAACGGTCGTAAAGAGGTTGGCCGACCAGGCCTGATGCGAGGTGGTGCCGATGCAGATGACGGCGACGGCCAGCACCGAGGCCCATTGCCCGAAACGGTCCACGTTGCCAAAGTATTGCGTCGTCAGCACAGCCAGCGGGCAAAAAGCGATGAGCAGCATCGCGGTCATGCGCGCTTTATAAACCGGCCAGCCCTTTTTGATAAGGGTCAGGGGAATACTGCCGCCGTAGATGCTGCCAACGATGGCCACGCCATACACGATGAACGTCGGCATCATGACCTCCCGGTTGGTCATGTGGAATTGTCCGGTCAAATAATCCGGCAGCCAGAACAGATAGAACCACCAGACGCCGTCGGTCATGAATTTCCCGGCAAAAAAAGCCCAGGATTGGCGGTAGCCCAGCAAGCCGGGCTTGCCTTCATTCCCGAACCGGTTCGCGCCGGAACGGCCCGGGGAGCATCCCAAAATTGCCAGCGACGCGAGGGTGCCAACCACTGGTACGAGATTGATCAGCACCAGCCAGCCGGTTTTTCCCAGGTCATGCCATCGTTTAGCCTGCAAAGCCAGGAGCATCCACCCCGCCGCAACCCCCACAGCGGCAAAAAACAACCGTGCCGGCAGGCTGTGAAACGCCTCCGGCTTGCCGGAAAGCCGGGCAACCGCCCAGATGAACAAAATGAAACCGCCGATGATGATGGTTGTGCCCCAAAACGCAGCGCGCGGAATACGGCCGCCAAAAGAAAACAAATTGCCGAAGAAGCCTCCGCGCGGCTTTTCCTCGGTTTTGACATCGTCCTGGTCGCTGTGGATATAGTCGAATTCAACCTTCGACAGCCGTTTCTGCCGGGCGGGAGTTTCGTAGAGCCAGAACCAGAAAATCAGCCAGATGAAACCCACCGCGCCGGTGATGATGAACGCCATCTTCCAGCCCCGCTCGTTGCCAAAATGAATCAGGCACCAGGGGACGAACAGCGCGGCCACCATCGCGCCGAAGTTCGAGCCGCTGTTGAAAATGGCCGTGGCCAGGGCGCGTTCCCGCTTGGGAAACCATTCGGCGACGGTCTTGATGGATGCGGGAAAGTTGCCGGCTTCGCCGACGGCGAAAAGACTGCGGATGGCAATGTGCATCGCCAGTGCCCGCCCGACAAAGGCGTTCAGGATGCCGAAAATGGACCAGGCAATCAGGGACAGGGCCAGCCCCAGTTTCGTGCCGATTTTATCAATGAACCATCCGGCCAGAACCGTCATGCCTGCGTAAATGCCTGTGAAAAAGGAGGTTAAAAAGGCGAAATCCGTGTTCGACCAGCCGAACCCGCCATCCGCCATTGGCGCGCAGAAAAACCCGTGCAGATAACTGATCACCTGCCGGTCCAGATAGTTGAAAGTGGTGGCGAAAAACAGGAGCGCGCAGATGACCCAGCGATAATTACTGGAAACCGGTGCGGTCTGGTTTGAGGAATTCATAGAGAAGGGACTTTTATCGGGAAATGAGCCGCACTTCAAGCGATGAAATCCGGCTGAAATCCGGCTTTACAAGCCGGCGGCCTTGGTGTAATGCTCCCTCCATTATGTGGAAAAAATTTCTGCCAGTTCTATCGGTATTGTTGCTGACCGGCTGCGCCGGGATGTTCACGCGCCTGACGCCGCTGCAACAAACGCGTACTGCAAGCAACCTTTATCCGGTTGAAGTTGCTTTTAATTCCCAGCAACAGTCGCTGCGTTGGGAAACCATTCAACCTTACGTCCTCGTCAACGGCGAACTGTATCCCTTGCGTCCCGTGCCGCTGGTGAAAAATCGTTGGGAAGGCTTCGTGCCGGTGCCGCCGGGAGTCAACTCCGTGGACTATCGTTTCAAGTTCGACTACAAATACAACGCCGTTGGCTCGGCGCCCAAGTCCACCAGCACGGTTTCGCCGATTTATAAGCTGAACATCGTTGACCAATAGCCGGAGGGACAGGTTACACAGGTCCCCAAATGATTTGGAGCGCGGACAGTGGATCCGCGCTCTTTTTTTGAAAAGGGGAGAAATCGAGGGATTCGCATCACCCGCCCCTTCGTCAAAGAACGGTTGTCAGTGTCTTGGCCGGAGCAGGATGGCTTTTTTGTCCGTGCCGTCCACCTCAACACTGTGGGTTTCCACATCGGGATCGTCTTTGAGCGCCTGATGCACCACCCGGCGATCAAACGCCGTCATCGGCTCCAGTTCCACCGTGTCGCCCCAGCGCCGGACTTTTTCGGCGGCGTCTTTGGCTTTTTTCACCAGGGCCGCGCGCGCCTGTGCGCGGTAGCCGCCCACGTCCACCATGACCTTCGGCGTGCTGGTATCCTGCTGAAAGAGGAGCCGGTTGGTGATGTATTGCAGGTCGGAAAGCGTCTGACCCTGACGGCCGATGAGCCGGCCGGCGTCGTCCGTCTTCACGTCGAGCAAAACACCCTCCTCCAGTTTATGTTCCTCGACCGTGGCGGGGAAGCCGAGGGACGTGAGAATTTTTTCCAGGGTTTCTTTCGGTTGCGCGGGCATCGGCGGGTTGAGAGTTGAGGGTTGAGGGTTGAGGGTTCAGTTTTCCTTTTATTTTTTCTTTTTTGACACCGGCGTCAATACTGAAACTGCGGGGGGCGAAACCGGGGCCTGGTTCATTTTCGTGCGCTTCGTTTGCACAATGGTCAGCACGTTGTTGACCGTCCAATACAACGCCAGGCCGGAGGAGTAGTTGTAAAGAAACACCAGAAACATCAACGGCATGTAGCGCATGATTTTCGCCTGGGCGGGGTCCATGCCCGGCGATGGCGGGGTCAGATGCGATTGCCACAACATCGCGCCGCCCATCAGCAACGGAAGCAGGTTGAACGGGAAATTGGTTCCCGGAATCATGAACAGCGTGTCCGGTTTCGACAAATCCGCGATCCACAGGAAACGCGCGCCGCGCAGCTCAATGGCGCTCCGGATCATCGTGTAAAAGCCGATGAACACGGGCATTTGAATGGCCATCGGCAGACAGCCGCTCATCGGGCTGACCTTGTGCTTGCGATAAAGTTCCCACTGCTTTTGGGTGAACTTTTGCATGTCGTCCTTGTATTTTTCCTTGAGCGCCTGCATTTCCGGCGCGAGCACCTGCATCCGTTTCATCGAACGCGTGCTCGCCGCCGTCAGCGGCCAGAATACCACCTTGATGATCACGGTGATCAACACAATCGTCCCGCCGTACCCCAGCCGGGTCACATCGTGCAGCCAGTTCATCGCCAGCAACAGCGCCTTCGCAAAAAATCCCGAATATTTCCCGAAATTCATCACGAGGTCGGCCTGGTTTTGAAACCCTTCCCCGATGCGCGCCAACAGGCGATATTCCTTTGGTCCGGCGAAGAGGACGATTTGCCGTTCGACTGCCTGATGCGCGGCCAGGGATGCGGCGGGATAAATGAGCGCGCTCTGCACCCCCTGCAAGGCTGGCGTGCCCGGCACCGGCTCGACATTCGGGAACGGCGGCAGGCTCACCGGGCGCGCGACGATTTGCGCCCCGGGTTCCTTCGGCATTGCCATCAGCGCGAAAAATTGATTGTGCGCCGCCGCCCAAACCACGTTGTTCGAGCCACCCAGATATTCCGAACGCGGCGCGCCGCGGAAGCAGCCAAAGCCTGAGCCGGAAAACCATCCCAACGACCGGTCCTGAATGCCCGTGCCGTTGAACCACATCGCCCCCTCATTCAAGGTGTAGCTGGTATCATCCGGCCCCATGGGCGTGGCCGTGCCAATGACCCATTCCTGTGCGGGCAGCGTGAGCGGTTGGTCCGAAGTGTTCTCCAGCCGCACGCTCGCGTTCACCAGATAATTTGAGCTGAGATGGAATTCTTTCGAGAGTCGCAGGCCATTGGTGAGGGATTTTTCCGCGCGAACGCCATCGGCGGCTTGAGTCAGGGTAAAATTGCCGTCGCCGACCAGGCTGGCATCGCCCAAAATCGCCAGCACCGGCACTGGCGCGCGCAGGTTCAGCGTTGCCACGCCGTCCTTCGCCACTTTCTTTTTCCAGCGCGGCGAGACGGTTTCGGGATAATCCAGCAATTCCACCGATTTCAACCCGCCGCCGCGCGGAGTGAACGTGTAACGGGCGCGGGCGTTGGTGATGACCAGCAATTCTTCCGGCGTGTTGGTGTCGAAAACCGGAAGCGAAACCACGTTGGGCGGGGGCGAAACGGCGTTTGAATTTGCGGTGACGGTTTGCGCGGCAGTTGCCGTGTTGGTCGCCGGCTGCGGTTTCGGCCGCGGCGGAGCATACTTCTGCTGCTCGACAAACCAGAAGACGAGCAGGATGGCGCAGAGCGTGACAACAATAATTCCAGTTCGATCCATGAGAAATTAAAAGGAATGTTCCGGCGCGATTCCCGCTTCTGCCTTCTGCCTTCCGTCTTCTGTCTGTGGCACCGGGTCATGCCCGCAGCGGCCCCACGGATGGCAGCGGCAAATCCGCTTTGCGGCAAGCCACCCGCCCGCCATCGCGCCCTGCGCGCGGATCACGTCCATCGCGTATTGCGAGCACGTCGGCGTGAAACGGCAGCCGCCGGTCGGTCCGAATAAAAAAGTTTGCGCCGGCGAAACCGTCCAGCGATAGACGCGGATGGCGATAATCAAAATCGTAGCGGCGGTCGGCAGACCGCCGGATTTTGTTTGAAAAATCAGAGGATGCGGCTTTCTGCCGAAAGCCGCTACGCCCGTTTGGCTGACATCTCTCATTTTAGTTCCTTAGCAGGCTCGCGCGACGGAGCACGGCCAGAAAATCCTTTTCGACCCCGGCAAAATCGCGTCCAGCGATCGAATTGCGCGCGACCAGCACCAGTTCAACCGGTTGTGACAATTCATGTTGATGCCGCCGGAAACTTTCGCGGAGCAGACGCCGCGCGCGGCTGCGTTCCACCGCGCCGCCCATTTTGCGGCTCGTGACGACGCCGAGCTTCGGCGACGCGCCGTCTGGCAGGCGATGCCAGTTGGCGATGAGACAGCCAAGCGCCAAACGCTCGCCCTGCTGCCGCACGCGCGCGAAATCCCGGTTTTGCCTGAGTCGCGAGTCGCGGCCCAGGCGCAGGCGTCTGGTCCCGCTTTGCGGGAGCGTCCGGTCCCGCTTTGCGGGAGCGTCTGGGGACTGGGCGGGCATGAGCGGCGGGTTAAACCGGCGTCAGGCGTTTGCGGCCCACACGGCGGCGATTGGCCAGCGTGGCTTTGCCGCTCTTGCTCGAATTACGGTTAAGAAATCCGTGCTGCCGTTTGCGGCGGATTTTCGATGGTTGATACTGGCGTTTCATAAATTAATTCAGCTTCCTTCCGGGTGAAATACCGGAACGTGCGAGGATAGCCATGAAACCCCTCGTGTCAAGGCACAGCTTATCGCCGGATTGGCGCGATGTTATTCCGGCAAGCTTGACAGGAAACCGGACAAAGCAAAAAATGTGGGTGGTGGAGATGCCAGCTTAGCTCAGCGGTAGAGCAACGGTTTTGTAAACCGTGGGTCGTCAGTTCAATCCTGACAGCTGGCTCCACTCCCGAAAATTTCCCGGCAAATCAATTTTCCACCCGGACAATAAACCTGACCGTGGTCCCTTTGCCTGGCGCGCTGTCCACCTGGCATTCTCCGCCGATGCCCCCGATGCGTTTACGCATGTTGGCCAGACCATTGCCACCGGCAATGCGCAGCGGATCCTTGGTGGTTGCGGCCACGCCCACGCCGGCGGGATCGAAGCCAATGCCGTTATCCTCGATGGAAGCGGAGAAACCGGACTCCGCCAGGGTGAGGGAAACGCGCACCCCGGTGGCGGAAGCATGTTTGACCACATTGGGCAGGGCCTCCTTGAAAGCCAGGAACAGGCTGTGGCGCACCTCGGCGGTGAGGGGCCACGCGGGCAATTGAATGGGCACCACCAACCGGCAGCGGATGCCCGCGACGTTCAAAAAATCCTGCGCGAACTTGCCCAGATAGTTTACCAGACTGTCAAGCGTTTCGTGGTGCGGGCTGACGGCCCAGACAATCTCGTCCATGGTCCGCGTGAGCTCCCGGGCCGTAAGATAAACCTTTCCCAGGCGCGTCACGATTTGTTGCGGATCCTCCCCCTCGGCCCGGTTGGACTGGCTGAGCATCATAATCCGCGCCAGGTTGGAGCCGAGATCGTCGTGAATGTCCTTGGCGATGCGCGACCGTTCATTTTCCAGGACGCGTTACCGTTCCAAACGTTCCATTTTTTTGTGCCGCCGGCGGCGGGTGATGTAACGCGCCGGCCCCCCACCACGCCGACGCCAGCCAGCACGGCGCGGAGCTTCTGATGCAAAACGCTCGCCGGCCTTCTGCCACGCGGGCCTATCGCAAAACCTGCCTCGACGCCTTGAATCATTTGTTTGGCCGCAACGGCTACGGCCGGTCGTTCGTCACCGGCATCGGTTTCCGTCCGCCGCTGCATCCGCACGACCACCGCTCCGGCGGCGACAACGTGGCGGACCCGTGGCCCGGTTATCTCGTCGGCGGACCGCATCTGAGGGCAGGTGATTGGCATGATGAACAGGCGGACTACCGGACCAACGAAATCGCCATCAACCGGAATGCCGCGTTGGTCTATGCCCTGGCCGCCTGCCTCCAAAACCCGGAGAAACCGCTCATCCACCCTGCGGAGAGACGCTGTGCCGCGGAGTCCGCTTTCTGGATTCGATGTTTGGCGTTCGCCTGTCCTCCGTATAGCAGCGTTGCGAAGGATGGAATGTTGGATGTTCGATGTTTTCCCCCACCCCGCATAGCGCGTCTTACGCCGCCTGCCGCGTGGCGCAGCTTTACGCGGCCTTTGCCGAGGGGGAAATGAGGTGATAAATCGTCGGACCGCCTGTGCCCTGTCGCGTCGTGACGAGCCTCCTTTCAATCAATTGCGCCAGCGCGTGCGCCACAATGCCCGGCGTGGTTTGCAGGTGTTTTTCCAATATCAACCATTGGACGATGCCCTCCAGCGTGTCCTCCGCCGAGGGATGTTTGGTCAGGTAACCCAGGATTTCAGAAGCCACGTCGCCTTCCAGCCGGCCTGGGGTTGCTTTTGCAGACGATTTGTCTTTCATAATTCACCCTGCATGGCTTGGTCCAAAACGAACCGGAAGTCCAGCGAAAACGCACAATGAACTTTAACCGCCAAGACGCGAAGGGCACGAAGAAGACGGAAAACTTCCATTAACCGTGAAAGACAACGATCCCCAATCCTGGACGCCAGACCCCAGACCCGGGTCAACACAACAAGCCGATGGGCAGTTGAGTCATTTCATGCTGGTGCTGTGCTGGAACAGCCAGGCCATGTCGCGGTCGTGGAAGGCGTAGAAAGGCGCACCGAGTTTTTCGATGAACTCGAACGCCGCGCGCGCGATTCTCTGCGTTGGTCACCGAGTTCGAACCATCGTCCCAGGGACAGATGGCGGTGCCGACGCCGAAAGGGTCGGAGCCAGTGCCGCGAAACGTGTGCCAATAGACGACCGAGAAGCGCAGATGTTCGCGCATCGTCTTGCCCTCGACGAGTTCGGCGAGGGTGTAATGTTTGAAAGCCAGCGGATTTTTGGATTTCGGCCCTTCGTATTTGATTTTTGAAATGTTTTTAAATGTGTTTCCCATGACAAAATAATATCATTTACAGTTTGCTTTTACACTGTAGCGGCGGTCTGCGACCGTCGCCATTGATTCCACCGGCGCTCACAGAGCGCCGCTACAAAAAATGCGAAATAGTGCAATTACATGCTGAAACTGGTATCACACATGGCCGGACAAATTATACGATCTGTGGCTTTGGGAAATGGATGAAATTATGTTTCACATGGTCAATCCTCCATTCGAAATTTGGGTCTCTCAATCCGGTCCGCCCACGGCCTTCGCCCGGGAAGCTTCGGCATCGCGTCAACCAGCCGTCAAGGTTGACTTTCAGAAGAAAGAGCGTTCGTCAGGCTGAGGTCACGAAATGGCAATCCTGCCTGATAAAGTCCGATTTGCGTCTGCAGGGCATTGACCGCTGCGTTATTGTTTTGAGTGACAACCAACTGCAAGGCTTGCCGGGCGGTCGTGACCGCTTCCGGAAATCGCCCTGCCTCAGCGTAAGCGGCGGCGAGTGTGCTGATAATCTCGGGATCCCCGCCGCCGGAAAGTTGATTTGCTTCCTGGGCCAGCTCGACCGCTCTGGCACCGTTTCGAATCGAAGGCTCCGGACCGGTTGCCAGCACCCAGGCCAAATACTGGCAGGCATCCACATTGTTGGGCTGAATTTCCAAGGTTCTCTGGAAATGAGCCATCGCCGCGCGCACTTGCCCCTGGCGGAGAAAAATACAGCCGAGGTTGTTGCGAAGAATTGTGGAGTTGGGCCAGATTTTCAGCGCCTCCTGAAACTGGGCAATGGCCTCGTCTGTCCGCCCGGTTCGGAGAAGAGCATCGCCGAGATTGTTGCGGGCTTGTAAATAATCAGGCTGGAGGTCAACCGCCTTTTGATATTGTTCAATCGCTTTGTCCACCTGCCCTTTTTGGGCGAAAGCCACACCGAGGTTGAAATGGAACAAGGCGGAACGGGGCTGAATCTCCAGAGCCTTTTGGTACTGGGCAATGGCCTGGTCCACCTGCCCTTTAGAAATAAGCGCCATGCCAAGATTGTTGTGGGCGACTCCGTTGTTCGAGGTGCAGGCAAGCGTGTGAGTCCAGAGTGTTTCGCTGTTGCGCCAATAGGAAGTCTGAATGAAAGAATCCATACTCAGAGTTCCGATCACTATGGCCGCGACCCCGCCAAGCGCCCGCCGGCAATACCGCCGACCGGCACACAGTTCCGTCACCACCCAGGTCAAAGCCAGATACAAACCAATCTGTGGCAGGTACGAGTAACGATCGGCCCGCGCCTGCGACCCCACCTGCACGAGCCCGATCACCGGCACCAGCATCCCCAAATACCACAACCACCCAACCAAAAGATAAGGACACTTCCGTCTCCAGTAGAAAACTCCCGCAAAAACCATCAGCAGGAGCACAAACGACAGCGCAACTTCCCAGAGCGGCCCACGCTGGGTTAAAGGATGGAAAACCGCCAAATCGGTTGGATAAAACATCTGCCCGATATAGATGACATAAGACACCAACGCGTTGCAGATCCGGAAAGGAAGAGTCGTGGCTGCAACCGGCGCCAAGGCATTTTTCTGCGCCAGCACCGCCGCCACGCATCCGCCGGCGGAGAGCCCCAACAGGGGAACCTTTTCCAAAAGGAGCCGCCATGGAGCGGAAAAGTGTTTTTGACCACTGGCTGACCCGGCGCACCGGTTCAGCGGCCAGTAGTCCAGCAATAGCAGTACGAACGGAAGTGTTACCAACATCGGTTTGCACATCAGCCCCAGCGTCAAAGAAAGCGCCGCCAACAGGTAGCGACCGAGGGAAAAGGGACGGCGCGCATAATGAACATAAGCCCATAGTGTCAGCATGAAGAACACGCCACTCAGCACATCCTTGCGCTCGGCCACCCAGGCCACCGATTCCACCCGCAGCGGATGAATCGCAAAAACCGCCGCGACGAAGGCGCTTCGCCACAGCGCACCGGTTGCCTCTCTCAATACCAGAAACAACAGGATCACGGCTGCCGTGTGCAGCAGGACATTGGTCAAATGATGGCCGCCAGCATTCAATCCGTAGAATTGGCAGTCCAGCATGTGGGAGATTGTCGTGAACGGATGCCAGTTGGCCGCCAGGCTGTGGGTGAACGCCCAGCCAATCCCATTCAGCGTCAGTCCTCTTTCGACGACCGGATTTTCATACACGTACGTGCCGTCATCGAAGTTGACAAACTCATATCGAAACGTCTGGCCAAAAACCGCCAGTGTGATCACCGCCAGGAAAACGCAGATGCCACAGACCGTCCGACGGCAGCCCGGATCAACCGGACGATTCAACGGGTCGCCGGGGTGGTTTTCCTTCGGACTTTGGCTCATAGGATTCGATCAGGATTTGTTCGTTAATCTTCCGACTCATTCATCGTCAGATCATTTTGACAAGCGCGGGGGCCGGGGCATGCCCGAAGTCCCAGCCGTCGAGTGTCTTGTTGGATCCATTCACTGTCAAGGTTCGTGTGGAGAAATCAAGACATTGGTCGGCCCGGCGTCACGGAACGGGGTATCCGCTTCGTAAAATCCGATTTGCGCCCGCAGGGCATTGACTACTGCGATGTTGGTCTGGGCGGTGGCCAACGCCAGGGCTTTTTGAGCGGTGGTCATGGCGTCTGGGAATCGTCCGACCTCGGCATAAGCCGCCGCCAGCGCAGCCAGGATTGCGGGATTGCTGCCACCGGAAAATTGATTGGCTTGTTGGGCCAACTCGACCGCCCGGGTGCCGTTCCGGACTGACGCGTCCGGGCAGGTTGCCAGTATCCAAGCCAGATATTTGTGAGCATCTGTATTGTTGGGATCCAGTTCCAAGGCCTTCTGGTAATGAACGATCGCTTCGTCAACCTGCCGGTTGTAGAGAAGAGCAACGCCGAGGTTGTCGTATATCTCTGCCACCAGACCTTTTCGAAGAAGAGCGACGCCGTCTTTCAGGATCCCGGGTTGTGACCTGCCGGCGGGTCTTGTTCCAAACGACTTTTTGCCCAACTGGTAACGACAAAAAAAGACCGC
>Ga0208034_1001626_pt1 | contig 13146 bp, 14 predicted proteins | sample June2015DPH_8_10_FD_184699 | JGI IMG/M metagenome (GOLD analysis project Ga0208034, IMG submission 184699) | Peatland microbial communities from SPRUCE experiment site at the Marcell Experimental Forest, Minnesota, USA - June2015DPH_8_100... | ecosystem: Environmental > Terrestrial > Soil >...
CTTTCGGAGGCTGCCCACTCTCATCAGCTTGCTCTATGAGGCGATGCTGATGAACCGGCTGTGGCCGCGCAATCCCGTGAATCGACGTTATCGCTGTCTCGACGCCGACTATTCACAGCAACAGGAGGTCGAGCAGCCGGCTGGCGCGTGTCTCGCGATCACACGAGTAGCGTGGGAGTCCGTTGGCGGTTTCGACGAGCAGTTCTTTCCCGTGTGGTTCGAGGATGTCGATCTCTGCCAGCGGCTGCTGGAACACGGTGGGAAGATCATGCATTGCCCTGCAGCCCGTTTCCGCCACAGCGGCGGGCATAGCGTGGGCCAGTTGCTGTTTCGTGATCAGCAATTGTTCTGGTATGGAAATATGCTGCGCTACGCACGCAAACATTTTTCCGGTGCTCAGGTAGCGACGTTGCGCGCGGGAATCGTTGCGGGGATGTTGTTGCGTTCGCTAGCGGCCTTGTTCGGCGCTCGCCAGGCTCCCCTCGGCGAAACATTATCGGCTTACTGGGCGGTGATACGCAGTAGGCTTTAGCCAGGCAGTTCTTCACCTGCAACGTTCGCTATGGTTTATGCTCCTGTGTTGCGGGCGAATCTCCGCCATGGTTGACTTATGGAAAGGCACTCCGATGAAATCCTTAGTAAGATTTTGCTTTGTTGTTGTTGTGCTGGCGATCTTCGCTGCAACGTTCGTGCCCGCCGGTTACGCCTTGGCGACAGGTTTGGCTGCTAGTCGTAGCGCGGCCCCGTCCCCGCAAACGGAGGCTCAGTCTGCCTCTGAGTTAGCGCCAGGCAGCGCCCAACTGATCAATCCCGAGGACCTGGTCAATATTCTGCAGTCGCCCAAAGGCGAAAAGCCGCTGGTCCTCAACGTTGGCCCTCATCTTCTTTATATGCAGGCGCACATTCCCGGCGCCGAGTACATCGGGGCCGGTTCAGATTCGCAAGGCATCGAATCTCTGCGCAGGCGGGTAAAACCACTGGCCCACAAAACGTTCATTGTTCTCTATTGCGGGTGTTGCCCCTGGGGCCACTGTCCCAACGTGCGGCCTGCCTACAACGAGTTGCACAAAGAGGGCTTCACCAACGTGAAGGTACTCTACATCCCCAACAACCTCGGGGCTGACTGGGTGTACAAGGGCTACCCGACCATCAAAGGCCAATAGGGCCCCCAATCGATGAGAAAAGCCGCCTTGATTGTGGTCGCGATTGCACTCGCGGTCGGTATCTACGAAGTGGGCCGGCGGAGTTCTGCACACTCCAAACCCGGCGTCCGGTCATCCGTAGTTCATTCGCTCGCGCCCGATTTCTCGCTGCAGGATTTGGATGGGCAGCCGCTGCAGCTTGCGAACTATCGAGGTAAAGTCGTGCTGCTCGACTTCTGGGCGACCTGGTGTGCGCCCTGCCGAGATGAAATCCCGCACTTTGTGGCGTTGCAGAACCAGTATCGCGAACCGGGTTTACAGGTGATCGGCATTTCCATGGACGATGGCCCCAAGCCGGTGCGCGAGTTCTATCAGCAATTCAAGATGAACTATCCCGTCGCGTTGGGAACTGAAAAGCTGGCGGAGGCCTACGGCGGTGTCCTGGGACTGCCGGTCACCTTCCTGATCGGCCGCGATGGCCAAGTTGCGGCAAAGTATGTCGGTGAGGTGCAAATGCCTGTCCTGGAACAGGAGATCAAGTCTCTGCTTCAGGCGAAGTGAGGCAAATACCCAGAGTTCAACTCGAACTGCCACATCGAACTTCGAATAGTACTTCTTCACATCCTCCGGACCGTACTTTGCTTTGAATTTCTCGACCACCGATTTGACGGCCTTGGGATCAGTGATCGGGACGGCCTGGAACTTTCCTTCCTTGCCTCGCGCCGAGATGCGGATGCGAGGATTGTGCAGGGCGTTCTTGTACCACTGCGTGTCCGAGCCTTGTACCGGCAAGAGGAAAACCGTGTCGCCTTCCAGAACAAACCAGACGGGAATGGAAATTGTTCGGCCCGATTTCCTTCCAGTCACACTAAGCCTGATTTGACGATACCGAGCGAGGCGGTCCTTGAGACTATCCTTCAAAGCTGCCATGGCGGTTCCTCCGTGCGGAGATTGGGAAGGTGGGGTTGCCGGGGGAGCGGCAGAAACTCGGCTGTAATTGTGCGCGCAGAGTAGCCCGCGGTCAACTCGCTGCACTTGCCGGAAAGGGCTACTTTGAATTCGTCAGCAAAGAGGAGCGTCATCCGCTCGCAAAAGCCGTAGTTCGGGAGAGCTTTGCTCAGAATGCATACTTCAGAGCAAGCGTTGTGTTGTTGGCGTGGAAGTAGCGTGGGGCGGTCGGTCCCACAAACGATCCTTCTCCGTACTGGTAATAGTTCCAGGCAGCTTTGAAGGTTACGTCCTTGTGGACAAGGACATCCACTGCGGCAAGAGGTGACTGATACGTGGAGGAAAGCGGTCCTAAAGGCAGCAGCGCATTCAAGGACGTCGTGTTGCCCTGGTTGTCGACGACGTTGTAGCCCAAGCGCATGGTGACGCGCTCGATGGGAGTGAGCGTCAAGGCGAAATAACCGAACTGAGTGTGGGTGCTATAGAAGCCATAAGTTTGCAGGAGAGTGGGGTCTCCGGCGCAGGGCGTGGTGTCCGGCGGAGTCACCGTTCCAGCAAAGCAGAGGAACATGTTCTGCTGAATGGCATCGAAGTTATAAGCCATGTCCAGTCCCCAGTACTTGTTGGGGTTGATCATGGCGTTGAGCACCGTGGAGTAGTTGTGCTGGTTGTAGTTGATGCCGATGGTGTTGTTTTTGGCTTGCTGGAAATCAAGGTTGGCGCCCAGGGTCATCCAAGGACGAGGGGAATACGACACATTTCCGGAAATATTGAAGGATCGGAGCGGATCGATGCGGTAGATCCAGTTGTCAGCCCCGCCAACCTTCGCATTCAGGTTGGCATGCAGCGTGCTTCCCTTCCGGAACCAAGCCCCGACGACGCCCGAGTAATTGTTGATCTCGGTGGTCGGATTGCCAAACGGCGCGATGACTCCGATGAACGTGCAACTGCCATCCGGGTTCAACGGTAACCCGGCGCAATTGCCGCGATTGGGAAGATTCGGGTAATAAATATCGCCCAGGGCGGCCTGATAGGTGCTTCCGGGCTGGATGATGGAATTGGCCCATACGAAGCCGGCCCTCACCCCAAACCACCGGGATACGTCGTACTGCACCTGAAAATCATTCTGCTTGGTGTTCTGGCCGATCAGGTTGATGGTCATCTCGTTGATGATGTCGGCCGGAGAACTCGAGGTGTGGAAGAGATTGTTGCCGGGAAAACTCGCCACCGGGTTGAGCAGCGAGGCTGAGCCCAAGCTGGCTGCGTTGAAGTAGTTGGCCTCAAGATCAAGATAGTCGCCGGAGACACTGAAATTGCGGAAGCGGAAAGTCTCCACCAGGCGAAGCTTGTCGGTGACGTGAATGATAGCCGAGACGTCGGCTGAGGCGGAGTTCCACTTGGCGCTGGAACTACTGCCTGCGGTGTTGGAGCCCAGACTCGCGGTCCGGCTGGTTAAGCCACTGAGAACCTCTGTGAACGGGGTGTTCATTTGCGCATGGCTGTACTGGAACTGGCCGTTGAAGTCCAGCCATTTGAGCGAAGACGAGGTCAGGTTGAACTGTTCGGTTGGGGTAAATGTGTTTATGTGCTGGTCCAGGCTGTAATCGAGAAAACCATTGCATGTTGGATTGGCGATCCCATTTATGAGCGGCTTCGCGCAGGGACTTCCGCTGTTGAACCAGGAGAGTCCCAAGCTGACTGGCGTGCCATTGGAAAGCGGCCAGGAATTGAAGGGGTTCAGACCATAAGTCGTCCCGCCATCATAGTACTGAAGCAGTTGGGTGTAACTGAGGGTGGTCTTCTTGGTGGCGCGGAAGTCAACTCCGAAGCGATATCCGTTAAGCGTATTGTCAGTACTCTCGTTGAGCAGTGCCTCCGTACCTTCATGAATGCTGCTGAACGCGGGACCATCCAAGCGGTTGCGGTTGTAGTCCGCCCGGAAGGATACCCGGTGCATCGGCAGCACGACAAGATCGAAGTTGTATAGATTTTGCCGGTTGTAGTAGCCGTGTGGTGAGTTCAGGATTGGAATGAACGGCGATCCGGTGGGCGGATTCAGCGGGTTGGCAAATAAGTCGTAATCGAAGTAGTTCTGCATGTGCTGATAACTGCCGCTGAAGGTGTACCACCGGTATTTCGACACGCGCAGACGTGCTGCCTGTTGGGGATCGCCTCCCCATCCAAAACTGTTGAGCGTCAAGGTGTCGAAAATGTCCTCATGTGTCAGCGACTGCATGGTGAGCGATTGCTCGAGGATGCGGGCACCGCCCTGGTCATTGACCAGTGTGTCGTACATCGGCTGGCTGCCGGTGACTTCCGAGATGCGGCCGCCGATTTCAATCGACTGGGTTACTTGAAAGCCGCCGATTTCCTTGCCCTCATCGGCGGCTGGCGGCGAACTGGCAGGAGTGGAGGGAGGTGTCTGTCCGGAACTCTGGGCGAGTGCGCTGCTCATCAAGAACACGCAAGCCACGAACAGGGTGACCCCAAAACCATAAGCGCCGAGACTCCTTTGACAACCCATCGGCATGCCTCCCATCTACCGGAAGAACGTCGGATCGAAGTTGGAACCATGGATTTGCGTGTGACACATCGTGCACGCCTGATACTTAGTGGCCTGGTTGTGGAACGAGGGCGCGCCCGGCGCTGCTCCATTCATATTCGCCGTATGGCAGCGAAGGCAAAGAAAGTTGACATTGTTGACCTGCAGCAAACGCGGATTGGTAGAGCCGTGCGGCGTGTGACAAGCTAGACAGCCTTCGTCGGTCTTCACCGGAGCGTGCTCGAAAACGAACGGCCCCATTTTGTCAGTGTGGCATTTGGTGCAGACCGCGAATTGACCGGCGGCAGCTCGCACCTGGTGACCGGTCTGGGTCCCGTGAGGATTGTGACAGTCGCTGCATTGGATAAGTCCGACATCGACGCGGTGCCGGTAAGGCCGGGCGAATTCGGCCTTCTGCGCGGCGTGGCATCCGTAGCACAGCTCAGTCTGTGGTTTCACCAGCAGGAAGTTGACGTCCTTGGATCCGTGGGGACTGTGACAGTTCGTGCACGTGACGCCATTGGCTAGGTGCTCGGATTTGGAAAAGTTCTGGGTCTCCAGGCTGGATTGGTGGCACTTGGTGCAGATGGCTGCCGTTTCCGCAGGACTCAGCTTCTCGAAGCGAATGATCTTGGTGGGGTCGCCGCCGCCGTCGACGTGCGCCTGCGCCGGTCCGTGACAAGCTTGGCATCCATGCTGGTCGCCTTTGAGCAAGGCCGCATGTGGCGTACTCGCGAAGTGTTTGTCCCAGACTTCCTGGTGGCACGTCTGGCAAATTTCGGTGTCGGCATACTGGCGACTTGTCGCGCCAGGAAGCGCGGAGGACGTTTGAGGCGCGGGACTACTCGTGGTTTCCTGGGCTGGAACTGCACTGCTCAAGCACCAAGCTGCCAGGAATGCAGTCAAAAAGAGTGGGATTGGTCTGTAGCTGGTGAGGGCCATCCTTGCTCCTGAATACCTCTTGTGCGTTGCTCCAGAATCTGGAGCCGCCCTAGTTCACAGCGTTTGGGTACGGCCATCCGTCCGACAATTCTTAGTATTATGTTGAAAAACGCGCGTAGTATCTTACGCGACGGAGAGCGCCGTCTGTGACTGCTGTCACATTTATCGGTGAGTTGTGATCAAATGGCCTCTGTCTGCCACTACAAGAACGACAACGGCGGCGAAAAGCCGGCAAAACGAGGTTGGGAGTTATAGCTCAACTCGGGCGCTCGGTAAACCCCAGCTACCGGGCAGCGTGGGAGATCCCCTGAGGTCTCTTCCAGCGTGATGATCTCTTCCAGCGTGGCTGGAGGAGCGAGGCCCGGCAAACAGCGCCCAGCAATTCATTGATTTCGTCGGGATCTTCCGCATTTTTCGGCTCATGCATTCATAACAAAAGGCTTATTGGGTTCGTTTGGTAAAATTCACATTTCTCGAAGGTGCCGTCTCGACCCTGGGAGGTGCTGGCGCGCCTCCACAATTGTTGCAGATGTGTTGCCACCGAACTGATTTGGTCGCATATCAGTTAATGCCGCGTCCTTGGAGCTTAAGGCTTTTTCTACCCTTCTCACTTCCTTCTCGTCCGTGATCCCTGCTGTTCCCAGAGATTGGTCAAGGCGATTTCGAGATAATTCGTCAGCGATCGGCGCTCTTTCTTTGCCTCCTCGACAAGCCTTCGTTTGAACTCGGCCGAGACTCGAAAGTTCAAAGTTTCTTTTTTTTTCATAAACATCCGATCTCTGGCCTGATGCTACTGGAGGGTGTGAGCATGGTCAAGGTTTGCGACATTGCCGGTTATGGTGCTTGACATGTAATGCATTATGCATTATATTTGCATTACACTTGAATGCGGGAGGCTAGCGCCTTGCAAAGCTCAACCTACACGCTGTTCCGCCGCAACCGACAACTGGCGCGCAGGAGATGGGGGCTCGCGCTCAGTCGTCATGTAATAGCCCAGCTGAGGTATCTCAGCGATGAGTTTAGTTTTTCGATCTCATCAGGGGACCTAATCCCGCTGGAAGGAAGCTGGTACGTAACGCACACAGGTCTCCTTCGGCTGGCACGTCGCAAGAGATGTCGCGGTATCCACGTCGAGCCCGTCGATTCGCTATGTGATTCCGCAGCGAATCGTTTCGTGCTCAAGGCGACGGTGTATCCGTCCAAGGATTCCGCCGGTTTCCTCGGCTACGGCTACGCTGACCCCTACAACGTTTCTCTGCTGGTCCGCGGCGCCGACGAGATGCGGGTATCGGCTAATTCTGTGAGCGGGGCTCACTGGGTCTTCTTCTTGGTTTTCGACCACCTCGCGCGTGCCGCCTTCTGGGCGATTTCCCGCCGTTGCTCGGGGGAAAGTGCTGCGGCCCTGGCTTCGCCCCCTTTTCTTGCACCCAGTTTGGACAAGGCAACGGCGTGCGGGTTCTTTTTCTTTTCGCCCATGGCTTCTAGGTCTACATATGCCTCATCCCGCAGGGAAAAACAATATCGAATGAGGTACTTGACATGCCTACACGAGCAAGCATATGCTTGCACGTGTAGGCATTAATCAGCTTTCATCTTAGATATCAATGAGGGGCTTATGCCTTCCAAAAATCTCGACAAGAACAACCTCCAGCTAATACGCCACAACACTTCCCTAGTCAAGAAGCTTTACCCGAACATCAACCGAGCACGGATCCAAGCACTAAAAGAGCTGACCAAACAGTTCAGCTTCTCATTCGCGAGTGGAGATGTGATCCAGCTTGAGAATGGTTGGTTCGTAACCCACACCGGACTTGTTCGGCTGGCACGACGTAAGCGATGCCGCGGTATTCACGTCGAAGCCGTCGACTCCCTGTGTGACTCCGCCGCCAGTCGTTTTGTCCTCAAGGCGACGGTGTATCCGTCCAAAGATTCCGCTGGCTTCGTCGGCTACGGCGATGCCGACCCTTCCAACGTTTCTCTGCTGGTCCGCGGCGCCGAGATGCGGATCGCCGAAACCCGAGCCGTCAATCGTGCCCTGCGCAAGGCGTATGGCATCGGGATCTGCTCGGTCGAGGAGATCGGATCAAACCCAGGTCCGATGGCAGGTCCCACCGATCAACGTAAGTTTCCGCCCCAAAATACCAACGGAAACGGGAACGGCAATGGTGGTGCCGGTCACAAGGTCCGCGACCGGCTCTGCCAGATCATCCGCCAGCACAAGCTCGATCCCGAGTTGGTGAAAGCCTATGCCGTCGACTTCTGCGGCACCAAAGCCCTCAAAGACGCCACCCGTGAGCAGGTCGAGAGCTTCGTGCAGCAGCTTGCGGAGGCGGCCAAGAAGGATCGCGGCGCCTTGCTCTGCCAGCTCAACAGCTACGCACTCCCAAGCCAGGAGGTGGCAGGATGAAACGCCATGTTCCCGGACTCTCCGAGACCGCGCGGGATTCGCACTCCGAGGTTCCCGACGGCGTATTTCTCGTCGGACTCGATGGTGCGCAGCATCGCTGGCAGGCCCAGAAGCGCTTTTATCTGCTCCGGCTCTCCATTCTCGAACCCAAGCCGTTTGCTGGGCGCTCCATCGTCAGCCGTCTTTACTGTACCCCGAAGGCGATGTGGAAGCTGGGTTGGTTCCTGCGGGATTTCCTCTATGACCCCGAATTGCTGAGCCAGGACGAGATCGACGAGCGTGCCCTGCGCGGCCTAGTCGGCGTCGTGAAGATCAGCCACACCGTAGTCAACGGCGTCTCGCTGGTGAACTTCGACGGCTTCGCCCCGGCCAGTCAGTGGGAAGAGCTGTCCACCGCTATCCCTGTCCTGCCGGCGGCCAAGGATAACGGCACGCGGAGAGAAAGGGTGTCGCGATGAATTACAGCTACACCCAGATCTCTCAGTACCTGACCTGCCCTCGCCGTTATCGCCATCGCTATCTCGATGGCTGGCAGGAAAAAGATGTTCGCGCTGCCATGCTTTTCGGCCGCTGCTTCGAGCAGGCGGTGGCGGCGTTGTTCCGTCGCGAAGATCCAGCGGCCGTCCTGTTCGAGCAGTGGACGCCATGTCGGAACATGGAACTGGCCTACTCCGGCAATGACACCTGGGACCACATGCTTCAGCAAGGCATTCAGCTGCTCGAGCGCTTCGTCCAGGACGGCCGCGTCCAGATTCAACAGCCGCACAGCCATCAACAGATCCGATTCACACGCACGCTGAGTTCTGGCAACAGCTTTGTCGCCTCTGTCGATGCCGTCGGCGAACTGGATAGCAGACCCTGTGTGCTGGAGTGGAAGACTGCCTCCGCTCGCTATCCGGATGAGCCGGACGGCATTGCGGCGCTCGACCCGCAGCTGGTTTGCTATTCCTGGATGACAGGGATCAATGAAGTCGCTCAGGTCGTCTTCGTCCGTAAGCGCACGGTTGAAGTCCAATACCTGCGGGCCACTCTCACGGACCAACAGCGGCAGGAATTCGAAACCCTGGTCGACGACACGGTCCGTCGGATTGAATCTGGACTGTTCTTGGCGCACAGCGGCATCCGCTTCCCCCAGAACCCCTGTACCACCTGTCCTTTTCTCGGCCTTTGTCTTGACCAGCGCGATCTGGTGGAGATTGGCCTAATCCGCAAACCGGGAGTCGATCTTGGTCTGTTTGACGAACTTGGTTACTAAGTATCCGCCTATGCCGCCCAAGCTGAATCGCCGTCGCGCCCAGGAGGTGCTCAGCAAGATCGACGCGATTCTGGCCTGGGAAGCACGCCATGAGAACGAGCGCGATACCAGGTTTGTGGAGCTGGGCAAGTACCTCTGCGAAGTTCGGGCGGGCCAGTACTGGCGGCTGGAGAACCTGAGGTCGTTCGATGAATTTCTGGAGCGGCGGTTTCCGGAGTCCAGAAGGAAAGCGTACTACCTGATGTCGATTCACGAGCACCTGCCACCCCAGGTAAGGAAGGAGCTGAAACAGGTGGGTTGGACGAAGGGCCTGGAGTTGGCCAAACTGGCGCGCCAGCAGGGCCAGCGCTTCGAAAGTGCAACCTGGCTGCACAAAGCCAGGCAGATGCCGAAGGCGGAGTTCCAGAGGGAAGTAGAAAGGGAACTGACCGGCAAGGACTGCGAGCCTTCAGAGCTGATCTATTTCAAGGTCTACAAGAGCCAGATCCAGGTCATCGAACAGGCGATCGGAACCGCGGCTTTGATGCTGGGGTCGGACAAGTCTCGAGGCTACTGCCTGGAGATGATCTGCGCGGACTTCCTTGCCGGGGCCTCGATGGACGGCAACAATCCGGAGATCCTGCTGCAATCCATCTCGCGATACTACAAGTTTCTGCCCGCCGAACAACAGGAGGTCTTTCGATCTGAGGTCGCCGGGCAAGCCTCGTGAAGAAAATCCCATCCAAAAGCCCGCGCCTCAGACTCGATGCGACGAGCTATCGAGACCTGCATCATCAGGTGCTGGAGCGCGACGGCTGGCGATGCCAGATCTGCGGGAGCATGCAGCATTTACAAGTACACCACCTGAAACTACGGAGCCAGTCGGGCAGCGACGTGGAACGGAACTTGATCACACTCTGTGCTCAATGCCACGAACAGATGCATCGAAAGCCTAGGTGCCGCAGTTTCCATTGACCCGCCGCTGACTTCCAAGTCGAAAGATTGGGTGTTAGCCAGCAAGAATATTTTCTGACGTTCCTAAACCCACCCGGCGAGGAACTGGACTTCTTGCGCGATCCCTTTCTAGCAGGAGCACTGTGCGAAAAGCGCCGCGGCCAATTTCAGCGGGTATCGGAATAAGGAATAAACTCCACAACCCAAATGTCGTCGAAATTTCCTAGCACGCGATACGTATGCGTGCTTTGCGAGTCATAAGCAAGAAAATCAACGATGCGCAACGATGGCCAGGGCGCGGGCGCCAGGGAACGTGTGTGCTCCTGGGCCGCCTTCATTAGGAACTGTTTGGTCTGGCGCTCAGCTTCGTCATTCAAGGTGCGAGGAAGCGGAACCACCGGAGCGCTCACCTTGTAGTAGCTCAAGGGCGAGTGCAGCACGCTCTCGCTGGGGACCGCAGGCATCGGCTGAAAGTCACCTTCCACCAGAGGGCTGCACATCAGCAGAGGAGCGTGGTCCGCAGCGGCGTTGGCGTCGGCAAATGCAAGCGCCCGCGTCCGCTCTTCTTCTCCATGATGCTGTTCTGCGTGACGCTGACGCTGGTGTTGGAAGCGCATCGCACAGGGCGCGTGCAACCTCTCTACTGGCTGCCGCTGATTTTTCTGTTGTGGGCGAACCTGCACATCCAGTTCATCTACGGCTTGTTTGTGGTCGGATTGCTGCTGGCGGTAAACCTTGCACAGCGGCTGGCCGAGCGTTTCGGATTCGCGCCCCCATGGCTGCTGCCTCCCAACCTTCCGACCGCAACGTTGGCCGCCATTATTGCCGTATGCCTCATCGCCACCTGCATCGGACCGTACTCCTACCATCTGTATCAGGTGATCTTCCAATACGGCCAGGCGAAAGTCCCATACCGCATGATCATGGAGCTGCAGCCGCTAAACTTCCGAGCTGGCAGCCACTATGTGCAACTGCTGTTGATGGCGTTCGCGTTCTTTGCGGTCGGGCGGCGACGCCAAGTTGACGTCTTCAGACTTCTGCTGCTGTCCATTGCCGGCGTGGTAGCCTTCCGCACCATGCGCGACGCCTGGTTCATTTGCATTCCGGCAGCGGCTTGCATCGCCGATACGCTTACAGACGAGAACGAGCCCAAGCCGAAGGAAACCTGGCTGGAGAAAGTCGCGGTGGCGGCGGTGGTCGCCGTATCACTGTTAGTTTTCGCTAGGAGCGCGGACTTCAACACGCGCGGCCTCGACCGCGCCATCAGCGGCTTTCTGCCCGTCAACGCCGTGAATTACCTGCGCAAAAATCCGGCGCCGGGGCCGCTGTACAACACGCTCGACTGGGGCGGCTTCCTCATCTGGTACATGCCGAACTATCCCGTCGCCATCGACGGACGCACCGATCTTTACGGAGATGAGCTGGATGAGCAGTTCTTCGACACAGCCAATGGGGCGCCGTCGTACATCAACGATGCTTACCTCAACCAGGCGGGCGTGGTGATTCTGCAGAAGAGCAACAACCTGGTGAGTATTCTGGAAGCGGACTCGCGATTCCAACTTGTGTACCAGGACCAACTGGCGGCGGTGTTTGTGCGCACACCACAACGATAAATGGCTCGCAGCCATAGGTCCCCTCGTAACTTATGTGATAATAATACGATATTTATGTGCAATTTACTTGCTTTTATTAGGCGATTCTGCCATCATATCAGTCAGTTCTTCACGGCTTGGAGGGATCATCGATGGCCACGAAAGCGCTCTCTCGTCCTGGGTTGGAGGCCCATCGCGAGTCTCTGACTCTGGCATTTCCGGAACTTGTATCACGCTTGGCGGATTCAATCGGTCGCAAGCTAACGGCCTATGTGGCAGGCGTGAAAGATGTACGTGCATTGGATCGCTGGATCGACGGGAAAGAACCGTACGGCGAAGCGGGACCTCGCCTCAGGCTGACATTTCAGGTGGTCCGCACCCTGTTGGATCATGATCCGCCGAAGGTCGTTCAAGCTTGGCTGATGGGAGTGAACCCGGAACTGGGAGATCGTGTGCCGCTGCGGCTTCTGCGTGAGGGAGACCTGGCCTTGGTTGCGCCCGAAGTTCTTGCTGCTGCGCGGGCGTTCATCGCTGGAGGATAGAAATCATTGCCGCTTGAGACGAAAATCCCTCCGCAACCGATCTATCGCGTGGGACGGCAGCCCGATGCTTGGCAGCCTCCTGATTGGTCGCGGGCATCTCTGCTGGATGGAACGTTCGGCAATCGCTTCGATGATCCCGAAAGCTATTACAGGGTTCTTTATGCCTCCAGCCAAGAAGTTTCGTGTTTTATCGAAACCCTTGCTCGCTTCCGCCCCGATCTCACGTTATTAGCGGAACTAAAAGCGATCGAAGGGGAGGATGATTTCCTCCCCTTGGGCGAAGTCCCACCTGATTGGTGCGCCAACCGCGTGATGGGAACCGCGTCGGCGGGAGGAAATTACGCCGAGATTTGCGGTGGTGAGTGGATCACTTATCTGCGCCGCAAGCTCGCGTCTGAATGCCTGCGGCTAGACCTCAAGGACCTGGATACTAGTGTGCTGCAAAGCGGATCACCTCGCCATATCACCCAGCTGGCTTCTCGGGTCGCATATGAGCTTGGGTTTCCGGGGATCTATTACCGATCCAGATATGCACAGGACCTTGAAAACTGGGCACTGTTCGAACCATTTCGAATTCACGATACTGAGTCGAAGCCGATTGCGAATGACTACCCTGCCCTTCGTAAGGCTGTACGCATTCTTGGGCTGAAATTGATCTAAACATAACGTCTTAAGTAATTGCGCATAATCGGCGCAAGGTTTCGTTTGGGCCGGCCCAGCTGACGAACTCCGTTTCCACCGTGGTCGTGACCTCTTGGAGCAGCGGAAAGTATCGGTTGTGCAAGCAAAGCCGCCGTGTCAGTTTCCACACCCGCTCGATCGGATTCAACTCCGGGCTGTAGG
>Ga0208034_1001627_pt1 | contig 13145 bp, 15 predicted proteins | sample June2015DPH_8_10_FD_184699 | JGI IMG/M metagenome (GOLD analysis project Ga0208034, IMG submission 184699) | Peatland microbial communities from SPRUCE experiment site at the Marcell Experimental Forest, Minnesota, USA - June2015DPH_8_100... | ecosystem: Environmental > Terrestrial > Soil >...
CAATGGTAAAGCTGACGTCAAGGTGGTACGCTCACCTGATCACAAGCTCGTCGCGACGTGCCGTGCGTGCAATACAACCGTAGAGTTCAAAGGAGGCATGCGTCAAGCGCTAGAACAGATGTTGCCAAACGTATCGCTGAGGGCGGAGTCTATGCTGATCGCTTTCAGTGGCATCGGCATCACATTTTATGTTGGGGGAAAAGGCGGCGCCGAATACCTCAGCCGAGCGAGCAGGATAGCCGAAGAGCTCGGCACGCAGTTTCCCGTCGTTTCCACTTGGAGACCGAGAGATATATACGGAGGCGTTGGACAGTTGGATGCGATTTTGGAGGTGCTAAGGGTAAGATCAGAATACGATCTTATGAGGAATGACGTTGCGTGCGACGCGGCAATCATCGGCAACGAATTGGATCTCATTCTCGCGGACATTGACGGGGCAATATCAGCATTAGACAATCTAAAGCGTGCGATCGCAACGAGGAAAGCTGCTGGTTTTAAGGAGCAGATAGCGTTCATCGTCAACACGCAAAATGATCTGAAGACACGATTTGAACGAAACAAAATCGCGAGAGACAGCTCAATAGTGACACACACAAAAAAAACGGTCGGAATGATTCCCTCTATAATCGACCACGCAATAAACGTCGGAATGCGTTCGACCGCTTCGCAGTGGTCTACGGCGCTTGAGGAAAACATACATTTTGATGAAGATGTGCCCCTAAAGACGGATACTTCGATGGACGCTCTGTTCGATACGATAAAACAGTTATGCACGAGTGATTTGTTTGAGTAGCCAGTTCTAAGGACCAGCGGTTGCCCTTGATCACAAACTCGGTTGCCACCAGCTGGTGTATCTAAAGAAAAGGCTGTGCACACCATCGCGATCGCCCCGATCCAACAAGCAAGTTCTGCTTGATAAGCTAGCACCTATTGGAGATGTCGCTATGAGACGATAATAAGGGTCAGGCACTGCGATGAAAGAAGGAACAGCCCTCGTTTGTCGCTGAGACTTACACGAATACGCTCTCAATAAATGCTGACGCCGCAGCACGATTTCTCATAGCGAGCAAAGATCAAGACGAGCGGCATCCCTTTTCTGCTTCAGGGTTGTTCACCGAGCGACTTAGTCAATGGCCGCCCCTTTGCAAAAACCCTGCCCGTGCGTGCACAACTGGGGACTACTCTCTAGTCTTGTGCATCATCTGAGAAGAACAAAATGCTAGCCCCGCGGGCACTCACTCAATGCGACCGAAAGAAAGAAAAATGAAGTGTCAGGATCAGAATTGACCTACGTATACACGCAAACTGGGTGTCAGAAGGGACAAAAAAATGAGAGCCAGTCCCCGGAGTTGAACCGGGATACGCCGCTCTGCAGGCGGCTGCGTAGCCATTCCGCCAGGCTGGCATTGTCGACGCTATAGTGTAGCCGTTCACATGTAATAATACGTCTTATCGTGACAAAGTTTGCTTGCACTCGCTCTTTTCGATTGATTCACACGGCTCGCATGCTGAAGGCCTGATTGAAACAGTAGCTGGGCAATGACCGAAGCTTGGGAGCCTTAAGCTTGGGAGCCTAGGCAATCGATCGCTTAATCAAAATCTCGGCTTGCGTCTGGCACGACCGAGTGAATAAAAACACTAACCAAGCCGGCGTATGCACCGACAGCGGGAATTCGGGTCTACAGATGAAGGCACGGCCCGTTAGAAGGTAGCGCGAAATTCCAGCTACGACCGCGCTCACACCGCCAAATGTTTAAATATATCGCTACTTAGAGTACTCGCTCAGTTGCACCGATCCGCTCGTGCCTCCATTTGAGGATATCAACTTTCATTTCTTACGACACGCGGATTTGTACAAAATAGCCGTGATTTGAAAAGTGCTCGGGTCAAAGAGTGACTAATGAAAGGTTCGCGTCCTCGAAAAGCTTTCAGCGCCGGCGCAGAAGGCAGCTCGCGATAATTCGCCTGTTAAAGAAGATGCACCGGGGCGGATTTGAGCCGAGCGCTGTTGAGATCGGTGACGTTGACGTGAGCATTCCCGACCTCGATCCCGCGTTTCGCAGATACCGGATTGCAAGTATCGCGGACATTCATTTGGATGAGTGGCTCAACGCGCAGCGTTTTGGCGAGGTGATCGACCTCATTAACCAGCAACATCCTGACTTAGTAGCAATTGTCGGCGATCTCTTCTCGTACGAGGTTGACGGACTGGCTCAGCAGATGGCCGCCTCATTGGACAAATTGAGGCCAAGAGACTGCAGTGTTGCGGTGCTCGGCAATCACGATCACTTGGTCGGGGCGACGGCCGTTCGCGACGTATTGTGGGAAAGCAACGTTATCGACCTGAGCAACGACGTAATGACGGTGAACAAGGGACAAGCGACGTTGCACGTCGCCGGCGTTGATAGCGTTGCATCGCATAAACAACGTTTGGATAAGGTGCTAAAGAAGCTCCCGCCCGTCGGACCTGCAATCCTGCTGGCCCACGAGCCCGATTTCGCGGATGTAAGCGCGCGTACGGGGCGATTTAGCTTACAGATTTCAGGGCACTCGCACGGAGGGCAGTGGATAGTACCGGGAATAGGGCCTCCAATTCGCGGTCTGTACTCCCGAAAGTACCCCCTTGGACGATATCGCGTCGGCAACATGACGCACTACACGAACCGCGGAATAGGGACGAGCATGATCCGTCTGAGGATCAACTGCCCGCCGGAGATCACGGTCTTCACCCTAACGCCCTCCGGCCATCCATAGGCGATGATCATTATCGCTGCAGGGGCTCGCTTCGATCGGCGTTCACACCGACGCCCTCATCGCTCTGCGTCCGCTGTTCAGTTCCGCTTCAACTGCCCAGACAACAAAGCCGACTGTGTGAGCACTTTAAACGCATCAAGAACGCCAAGCGGCACCCAACAGTCACCGGTTGCCTTTAAGTTTCGGATCAACATAATTAGGGCGGCTATGAGTTACAGCAAACGGTTCCCTAGAGTCATGATGGACTATGATGGCGGCGAGCGTCCGGATTATGATGACGTCGCCGTTGAGGACAGCCTCACACTGTTTGTTAACGACATCAGGATCGCGACGCTCATTGCGTCGCCAGAACAGCTCAAAGAACTTTGCATCGGATACTTGATCTCTGAGGGAGTCGTCTCAAGTTTTGAAGAGATTCAAAGCATTGACGTTGATGATGATAAGAACGAGGCCTCTATCGTTGTATCGTCCTTTGATCAGGTCGAGCTCTGGCAGGAAGTGCGCTCTTCAGGCTGCATCGGGATGAAATGGTGGACAAACGAAGACGTGCGCGTTGATTCTGCAGCAACGTTTGAAAAGGTGGTCCTCAAAAAGAGCTTGACGCACCTCGACACTCAAGCCCGCAGACAGACGCACGGCGTCCACGTAGCCGCGCTATTTGATGCAACGGGCAAGCTGCTGGCGCAAGCGGTCGACGTTGGAAGACACAGTGCTATCGATAAGGTCATTGGCATATACGCGGGCAACGACTTCTCCAACACGTTCCTCCTGTCATCCGGCAGGCAACCTGCAGGAATGGTATTGAAAGCGGCTCGGGCAGGCATACCATTGATTCTATCGAAAGCAGCACCTATTAGCACTGGTGTCGAGGCAGCAGTTCAAGCTGGGGTCACGCTCATATGTTTTGCTACTGGGCGTCAGTTTGCGGTGTATTCACATCCAGAGAGGCTCGTTTAGCGTTCTAAAGACCCTTTTTTTGCGCCAGGCTTTTGGTCTGACAGCGTCTTGTCGCCATTACTTTGCTTCCCACACTCGATGACTAGATGCCTAGGAGGTGTGGATTAAAGTGCGCTGTCGCGAAACTTCTGCGTGCTGAGCAATTAATAGAAATACGCAGGACGGTTATGTAGGCAAATTAGGGCAATCCGCGGCCTACGGCAAAAAAATGACGCTACAGGAACCGCCCGTTAGGAGAAAAAAGGCCCAACCTAAATACGAGTTTCAGTTCGGAACCTCACGTTCGGACATAATCACAAATATGCCGACTTGAGACAACAAGTTCTGAAAATGTCCCACCGTCTTGCCAGTCGCGCAGCTTTTCAAACCGATGAGCCGTTCTATGGGGATGTTTCGCGTTCGGCAAAACGCCTGGAAATCGCTGATAGTGGAAAGGTGGATATTAGGCGTGTCGTACCAGTCGCGGGGCAAGAAATCGACTTTCGGCATTTGTCCTTTGGTGAGGATGTACCATCGAATTCTGAAGTAACCAAAATTTGGAAAGCTCACAATCGCCCTATTTCCTACGCGGAGCATTTCCTGAATAACAAGGGTCGGCTTATGGACGACTTGTAGCGTCTGATTTAACACGATGTAATCGAAAGATGCATCATCATAGTCGCCAAGCCCTTCGTCGATATCGCCTTGAAAGACCGTGAGCCCTTTGCGCACACAAGCGGCTATGCATCGATCGTCGATTTCAACGCCGCGGATATCGGAGACACCGCTTCGTTTTAGCTTCGTCAGCAAGTCCCCGTTTCCGCAGCCGAGATCAAGTACGCGTGCGCCACGGGGAATCAGATTAACAATGATATCCTGGTCAAATCGTTGCACCGCTACCGCCCGTACACGTTATCGAGAAAGCCTGACAGAAGTTCTGTTAGCGGCCCGACCTCGAGCAGGAATGCATCGTGGCCTCGCGATGACTGAACGTCGCAGTACGTGACGTCTTTGCGTTTCCTGCGCAACGTTCTCACAAGCGCTTTCAGCCGCGCCGGGGGGAATAGCCAGTCTGACGAGAATGATATTACCAACATTTTCGATTTGATTAAAGTGAGATCACGCAGATCAAAATAGTCCATCGCTTTCGTTATGTAAAGATACGAGTTGGCATCGAAACGCTCAACGAATCGGTTCCCCTTGTAGTGCAGGTAACTCTCAACCTCGAAATCTTCTGAAAACTTGTAGCGATACCCATCCGCCCCTTTGAGCGCCCGCCCAAACTTTTCGTGCATCGACTGCTCACTGAGGTACGTGATGTGTCCTATCATCCGGGCGAGCGCAAGGCCCGTGCGCGGCGGCGTGCCGTCATAATAGTCGCCGTTCTGCCAGCACGGGTCTGCCATGATCGCTTGCCGGCCTACCTCGTTGAACGCTATTCCTTGTGCAGAGAGTCGATTGGCCGCGGCGAGTATCACGGCGGATCGCACGATATCAGGATAATCAACGGCCCACTGCAGCGCCTGCATCCCCCCGATGGATCCACCGACAACAGCCAGGAGGGTTTCAATTCCCAAGCCATCGATCAGGCACTTCTGCGCGCGGACCATGTCGCCGACCGTGATGACCGGAAAGCCAAGCCCATATGGGCGCCCTGTCGCGGGATCGATACTGTCTGGTCCCGTAGACCCGCTGCACCCTCCGAGGACATTCGAGCAGACGATAAAATACCGCTCTGTGTCAAGTGCTTTTCCTGGCCCAATAAAGTCGTACCACCAGCCTTGCTCGCCCTTGTCGTTTACAAAACCGGCGTGAGCGCTGCCAGATAAGGCGTGCAGGAGCAATATTGCGTTATCTTTGGCAGCGTTCAGCTGGCCGTATGTTTCGTACGCGACCGTCACCGGCGAAAGCGTCCTTCCGCAGTCTAACTTAAGTGCATCAATCGCGTAATATTGGGTCCGCGGAACGGCGTCTACGACGTACATGCGAGTGCTTGATCTATATCCTCAGTGATGTCAGCGACGTCTTCGATCCCCACAGAAAGCCTGATGAAGTCGTCGCCGAGTCCTGCCGCAACGCGTTCTTCGGGGTTCATTTGTTGATGCGTGGTGCTCGCAGGGTGCACCACCAACGATTTCGCATCGCCGATATTGGCGAGGTGACTGAAGAGCTTGAGGCTCTCTATGAACTTCACGGCAGCATCGTACCCACCCTTGACGCCGAATCCGACGAGCGCGCTCGCACCGTTTGGCAAGTACTTCTGCGCTAGTCGATGAGAACGATCGTTGTCTAGTCCAGGGTAACTCACCCACGAAACGCGTTCGTGCTCCTTCAAGAATCGCGCCACAGCAAGCGCATTCGCGGAGTGGCGTTCCATCCTCACGTGGAGTGATTCAAGTCCCTGAAGGGTCAGGAAGGCATTAAAGGGGCTCAAAGCTGGACCGATGTCGCGTAGTAGATGCACTCGCGCCTTCAGTATGTAAGCGAGTTCTCCGAACGCTTCAGCGTACACAAGCCCGTTGTAGGTTGGGTCAGGTGTGGTAAAATCGGGGAATTTTCCGTTCGTCCAGTCAAAGTTTCCCGCATCAACGATGAGCCCCCCGATAGAAGTGCCATGCCCACCCATAAACTTAGTGAGACTATTGACGACGATATCCGCGCCGAAGTCGATTGGTCGGCACAGGATGGGCGTAGTTGCAGTGCCATCGACGATGAAGGGAACACCGCTGTCGTGCGCTATGTGAGCAATGCTTTCGATATCGAGAACGTCCAAGGTCGGATTGCCGAGCGTTTCTCCAAAAAAGGCCTTCGTCTTATCATTGACGTACTCGTTGTAGTTGTTCGGATCAGTCGAGTCTATTAAGTGGACCTTGATGCCCATTCTTGCCAACGTCGATGAGAACAGGGTGTAGGTACCGCCGTACAGTTGCGATGATGATATGATCTCATCTCCAGGCCTAGCGATGTTGAGGATTGAAAACGCGTTCGCGGCTTGGCCGCTAGCAACCGCCAACCCTGCTTTGCCGCCTTCCAGCAGGGCAACTCGCTGTTCGAGCACATCATTCGTAGGGTTCATTATGCGCGTGTAGATATTTCCCATCTCTTGGAGCCCAAAAAGTTTTGCAGCGTGTTCTGTGCTGTCGAATACGTACGAAGTTGTTTGATAGATCGGAACGGCCCTCGCTTTTGTTGTAGGATCAACCGATTGCCCTCCGTGAACTGCTATCGTTCCAGGTCTTTGCATGATACACCTCTTTAAACGGCAATTATTTTATATAACGATTGTTATAATATAGAGATATAACAATTGTTATAACATATATACGAGCTGTTATATTGGGCACTTGAGCATTAAGGTTTCGGAGCAGGCAAAAACAGTATACGGCAAGCCGTTTTATGTGAAGCTGATGTCCTATGAGCGACTCATGAAAACGCAACGATCGCCCTGTGAAACAGCGGTCTGGAGTATCCTCCCTACCATCCGTTGCGAGGTTTCAAAGGAGCTAGCAAAACTAGGTCTGTCGCAAATGATGATTTCGGCGCGTCTCGGCGTCACGCAGCCGGCAGTCAGTCAATATGTAACGAGCAAAAGGGGGACAGCTGTTGCGGTCAGCGATGATGTAAGGACGCTCATTCAATCGCTGGCTGAAGACGTTGCCGCGGGAAAAGAACTCAACTTGAACGAGCGGATATGTGCGATATGCACGCATATCCAGGGCGATGAGAAGTCACGGCCTCCAGTCGCTAGCCATGAATAGCCACCTAAAACGCCTGAAAGAGGAAAACGACGCCGTCATTTTGGCGCACAACTACCAACGCGACGAGGTTCAAGACGCCGCCGATTACGTAGGCGACTCATTCGAGCTCTCAAAGATCGCGTCTGAGATGAAGTGTGCAGTCATCGTGTTCTGTGGGGTCGACTTCATGGCGGAAAACGCTGCTATCCTCTCGCCCGACAAGGAGGTGCTGCTTCCCGTGAAGGAGGCGACGTGCCCGATGTCGCACATGATCACTCGAAACGACGTGCGACAACTCAAAAAGCGCTATCCGGGTACGCCCGTCGTGTGCTATGTGAACACTTCGGCCGCCGTCAAGGCAGAAAGCGACGTGTGCTGTACGTCTGCAAACGCCGTGAAGATTATCAATGCGCTTGATGCAGATCGAATCGTGTTTATTCCCGACCGAAATCTCGGAGACTACCTCGCCACGAAAACCGGCAAGGAGATTATCTCTTGGGATGGCTTCTGTCCAACCCACCAAGTGATCACCTTGGGAGATGTGCTAATCAAGCGCGAGGAGGTACCCGACTGCGAGATCGTCGTGCATCCAGAGTGCCGGCCAGAGGTCATAGCAGCAGCTGATTTTGTGTACGGGACCGGCGGCATGCTGCGTCACGCCGCAAAAACCAACGCACGCCACATCGCCATTGGAACCGAAGTAGGCATGCTCCATCGACTCAGGAAGCAGGAACCAACGAAGGAGTTTTCCACGCTCGCCGAAACAGTGTGTCCGAACATGAAACGCACACACCTTGAAGACGCTGTCCGCGCGCTCGAGCAGAAGGAATTCCTTGTCACTGTGACCAAGGATGTCCGTACGGGCGCAAAAAAGGCACTCGACAAGATGCTTGAGATCGGAACTTGAGGTTCGGCACTGTCTGCTTCGTCAAGAATGAAAAGTGCGCTAACATTTTCGCCCATTGATTTTTGAAGATGCCTAGTTTTCACGGCGCGCCTGCCGAGCAAATTTTACATAACGTTAACGCCGTTAATTATTTGGTGTTTGTCGTGAACGACGCTGTCGCTGAGCTTACAAACAATGAACAGCGTGCCAGAAAACTGAGAGAGTATCCCCCGAGTGCCAAACTGGTGTTCAGGACTCTTGAGCGAAACGGCATAATGACCATCAACAACATCGAAAAGCAGACTTATCTACCCCACAGAACGGTGAGATACACAATCAAGAGGCTCAAAGAAGGCGGCATGGTGACTCAACGCTTTTACATAAAGGACGCACGCCAAAGCTCTACCGGCTAGCCGAGTAGCTAGCCGAATAGCCCGCAAACCCCCTGAACCAGATTGCACGAGAGATACATGCTGAGTTTGGTATCGCTCCCTCGACCGTGGGCCGGTAGTGGAAAACGCGCCGCGCGCACTTCTGAGTTCTTCCCAAGCAATCCGCTCGTCAATCCTTCAAGCTTTCTGTTCCAGGGCAGCTACGCGCTCGCCCATCGGACCCTGACACGCCCTGAACTCTGCACAGCACTTCTCGAGCTCGTCCACGCGCTTCTTTAACTCGTTTATTTCGCTCTCGTATTCCATATTTTCACCTCCTTGTGTAATTGATAGACCGATTGGCTTCTTAACACGAGCCATCGCTTTGCTTTCCTTTCTTTTTGCTTCTTCGGCCTAACTGGATTATGGAGACCCCAAGGTCTACTTGGTGCATGTGACGATCGTGTTTCGACCCACGCTGAGTGCGGCGTGACGCGGTACAGTACTGGACAAGTATATTATGCGGACTTTGGTTCGCACTTCTCTTAACCATCGCAGGCCGTTTTGCTTGCGAGGATTTGCTAGAAACGGCATCAAGAGCAACAGCCTTCATCAATCGCTGCTTCATTCTCGCGTTTGTCAAGCAGTGATTTGATCGTGTTACACACGTCACAGAGGTGCACCGACAGGGCCTCGGGGTCGTCTTTGTATTCCTCCAGGTAATCGTCGATCACCTCGAGCACTTCGGCGTCCTGTCCTGCCGTTCCCCGTTTGCTCTTGACGTACTGATTGACCGCAGCGGGAGTAACACCGAGTATTCGTGCGATCTGTGCCTGACTTATTCCTTCCTCCTTCATCCGCACGGCCATCTCGGCCCGTATCACGGGAAGGACGTACTGCACGATGATCTCACATCGCGGCCTAATCTTCGACAACCTGTCGGTTTCAGTCATAGCTACAGTAAGTCATATTTCCCGGCTATCTCCTTAAAGACATCTGCCACGTACGATGTCTGGTCCCACGTTAAGCCGTACGTGTTGAGCTTCCATGTGCGCGTCGCTCCCGCAAACTCGCCAACCACACCCCTCTGTTTCAGCTCGTCGCTGAAGAAGAACCCTCGTCGCTTGTGGGTTGTGGCGATTTTGTCGAAACTGCCCGTGGTATCCACCTTCGTCAAGGTGTGCTTGCGCGGGTGTTCACTTAAGCATTTGTTGCCCTTAATGTCAAGGATCGCGTCGATGACGATGTTCGACTTCGCCACGTACTCCTGCCAGTCATTGATGCGTCTCTGGATGGCCGGGAAGGAGGCCATCATGGCGAGGAGGTTCGCTCCCATGAGCGTGCAGCCGAGCATTTCGACCTCTTTGATGCCAAACTTGCGTCCTGTGACGTCGCCGATCATCTGCGTCGTGCGGAGGACTTGATCTGCATATTCGCTCGTTGTTGCCAGCACGCCGCTTGGCGCAGGAGATGCCATGGACTTGTGCCCGCTGCCGACGACGAAATCGACGCCGAGCGCCTTACCATCGACCGGCTTGATGCCGACGGTGTACGCGCCGTTATAGAGGATCGGCACGTCATACTGGTGCGCGGCCTTCGCGGCTCCTGCGATATCGTGCTCGTTTGCAAACGAGTAGTCGAAGTGGTCGAGCATCACGAGGGCGGGCTTTTTGCCCTCTTCGCGCGTCACTTCCTCGATCTTCTGCGCGACAGCGTCGCCTGTGACGACGTTATCCTTGTTTAGGGGGACCTCTTTGACCGCGGCCCGCGCGTTTTCAACCGCCAAGAACTCAGTATAGTGGGCGAGGGCGGAGACTAGAACGATATCCCCTTTCTCCGCGAGTGAGAGGCAGACGGCCTGGAAGGCACGACGTGCCCCCGGCGTGACGCGCGCTTCGTCCATGTTAAGGAACTTAGCGAGATCGCTGTGGAACTCAGCGATGGGCGGCTTGGTAATCTTATCGAGACGGAACGGCTTGCGGCACTGGTCGCACGTCGAGTAGCCATCGCCGTAGGCGATGAGGGCTTTCATCGCCTCTGCTGTAAGGCGGCCTGCCGCTTGGATTGGATGAATGTTAACGTAGTTCTCTTCAACCTCACGGACGGGTATATCATTGATCTTCATTCTCGAAAACTCCTTCCAGCCTCAACAGCGCTTGCTTTGCGCGAGCAACCGATTCGCGCGCCTGGGCTCGCTGTTCCTCGTCAAACTTATGCAGCGGTGCCGTCTCCCTGAGCAGCACGCGCAGATCGGTGAGCGCGAACAGCGCTTCAAAAAGGGTGTCTACCTGTTCACTCATGCTTCAACCTCAAAGGTCGTCGTGTGTGCCGTACCATTCTCTGTCATCTGTCCTCTGTGGACGACAATTCCTCTAACGTTTAGTACGGTACGCGGACTATTGAACGTTCATAAAAGGACAAAATATGCCTACAACTGCACGCTGATTACTGCGGCGGCAAATAGAACTATGTACGAACAAATTGACCATGTACGAGATTTGCTGTAGGTGTCGATCGATCGACGTAACCGGGGGGATGCACCATTCGACTTCTTCTGATCCACGCTGATAAGATCAGCTACAAGGCAACGCAACGAACCAAAGTAGCCGAGGACATAGAATCGAAAGAAGATAGTATGGAAGACTGTCTTGTCGTTTTCTCGAGCGTAGAAAAGCTCGATGAGCTCAACGCCACCGGTGTTGCTGATGCGGCAAAGAACAGCATCGTTGACGTGCTGGGCAAGCTCAAAGAAAATCGCGTCATGCTCTTCCCTTTTGCGCATCTTACGAGCACCTTGAGCTCTCCCCAAGTAGCATTGGAGATACTCGTGTCGCTCGAGGCTTCGCTGAAGAACGACGGCTTCACCGTGAAGCGAGCGCCCTTTGGGTGGAATAAGGAATTCGACATCAAGAGCAAGGGACACCCGTTAGCGGTCCTTTCTAAGGTGATCTGCCCGTATGGCAAGATGGAGTGCGATTTCCTATGCCCATACTGCACGAATCCGATAAAGATTCAGGACCTTAGCAGCCTGCGTGAAGCACCCCCCACGGCGTAGCTGATCTGAGGGTGACGAACGTCGCCAACATGTTCTGATCAAGAACACACGAGCGATAAATAAAAAAAGGCTGAGCGCGTGCGATAGTGTATTCACGCGCGACAGACGCACGGGAGGCGAGGAGTTACATGTATAGCGATAAAGTGATGCTCCATTTCATGAACCCGCACCACATGGGGGAGATCGAGAACCCGAGCGGTGTGGGGGTGGTCGGGAACCCGGTGTGCGGGGACCTCATGCAGATTCAGATCAAGGTGGAAGACGGGATACTCACGGACGTCAAATTCAAGACGTTCGGCTGCGGAGCGGCCATAGCGACGAGCAGTATGGTGACCGATCTGGCGATCGGAAAGACGATTGAGGAGGCGCTGAAGATAACGCGAAGCGACGTGGCTGAGAACCTTGAAGGGTTGCCTCCGGTGAAGATGCACTGCTCGAACCTGGCGGCTGATGCTCTGCACGCGGCGATTAAGGATTATCTGGAGAAAGGGGGGCGCGGCGAGTGGTTCGACGGTGCGAAAAAAGCCACAAAGAAGAAGAGTTGAACAAAAAAGGGTGCGCGTCGGCGGCGGACCGCCTAACGGCACTTACTACCTCTAAACTAACTTGGGTTCAACAGGCTGGCTATTTGTGCATTGATGCCGGTAGCATCGGTAGCATCGACCCAGCGCCCAACTTCAGTACCGTGGTTCAGCAAGATGAGCGTCGGAATTGTCGTCACGTTGTACTGATCGGTCAGCGGGCTTGTAGCGCTCACGATCGGTGTGAATGTGACCTTGCTTGTGTTTTCAAGCTGGTGGTAGCTCGAAGTGCTCTCCAGTGCTTGGCAATAGGGACATGTCGGACTATAGAAGAAGAGCACCGTCAGCTTGGCCGACGTCGCAGACGCAGACGCAGACGCAGACGCAGACGGCGTCACTATTGAAGCTGAAGTTGAAGCTTGCGCTGAAGTGGTCGTGGTCGAAACATTCGTAGCATTCGATGACGACGAGGTCGAACTAGTGCATCCTGCTGCGGCTACACAAAAAAGCAATATGGCACATACGGCCAGCATTGCGGCTTGTTTTTGTTTCAACGTTACACCTCTGTAAAATGACGGGTCACTTTGGGTATAAAAACGTGCATCAAGATAATAAGGTTTCTGTATGCGCCATCGTTTTACGTTGCCATAAAGGCTATTTGCCCAAAAAGCGGGCGCCACTTGTTCTTTTGTAGCCGCGTATCGAGCCATCGGGTTACAGAAACTGTAGGTTAGGACGCAGCCTTGATCCCAGTGAGATGAACTACACTCAAATAGCGAGGAGGGGTCCGAGCGGTGTGGGGGTGGTCGGGAACCCGGTGTGCGGGGACCTCATGCAGATTCAGATCAAGGTGGAAGACGGGATACTCACGGACGTCAAATTCAA
>Ga0208034_1001639_pt1 | contig 13092 bp, 11 predicted proteins | sample June2015DPH_8_10_FD_184699 | JGI IMG/M metagenome (GOLD analysis project Ga0208034, IMG submission 184699) | Peatland microbial communities from SPRUCE experiment site at the Marcell Experimental Forest, Minnesota, USA - June2015DPH_8_100... | ecosystem: Environmental > Terrestrial > Soil >...
TCGCCGATTCATCCCGCACCGGGCCAACGTAGGTTTGGAACATCAGGTTGAACGCCCGCGGCGCGGTCTTCTCACCGTGGCATTCAGAAACCATCTTGCCGGGCTTTTGCGGACAGGGGATTTCATGGGTCTGATCGGCGCGGAAACGGCCTTTGCACGTTTTGCAATCAATCATCGGGTCGCTGAACGTGTCCACATGTCCCGACGCCTTCCAAATCTGCGGGTGCATGATGATGGTGGCTTCGAGGCCGGCGATGTCGTCGCGCTGGCGGGTCATGGTGTTCCACCAGAGTTCCTTGACGTTGCGCTTGAGTTCGGCGCCGAGCGGGCCGTAGTCCCAAAAGCCGTTGATGCCGCCGTAAATCTCGGAGGATTGAAAAATGAACCCGCGCCGCTTGCACAGCGACACGATTTTTTCCATCAACGCGTTTTCTTTCAACTCGGCCATAGGGTCGGGCAGTGTTTGCGATGGACGCAGGCATGTCAATGCCACACCCGAACGGTCCCGGTGCGAAACCCCGGCCTTTTTTGAACTCAACTCCCGGGCAGCGCCGGGGGTTGTGTTTGGAGGTTTGCTGATGGCGGGGCGGTCTTTTGGGCTGCCATCGCGGCAGCCAGATTTTTTTGCGCGTTGGCGTAGTCCGGCTTCAGTCGGAGCGCTTCCCGAAATTGGGTTATCGCTTCATTCAGATTACCTTTCTGGAAAAGAACCACACCGAGATTATTGTGTCCATCGGGGTCGTCCGGACTCAACTTCAATTCCTCCCGATACTGGCTGATGGCTTCGTCCCACATTCTTTTCCGGTAAAGAGCATTGGCCAGATCGTAGTGTGTATCCGTGTCGTCGGGTTTCAGTCTCAGCGCTTCCCGGTATTGGCTGATGGCTTCGTCCAATCGGCCTTCCTTGCTGAAAACCAGTCCCAGCCGGGCGTGGGCCTCCCAATTGTTATCTATGATGATACTCGCATATTGAAAGAGAAGACCGCTGTTTTTCCAATAGCCGATTTGGGTGCGGGTGACCGGAATGCAAATCAGGATGGCCGCGACCGTAAGAATGAATGAGACAAAAAACTGGAGACGCCGTTGCTTTATCAGCGCCGGCACACCCCAGCCGAGGCAGAGGAACAGCCCGATAAATGGCACATAGGTATAGCGATTGGCGATCGATTGAAAACCCACCTGCACCAGACCAATCATCGGCACCAGGGTTCCGACAAACCAACACCAACCCACCAGCAAGTAAGGATGATCACGCCGCGTCATCCAGGCCCAAACAGACAGACCCAGCAGCAGAAACACGGCGGCCACCACCGCCGCGAGGGGCCAATGGCCCGGATGCGGATAAAAGATCGGGAGGTTTGCCGGCCAGAAAAATTTTCCAAGATACCGGCAGTATGAAACTGGAACGTTCTCCAAGCGAGCCGTCAAAGGAAAGGTGGCCATGGTGCGTACTCCGCCCATCGCCTTTTGGGCTGAAATGGTGACGATGCAAACTGCGACCGAAAAGAGAAAGAAGGGCACTTTCTCCGCGACCAATTTCATGAGGCCGTTGATTTGAAAACGATTCAGCGGCCAGAAATCGAGCAGCAGCAAGACGAAGGGAAGCGTCACTAACATGGGTTTGGACATGAGACCCAGCATAAAGCAAAACAAAGCGAACCAGTAATGGATGGAGCCCGGAAAAGGGAAAAAGGGGGAAACGCACGTCACTCCCGCAGCGCGGTTTTGCCTCTTTGAATCCTGCCTGGCATACCCGGTGTAAAACAACAGGCATAACAGCCAGAATGTGGTGCAGAGCACATCTTTGCGTTCGGACACCCAGGCCACCGATTCCACGTGCATGGGATGCAATCCAAACATCGCGGCCACAAAAAAACTTCGCCCCATGGCCCCCGTCATTTCTGCCAGAACCAGGAAAACCAGGATCGTGTTGACCGCATGGATCAGCATGCTCGTAAGATGGTGTCCCCGGGGGTTCAAACCGAACCATTGACAATCCAGCATGTGGGACAGCCAAGTCAATGGATGCCAATTGCCGCCGACTATGCTGCTCATCGCCCATTCGACGTTTCCCCGGGTCAACCCCGACTGCACATGAGAATTCCCCGTGACATAATCCGGATCATCCAAGAGAATAAAATCGTTGTTGAGTACAGGGAGAAAGGTGAAAATTACGAGCAACAACAACCCCAAGCCAATCAAAATAATTTTCTCCTGGTGCGAGTTTGTCAGTTGCATAGCGGCATGTAGTTTCGGCAAAGCAAGAATTTCAGACTGATTCCCCCGAGGGCAAGGCATTTCAAATGGCGGACCCGGTGGTTGCCCCGCCCACCGATGTTCTTCCCTAGCGCTTTTGACAGGAGGATGACTGGCGGCGGTGGTGGAAAAAGCATTCAATTTTCGTGATGCCAAGACGGATTTCACTGTTGATTGCCGCACCGGTTCGGGAATTTCTGTCTGCGGCGGGAAACCACCTCCCCGCGGCGTCCTTGGGGAATTTTTCAGCAGAAAATCCCGAAAAGCGCGTGAATTTCACGCGCGATGCGTGAAAATTTCACGCATTGTGCCGTCGCGAAAATTCCTCCAGCGATTTTCATTGGCGTTTTTGCATAAAAATCGGTTGGCATTGGCACTGCTAGGAAATTTTTTGGCATTGGTGTTGACAACACGTTCGATTTGAGTAATTTCAACGAATCGTCACCCAATGAACAAAAACCAAAAAACCTTATTGAACGTATGAAAAGAATTCTGAAACAGAACAAGGCCTTCACGCTGATCGAGTTGCTCGTCGTGATCGCCATCATCGCCATTCTTGCCGCCCTGTTGCTGCCGGCGCTCGCCGCGGCCAAGCGCAAGGCGCAACGCATTAATTGCATCAGCAACATCAAACAAGTGGGCATTGGCTTCCGCCTCTGGGAAGGTGACAATGGCGATAAATATCCCATGGCCGTCAGCACGGTTTACAACGGCGCCAAGGAGAAAATTTACACCGCAGGAAATACTGCCAGTGGCACGCCAACGGCAGGTTATGGTCTAACCAACGTTTTTGTCGTCATGTCGAATGAATTGAGCACGCCCAAGATTTTGTATTGTCCGTCTGACAGCGTTCGGAGTTACACGACCAACTTTACCGCTTTGAACAACGACAATCAAAACCTGAGCTACTTTGTCTGTGGCGATGCGGCCGAAACCTATCCGCAGATGATTTTGGATGGCGACCGGAATATTGGAACAGTTGCTACCGGAAATAGCCCCTCGACCACAACCAACACTCTCGGCGTGCAATGGGGGAATCCTTTTAATTGGTGGGCGTGGAGTGCCGTTGATATGCATTTGCGGGTTGGCAATATCGGAATGGCTGATGGCAGCGCCCAACAGGTGACCGTTGCCGGGCTGCAGACGGCCTTGAGCGCCGCCACCAACGGCGCGTCTGCCACGGCTCCGTGGTATAATTTCCCGCAAGGAGCGACTCAATAAACGCAATCTGAATTTTACTGTTTCACACAACAGCAAGGCATCCGCAAGGGTGCCTTGTTTTGTTTTAACCAGTGAATTCCTCCTGAACGAATCAAATCAAAGGTTGCGGCCGGAGCTGTCGGGATCAGCGTTGCCGTTTTTCTTTTCCGGCTTTTCCGAAAGCCGCTGCCGGGCGAAAAATTTTTGCAACAACCCCCGGCAATCCGCTTCCCGGATGCCGCCCGTGATTTCACAACGGTGGTTCAGCGTGGGGAATTGCAGCAGGTTCATCGCTCCGCCGGCCGCGCCGCCCTTGGGGTCGCTCGCGCCGAACACCACGCGCGCCAGCCGGGTGTGCGCCATCGCGCCCGCGCACATCGGGCAGGGCTCCTTGGTCACGTAAAGCGTGCAGTCCGTCAGCCGCCAGTCGCCGGCGGTTTCTTCGGCCTGGGTGAGCGCGAGCATTTCGGCGTGCGCCGTGGCGTCTTTGAGCTGTTCCACCCGATTGAAGGCCCGGGCGATGATTCGGCCCTCGCGGACGATGACCGCGCCGACCGGCACCTCGCCGGCTTTATAAGCGCGGGTTGCCTGCCGCAATGCCTCGCGCATGAAATAATCATCGCTGTGCAAATCAATGATCGGTTCGTCCATGCAATTTCGGATTTCGGATTGAGATGGATTCTTCCAGTGCCCAGTCGTTGCGCCCGTCGGGATGGCCATGGCAGTGCGCCGCGAAAAATCCGCCGCGATGCCGCCAGAACCAGGGCCAGATTTGTTCCCGGTCGGTCTGCGGCAGCTTCAAACCCTCGAGCGCGGCGCGGGTGAAGAATTGAAAACGTCCTTCGGCGTGACGGGGCGGCAGTGACTTCAGACGCGGTTTCACCTCGAACAAAAACATCAGCCAGTGCGTCCGGCCCTGGTAGCCGTGCTCGCTGACGAGGCCGGTCAGGTGCAGGTCTTCGGGACACAGCGACAGGCCGGTTTCCTCATGCGCTTCGCGGCAGGCGCAGACGTAAGGCGATTCGCCGCTGGCCATCTTCAATTTGCCGCCGCAGGGGCTCCACAGGCCGCGGTTCGGTTCCTGCGCGCGTTCGAGCAAAAGCACCTCATCGCGCTCGTTGAAGCAATAGAGCAGCGTGGCGACTTTGTAGGGCAAAACCATCAGACGGAATTTCAAATTTCGAGTGCCGAATGTCGAGCGCAGAAACGAGCGCGCTTCGGCATCGCCACCATTCTTCCACCTCCTGGGAGCGCTGGCGTCCCGCCGGCTCGTTGCGTTGCGACAGACAGTTCCAAACCCGCCGACGAGACGTCGGCGCTCCCAGGGATCACAATCTGGTTCAGTGCGAACATCGTAGTTGGTGGTTGTGCCAAGGTGCGCCCCAGTTCCTTTTTTTCATCATTTTTATCTTTCTTTTTGGCCGGGTAGTCATAAGTTCCCAGCAACTATGAACTCAAAAATACTACTCTCCTCTCTGGTATTGGCTTCCGGATTGGTATTCACCGGCGGGCTGGTGGCACAGACACCCAAGGTTGATTTTCCGGCTGCCAGTCCCGCTTGCACGCTTAAACAGCACGTCGGTCTCACCGACATCGAGATTGTCTATTCCCGGCCGGGTGTGAAGGGCCGTCCGATCTTTGGCGGCCTGGTCCCTTACGGCCAGGTGTGGCGCACCGGGGCAAACAACGCGACCAAGATCACCTTCAGCACGCCGGTGAAGCTGAATGGCGCTGAAATCCCTGCGGGCACTTATGCGCTCTTCACGATTCCGGGTGAAACGGAGTGGACGATCATTATCAACAAAGGCGCGGCGCAATGGGGCGCTTTTCAGTACAATGAGACGAACGATCTGGTGCGCGTCAAAGCGACGCCGTTGAAGCTCGCCGAACCGGTCGAGACTTTCACCATCGAGATCAACGACATTCGCGACGAGTCCGCCACGCTCAATCTCACCTGGGAAAAGACCCGGGTGCCGGTGAAGCTCGAAGTCGAGCTGGTCGGCAAGCTGGTGCCGCAGATCGAAGCCGTGATGGCCGCGCCGGAGGGCAACAAGCCCTATTACCAGGCGGCCATGTTTTACTATGATCACGGCCAGGATTTGGAGAAAGCCCGCAAATGGATTGATGCGGCCATCGCCCAACGTGAAGCGCATTACATCGTCCACCTGAAGGCGAAAATCCTCGCCAAGCTCGGCGACAAGGAAGGCGCCATCGCCGCAGCCAAACGTTCGACCGAACTCGCGATCAAAGCCAAAGATACCGGCTACGTGAAGCTGAACGAAGACCTTATCTCCAGCTTGAAGTGATGACGTCTGTTACCTCCGTCCCGACCAAAACGTCAACCATAGACAACCAACAAAACCAATGAGAAAACCATGAACAAAATTAAATCCATACTCATTATCGGCGTTATCCTTGCCACCGCCTTGCCGGTGATGGCCCAGCGAAAACGCATCAGCCCCCATGAAACCATCAGTTCGGCCATTGACGGCGACAAGGTCACGATTGTCTATGGGCGTCCTTATTCCAAGGACCCCAAGACCGGCGAAGTCCGCAAGATCTGGGGTGGGCTGGTGCCTTACGGCAAGGTCTGGCGCACGGGGGCCGACGAAGCGACGCTGCTCACCACGGAACAGCCGATCGTGCTGGGCGGAACGACGGTTCCAGCAGGCACCTACTCGTTATTCACCCTGCCCGCCGCCGACGGCACCGCGAAGCTGATCATCAACAAGCGGACCGGGCAGTGGGGGATTCCCTATAAAGAGCAGAGTGAAGCGACGAATGAGCTGGCGCGGATTGACCTGAAGAAAGACGCGCTGGACAAGACGGTGGACCAGTTCACGATGGCCATCGATCAGAATCCTTCGGGTGGCGGCGTGCTGAAAATGATGTGGGAAAACACCCAGTTCTCGGTGCCATTCACCATCAAGAAATAGCGCGTAGAGACAAGCCTTGGTATTTGGCCGTACTTGACCGGTTTCTTTCTGCTCATGAACCCGTCTTCCGTAGCCGCCGTTGTGAAACGGCGGAGATGGCCAATGCGGAACGGATCCGCCAATTCACATTGGCGGCTACAAGGTTCATGGCCCCGATGCGCGTCCTGAGTTGGAGGTTCCAATTAAGAGCATGACAATCTCATTCAAAAGGCCGGATCGATACGCACGCTGGCTCCCGTGTCTTGCCATTGCCGGCACTTGTTTGCTGGCGGGTGCCGTTGCCGTTGAAGCCGCCGAACCGCCGCCCGCAGCCGCCATTTTGCAGCAACTGCAAAGTTTCCGCGAAATGGGCAGTGCGCTTTACATCGCGGCACATCCCGACGATGAAAACACCCTGTTGATTGCCTATCTCGCGCGCGGGCGAAATTACCGCACCGCCTACCTCTCGCTGACGCGCGGTGACGGCGGTCAGAACGTGCTGGGTCCGGAATTCGGCGAGGAACTGGGCGTGGCCCGCACCCAGGAATTGCTCGCCGCCCGCCGCCTCGACGGTGGCCATCAGTTTTTTTCCCGCGCTGTTGACTTTGGGTTTTCCAAGGATTATCGCGAAACGCTGAACATCTGGGACAAACAACAAGTGTTGTCCGATGTCGTGCGCGTCATCCGCGAATTCAGGCCGGACGTGCTCATCACGCGTTTCTCTCCCGTGCCGGGCGGCACGCATGGCCATCACACGGCGTCAACGGTGCTGGCCCTTGAGGCATTCAAACTGGCCGGTGATACCAATGCCTTTCCCGAGCAACTCCGGGAACTGGCGCCGTGGCAACCCAAACGCATTCTCTGGAATGCAGGCGGTTTCCAGCGTGGTGGAACCGGAACCAACGTGCTTCGAATGGATGTCAACGGCAACGATCCGGTTTCCGGAGAATCGTTTGCCGACGTTGCCGCGCGCAGCCGCGCCATGCACAAAACCCAGGGTTTTGACAATTTCCGTGGCTTCGGCGGTGGTGGCGGACCAAGAACCGAGTCATTCGAGAACTTGGACGGCGAACCTGCCACCAACGACATCCTTGATGGTGTTGATACCACGTGGAGCCGTGTGCCCGGCGGCGCTGACATTGGCAAACTGGCTGATGAGGTCATTGACAAATTCAACCCCGGGAATCCTTCCGCGAGTGTGCCCGCTTTGCTGGAATTGCGAAGCCAACTGACCGCTTTGCCGACAACCGATCCTTTAGTCATTGAAAAACGCGCCCAACTCGACCGCATCCTGCGGGCCTGCCTGGGCCTGGAAGTGGAGACAGTGATTCCCCAGGCTGAAGTCGTGCCGGGGGAATCGTTGAAGATGCGCCATTCTGTCATCGTGCGTTCCAATGTTCCGGTCCGCTGGCTGGGCGCGCGCTATCCGGTCACCGGGAGTGGAATCACCAACGCGGTGGAATTGCGTCCGGACCAACCGGCTTTGCTGGATTCGGTGCAGACACTGCCCGCCAGCACGCCACTGACCCAGCCCTACTGGTTGCGCGAAGAAGGCACGCCGGGCATGTTCCGCGTGGATGATCCCGCGTTGATTGGCCGCCCGGAAAATCCGCCGGTGTTTCCCGTCGAGCAAGTTTTCGAGGTCGGTGGCCAAACGCTGGTCGTTCCGGATGAGCCGGTACAGTTGGTGGCGGCTCAGACGGAGGCGCAGGCCCGCCGCCGGTTGGACGTGATTCCACCCGTCTCACTCAGCTTTGGTTCCGAGGTTGAACTGTTTGCGCCCGGCAAGTCCCGGCCGGTGGAAGTCGAGGTAACCGCCTATCGCGCCGGTGTGGCCGGCACTGTGCAATTGGAAATACCGGTCGGCTGGAAGGTTGCGCCGGCCAAACAATCTTTTCATCTGGCCAAGGTTGGCGACCACACACGGTCCAAATTCACCGTCACTGCGCCGGCCGAGTCCGCCACGGCCAAAATCATCGCCAGTGCGGAGATTGGCGGTGTGCGCTATCAGAACGAGCGTAAGGAAATCAACTACCCGCACATTCCCCTGCAATTGCTCCAGCCGCCCGCGAGCCTCAAGGCCGTCAGCCTTGACCTCGCCATCCGTGGCCGCAAGGTGGGTTACCTGCCGGGGGCCGGTGACAGCGTGGCCGACAGCTTGAAGCAAATGGGCTATGCGGTCACGACTTTGACCGATGCGGACCTCACGCCCGAACGGTTGCACGGCCTCGATGCCGTGGTCATCGGGGTGCGCGCGTTCAATGTCCGGACCAATCTGGCGGCGCAATTGCCGGGGTTGTTCGCCTACGTCGAGGCGGGCGGCACGGTCGTCGCCCAATACAACCGGCCGGAAAATTCACGGACGCTCAAGCTCGCGCCTTACGACCTGCGTTTGTCGCAGGAACGGGTGACGGATGAGAACGCCGCCGTAACATTCCTCGCGCCCGACCATCCGGTGCTGAACACGCCGAACAAGATTACTAATGCCGATTTCGCGGGCTGGGTACAGGAGCGGGGAATCTATTTCCCGAACCAGTGGGACGAGCACTTCACGCCAATCCTCGCGTGCAGCGACCCCGGTGAGTCGCCGCTGAAAGGCGGGCTGCTCGTGGCGCCATACGGCAAGGGTCATTTCGTCTATACCGGCCTCGTGTTCTTCCGGCAGCTCCCGGCGGGCGTGCCGGGTGCCTACCGGCTGTTTGCCAATCTGGTCTCGCTCGGAAAATGAAGCCCGGGGACCCTATCACCACGGCGGCGGATACGCCCTCCGGACCCGCACAAAATAACGAGGCCACCGGCCTGCCCCTGTTGCGTACCTGGCGCGGCGTTTACCTTTTTGTCTTCGGCTGCTTCGTTTTGTGGGTGGTGTTGCTGGCCATGTTAACAGTGATCTTTCCGTGAACCACTACAACAGACCATACAAAACTTTGTCCCACGTGGGACAAAGTTTTGTAGTGCCGGTTCAAGGTCCCAGTGCGGCATGTTGCAATCGTTGAGGCTTTCCATGAACCTCCTCGACTATGTGGTTTTGCTGGGCACGATGCTGGGTATCGCGCTTTACGGCATGTGGCTCACGCGAGGCCGCCACAACCTCGACAGTTACCTCAGAGGCAGCGGCGACTCGCGCTGGTTCGTCGTGGGTCTCTCCGTCATGGCCACGCAGGCCAGCGCCGTCACGTTTCTCTCGACGCCGGGCCAGGGGTTTGCGAGCGGCTTGGGCTTCATCCAGATTTATTTCGGCATGCCCATCGCGCTCATCATTATCGCCGCGGTGTTCCTGCCCATTTACCGGCGGCTCAATGTCATCACGGCCTACGAATATCTCGGCCAGCGTTTCGACACCAAGGCCCGCCTGCTCGGCGCCGCGATTTTTCTTCTGCAACGCGGACTTGGCGCGGGCATCACCATCTATGCCCCGGCCATCGTCCTCTCCACCGTCTTCGGCTGGCCGCTCGACGCAACGATCATTTGCAGCGGACTGGTGGTGATTGCCTATACCGTTTCCGGCGGCAGCGATGCCGTGAATGTCACCCAGAAATATCAGATTGGCGTGATCTTCGCGGGAATGCTTGCCGCCTGCGTTGTTCTCCTGCACAAACTGCCCGCCGGACTCCACCTGACCGACGCGCTGACCCTGGCCGGCGGCATGCACAAACTGCAAGCGGTGAGTTTTTCAACCGATCCCCGGGAGCGTTACACGTTGTGGTCAGGTGTGCTGGGCGCCACCTTCCTGATGCTCGCGTATTTCGGCACCGACCAGTCCCAGGTGCAGCGCTACATCTCCGGCGCATCGCTGCGCGAGAGCCGTCTCGGCCTGATGTTCAACGCCGTGTTCAAAATCCCGATGCAGTTCTTCATCCTGTCGCTCGGCGTGCTGCTGTTTCTCTTCTATCAATTCGAAAAACCGCCGGTCTATTTCAACCAGGTTGAATGGAAACACCAGGCGGAACACGGTGATGCCGGCCGGTTGCAGGCCATCGAAACGGACTTTGCCGCCGCCCATGACCGGGAACGGCAGCAGTTGGATACATGGCTGGATGCGAGGCACACCGGGGATCCCGCCACGGAAATCGCCGCCCGCGCGGCCGTATCGGCTGCCCATGAGGAGGTGGAAGCCGTCCGGGCGCAGGCGGAAACGGCCATTGATCCCACGGGAAAAAAGAAAGACACCGATTATGTGTTCATTACCTTCATCCTGGACTACCTGCCGCATGGGATCATCGGCCTGCTGGTCGCGACGTTTTTTGCCGCAGCGCTGTCAGCCAAAGCCGCCGAACTCAATGCGCTGGGATCGGCGACGACCGTGGATATTTATCGTCATGTCATCAAACGCCAGGCGAGCGATGCCCATTACCTCGCCGCCTCGAAATGGTTCACCGTTTTTTGGGGCCTGGTTTCCATCAGTTTCGCCCTCTCGGCTACGCTGGCGGAGAACCTGATACAAGCCGTCAACATCATCGGCTCCATTTTTTATCCGGTGATGTTGGGCCTGTTTGTGGTCGGATTTTTCCTGAGTCGCATCGGCGGCACCGCCGTATTCTGGGGTGCGCTCGCGACGCAGGTGCTAGTCATCGCCCTCTATTTTCGCCTTAACATCAGTTACCTCTGGTACAACCTTGTCGGGTGCGCCGCCTGTGTGCTGTTCAGCGCGGTCCTCCAGGTGTGGCTGGGACCGGGCGACCGGATTGCGCCGGCACCGCCCAAATCATGACCACCGCGCCCGTCATTTGTTTCGGCCAGCAACCGTGCGGGTTTTTCCCGAAACGGTTCCTGGCTGCGAAAATCCAGACCGCCCGCCGGCTGCAGGCGGAGATCGACGGTGAAATTATTTTTTTCTACCACGACAGCGATCATGATCCGCGCGAAACCAAGACCCTCCTCCGCCATCGCAAGACCGGCGAGCCGGCGCAGCTCAACTTCGCCTTCGAAAACCGGCTCCAGCGGAAATTCTCCCCGCTTTACCTCAAACACATTGCCGCGGGCTGGCAGGAGAAGACGCTGCTCCAGTTGCCAAATTATGTCGGTCATCCCTTGATTAGTGTCTTCAAGAAAATCTCCGCCGCCACCGTCGCCGATTTCTGCCTTGAAATGTATCGCGGCATGGGGCTGCTCGACGGCATTCGCGTGGTGCGTTCGAGCGACCCGGCCATCCGCCGGGCAGCCTGCGACGTGCCGGAATTTTTCGTGGATGTTCCGTATGAAGGCGAGATCGTGCGCGCTCGTTTTACCCCTGAGGATGGTAGGGCCGACCTGCCGGTCGGCCTAGACGCGCAGCAGCGCGTCCCTACCGAGTTCAGAGGCAAATTGACCTTGCACGAAGGCGGAGATTCATTTGTGACGCTGCCTGAAATCGCCTTCACCAAGGAGCAAATCAGCCCGGCGCGCGACACCCGCCTCCGCTGGATGCAATCCGTCCTGCACTGCACTCATTACGTTGCCGGCGCCGGCGAAAAGGCCTATCTTCGCCCGGAAGAAGCGCCGGAGATTACTTTCGTGAACCGTGACCACATTGACCGTCCCGATGAAGCGTACACCGAAATCAACTCCTGAACCCGCATCGCTGCTGGCCTTTGGCGCGCATCCCGACGACATCGAATTCGGGTGCGGCGGCGTTGTCGCAAAAGAGACCCGCGCCGGCCGCGCGGCGCATTTTGTCATCTGTTCGCACGGGGAAGCCGCCTCCCACGGCACGTCTGCCCAACGGGTGGCCGAGGCGAAAAAATCCGCCGCGTTGCTGGGCGCGACAATCGAATTTGTCGAACTCGACGGCGACGCGCATTTCGAAGTCCGTGTTGCTCACGCGATCAAACTGGCGGGTGTTCTGCGGCGGCTGCGGCCGGGCATCGTGCTGGCACCGAGCCTGGTTGAAAACCAGCACCCCGATCATGCCCGGCTCGGACACCTGGTGCGGGACGCCGCCCGGCTCGCCCGTTACGGCGGATTGAAGGAACTGCGCCACCTGCCCCCGCACGCGATTGAACAACTGTTTTTTTATGCGGTAACGCCGGAATCCGAACCGCCCGGCATCATTCCCGTGCTCATTGATGTCTCCGCACCGGAAATTGTCACTGCCTGGACCGCGGCGATGGAAGCGCACATCTCGCAAACCTCCGCCCGCAGCTATGTTGAATTACAACTCACGCGCGCCCGCCTGCGCGGGTTGCGCGCCGGCATCGGTCATGCCATTGCCCTCTTTCCCAATGATCCGCTTGTCCTCGACTCGCTCGCCGCCGTGAGCCGGGGTGCACGGCGGTTTTAGGTTGAACCACGGATGAACACGGATGAACACGGATCAAAAAAAAATGAGCGCCCCTCGCCCCGGCCCTCTCCCCGCCAAGCGGGGAGAGGGTGTCCGCAGGACGGGAGAGGGGATTTTAGTTTCTCATCCGTGTCCATCCGTGTCCATCCGTGGTTAACAAAAGTATGAAAATCGGCATCACTTGTTATCCCACGGTCGGCGGCAGCGGCATTCTTGCCACCGCGTTGGGGGAAGAACTGGCGCGCCGGGGGCATGAGGTGCATTTCATCAGTTACGAGCGTCCGTTCCGTTTGCCGGTGAATGTGCCCCGGCTTCATTTCCATCCGGTGGCGATCAATGATTACGATCTGTTCAAGTATCCGGATTACACCCTGCCGCTCTCGGTAAGAATGGCCGAGGTGAGCCGCGATCATCAACTGGACGTGCTCCATGTCCACTACGCCGTGCCCCATGCCACCGCGG
>Ga0208034_1001642_pt1 | contig 13079 bp, 14 predicted proteins | sample June2015DPH_8_10_FD_184699 | JGI IMG/M metagenome (GOLD analysis project Ga0208034, IMG submission 184699) | Peatland microbial communities from SPRUCE experiment site at the Marcell Experimental Forest, Minnesota, USA - June2015DPH_8_100... | ecosystem: Environmental > Terrestrial > Soil >...
AACGCCACCATCTTCCTCACCCAGAAGGCGCTGATCCGGCGCGAAAACCAGTGGGTCTCGAAGTTCTTCGGCACCGGGATCTGGACCAATCAGGCCAGTGGCCAGGCGACCGCGGACTCCACGCACGTCGTCTACTGGGACTCCGGGAACTATCCGAACGGCAACCCCATCACGGACATTCGCCACGCGAAGACCCAGATGCGGCTGTCGAGCGGCGGCTTCGCGCCGAACATCTTCGTGGTGAGCCGCCCGGTGTTCGACAAGCTCGTCGATCACCCCGACTTCATCGACCGCACCAAGTACGGCCAGACCGCGCCGAACCCGGCAGTGGCCACCCGTCAGATCATGGCCGAGATTCTCGAACTCGAAGAGGTCCTGGTCATCGACGCCGTCTACAACACGGCGGCGGAAGGCGCGGCTGAATCCAATTCGTTCATCGGCGGCCTGAGCGCGGCGCTCTTCTACCGCCCGAAAAACGCCGGCCTGATGACTCCCAGCGCCGGGTACGTGTTCAACTGGACGGGCCTGATCGGAACCACCGGCGGCGCCGGCGTCCGCATCAAGACGTTTCGTATGGAGCACCTGGCTTCGGATCGCGTGGAGATCGACTCGGCGTTCGATATGCGCCTGGTTTCTGCGGATCTCGGGTTCTACTTCAACAACGTGATCTCGGCGGTGTAGTCATGATGCTTCGTCGTGAATCGTGGGCGCGGCTGACCAGGGGTCTGGTTCCTCCGCTGTACGTCCTGCGCCCGTTGCAGGGCTTTACGCCGTCAGACATCGGCGATGAGTATCCCGCTCCCGATGCCACAAACAAGGTCCAGTTGACGCGCGCGCGGCAGCTTTACGAGCAACGCCGGATCGGGACGCAGGCAGAAGCGGAGCGGGCGTTCTCCAAGCTTCCCAAACAAGAACCGGCTAAACCCGGAAAGGAGAAGAGGAATGGCAATCAAAGTGGAAAAAACGCCCATTAACGCTCCGGAGTTTCAGAGCGCGGGTCCGCAGCCCAACTTCAAAGGCAGCTACCCATCGAAGCAGAAGCAGTTCCTGTCGGCGGTGCAGACGGGCAACGGTGCGCAGCAGAGCATCGCGCACGGCCTGGGGTCGGTGCCTGCGGGCGTGTTGGTCTCCTGCGCCGACAACAGCGGGAGTGCCAACGTCTTCACGGTGACCGAGGGAACGCACGACTCGACCAACGTGAAGGTGACCGTGACCACCAGCGCGAAATACAAGATCCTGGCCTGGCTCTGATTCCGATGAAAGCAAAATCGTTCGGCAAGATTCCCGTCCCCACGCCGGGCACGCCCGTGCCGGTTACCAGTGACACGAATCTGCGCGTGGAGAGGTTGCGCTTCGCGGCGGCCATCGGCGATACGGGGCGTGTGTTTCTCGGCGTCTCCGGCATGAACAAGGCGAACGGCGCGGGCGTGGTCAAGGAGTTCTGGCCCACTGGCGCTGGTGGCGGCGTCGCGGATGCTTACGAGATCTGGGCGGAAGACTCCAGGCATCTGCTGGTGCCATCGGATTACTACGTCGATGCCAACAACGCGGGCGAAGGACTGATCGTCGCCTACTGGACGTGAGATGCCGAACTGGCCCAGCATTGAAGCGTTCGTGGACGGCGTCATTTCGCAGACGTTCGGCGAGCCGGTGGTGTACCAACCGGTGCAAGCAGGCGCGGCGCAGGGAAGCGCGTTCACGGTGACGGCGGTGCGCCATTTGCGCGTGCGCGAGGAGTCCGGCGCGATGGCGAACTTCGAAGAGATTTCGGTGAATTCTTCCGACTTCTCGAATCCGCCGGCAAAGGGCGATTGGGTGACCGCGTGGGGTGCGCAGTACGTGGTGACGACGGTTCGGCAGCCGGATGCCTACGGCATGCTCAACCTGGCACTGCTGCAGCGCGCGAGTTGACAGTTCCGTGATCAATCCGAAAACAATACTTGGCGAGTGGGTGACTGCGCTCCAGTCCTGCCCGGACTTGGTCGATGCGCTGGGCGGCGACGGCGACAACATCCGCGCATTCATGGAAGGGCTGGCTACCGACAACAATCTTAGGCTGGCCATTCTACAGATGCCGCCCGGCTCGATTCTGGTTGCTTGGAACGGCACCACGCCGCGGCGTCTCACTGGCGGATCACTGCACTTCGCGCATCGCTTCTCGATCTACTTGCGGGCGCCGGAACAGAATTCCACCGCGACGTATGCCGATCTGTTCTGGCTGCTGGTGAGCGCAATACCAACGGGTGCTCCATCGTGGGCGTCGCTTCTGCATTTCCAGATCGATCCCGATTGCTACCCGATGGACATGGATCTGCCCTCCGCGCAGCGAAACACGGTTGTGGTGAGCGCGGACGGGGCGACCCTCGATTACTTCGAGGTGCAAGCAACGCTCGTGGAGCAAGGCAATCCCGGCGGGGAATGAGGACAACATGGAAACGGTTTTTATGAGATCGCCGGATGGCGAAGTGAAGGAAGTTGAGGCGACCACCGAAACTCTGACGCCCCGCATGGCGTCCGGTTGGCATCAGGTTCCCGCGCCGGCGGCGGCGCAAAAGCCGGTAGTTGTGGCTGAGGAGGAAAAATAGCATGGCGAACATCAGTGAATTGCTGAACGGTTGGGGATTCGGCAAACAGACCGCCATCGGAACGGCGAATCTGGTCGCCACCATCTGGCGTCACACGAATCTCAATACCAAACCGTGGGCGAAGGTCCCCGTGAACGAGGATGACCGGGCGGAAATCGGCAAAGGCCACGAGTTCCCGACCCAGCTTTTCAAGTCGCACTACAACATGCCGGCCTACGAGCTCTCGAAGTACGCCTCGTCGGAGTTCCTCGCGTGGGCGATGTCCTTCTCCATGGGCAACGTCGTCATGAGCGGCAGTGGTCCGTACACGTACATCATCGTTCCGGCCCTGGGAGCGACGAACCCGACAGGCCTCGAACTGCCATACTTCTCGTTCGTGCAGCAGATCCGGCCCGGCGGTTCCGCGGTGCTGGACGAAATGCTGGTGGGCTGCGCGGTCAAGGGCTGGAAACTCTCCATCAAGAACTCGCCTGGCCGCGCCAGCGCGATGTGCTCGGCGGAGTGCGTCACCACCGGCCAGTACACTTCGCCCAGCGGCATCACACTGCCAGCCATCTCCACGCCGCATGAATTCAACGCCGGCATGATCAGCGCTCTGACCTTCAACGGCATCAACTACCTTTCTGGCGGCAGCGCCAAGCAGTTCGTGTCGATGGAAGCCTCCTGGGAAAACAACTTCCGGCCCGGCTTCTTCCCCGGCTCGGGAGCTCAGGACGGCTACCAGATCCAAGGGCGTTTCGAGTGGGGTGACCGCGCCTTCGCGGTGCAGTTTGTGGTGCGCGTACAGGCGGGATCGACCGAGTACGCGAACCTGATCAACCTGACCACCGGCACGGCCACGTTTACCATGACGCGCGACGCCAACAATTCCTTCACGATGCTCATCCAGAAGATGGGCTTCAACGTCGCGGAACTCGGAAACACAGACGGCATCGTGACGCTCCAGATCACCGGCGTTCAACTCTACGACCCCACCAACGGGATGGTGACGATGACAATCACCACTCCGCTACAGGGCATCTGCCAGTAGGAGATTCACATGGAAATCGAAAAGAAAGCAGGCTTCGATGCGTCGAAGCCGTTTGTGGTGCCGATCCTGTCGGGCGGCGAGAAGACCTGCGAGGTCAGGTTCCCTTCGGACGAGGAGTGGTGCGCGTGGGCGCGTGCGCAGCGCACCGTGCGCCATTTCCTGGGGCGTGGGAAGTCGCAGAGCGAAGACGTGGACCTGCCCAAGATCAACGCGGAGTTATTCGCCAAGATCCGCACGGACAAGGACGGCCCGGCCTTCGATGATGCTGAGGCCGGCATGGTGATCGGCCGCATTGAGCGGTGCGCCGTGGCCAACGTCGAGCGCGAAGGTATTAATTACAGGATCGAGATGAAGATCCCTGGCACGCGCGTCGTGCATGTGCTGCGGATGCCCACCGCCAAGGAGATGCAGGATCACGAGCGGGCCTCGACCAGCGTCGTGGCCGCGCGGAGGTCGGTCGAGACGCGCGCGTTCCTGGAGCCGAGCGGCGCGCTCTACGACAAGCTGCACATCTCGCACGATGGGTACGCCGGCACCGTGCCCATCGTTCACAAGTCGGCTGCGGTGTCCGAGGTCATTGCACAACTCGCTATCGAGGCCGACGAAGACCCGGAATAACCGCGCCCGGCGACTGGCCGGAAGAGCCGGGCGTTCGATTCCTGATCCGGTCGGTGCTGCACCAGGGCGGGCTGTGCGGGCCTGACGAAGAATGCCCCGACCGCGTGTTCCGGTGTCGCCGGTGTGGTTACTCGGCGCAGACAGAGTTGGATGGCTGCCCCGCGTGCGGTGCGGATTGGAAGGCCATCGACGTCAGCCATGGGCCGGGCTGTCCGAAGAATCTCCTCGAAGAGGCGATGGACACGCCGAGCGGCGCTCTCGTGCGACGATGCTTCCGGATTTTGAACGCGAAGAGCATCGGGTTGACGATCACGCTCGCGGACATCACGGAAGAGGAGTTCCGGATTCTGGAGTTGATCGAAGCCGAACGTCAGGACACGCGCACCGGGAAGTGTTAGACTCGACTCTCGGGACGGCTTGTCGCCTGCCATCTGATCACTCATGTTGAAGATATCGCTCAGTTTTCTCAAATCGTTGACGAGCCTGTCTTCGGAGCGAATGAAGAAAATCCCGAAATTCGTCCAGATGCTCCAAAGCAATCCGAATCTCCCGAGCCTGAACCTTGAGCACCTTGCGAGCGTTGATCTGTACTCGGCGCGAATCGACGATTGCTACCGTGCGATTCTCTGTCGGCGCGGAGCGGATTACATCCTGCTAACGGCAGACAAACATGAGAAAGCTTACCGCTGGGCGGAACAGGATGCTTGCTTATCTCAATCCGCTGCGCTTCCTGTCGAGCCGTACGTCTCGATTGCGTCAGGCAAGCTGGAAGAAGCAGCACCGACGCCACTTGGGAAACCAGAGCCCTCCACGACTTCGCCCACAACGAGCCTGCAGCGGGGCGAATTCTTTCATGTTGGCAGTATTCACACTTGGAATGAACTCAGGGAGCACTTTGCTTGGGATTCGGACAAGAAAGGCTATTATCTCCCCGAGAGGAACGGTCACGTTGTCTGTGCTTGCCTTCGTGCCGAACTGAACCCATCGGCTCCTTGGGCGATTCTGGTGGGCAAGGAGCCGCCGCACCTTCGGAAAGCGGAACTGCTTGTCCGGGAGCCGTCGCCGATTCCGGTGTTCATAAAGCAAGCGGTGGACCAGTGGGAGTACTGGGGGCATTTTCGTTTCGAGCGCTGCGAGAAGGATTCAGAAAAGATGCGCCCGGTACTTCCGGAGAACCGGCGGAACGATACCAGCATGATCCTTTACCTTTCTGAGGTTGAATAGCCGAAATGGCCGTTCAGTTGGGCGCTAACCTAGTCAGTGTGGGGCAATAAGTGGATCTAGAAGACTTTCTTGAGTCTGTCGTCAAAGAGACTAACGCAAACGCCGGCGCTTACAGTGCCAACTTCAGTCCAGGCACACCTGTGCATGCCGCCCCCTTCTTCGGGCGAGCAGATATTGCTTCCTATGCAACCGTTGGCCTAAACCCAGCTCCTGCAGAATTTCAGCAAGGCCGATGGCCCGCCACTGCTATGCCTACCGCGGATCACCTGAGTCGCCTATTGCAGTATTTTGCAAACACTAACGTGCCCTACTATAAGTCGTGGTTTGGACCCTGGGAGCGTGCTCTTAATTGTTTAGGAAGATCCTACTTTCAGGACACCGCGCACTTCGACCTGTCGCCGAGGGCTACCATACCGGTCGGTGGGTGCCCTGACCGGCAACGGTTTGTCAAAATGGTCGCCGCGGATCTAAAGTGGCTTTTTGCACTCTTGGCTGGCAGGACGGAGATCCGAGGACTCTTGGTTGCCGGGAGTTCATGGTGCATTACGCGGAGCGGAAAAGCCGGCGCTGTGCATCTCGACAGGATTATTCGGGAGGCTGGCCCGAGCTTCGGGTTTGCGCTTGCGAAAGCTAAGGTCCTGAGTAGGTCCGGTACCAGGTTGGCTACCTATAGCCTGAGTCGCCCGGGCGGCGACAACATTCCTGTCTTCTTTTGTGGGGCGTCGCCCAGCAGCAACTCGCCGGAGGTCCTCGTCCAAGCGGTACGGGATCATGCTGTGATGCTGAAGCACCTCGGATTCTAACCAACCCTATCAGGTCTCCTCTCTGAGGCTTGGCGAAATTTGAGTTTTGGCTCCCTTTGACGCCAGCCTCTAAATGCTTGCCTAGCGCCCGTATCGGACACTGATTCGTTTCACGGCGTTGCGGCCCTCTCTGGCTGACCTGGACAAAAAATGCCAAGATTCCAAACGGCAATCCGCCGTGCCCGGTTCGTCTACTCGCCCTACACCGCGACCGAGATGCAGGGCTTCGCGCAGGTGCTGGCGGATTCGATCCGGGCACGCATTCAAAGCGGACGGAACATCTACGACCAGGCTGCCGCTCCGCTGAAGCCCGGCCAGTCCGGGCGCCGCGGTTACCCCGATTACAAGTCCGCGCGTGGCCTCCAGCCCATCCGCGATTGGACCTGGAGCGGGCATACCCTGCGCTGCCTTAAGGTCCTGACCGCGAATGAGAATCGCGCGGCGATCGGGTTCCTCGACGAAGCCTTTCCTGGACGTCGGCTCACAGCCTCGCAGATCGCCGCCTTCAACAACCGGCGCGAGGCGCAGTGGGGCGTATCGCCGCGCGACCGCCAGGCGGTGCTCGCGGCATTTCAGGCGCGTCCCTTCGTGATGCTCAAGGCAGCGTAAATGGCAGACCAAGCGGAACGCGTAATCCTCGAAGCCGAGGACCAGGTCACCCCGATAACGGACAAGGCTAACGCCGCCCTCGACGGCTTCGAGAAGAAAGCAGAGTCATCGCACGGCAAGGTCATCCGGATTTCGGATCAGACCCGGTCCTCGGTCCAGCGGCTCATCGCCTCCCTCGAAAAGCAGGCCGAGACTTACGGCAAGAGCGGTGTCGACCGGCTGATCACCCAGCGGGACCAACTTCTCCAGCGATACAACCGCGAGCCGCAGGCCATCGACGCGATCACCAGATCCTACGAAAAGATGATCGCCATGGAGGAGAAGGCCGCGCGCGAAGCCCTCGCGGTTAAGGCGGCGAAGGAAGCCGAAGAAGCATTGCGGAAGCAGTCCGAAGCCATCACTTCGTTCGGCGACCGGGTCAGCCAGTTTATGGAGAACCCGCTCCAGGGGGCGAAGGGCGCGATCTCATCGGTGCTTTCCGCTCTTGGTCCCTTTGGCATTGCCGTCACCGCTGGGGCTGCCGTGCTCGGCACCATTGCGGCGTCCGCATTCGAAGCCGCGAAGAGTCTCGGCGAGTACGGCACCCGGGTGAAGGACGCGGAGTTGCGCACCGGGTTGACCGCGAAGGAAGTCGGACAGTTCGGCTTCGCCGCACGCGCGGTCGGGCAAGACATCTCGATTGTCGAGCGCCTGATGCGCGGTCTGTCCCAGGCGGCCGACGACAATTCCAGGGAAGGCGAAAAGGCGCGGGCCACCTTGCGCGGGATGGGCATCGATTTTCACACCGCCACGGGAGAGATGAAACCCACCTCAGAGATTCTGACGGAGATCTCCGAGGGTCTGAACAAGCTCCCGGAAGGCCTTCAGCGGGACGCCGCCGCCATGGACCTATTTAAGAAGGTCGGTGTCGAGGCAATTCCGTTCATGACGGAACTCAACGAGAACCTGCGCGTCGCTCACGAACAGGGCTTCGGGCCGACCGAGGACGACATCCGCCGTTTTGCCGAATACCAACGTGAAGTTACGGTGCTCGAAACCAAGTGGGACGCGCTGGTCCGCAAGTTCAAAGAAGGACTGGTCGTCACCGTGACGTGGGTCGGCAAGGGCGTCGACTGGTTCCTCAATAACATCAGCACCGCCGGAGACGATGAACGGGAACACCGCGAAGAGGAACAGGCGATGCAGGATGCTGCCGCCATTCGGGCGGCGGGCGGTATCGGGGCGAAGATGTCGATCAGCGGTCATCGTCAACAGGTGGCTGACATGGAGCGACAGGCGCCGGAGATCATGAAGAACCGCGATGGCACCTTGAAGCGCATCGAGGATTTGCGGGCCCAACAGCAAGGGCTGGTCGGCGATTTCGGCATTCTGCAAGCCATCGCTCCCACGCTCGACGAGGAGGCCCGAGCGAAGCGTGCGGACGAAATTCAGAACCAGATTCAGCAGTTGCAGAAGATGCTGAACGATGCCGAGGCAGCCACCAAGCGGACAGACCTGCGGGCCGGCAAGGAAGAGACGGATCGCATTCGCGCCCGGTTCTTCGGCACGCACGATGGCATGGAGAAGGCTTACGCCGACGCCAAGAAGGACGTCGAGCGGCTCCAGAAGCAATTGCTCGAACCCGACAAGCCGTTGACGAAGGCTCAGGCACAGGATCTGGGCCAACAACTCCACACTGCGGAAGCCACTGAAGCACGCCGCAAGGCGGCACTGGACGCGGTGGCAAAGGGCGCGGAGCAGCTCAGGGATTTCCGCCGCCAGGCGGCCGAGTTCGAAAAGAAGGGCGATGAAGCCGAGCTCGATGCCATCGGCAAAATCTACTACCAGCGCGACCAGCTTCTGCAGCAGGCCGCGAAGGTGAAGGCGTCGGAATCGGAGATTGCGGCGATCCGCAAGGCGGCGGACGAGCAGGCGGCCGTGCTCTCTAAAAAGGCATGGGAGGAGTTCGAAAAGTACGCCGACAAGCAAGCGGCCGAGCAGCAGAAGAAAATGATCGCCCTCATGATGCCGAGCAAAGAGCAGATGAAGGAGTGGGAGGAAGGCTTCGCGGCGCAGGAGCGGATTGAGGACATCGGCGTCCAGGCGCAGCGCGATGAACTGCGGCGGCGCGCTCCGCGGTCCACGCGCGTGGCGGAACTGACTGCCGGCCAGGAAACGCCGATGGCCATGTCTGAGGCTGAGAAGCGGGAGCTATCGGCGCGAAAGGAAGAGGCAGCGGCGCAGCGAGCCTACCAAATCCGGCTCGATCTGGCCGTCCAGTTGGCGGGGATCGAAGCGGAACGGATATCGAAAGAAGAGAACGCGGCCAAGCGGTCCGTCATGGCGGCGCAGGCGCAGAAGGATCTGTTTACGGAAATCGCCCAGGCGCAAGACCAGCTCGAAGAAAAGCAGGCGCAGCTCGAACAGAAACGCCAGCAGGAGATCCAGTCGCAGTTCGACAGCCTGCAGAAGCAGGCAGAAAAGCTGATCGACGTTCTGTTCACCAAGCCCAAGAACTTCGGCAAGGATCTGCTGAGTACGATCCACGCCGCCGTGCTCAAGCCGGTGACCGAAACGCTGGGCGGCATGGCGGCGAACGTCCTCCATCCGATCATCTACGGTGCGGATGGGCAGGGCGGCCTCGCGGGCATTCTCAAGGGCAGGAAGCAGGACCCGGTGCGCGTGTCCACCGACCAGAACACCGCCGCGACCATGCAGAACAGCGCGGTGATGGCGGCACTCACGGCTATCCTGGCTGCAGGCATGGGAGTGGCGGCTCCGTCCTTGCAGAGTGGCGCCGCCGGCGCCGCGGGCGTCTTGGGAATTTCCATTCCATCGATCTCGGCGCCAGCCAAGATGAGCGCACCTATGGGGGCGGGCGGCTACACTGCGGCTCCTTGGAGTTCCAGCGGTACTGGATTGAATCCGATGGCAATGCTGTTCAGCAGTGCCACGCGTAGCGGCTCCGGAGCGGCTGGCGGTGGAGCTGGGGTCGGCGGGACGGATCACTCTTGGTCGGGTGCGGCCCCAAGCGGTTATACTCCCGCTCCTTGGGCTGCTGGCGGCGGAGATTGGTCCGGCGCATCGGCGGGGATGCCGACGTTGAACCGGGCGCAAGGCGGGACGGGCGGATTCAACCCGCTGGCGATGCTGTTCGGCGGCGGTGCGCGCGGTGGCGCGGCTGGTGGGAGCGGGCCGAGCGGTCTGGCGGGAATCGTCAGTAACCTCAAGCGCACGAACTGGGGGAGCTTCAATCGGAGCCCGTCTAATCCGACCTATGGCACAGATGAAAACGGCAACGACGTCCAAACCGGAGATTCCGGCGGCAAGATCACCGGAGTAGGTGGCGTGGCTGGCGCGGCGCTGCTGGCGGGTGGCACGATGCTGGCGCAACAAGGGCTGCTCGGGAACAGCCGTGGCACATGGACGGGCACAGCGGAAGGGACGGCTGGCGGGGCGGCCATCGGGTTCCAGATGGGAGGCCCATTGGGCGCGCTGATTGGCGGCGCTGCCGGTTTCGGCATTGGTATCGGAGAGATGATAGCCGGTGTCAAGTCTCCGCAGAGGGAGGCGCACGACGACATCAAGAGCATCTACGGTGTCGATATTCCCCAGAACAGCGGCACGATCAAGCAGGTGGTCCACATCGCCCAGTCGCAGTTCGGCGGCCAGATCGCGGTGGCGGTGCGATCCCCGAGCGTCCGTCAACTCGTGATGCTGTATTCGGAGGCGACCGGCCAGAAGATGCCGATGTCGGCCACAACTCCATACGCGGGGAGCTTGGTGGAGCAGGGCGGCAAGCTCTATCAACAGGCCAGCTACCAGGATGGCCAGGCTCACGCATACGCCTCGAACATTCCGACGCTCGGCGGTATCGCCACCGGAACCTATCCCACGCCCGGTGGCCCGAACACGGCAGGTGGCAGCGGTGCGACATACCTCTCGCTGAACATCAGCGGCAACGACGCCGCGAACTTCATGACTGGCCAGTTCGTCACGCCGCAGTTCGTGACTGACCAGGCGATGGCGGCGCAGTATTCGAGCTACGGGCGCACGCAGCAGTCGGCCAACATGCAGTTGCCCGGCTTGACGGTGGCGTGATTCAACGTGCCAGGCAACCTCGTACAATCCGCCCCCAACGGAGTGATGCCGGCGTCGCTGTGTACCGCGTTCACGGAGCTGCGCGAGTATGCGCAGCTTCAGAACCAGTATCACGACGGCACAATCCAGCGGGCGCAGCTCGCGCAGACCTCGCGGCGGACGTTCCGGCTCAGCAAACGATTGAGCGTATCTTTGCTCTCCGCACTATACAGCTTCTGGGTTTCTCAGAATGGCGGTCTCACGCCATTCGCGTTCTACAATCCGTTCGACGTGGCGGCGGGCCAGCAGGTCGGCAGCAACTACGATCCAACCGGCAACAACACGCAGGGACGCGTGACAGTCGCGTTTCGCGGCAACTGGGCGCAGTCCTCGGACTTGGCGCGGACTAACCTCCAGGGGCTGGAACTTATTCAGGTGGCCTGAGAGCATGCGCGCAGATGCAAAAACGTGAGATGAAATCACGCCCCCTGAACTTCAAAGCCGAGATAGCGAAGGCCCTTCAAAATCCTGCCATTTACCGGAGGATATTCTTTCGGTTTTACGGTTCCGTAAATTTCGAGAGCACAAGAAATACCGAAAAGTCTCAATTTCAACCGACTGTCATAGAGAACATCATGCAGTCGCTCAACGAAATCGCCGCCGCCATGGACCAAGTGCTTGAGGCTCTTTCTGATCTTCGCAACATCGTCGTTGTTTTCACGCCAGAAGGCGACCGGCAAATTAGCCGCTCCCCCTTTCACGAACCTCAGCTGCTCATAAAACGCATGGAGCGCGGTTAGTCCTTGCGTAAGGTCCTCTTTTGAGGCAGCATCTATCGCATCTGCCTCGCCAAATGTACTCTCAACTCTCTGGAGCGATGGCACGTAGTCTTCGTGGATGGTGTCTTTATCGGGAATGATCCATTTGCGACCGAGACGCAGAATTTCCTCGCGACGGACATCCTGCGAGCGGGGCGGGGCGGATTCCCAAACGTCTCCAGGCGCATGGACCCTTCGTACCCAGCTTAGAAACCTGTTCGTCTGGTGCGCGGCATCTAAAGCATTGAGCTCCGTGCGATGCAATTTGTTGTCCTCAAGGAGTCTCCGGACCTCAGTAAAGGCATTACGATACTCGTACACCTGGCGACGCAGAGACTCTAAAAAGATACGCTCTGCAGTTTTCTTCTGGCTTGCTACGTTGATATTTGGCGGCTCTGCCTTGCCGACCACGCCGCCGATGAGTTCGTCCACGTCTGCCACGGTGAACTTCTTGTGCGCGTCGGTGAACCGTTTGAGGGCATCGTCGGTCAGCACCGGCGCGTATTCCCACAACTCAGCAAACACTGCGCGGAGTTCCCCGATTGCCTCGGAGCCCTCAGAATCGTCCAGAAGAATAGTCGCCTCACGATTGGACTGGAGACCGCCATCGGTCAAGTTGGATGAGCCAACCATCGCCGCAGCATCGAATAAGTAAATCTTGGCGTGAAAACGTCGGTGCGTGTAGTACCGAACTCGGATGTTCGGCTCGTGCTGCACTGCAGCGAGTGCTGCGGGACTGGTAGCGGCGTTCAGGCCGACCAGCAGGTCCACCCGTTTGCCGCTTCTCGCAGCCTGAAGGAGATGGTCTGTTCTTGTGACATATGGCGCGGCGATAAAGATCTGGGTGGCTTCGGACGCTAATTTCGTGAACGGATTGATCACAAAATCCTTCGACGGACCATTTGAGAAGACACGTCCCATAGCTGAATCCATAGTGTAGTTGCTGTACACACGGCGCGCTACTGCACGTTCTCTTCACGGCAGGAGTTGTCCTGTAAGCGGATCGTCTTTGATCGCGCAGCAGCTTGCCTGCTATCAGAAGGCACCATGTCCGACACTATCGGCCGCATCACCGTCCCTACGGTTCTGAACTCCGGCCAGACATTTCCGCTCACCACGCGATACCCGTTCGGCTTCTCCGTCGAGCGCCCGGTGATCGTGCACCGCTTCGGCAGCCTCGACGCCAAGCAGGAGCAGCGGTACTACGTCGGGATCGGCCCGCGCAAGTTCCAGTTCAAGCACCCGAACCTGACCTGGGCCGAAACCAACCAGCTCAAGGCGTTTTGGGAATCGATGCAGGGGCCTTGGCAGGCGTTCACCTACACGGTCCCCA
>Ga0208034_1001643_pt1 | contig 13079 bp, 17 predicted proteins | sample June2015DPH_8_10_FD_184699 | JGI IMG/M metagenome (GOLD analysis project Ga0208034, IMG submission 184699) | Peatland microbial communities from SPRUCE experiment site at the Marcell Experimental Forest, Minnesota, USA - June2015DPH_8_100... | ecosystem: Environmental > Terrestrial > Soil >...
AGGCAGTCGGCAGCAGGCAGTCGGCAGCAGGCAGTCGGCAGCAGGCAGTCGGCAGCAGGCAGTCGGCAGTAGGCAGTCGGCAGTAGGCAGGGGGCGGTGGCGAGGAAGAATAGGGAAATTCCCATTTCAAAACTCCGCGTGCACAATTCAGAATTCACAATTCAGAATTCATAATTGTTCCTGCCCTTCGACCGCTCTGGAACGATTCGATGACTCAATCTCGTCAACAATGTCTAAACCTTGCACTTTTGCCGGGCGTTGGCTACCCTGAGCTTCATGATCTACCTCGACCATAACGCCACCACGCCCGTACTGCTGGAGGTGCTGGAGGCGATGATGCCGTCAAAGGAAGTCTACAGTTGACAGTCGACAGTTGACAGTCAAGGCATTCTCGATTCTTACTGTGAACTGTAGAACTGTGGACTGTGAACCCCTCGCCCTGCGGCACATCGTCACATCCAGCGTCGAACATTCCTCGGTGCTGGATTATTGCATGGCGCTCGAGAAAGCAAGCTGCCGGCGTCCCCTCCTGGATGAGGAGGGGTGCAGGGGTGGTCGCCCGAAGGAGGATGGCTACCGCGTCACCTACCTGCCGGTCGACCGCGACGGCTTGCTGCTTTCTTGCTGGTTCAACTGACCACTGACAACTGACGACTGACCACTGCCTTTGAGATGTGGGCGAATAACGAAACGGGTGTGTTGTTCCCTGTCGAACGGATCGCGGAAATTTGCCGGTCGCGCGGCGTGCTGTATCACTGCGACGCTGTGCAGGCGGCGGGCAAGGTGCAGATCGACGTGCGAAAGGTTCCGGTGGATTACCTGTCGCTGACGGGCCACAAGTTTCATGCGCCGAAAGGCATTGGGGCACTGTACGTCCGTCGCAAGGCGCCGTTCGCACCTTTGATTCACGGCGGTCACCAGGAGCGCAATCGACGCGGCGGCACGGAAAGCGTACCGCTGATTGTCGGCATGGGGAAAGCTGCCCAACTGGCCCGCAAACACTTGCCTGATTTTGAAAGGAAAGTCCGCCCGTTGCGGGACGAACTGGAGGAGTGGATCCTGAGGTCCGTTCCCAACACCGAATTGAACGGCCACAAAACGCAGCGACTCGCCAATACCGCAAACATCACTTTCCACGGCATCGAATCCGAAGCGCTCCTGATCATGCTCGGTAAAGAGGGCGTCTGTGCCTCCTCTGGTTCCGCTTGCCTTGCCGATTCCGACGAGCCCTCGCACGTGATTAAGGCCATGAAACCGAATACGGCTGCCTCTCGGCAGATGATCCGGTTCTCGCTTGATCCGGAGCACTCGGATGCAAATACGAAGAAAGTGCTGGCGCTTGTGGAAGAGGCCGTTCTGGCACTGAGCGTTTAATTGCGGGAACAGGGGTTTCTTAGGAGGCTGTGGCAGAACTTACTCTGATTTAGGATAACGATCTCAACGGAGCGGTCGGATCGATGATTTTCACCAGAATAAGGACTTTCAGCGCTTGTTGAAAGTATAGATTCTAGTGAAATTACTTCTTGACAGATTTCACCAAATAGGGCATTTTCAACAAATGCTGAAAATGCACGAATCAATGAAAGAATTCGAAATGCATGCTGCCGAAGCACTCAGGGATTTACTCGGGCAAGTGTCGGTCATCAAGCTCAAGGACATCAAGCTGGAACCGTCGGGGCCGGACCCCGGAGTCGACATCGTGGCGCAAATCAACGTATCCGGCAAACGCCATACGCTCGTCTGCCAATGTAAGTACAACGGCCAACCACGTTACGTCCGGACTGCCCTGCTCGAGTTGCGCAACCATGTTTCCCATCAGGGGAAGGACACGACGCCGGTACTTATCGCGCCTTATCTGTCCCCGGAGGGGCAGGCCTTGTGTCGGGAGAGTGAGGCGGGGTTCCTGGACCTTGCAGGTAATGCCCGCATCGTTTTCGACGGGGTGTTCATCGAACGCATGGTGCCGAACAAACCTTCCACTGATCGACGCGAGCTCAGGTCGTTGTTCAAGCCGAAGTCAGCCCAGATCCTGCGCGTCATGCTCCGCAGTCCACGACGCTCATGGCGCGTCACCGATCTGGCCAAGGCTGCTGACGTTAGCCTGGGACACGTCAGCAACGTGCGTGCCGCCTTGCTTGATCGTGAATGGGCGCGGGTGTCGTCTGAAGGCTTGTCTTTGTCCGAACCTGATAAACTCTTGGATACCTGGCGCGACGCGTACGAGTCGTCTGCGGGGAGGCGCTTGCGTTTCTATACGACACTGCATGGCAGCACACTCGAAGAGGCCTCAAGGAAAGCACTTCGGGCTGCCGAGAATGGCGGACAGGTCGTGTTCGCATCATTCTCAGCGGCGCACTGGTTGGCGCCGTACGCCCGTGTCGGTACACAATTCTTCTATGCTGACGACGCCGGCCTCGATCGACTACAGGAGGCATTAAAGCTGTCATCAGCTTCAAAAGGCGAGAATGTCATCATCACCGTGCCTAAGGATCATGGAATACTGCGCGATACCACTGAACCTGCACCCGGGATTCTTTGTACTAGCCCGGTCCAGACCTATCTCGATCTCGCTGCCGCTGGCGAGCGAGGCAGAGAGGCCGCCGATCATCTGCGACGCGAGAAGCTGACATGGCAATGACTCCTCTACTCAAGGGCGCAGAAATAGCAGGGCTCGTTTGCTTGCGAAAGCACACTTTGCACGCCGGGCCGACTCACGATTGGGCAAGGCATATCGCAAACAATGTCTAAACCTTGCACTTTTGTCGGGCCTTGCCTACCCTGAGCTTCATGATCTACCTCGACCATAACGCCACCACGCCTATACTGCCCGAGGTGCTGGAGGCGATGATGCCGTCAAAGGAAGTCTACAGTTGACAGTCGACAGTTAACAGTCAAGGCGTTCTCGATTCTTACTGTCAACTGTAAACTGTGGACTGTGAACTCCTCGCCCTGCGGCACATCGTCACGTCCCAGGTGGAACATTCCTCCGTGCTGAATTATTGCATAGCGCTCGAGAAAGCAAGTTGCCGGACTCCCCTCCTGTATCAGGAGGGGTGCAGGGGTGGTCGCCCGAAGGAGGATGGCTATCGCGTCACCTACCTGCCGGTTGACCGCGACGGCCTGTTGAAATTGGCCGACCTCGAAGCTGCCATCACGGATGAGACCGCCGTGGTGTCGCTAATGTGGGCGAATAACGAAACGGGTGTGTTGTTCCCTGTCGAACGGATCGCGGAAATTTGCCGGTCGCGAGGCGTGCTGTATCACTGTGACGCGGTGCAAGCAGCGGGCAAGGTGGATATTGACGTGCGGAAGATTCCAGTGGACTACCTTTCGCTGACGGGCCACAAATTTCATGCACCCAAAGGCATTGGCGCGCTGTACGTCCGGCGCAAATCCCCATTCTCGCCATTGGTCTACGGCGGGCATCAAGAGCGTAAGCGGCGTGGTGGCACGGAAAGCGTGCCGCTGATCGTGGGGCTGGGAAAAGGAGCCGAGCTCGCGCGCAAACACCTGCCGGATTACGAGAAGAAGGTCCGCCCGCTGCGGGACGATCTAGAGGAAGGGATCCTGGGGTCCCTTCCAGGCACGGAGTTGAACGGCCACAAAACGCAGCGCTTGGCCAACACCACAAACGTCACTTTTCACGGCATCGAATCCGAAGCTCTCCTCATCCTGCTCGACAAGGATGGCGTTTGTGCATCGTCAGGCTCGGCGTGCTTGGCCGATTCCGACGAACCTTCGCACGTCATCAAAGCCATGAAACCGGATACCGCTGCATCCCGGCAGATGATCAGGTTTTCGATTGATGCCGACACAACGCCGGGGCAGATCAGGTCGGCCGTGACCGCCGTGGAGCGTGAGACGGAAGCTTTACGGGGAGTAGTTTCGCAATCCTGAATATCGTGTTCAACGGCTGTGGCGCGGAGGGTAACAACGCTACCGCCGCAGCACTGAATTTAGATTAGGATACCGTCAACCGTAGGTCCGCTGTGACGGGCAATTCAAAGGGGTCGCTCCGCAGCAGGCGCGCGGAGAAGAACATCACCTCCAGGTTCTCCACTTCACGCGTGGCGGGATTCAGGCGCGCCACAACATCGTCGCCCAATTCCTCCGATTCCTGGGCAGGATACGGCGGGCACTTGTCAATGTGCAGGATGTCGGCTTCCCGGTCGTACCTGAAGGTTAGTTTCGGGTACATTCTGTGTTGGTTGGAGTGGGGCTATTCCGCCAGGGCAAATTGCATCTCGCGCGTGTTCTGAACCACCTTTGAAGCGTCGAGAATCTCGAAGCGCACGACGCCCCCGTCGTACCCGAAATCGGCGATAACGCCGGGACGAACCTCGTCGCTCTCCCTGATTCGATCCTCACGGAGGGTGATGGTTAAGGTGTCTGATTGCCGATCGTAAGTCACTCTCATCGGTTTGCCCCTCCCATATATTTGCCGATTTTCGACGTAATGTAAACGGTGGTCACCACACGCTCGACGTCTGTCTCTTGCACAATTACGCGTACCAGCATTTCCTGCCTGAGGCGCTCATCGAAGTAACGGCGCATGAAGACCTTTCTGCCTCCGTGTCCTTCGCCGATTCGCTCCGGCTCGGCCAACGCCCGTTCGGCCTGTTCGCGGGGAATTTCGCGGTCAGTCAGACTCTTCAGAGCGTGACTTATCCACCTCGTGGGCTTCAATTCCTGTACCCATGTTTCTGCCCCACGGCTTGACGGCGTTCGGCCCAAGTCGCCTGGGGCGGACCGCCCAACTCGGTGAGGCCAAGCTTTAACGAATAGAGAGTCAAAACTGCCGCCTACATCCCCAGTTCCCGAATCCCTAATCCCGAACCCCTAGCCCCTATTTCACCACTCATCGCGGAGTTTTCTCTGCTCCTCGAGGGCGTCGCCTTGCCAGAGGCCCGGTCGCCGACATAAAATGCGATGCCGGGGCCACCCGCGGGCTTAGTAGCGCTCCTCGTCCCGCGCCCGCAGAACTAAATTGGGCAGAACTTTGTCGCCACAAATTCGACGCCGCCGAGCGGCTGCGTCGGGCCAGCGAATCAGGCGTCTGCGTCTAGCCGCCGGCCCCACTTCCAGCGCCGTTTCCAGTTCGTGGACGCCGGCAAAGAATTTCCGGCGCTCCCGAGGCGGCAAGGCCTTCACGTACTTCAATACTTCATTCGCGCCCATCGTCGAAAAATACCACGGACCCCGCGCACAACGCAAGTTCGGCGGGCTGCCGCAGAGCGAGCAAAGCTCTACGATTCACCGTCTCGCGCCAAAACGCAGAGTTGCACTCTGCGCCAGCCGACGAACGAAGACTGCGCCAAATCTAGTCGGGAATGTCTTTGCTGAGCTTCCGGATGATGGACTTCGCCAGTCCATCGTGAATTTCGCTATGACGAGGCACCGGCTGAGACCTCTTGGCTGAGGGATTCGTGTACCAGTCATGACTCCCGCCGTGGCGGACCAGAACGCAGCCAAGCTCCTCAAGCTTCCGGATAAGGTCGCGCCGCTTCATTCCGCCACGACCAGGTCTTCCACCTTGCGGACGTAAGGCACATCGCCTGATTCAAGGTCAACCAGTAAGTCCTTCAGATTGCAGACCAGTTCCTCTTTCGACGTGCCTTGGGTCTGATAGTCCGGATAGTCGTTCAGGAAACCCAGATAATAGTCCCCATCCTTCCAATACGTAAACTTCAGGGTTTTCATGCCGGAACTCCCGTGGTTGCACTTGGACGGCGCTTGCCCGCGGTCGCAGCCGTTCGCCTCCGCATCGAGTTTACAACATTTCCTGCAACTTGGTATGAGGGATGTCGTCGCCTGAGCGAGTAGCGCGGACCTGTTTTGCAGGTCCGCGGTTCGTCCCCCCCATCACAACGAAAAGCCGCGGACCTCAAGAACAGGTCCGCGCTACCTTGCTTGACGCGCGACCGGCCGGAGGGGATTTCGCAGGGCGAGGGCACGGAGCAGCACGTTGGTATCGATGAGGTAGTCCATGCAGTCTACGAGCGGTCCGGATACCAGTTCTCACGCTGAAAAGTCTCTTCCGGCAGCACTGCATCTGTTTCCAACCCGGCAAGGAACGCTTCAAACGCCTTCACTCGCTCCGGCGCGCTGGCTTTCGCAGTCCCGGTCTTGACCAACGCCTCCAGGGCGCGCTCGGCAAACTGATCGAGCGACAAGCCTTCCGACCGCGCCCGCGCCAGCAGCGCCTCGCCAATATCCGGTTTCAATTCTACTTCCAGTTTCATCTGGCCCTCATAATACTCGGTTTCAGTGTACCACGAGACCCGCGAAGTCTATAGTTGACAGTCGACAGTTAACAGTCAAGGCGGTCTCGATTCTTCCGGTGAATTGTGGACTCAGGACTGTGAACTGGTTATTCAGGATTCTTACTGTGAACTGTCGACTGTGGACTGTGAACTAATTTCGCGGGTGGCGCCGACATTGCTCTTCATGTCGGCGATTCTTACAAACCGGTCCCGAGAGTGCTCGCGTGTCCGAATCCTAATCCATCATCTGAACGATCAACCGGCGCATACATCCCAACCAATGTATGCGCCACCCGCGCTGCGAGCTCCATCGCGGTGATCTACGTTTTGGGGCTACTCATCCTGCCCTTCGCGCGTGAAACAAAAGGCAAAGTTATCCAATAGGTTCTTACCGCCAAACTCTGCGCACGTTGTCGCACACATTTTTGCGGCATCGCCCTTTTCGACTTTCGACTCTCGACCCTCGACTGCCTCAGGAGGGCGGAGAATTTCAAATCCGTTGCGAGCTCCGTCCAGAGTTAAGGTTTAAGCGGATGCCCCTCGAAGCAAACGTCGAGCCAGAGCTCGAGGGTAAGGTCATGCCGGCCTTCATTTGCGAGGTACGGACGTAATTCCTTTTTGTAGCGTTCGCGTAGCACCGCAGGACTGAGATGGAGGCTTTCTGCCAGAAAAGCCACGTCATCACGATCCTTCTGGCTGTTTCTCTCCAGTTTGGACAAGATCAAGTCGTATGGGTCGGGGGCGTAAAGATGCAGGTTTTTAAACCCACCGGGGTGCATCTCCGCGAGCCGCGTTTCGTAGTCCTCCGGCAGGGAAATGGCCGGGAAATGATGCAAATGAAGCTTGTGCTTCTTCGCAAGCATCGAGTCCGGCCCCGCCAATGCTTGAAGGTCGTCCACACAGCCATAGGGTAGTACAGCAAAATAGTCAACATCCGCCGTTGGTCGTGGTAGTCCGTAAAAAAGGCTGACCACGAATCCACCGATGCAATGCACGTGAACTTGTTCACGGAGAAGCCCGTCAAGTTCGTCCAGGAACCGGTTCCAAGGTGAAGGGAGTTTTGCCTCGTTGCTAGGCCGCATATTGCAAGTGCTCGGGTCGCAGGTCTGACAGCAAATTCCAGTGTCGCGCTGCCTCCGACCGGTTCTCGAACAGCCACTGCCGCTCCCGGTCGTTGCGGGGAGCCCGGTAGAAATAATCTTCACGCGCCAGCCGGCTTGACTCCAGCAAGGATTCCAAACTCGCGAGAGCCTGCGTGCGCTCCGCTTCCACGCCTCGTTCGGAAAGCTGGCGGGCAAGGTTGACCACAAATCCCAAACGATTTTGGAGGTCAAACTTCTTCGCTTCCACCACCAGCCAGGTCAGATCCATGCGCCAATATCGCAGTAGCAGCCAAGGCAGCGCTTCCGCCGCCCTACCCTCCAGATTCTCTTGCGCCAGAGCGGTCAGTAGAACCTCTCCGGGGTTCTTACTTCTCACATGCGTGCGAACATAAGCAAATCCCGGGTAGTCGAGTTTCGCGAGATCCTCAACCAACCGTTGCCCGTCAACCTTTCCCGTGAATGCCAACGGTACAGGCAGCTCCGTAGGCGGAAGTCCATAGGCCGCAACCACCCTACGCGCCAAAGCGGGCGTGAGTTGACGCTTTCCGTTCTCCAGCATGGCCAGATAAGGTTGGGACACACCCAGGCGCTCGGCCGCGTCCACCTGGCCCCAGCCGTGCCTCCGCCGCTCCGCTTTCAAATCCCGCGTTCTCATCGTGGGTTCAGTATATAACAAGCTTGTAATAAGTCAAGACCTTTTTGGGTCGCCACGGGAGTTGGCGGCGCAACCCCGCGATGGGAAAAAGTCAAGCTGGAGATACGATTACCGGGAGGACCACTCCCTCCTGGTGATGGACAGGCTGCCATGAACACTGGGCGCGAGAGGTCGCAACGCGAAACACTGGGACGCAGACATAAACGGCAATGTCTGAGCCACCCGCGACTTATGCTCGACTTTTTTCTGCGCCTCGTCAAAAAAGTCTTACGACAAGCGTGACGTGGGTCAAAAAGATAAATACTCTAAAATAACTATTGACAGGCGCAGTGGCTGCGTTTTTAATATGTGTTCAGGCACGATCAGTGCGCTAATACAACCAAAATTGAGTAACGAATGGAAACACCCTGCGCTGATTCCGCAAGGGCGAGGGCAAATTACACGAGAAACTAGCGTTTCCGCCTAGCCGCTATGCTTCCGAGCACGAATGTTCAAACAGGTTGTCACAGCACCTCCCGATCTCTGGAAATCCGGGAGGCACCGAAGGACCATTTTTGTCAAGACCACTGTCACTATTGGCGCACATAAAATCGGCGAACAGGTCCAAGTAGGAGACATTCAATGGTAGTTTTCAAAACAATTAAGCGCCAGGTCGCTGCTCCCAAGGAGGGAAACCAAATGAAACAAAGTTTACGCATCTGCATATCGCTAATCATGATGTTGCCCATGAAGACCCTATACGCCCAAAAATTCAGCCCTACCGTACGGAGAGATTCAGGCAATCAGTCCTTTTGGTGCTATAGAGGATTCTACTCCAATTTAGGAAATCAAGATAATAAAGAGGGATGCCAAACTGAAGTACAAATGGCTACGCTACAGGATGCCTTGGTAGCGTCCAGTAATGAGGAACTGAGACTAGTGAATGCAAATCTAGTTTGGATCGTTACTGCAAACCACAATTTGGCGGGTCAGGTCGCCAAAATGCAGGATACAATGACACAGACCAATGCCCTATTGGTCACCAAAGTGAATACATTTAGCGAAGATCTCCGCAAAGCGATTAATGCGCGATTTGACACACTGCCTGCGGAGCTCGCCAACAGCGAGGCGATTAAACAACTGAAAGCGGACATTCTTAAGCAAGTTGATGATGAGATCGCAGCGAAATTGAAGGAGTCAGGAAAGGCCAATTCCAAGTAAGCGTTAGAAATCGGTGACTGGAATAGCAGGAACGGAGAAAAGTGTTATGCAGCGACGTCTGTATCTGTGTATGGCATTAGCGCAGTTGTGTTTTGTCACTTTGATTTTCATGTCCAGAGCCCAAGCACAGGATGCGCCTATGGACAAGGAAATGGTGAAGAGTCTTGTCGAGTTTGGGGTTGCGCTGGGCAATATCCCGGTCCAGGCCGCGAAAGACGGCCTAATACAGGCGAACGTCCCGACTGACCAGTATGCCGCTACCATGAAAAAGATCACGGATGGATATGTTCTAACGCGTGATGTTCAGCGCGGCGCAGCTTCCGCGACTGGTGCCAGTCTAGATGTCGCCCTGACAGGTTCGGACATCGCCACTGGGGGTTCGATGATTCTTGCCACTTCCTCTTTGAGGCTCGTCAAAAACATAGCGATCGGAGCGCTGACAAAACAAATGGACGAGGCTGCTCGAAATGGACTAGCCAAGGCAATCGATGATCAAATGTCGAATTCCGACTACGCCGCTTTACAGAACCGGGCCCCTCAAGAAGTCATTCAAGAACTCGACAAAATACAAGTTTTCCAAGACATTGCAAAAAGCGTAGGCGACGATCAGGGGGCCAAAGAAATATTTCAGAACACTGTAGTTAATCTCATCAAAAACACACAAAAAACTACTCTCCACCAGCTAGGGCAAGCACAACAGGACATCGAAGCGAATCGAAAGCAAATCGTCGACATCAGTCAACAGGTGTCATCGTACATGTCTGCGGTTAATTCCAATCTGCAAGACCTCACGGATACGGCGAGCGCAATCCGTTCCCAAGTCGCGGATATTCAGACACAAACTAGCGCTAATACCCAGCAATTAGCACTTATCGAGGACTTTAGCTTTTCGAAGGCTTCGGCAACAGAAAAGCTGACATTGCTGAAGGGTGGGTACCTGCAAAGCAGGCTTCCTCCCGAGGACTTCAAGATTCTCTTTAAGGCCACCGAGGCCCAGGCCAAGACCGAGGCCTTCGTGGTCGGCATGAATCAAGTTGTGACCGAGTTTAATCAGATCGGAATCATAGCCAAGAATTTACATGTGGGTGGCGCGATTGGCCATGATCTTCAAGAAGCTGTTTCCTATGCGTCTACCGTAAATGCTGCGATCTCATCCATTGCTAGTGGGAATTATCTTGGAGCAATTGCAGGCATTACGGGGCTTTTTGGTGGCCCCAGCGAGGAGGAACTCTTTCATCAGCAGTTGTTTTCATATCTCGATAGCAACTTCAATCGGGTTAACAAGAAGCTTGACGACCTTATAGAACAGCAGAAGTTCTTGATGGAGGGAATACAGAAACTGTCTGAGCAGATGGCCCAGTACAACACCGCAGTGCAGCGCAGATTTGATTTACTGGATGTGAAAGTTGACCACCTGCAGGCAAGCGTGAGCGAAGTGCTGTATTGGCCTCTCCTCAGCTGTGACAACATCAGAGGTGATGTTAATGATTTCCTGTCGTTGCATTATAGCCCTGTTAACCTAAGTGACATTCAGCAGGCAAGCCAGGTTACGACTCAAGCCGACTACGATAAAGTGTTTAATTGCATTGACTATTTACGTACCTTGTACGACGTAACGTTCACGAAAGGGCCGAAGGGTTTTACTTTTGAGCCTCTAGCTATGCGTTATACGACAGCGGTGCCGGCCGGGTCATACGTCGAGCCACCTCAGGCGATCAATGACTATAACAGCAGCGTTAAGCCAGAAATCAATCCTTTTTATGAGGGCCAGTACATAAAAACATACGATGTCTTCAACACAGCGAGGCAACTCGCGCTGCCATTTGCCACTGATCGCCCGGAGCTCAAGAATCTTCGGCTTTCTAGCACAGTAGCCATGGCGGCAATTCCCTCAGATACGGTAAACCAGTACAGAGCGAAATTGGTAGCCTTCGGAACTGATGCACCTGTTTGCGCTCGTGGAACCTCTCTGAGCGATCCGCTTGTTGCTGTATTGTGTCATGATGATGGAGACGGCCCTGACAGATGGCCGGGGCGGCTGCAGCTGTCAGGTATACAGGTCCAAAGAGAGAAGATGGCTGAGGATAGAGCAGACGAGTACATGAAGGCTCCTCTTTTGCAAGATGCCATTGTCACGCTCTCCGAATATGCGCGCTTCTTTGCGCCAATATATGAATATCTGGACATTCAGCACAAGGGGGTTTTTCAAGATACCAAGTCGTTCGTCACGAAAAGCGGTCTAGTCCCTCGGGGTCCACGGTTACTGAACGGGGCGCTGCGGACGCTGACGCTTGGTGTAGCGGAAATGGACATGCTTTATGGTGATATGACTTCCGGTTTCCTTTTCAACGCTCTGTGGCATGACGCGGCGGGCGAATCGGGATTTGCTCAGGACGCAGCGGGTCTCTGTGTGTCGAACGATGGCACGAAAAAGGCTGACGCGGAATCCGTGTGCGAGCTAAAAAAAGACGCTATGCAACGTTTGGAAGGAAACCCGTACCTGCAACGGAACATGCTGATGCTTGCATTGGATCATGTCGCAGGCCAGGTATCCGATGGGCAGCTTATCCGATATACGTTTGCAAAGGACTACATGAGCGAAGCGAATAGTGACCCGGATGCGTTCTTGAACGATCTCTTCAAGGGAAAGCTTAAATTCACGAACGTCTGGACACCGCTGGACTATGGGGACAGTCCGCAATCGGCTATTCAGCACTGCAGCGCTGCACCAGAGGAGACGAAGTGTTACAAGGTGCCCAGCGTTACAGTTGGCACGTACACCTCTATTGACCCTGATGGTCGCTCTATAACGCAGACGTTAAACGTTCCATTGCCAGAGCCTGGACAGTTTCGGGCACGAGCTTTTGTATATCCGCAAAGCATGCTGACAATGATTTCGGAGCGCGACAGGGCGGCTGCCCAGATGGCGGATTATCAAGTTTTCAAATGGGCGACAGCAAAGGATGCTAATCCCACTGATTCGTCAGCACAGCTGGTGAGGACGCTAGCGGCGATCAACAAATAAGCGCGGAGTTGTGCGCATTCTGCACTACCCGGCGGCTCTAAATACGACAAGAACGAAAAGCCGCAGGGTAATCCGTCGGCTGACGGATAACTCTTCGCTACGTTGCTCGAAAATGGCGGGGTCCCGATCTGATCGGGATAAATTCCCCCGCCGCTACTTCCAGGGTGGGTTGTACTGTTCAATGGGCGCCACAGCTTTCTTCCAATCGAACATCCACGAGCCTGAATACGGCCAATCGCGCGGGTCCTTCACGAGCCCTTTTCTAACCGGATTGTTGAAGATGTACCACGCCACCGCGTTGTGATTGTCATCGTCTCTCAAGATGTGGTCGTAGAAACCCTTCTCCCAGAGGTTTCGAATGCCCAGGGTGCGGGCTTGTGATGTCGCGTTTCCCTTGAAATCGTGAAGGAGTAAGATCGCATCCGAGTTGTCGGAAAGGCCAACGAGTTCGAGGTGTAGATGGTTAGGCATGAAGCAATAGGCGTAGACATTGAAGGAGCAGGAAGAGCACTGTGCTCGTAAGAGGCGGGCTGGCGCAGACCCCGCTGTTTGGGGTCTGCGATTTCCCGAAGGGACCGTGGGACGTCCTCGACTCATCTCATCACAACCCTTGCCGAACATGCCTTCGGCAGATCGCAGACGTTAAAGAGCAAACGTCTGCGCCAGCCCGCCGCTTTGCTACAGGCCAGCTTGCTGGCCGTGCTGCGAGTTATCGATTCCACGCAGCGAGGTGGCACGCGAGCAAGCTCGCGGGGCGGCTGCGAAAGATAAAACGATCATTGGTTTAACGGGTGGATGGTACGAACGGCAATGGCACTGACCTTGTTGATGGG
>Ga0208034_1001648_pt1 | contig 13050 bp, 12 predicted proteins | sample June2015DPH_8_10_FD_184699 | JGI IMG/M metagenome (GOLD analysis project Ga0208034, IMG submission 184699) | Peatland microbial communities from SPRUCE experiment site at the Marcell Experimental Forest, Minnesota, USA - June2015DPH_8_100... | ecosystem: Environmental > Terrestrial > Soil >...
CGGCAAATGGCACGTGATGGGGGTCACTCAGGGCGCCGGACTCTCCCTGCGCTGGTTCCGCGACAACTTTGGGGCTTCGGAGAGCTGGTACGCCCGCCACACGGACGCGGATGCTTACGACCTCATTATTAATGAGGCCCGGGAAATTCCCCCCGGAAGTGGCGGCGTCCTGTGGCTGCCCTACCTGATGGGCGAGCGGACGCCTCACCTCGACGCCCAGGCGCGGGGCATGTGGTTCGGTCTGACCGCTGTTCACACGCGAGCACACCTCATCCGCTCCATCCTGGAAGGGGTGGCGTTCAGTCTGCGCGACTCGATCGAGATATTCAGGGAGTTGAAAATCCCGGTCGAGCAGATTCGCTCCTCCGGCGGCGGCTCGCGCAACTTCACTTGGCGAGAAATCCAAGCGGATATATTCGGCACGGAACTCGTGACCCTCCGAACCTCGGAAGGCTCTGCCTTCGGCGCGGCCTTGCTCGCCGGCGTCGCCGCCAAGACCTATGCGAGCGTTTCGGAGGCAGCGGCAGAATCCATACAGGTGAAAGAGAGCATGACGCCCCTGGCGGAAAACGTCAAAGCTTATGACCGCTATTACCAGGTGTATCGCGACCTTTATCCTGCCGTCCGGGATTTGGCGCACACGCTGGCGAATTTGGGGTAGGGCCGAAACCAGAAGTCGAGGAGTCGAGAAGTCGAAGAGTCGAGGAGTAACAACCGCGTCTTCGACGGTCGTTTGGTGGACCACCTCACCCTCAGCCCCGCTCCCCCAAGGGGGCGAAGGGAGTAGGGATCGATTTGTTTCCGCCCTTTCCCCCTTTGGACGCCCGTGGGCAGAGGGGAGCTCGAATCGTTTCTCCCCTCTCCCCTTGGGGGAGAGGGTGGCCCGCGCCGGTGCTTTCATCAACCCGGCGCGGGACGGGTGAGGGGGTCGTACCAATCCAGAGCGTGACAGGACACTACAATGAAAATCCGCCGTGCTTTACTTGCGTTAATGTGCATTCTCCTATCGCTCCCGCTGGGAGGTCTTGCCGTGGATAATTACTCGTTCAAGAAAGAAGTCGTCGAAGGCCACGCCACCTATCACCTTCTCGATGCCAAGCTGAAAATGGACGTCGGCATCGTGCCGGATATCGGCAACCTTGTTTACCAGTTCAAAGTGGATGGGAAGGATGTGCTGATTCCGGTGGACTCCTTCAAGGACTACCTCGAGAAGCACACCTTCGGCTGGGGAATCCCTTTCCTGGCGCCGTGGGCCAACCGCATTGATAACGAGTATTACTACTTTGAGGGCAAGAAGTATTTGCTGAACGATTCGCTGGAAAATATCATTCGCGACGATTTCAAGCAACCCCTTCACGGCCTCTTGGTTTACGACACGCGGTGGAAGACGGTGAGGGCGGGTTGTACACCCCTTGACGGGGCGTACCTAGTCTCTCGCCTGGAGTTCTACAAGTATCCTGACCTGATGGCGCAGTTTCCCTTTGCCCAGGTTTACGAAATGACTTACCGCCTCAAGGACGGGAAACTCGAGTGCACCACGCAGGTCACCAACCTCGGCAATTCCGACCTGCCCGTACACTTTGCCTTTCATCCCTACTTTCACCCGGATGGCCCCCGCGAGGAGTGGAAGCTGACCATTGGCGCTCAGAAACACTGGCTCGTCACTCACCAACTCATTCCCACCGGCGAAACCGAATCTACCGACAAGTTTCTGCCCGGGGTGACCAAGGGTGTGGCGCTCGGCAAGACCTTCATTGACGACGGCTTCTCCGAGTTCCAGCGAGACGCCGACGGGCTCGGCCAGGTGGTTATTCAAGGAAAGACGCAGAAGATCGAAGTCCGGTACGGCAAGGGATTTGATTATGCGATCGTTTATGCCCCGCTTAATAAAACCCTGATCTGCGCGGAACCCCAGACGGGGCCGACGAACGCCTTTAACCTGCAACAGGAAGGGAAGTTCAAGAACCTGATCGTCCTGGCGCCAGGGAAAACCTTCGGAGCTACGTTCTGGATTGCCCCGCTGGGGTTCTGAGAAACGAATCGGCATGCATGGGGGTGGAAGGAAATGGGACGAGTTCAGAAGATGCTGATTGGCTGCGCCCTCGGCACTTTGCTGGCATCAATGGGCCCAGCAACCGGATCGCGGCAAAATTATTTAACCACAAATCCGATAACCTTATTTTCAGCGAGGTTTGCCATGGCAACTCAGAATAATTCCTTTTCCGCAAGACTCGAAAAGACTCAATTCAACGGCTGGAACGCCTATCGCCTGACCAATGGCCTCGTCACCCTGTATGTCGCTCCTGACATCGGGGGCCGCGCCATCCAGTTGCAGCTTGGCGAGAAGGGGTTCTTCTTTGTGAATAAAGACTTGGCCGGGAAAGTCCTGCCGCCTGAGCAGAACAACGTCAAAGCCGGCTGGGCGAACTATGGCGGTGACAAAGTCTGGCCCGGACCGGAAGGTTGGATGAGCGAGGATCAATGGCCCAGTATTCCCTACTACATACTGGACGGCAGCAAGTATACGGCCGCGTTGGTCACGGAGACGCCCGCCGAGGTCGCCGTCCGCGTGACCAGTCCCGCGGACCCGCGCACCGGTGTGCAATTTGTGCGGACGTATCACGTTTATGCCGGGACCACGCGCCTTAAGGTCGACCAGGTGATGCGCAACATCAGCCGCCGGCAAATTCGTTGGGGGATCTGGCACTTGATTCAGAACGATGCGGCGGATGCCCACGACCCTTCGAAACCAAACCCCGACCTGTTCATGTATATCCCGCTCAATCCCCACAGCAAGTATCCCCAGGGCTACTACAACCCGTATGGTGACCCTCGTCACCCGAGCTACCAGGTCCTGCACGGTGGTCAGATGTTGCGCGTCCACTATCTCTACCGCGTCGGGAAGGCCGCAGCCGACACGGACCGTGGCTGGTACGCAGTGGTCAACGGACAGAAAAACATCGGCTTCGTTGAGAACTTCACTTGTTTCCCCGAAAAGGAATATCCCGACGGCGCCGCCGTAGAAACCTGGAATAACGGCCCCGGCATAATTTCCCGTGGACCTTGGGACCAGACTCTTCCTGATGACCCCAAGCAAGATCCCTACATCCTCGAAACCGAGGTGCTAAGCCCCTATGCGACACTTAGCCCCGGCGAGGAATACTCGTTCCCGGTCTATTGGTCACCAACCAGGGTCCCGAACCCGGTCCTGAACGCCGTGTGGGCAGGCGCCATCAACGAGCCTCTAAGGGCAAACCTCGAAGGCGGGCAGGTTAGTCTGAAGGGCGTCTTCGGCGTCTTCACCCCAGGAAGTCTGGTCGCTAACTTCTACAATGTAATGGGAGAGGAACTGGGCCAGGCGATCTTGCAGGCCGTCGATCCCCGAGAGGTTGTCCGACTCGATAAGTCCATCCCGGCGCCTGCGGGCGCCTTCCGTGTGAGCGTCTTCGTGAAAGATAGTGACGGCGAGAACCGCGGATATTTGGGCAATGTGGTTCTGAAGTAAGAGTTGCACAATGTGGGGGCGGTTCGCGAACCGCCCCTACCAAATCCTTCGTCCCGCCGCACCCTCCGGCCCCCTGTGCATGTAGGGCCGAACGAGGCTCGGCCGGGCCGAAGCGCGGGATTCTCCGCCCCCGTTGGGGATAACCTGCCAAAACTCCATTGCGCTAGTGTAGTGTCCACTAATTGAGTGTACAGTGTAGCGCTGCCGTCCCGGCGGTCCCGCCGCGCGGGACCGGCAGGATGCCGGCGCTACGAGGACGAGCCTTGTCCAGCTATTTCCTGGACACTACGCTAGCTGCCAGTTTCTAACTTCCAGTTTCCGGTTTCCGCTTTCTGATTGCGAAGGCAACTGTCATCCTCAGCACAACCACTCAAGCCGCACTTTGCGGCAACCAGAAGCGATGGTAATGGGCCAGGAAGGATGGGGCTCCAGGACCTGTGCGAAAGCCTTGTGCCAGGACCCGAGGAGAATACATCCCTAGTACCCCCGTACTGTTGGCAACAGACAGGACTGGATGGAAACTAACGGGGAGGTTACACCACGTGCGGAGCACTTGGTGACACGTTGGCAGTCAGGTGGCGTTGCGGGAGAGCGCATTCGGACTGCTCTCGACAACTACCCGAAGGCTGTCCCCCAGGCACTGACACCAGCACCATTGTAACGGAAAGAGTGTTTAGGGGGCGGTGTCATCTGCCGCTGAGGCGCAATGCGGGAGGATGGCTTGCAGATAGATTAATGATGAGGACAGTAAGGGGAAGCGGGAAAGAAGGACCATTGTGGTGAATGACGTCAATAGGGCGGTGGCAAGCCGTGCCAGACGAAGGGCAGCCCAAATGAGTGACGGTTACAGTCTGCTCGAGATCCTCATCACTCTTGCGGTGGTGATGACGCTGGTAGCCATGGCGATCCCAACGACCCTGGGCGCCTTACGCAATTATCGGCTCACCGCAGCCGTGGCTTCCGCCACCGGAGCAATTGCGGCCACTCGCTACCAAGCCATCATGCACGCTTACCCGTACAATTTAACTTTCAATTCCGCTAATGCAACCTATCAGGTGGCTAGCGAGCCGCCCGGGGCGACGAGCTTTACGAACGTGGGCGACGCTGTTCCACTTTCCGGGGTCGGCGACGTCACGATCAACCAGACCACAACCCTTCAATTCAACGCCAACGGGATAGTTTCGGCCACTACGGGCACAATGAGTTTTACGATCAGCAACGGCGTTTTGACGAAGACCATTAGCGTGACAGGAGTCGGCGATGTTTCGGCCAAAGATGTTTCGGTCAATTAGATCGGCTTCAGACCGTGGATTCACCCTCTTGGAGACCCTCGTGGCGCTCATCGTCCTTGTGGTAGGGGTGCTAGCGACTGCCGCCCTGGCCGCGCACTGCATGAGCACCAGTCGCCAGTCGAAGTACATGAGCTTGGCGGCAGAATTGGCCTCGGAAAAGTTGGAGGACTTGAGCCGCTGGGACGTCGACAGCCCGGAGGTTTGTGTGCCCGTGGGAAGCTCATCGGTGGGCAGTCTGACTTCGGACTTTCTTCAAACCACTACTTGCCCCCCCCCTCTCAGCAGTTGTACGTCGACAGCAGGAAACTCGGATGTGGTCAACTACTACGACGACGTTTCAATCAGCACGGTGATTACCGGCAGCAACAGCCCCTGTCCGAGCACGACTTACGGCTGCTTCTCAGAGACCGTGAGCACTATCCAAAATGGCAGCACGGTCTACGCCACCACCGTCCACCCCCCGAGTGGACAGATACAGACTCTTCCCTCCAGTTCCACACCCCCGACGCTGGTCACATTCCACCGGCGCTGGATTATCGAAGGCAACACCCCCGTGGCTGGCGTAAGCTCGATCTGCCTGGCTGGCACGCGACGCGTGACGGTTCTGGTGACCCTGATGGACCTGTCCGTGCAGCCTCCGGTAACGATCCAAATGAGCACGGTGCGCCCATAAGGATGAAGGAAGGAACTTTCTGCATGAGGAGTCATCTCTTGCGCGTCCCCAAAGTTGATTCTCGAAGCCGGGCCTTTTCACTAATCGAGCTGATGGTAGCGATCGCGATCTTCCTTCTGGTGAGCGCGACCGCCTTCATACTTTTCTCCCACCAGCAGACGAACGCAAATCAGCAACAGGGGCTGGTCGGCCTTAATATCGGGATCCGGAATGCGATCGCGCAATTGCAGCTCGATTTGGCCAACGCCGGCACGGGATATTACGTCGGAGCCAACATTCCAAGCTGGCCGGTCGGCGTCACCATCGTCAACAACGTGCCGCCAGCGGGCACGTCCTGTTACAACGCCACCACCAACACCTACACCACTAACTGCTTCGATCAGCTTAATATCCTTACTGCGGCGAATTCCACCACCCCGCCCTACCCTATTAACGCCACGGACAGCACCGGAGGAGCAAGTGGGACGTCGAACTGCTCAAACACATCTACAGGGGTGGCGTACGGTCAAGCAGCCGCCAACCCCGATGGCACCAGGCTTTCGCTCGCGGCGACGGCTGGGAATTACAGCCAGGGCGACCAACTGCTCTTTTTGAACGGTAAAGGGTCAACGATGACTGCGGTGATTCTGACCCAGACGCCGACGGTCGTCGGGTCGGCCGTCATGTTTACGTTTAATCCGACGAACACGGACGGCACCAACACCGGCCCCAACTGGCAGACCAACGACCCCCTGGACATTGCGGCTTGCAACGGTAGTTCTTGCCCAACACCCAATAATTTTGGATATCAGTTCTGTGGCGGCGATTGGATTCTCAAGGTGTCCCCCATCAGCTACTACGTAAGCTCCTCTAATCCAAACGACCCGCAGCTCATCCGGAAGCAAGGAGGCAACCCCGTAGTGGTCATGGACCAAGTGATTGGGTTTAAGGTTGGGGCAACGATCTGGAATAGCATCACCAGCACGATGAAAACCCAGTACAACTACGATGCCTCCACGTACGACGTCAACAACATCAGTCCACCGCCCTATGACTCGGCCTATATGTTTTCTCTGGTGAGGTCCGTGCGAGTCTCCCTGATCGCGCGCACGCAACCCAGCACCGACCCTTCCTTCACTTTCCGTAATCCCTTTGATGGAGGGCCCTACCAAGTCCAGGGCGCCTCGGTGGTGGTCGACCCACGGAACTTGAGCATGAATGACTGAGGTGCCGTTATGAACGGTAGATGGGAGTTACTGAAAAAGACGTGCCCAGCTAAAGCTGGCCGCGACAAGGAGCGACGAAGGATTTTTCAGCCACCTGCTGGAGATCGCGGGTTCGCGCTCGTCTTCACCCTGTTGCTGTTGGGCATGATGAGCCTGATCGCGCTGGCGATGGTCTTGTCCTCGAGCTCCGACATGTTGATCAACGGCTACTACCGCAACGCCCGAGGATCGTTCTACGCGGCAGACTCCGGGCTCAACATCGCCCGGCAACAGCTTCTTGACCAAATCATCGCTCAAGTTCCCTCCGCCTTTGGTCTGATTCCCACCAACGCCGCCACGACAGCTTTGAGCACCGTTTTGAATATGTACGCAAGTTCCACCTCCCTCAATGCCGGCCAGGCTGGCAACTCATGGATCGAGAGTTTCGTGATTCCCAATTCCACTGCCTGCCCGACCACCTTTTTCATCGCGCCAAATCAGCCCACTATAACCGCGACGAGCTCCACCACCGGGCTGCCCACGGGCTATCAATACATTTATAACTACAGCATCTGCGTTACGGGAACGGCCCAGGGTTCGGAGCAGACCGCCGTGTCCGAGAATGGTAGTTTCATTTTGAGTCTGGCCGGCCAACAGGCATCCACCACGGTCAAATTCTCCATTTTTGGGGCGTGGGTCGACCAGTATCCCGCCTCCCCCCCCACCTCCACCGACCCCAACAACACCTGCCTCGGGGCGCTGGTCCCTGGCACCATGACCGGCCCGATGTTTACGAATGGCGCCTGGGAGTTTATGACTGGCGGTGATTATATCTTTACTGACCCGGTGGAGCAGGCGGACCCCTATGCGGCATTCTGGTTTGGGGGCGACTGCATCCTGTCGCCAACCAGTAGTTACACGTCCGGTGGCCAGACAATTAACCCCACTTTTGAAGGAAACCCGCCCTTCAGCCTCGGCCAAAAACCTGAGGCGTCGCCAACAGATTCCTTTAGCCAACTGTGGGCAGCGCTTGATGGCGAGGGCTGCGGGGAGGGTAGCAACGTGTGCGGCAACGCCAGCAGCCCTTCGCCGCCCAGCGTGACCCCCACGACCCTCAACGCCGTGCTCAAGGACATATCCGGGAACCCGTATCCGCAAGGAGCAACCTCGGGAGTCTACTTGCCTTATTCGTGCAGCGGGAGCCCCTGCACGAACACCCTGACCGGTGGCGGGATCTACGTTGAAGGCAGTGCCTCGGTCGTGTTGAGCATCGGAAACGACACCTCTGCCGCTCAAAACCCGACCCAGAGTTACACCATCACGCAGGGCAGCACGACGACTACCATAACTACCGACGTAGGCGCGAATACAACCACGGTGACGTCCGGCAGCACAACTCTGACCCTGCCCGGCGTCCCCACAAACTGCAGCACCATGAACCCGCTCCCTAAGCCCCCTGCAACCTGCACGAGTGGCCTAGCCGGAAGCGCTCCAGGCACTATGCTTTACGTCAACGGGACCATCAATAGCCTGAGCGGCACGGGCCAGGGGGCGCCCGCTGTGCAGGATGGCTCCCAAATCACCATCGTAGCCAATGGAAATATCGACATTACCGGTGACGTCATTTACAAGACTGAACCCGTCACTACCATAGACAACCAAAATGTGCCGGGAACCAATCCGCCTTGCTGCCTTGGGGACCCCGTTGCTACTCTGATTCCCGGCCATGATAACAATCAGGTGCTCGGTATTTTTACGGCCAACGGGAACATCGACCTGATGTCTCCCTACACAAACAATAATCTTCAGGTCGATGGAAGCCTTGCGCCCCTTCTGCAAAACAGCACGTATTGTTTCACGTGTAACGGGGGCAGCCAGTTCATCAATACCTTCAACAACGTGGGCGGTCAGATTCAAAGTGGCATTTGCGGATGCAACATGGATACCCAGAACACGTACTTCGACCGCCGGTTTACCTCTCGGGCTGGGTTTGCTCCGCCGTGGTTCCCCTCAACCACGATCAACACCAGCGGCGCAGTAGCGGCCACAACGAAACCCACCGTGCAGCGCGTTCAGTGGTTGCTGAAGAATATGTGATTGAATCCGGGAGTCGTTTCGGCATGTCAGTATAAAAGAAGCTGTCAGTCGTCAGTTCTCAGTTGTCAGTTGTTCCTTGTCCGCCGCCGGCTTCCAGCTTATCGAAAGATGGGCTAGCGACTGGGGGCGAGGGCTATTCATAATTCAGAAATCATAATCCGGGATTACCCCAGCACCCCGTCCCCAGTCCCGAGCACATGACACCTGGCACCTGAAACCTACCCATTCCTGCCGCCATGGCGGACTGTTCCTGCCCAACGAAGGCGTTTTATCTGTTTACTCCGCCGCTTTTTGCCAGCATCATATCCAGTCGGTTTAGCAGGTTGGTGAGGAAGCCCATGTCTGAAACAACATCAACTGCGCATCCCTCTCGAGCCAAAATTCTGCTCGCCTTCGCAGCCGTTTACCTCATTTGGGGGTCCACTTACCTCGCCATCCGATACGCCGTTGAAACAATCCCTCCGCTGTTGATGGCGGGGTGCCGGTTCGTTATGGCCGGCGCCACGTTGTACCTGTTGACGCGCGCTGGTGGGGCGACCTCGCCCTCCCGTCGTCATTGGGCCGGCGCAGCCATTTTAGGGGCTTTGCTCCTGGTGAGTGGGAATGGAGGATTGTGCTGGGCGGAGCAGCGAGTGCCTTCCGGGCTCGCCGCCTTGCTGCTGGCGACCATCCCAATCTGGATGGTCCTGCTCGATAGCTTCAGGAAAGGCGGCACTAAGTTGGAGGGGCGGGTGGTTGGCGGAATGGCTATAGGTGTGGCAGGACTTGCCTTGCTGGTGGGTCCGGCCCACCTGTGGGGTAGCTCGCGCGTGGATCTTGCCGGCGCGGGAGTACTGATGGTCTCGTCGTTTTCCTGGTCATTCGGCTCCATTCTCTCGCACAAGCTGAAATTGCCCCCTTCGCCCTTTCAGGCGGCGGCCATGGAGATGCTGGCCGGCGGCGCCTTGCTCTTGTTGCTGGGCGTCCTGAGTGGGGAGGGCAGGCAGTTCCATTTCAGTGGAGTCGCCCTCCGCTCCTGGCTGGGTCTTTTCTATCTGATTTTGGCTGGCTCGCTGCTCGGTTTCACTGCTTACATCTGGTTGTTGCGCACGGTAGCCACGGCGCGGGTTTCCACTTATGCTTTTGTGAACCCGGCCGTGGCGGTTTTCCTCGGTTGGGCAGGAGGCGGCGAGGCATTGACGGCTCGTGAGTTGCTTGCCAGCGCCACCATCATCGCCGGTGTAGCGCTCATCATCACCCACCGGCCAAGTCCCGTCGCTGTCACCCCGGACACGGAGGGCCTCCCCTCGGAGAAACCAGAAAGCAGAAACTAGAAACTGGAAACTGGAAAATCGAAATTGGGGTAATCCCTCAGTCTCGGGTGGTGTAGCGCCGCCCTTTAGGGCGGCACGTGTCGGGCTAAAGCCCGGCGCTACGTGTGTTGCCACCTGAGACTGAGGGATTACAAATTGGCGGCCTTGTGGTCGAGCTTCTAATTTTCAGTTTTGTTCTTTATCCTCTGCCGGCTTCGGTAGTGTCCTAATATGGGCATTGATATACTTGGCTGACACGGAGACAAAATTAGGGCTGTTCCCCTTGGTCAGCGGAATTCTTAGCGAGGAACTCCGCTTCCGACAAAATCACCACCCCGTGTTGCCGGGCCTTCGCCAGTTTGGCTGGTCCAGGGGCTTCGCCGGTGACCAATACTTTCAGGTTGACCGTCACGGAACTAACAACGTGATAGCCCATCTGCTCGGCTAACTCTTCCATTTTGGCTCGGTCGTCCGGGCGAAAACCCGTGAAGCAAATTTCGGGCCTTGAGGAGACCACACGCTTGGTCTTTGGCGGAAAATGCACATAAATCCATCTCCAGCATTCTCGGTCTTCCATTCCTTGCAGTTGCTCGACGGAGAAGGGGGCTCCCTTCTCTACCATCATGGCGATGATGTTCTCCGATGCCATATGTGCGTCTCCTTTTTGACATTTAATTCCAGAAGTATGTACTTTGCGCAAATTGTAGGGGGTATAACCATTCCGTTACTGCCTATAGGTTACAGCAAGTCTGGCTAATGGGATAGCGGGAGGAAACCCCGGCTTTACCTATAACTGGTCGGCCCTTGCCCCAAGAAGGAAAGAGGAAGCAGGGCGGGGCGTCCCCCCATAGGTTTCCAGCCAAATTTCCCTGGCCACGCTCTCGTGGCCGCCGATTTGGAACGCAGCCTTGCCTTCGCTTACCCGGCTTCCCTTTGAATCGTAGCCGAAAACCACATACGACAAGGTGTACGGGCTGCCTGTCATGTTCGTGATTGTGACGGTCAGGTTGTCAAGAAGAATCCGTTCGACTTTCCCAAATTCAAATGTGACCACGGGGTTTGTGTCTGGCAGCCGAACCGAGGCGGGGGGCTTGAACTTCGTCTCCCAGGACCCCAGCGTTGCGCTTGGCTGTCCTTGCTGAATGCGCCCCTGTTTCTGAAACGGGCTCTGTAAGTGTACATGACCCACGAAGTATCCCACGACTCCCCCAAGAAATATCGCCACTGCCGTGAGCATCCACCGTTTACGATTCATAGCCAGCTTCGGTCAAACCCAAGATTTTCATCTGACATTCCGGGATAGCCGGGATTGTACACCCCCAAGACCCGACTTGTACCCCACGGAACTTCCCCGCAATAGGCGCAGTACACGCCGTACCCCGGATACCACTTTAACTGTTACTTGTCAACTATGAGGTCCTTTTACAGTATTACACTGTAAGAGGTCCAATATGACCATTAAACAGAAGCTTGAAAATTTTGTAAGCACCTTGGGACCCTGCCCGCCTATCCCGAAGAGGGAACTTCTTCATCAGGACCCAGAAGCATATCTTTGCGCAGCTCTTGCAGTGCTTGAGTGGGAATTGCAGAAAAGCCACGAACTTGCGGATTACATTTCTTCCGTTCATACTCCTTGTGCAGTCTCGGAGCATGTTCCTGCATAAGGGATTCCGCAACCGAAACTCTCAGTTCAAGAGACTGGCACTTATTTGATGGGCATTGCATGATTTTGCCAAACCGATCCTCCACGAGTTTGGTCATCCTCAATTATCAGGCAGTGTCTTAGTTTTGTCTTTCTCCTCGTCAAAACTCATCAACAATTCGGCGATTTTTTCAAGCTCCTCCGGGGTGAGGCTATCAATTTTTCCTTTGATGTCATCTGCGCTCATTTTTTCCATAAGATGAAAACCTCCTTTTCTGAGAGAACATTTTTTCCTGCAAGAGCATTATATTTTAATTCTCCGAATGAGAAAACCAAGCTTTCGGTATTATTAATATGGAGGGTCAAATGAAAACACTAACCAATAAAATCGCAGCCAGGGGGACATCTCAATTTCCGCCAGCGCCGAATCGCTTGGTCATCAAGAGGGTAATACCGGTTGTCAGCACCCCATGGAGGGAAAGACTGGCCAATATTGAAAAGGAGCAAGATGCCGTAAGGCCAGGAGGGGTGGATAAATTCCGTGGAGACGAGGATTTCTCCTGACGGTTTTTCATCCCGTGTCAGCCAAGTATATCAATGCCCTAATATGGGATGTAGGGCCGGGGCTTGCCCCGGCCAAGCCGTCCCGTCCCGCCATGGCGGGAGAGAGGCGGCCCTACAGTCGAATTGGGACACTACCCCGACTCGTGTCTCTTGACATGCCGAGAACAATAGGCTACAATTCTAGGTTGCCGCTGTGCAGGGTTCGGCGGATTTGGGAAGACGCTCGTCCGACGCGACCTCGAGGTCCCAATCCCCCTCGAGAAAGTTCCAGCCGCCGCGAGAAGCGCAGGAGACCCCTGGCTCGCCTTGGACAATATGTCAGTGCAGGGAGAAGAAGAGGAAACCGTAGTGACTTCAAAAATGCAGGAACAAAACGGGAATGTGTATGAAAACAAAGGGTCGGTTTTCCACGGCCCTCAGCAAAGCGGGAATGTTATTGATTACAAAGGAGATTCACGTTTAAAGCCGGAAAGTTGTTGAAAATAAAATACGTTATAGGAAAAGCCGAAGGCAGAAGATTCATACGACTGGAATTTCCGTAACTTGTCCCCCCATTTCCAGTCGGTCTACTTTTGACCTTCGACCTTGGACTTTTGACTTGTCGGGTAGCACTGGGAGTTTCAAACCTGCTCCAGCAGCAAGAATCGGGTTGCCCCGACGCTCCATCCCAGCGATGATGGAACAGGATGGTTCTGTCAAAAGTTTTATGAAAGAGCCATGAGAAATAAGCGTGCCAGAGGCGGAAGGACTTTGGGGGAGGAGTAGCAGGGATGAAGGGTCGGTGTTGGGAGGCTTTGGATT
>Ga0208034_1001656_pt1 | contig 12999 bp, 9 predicted proteins | sample June2015DPH_8_10_FD_184699 | JGI IMG/M metagenome (GOLD analysis project Ga0208034, IMG submission 184699) | Peatland microbial communities from SPRUCE experiment site at the Marcell Experimental Forest, Minnesota, USA - June2015DPH_8_100... | ecosystem: Environmental > Terrestrial > Soil >...
TACCTTTTCGGGCCGGTGACCGCGGGCGCGGCGCAGACGCAGTCCGGAGGCGGCACCTGCTTTGCCGGAAGAATTCAGGCGGCATGCCCGGACGCGGAAGCAGTAAAGGTCGACCCCTCGGGCAATGTAGTGTTCGGCACGCTGCTGGGAGGTCCGGCAACAGATAACGGCACAGCTCTGGCGGTGGATGCGGCAGGGAACGTCTTTCTTACGGGAACCACCGGCGGGCAGTTCCCGACGACTGCGGGCGCGGCGATTCCAACCAGTACAACGTCCCAGGTTTTCGCCGCCCGAATTAGCTCGGACGGCAGCAAATTTCTCTACTCGACCTACCTGCCCGACACAGCCGCCACATCCGTGGCGATCGCCTTGGACGCTCAGGACAACGCTTATATCGCCGGTACATCTGCGACGGGCCATGCGTATGTGATCAAGGTGAGCGCCGACGGGTCGACCATCCTTTACAATGTCGCGCTGGCGGGAAGCGGTGCGGACGCAGCCGTGGCGATCACGACGGATGCTGGCGGCAACGCGATCGTGGTGGGGCGGACTACCTCGCCCGATTTTCCGGTGACCAGCAGCGCTTTGCAGCCGAAGCTTGCGGGAACGCAGAATATCTTCCTCGTCAGACTGGATCCTTCGGGCCACGTGCTGACGAGCACCTATTTGGGTGGGAGCGGGTCGGACGCGCCCGCCGCAGTCGCGCTGGATGGCGCAGGCAACATCGACGTCGCGGGACAGACGACCTCGCTCGATTTTCCGACCACCGCTGGAACATTCCAGCCCGCGCCGCTGGTGCCGGCATGGAATAACTCGTCGCCGGGCGGATTCGTGGCGCAAGTTTCGCCAGACGGCAGCGCGTTGCATTGGGCGAGTTATGTGATGAGCAATGACACGGTTCTGCTGCGGGTTGGCGAGCAGGTGGGCGTATCGCAAATGGCGGTGACGGCGGCGGGCGACATTTACCTGGGCGGCATCAGCGGCGTGGGATTTCCGACCACGCCATCCGCGCCGCAAATCTGCCTTCTCAGTCCGGCGTCTATCAACGGGTTCGTGGCCCATGTGAGCGCCCAGGGAGCATTGCCGGACGCCACTTACCTCAGCCCCGGAATCGGTACGGACCAAGTGATTAGCGGCAGCTCGCCCGTGGGGGAGGTTTTCGGGCTGCAGCCCATGCCGGGCAATTCGTTGATGGTCGCATGGCACTCCGCAGGCTCTGATGCTGCTTCCACCATGCAGTTCGGAAGCGGCGGCTGGACCGCGCCGGCGTGCCTTTCCACCAGTGCGCTCAACGCGGCAACGCAGGATTCGGGCGCGGGAATCGCTCCGGGCGAGCTGGTGACGCTGACGGGTTTCGGAATCGGACCCGACACGGGAGTCGCGTACCAGCCGAATGCCCAGGGGCTGATTCCGACGGAACTGGCGGGCGTGCAGGTATTCATCAATAACGAGGCCGTGCCGGTGCTATATGTGCAGTCGCGGCAGATCAACGTGGTGGCTCCCACAAATCTTACGGTCGGTGGTTCGACCGGCATCGAGGTGACGTACAAAGGACAGCAGTGGGGACCGTTCCTCACGGCGGTGACGTACGCGACCCCCGGCATTTTCCGATTGCAGGTGAGCCAAACGGCGGAGGCGGTGGCGATGAATCAGGATTTGACGCTGAACACTCCTTCGAATCCGGCGCCGCGAGGATCGTTTGTAACGGTGTGGACAACCGGGTACGGGAACACGGACCCGGCTTGCGTATCGGGAGGGCTCAACGATCCGCAGGCGGAGCCGCTGAGTCCCGGCGTCAACGCCATGATCTACGACGGCAGCGAGGTTTACCCGGTGGCGTATGCGGGCAGTTCGCCGGCCTTGGTATGCGGAATCGTGCAGGTGAATTTTCAAATTCCGGCGACTGCCACTCCGGGACCTTACTGGATTCTGCCGTGGGTTGAGATGGGCACGGGAATCGGCGCTGAAACGCCGGTCGGGGCCACGATTTTCATTAAGTAGTCCTCTGACCGAGTGGTTTGGTGCCTTTCCGCGATCACTCACTCACGCTTACGACTCCGATGCGAGCCACGACCGTGAGGGAGTGGTTTCCCGGGAAAAGGACGACATCAGCCGGTCAACGCAGTAGTGGGCGAGTTTGGCTACCGCCGAGTCCGCTGCGTCGCAATCGTCCTGCCAAAGTACACGTTGGGCATTCGAAACTGCCGCGCAGCGGCTTTGTGCAAGTGGGCTTATCGTAGAGTGGGCCGAAGCGTGCCGCTGGGCCACTGGGGAGGTAGATCCCGTGACACGCCCCTCCACATCATCAACGCAGCGCATCCCCCGCCACCCACAACCTCAGCAAATTTATTTCTCCCTAATTCTTCAATCATTTACGATTTTAAAACCCTAAACTCCGCATTCCCGCCTGCTACCCTGAAACCGGGATGGACCCTCACCCGGGCCCGTTCCCATTTCCATTTAAGGAGCCTTTATGGCAACCTCTGCTCAGATCGCCGCCAACCGTCAGAACGCACAAAAATCCACGGGTCCTCGCACCCCCGATGGCAAAGCCGTGTCTTCTCAGAACGCTTTCAAATCCGGCCTCGACGCCGATTCCCAATTCTGCTACGGCGAGCAGCGCGCCGATTTCTACCGCCTCCAGGTCGAATACTTCACCCGCTTTTCGCCCCAGTCGCCCGAAGAGCGCTTTCACGTCGATACCCTCATCCGCAACGAATGGTCGCTGCGCCGCCTCTTCCGCGCCGAAGCCCACCTCTGGGAATTCAACACCACCCACTCCTCCCGCAGCGACGGCGCCCCCCTCGGCGAAGGCTTCAACAACTCCAGCCCCGTCTTCATGCGCCTCCACCGTCGCATCACCCTCTTCGAGAAATCCTTCGAGGCATCCCTTACCAAACTGAAGGAACTGCAGGAGGCCCGCATCGCCTCGGGCGAAGTCCCGGCGCGAGCCACCGAAGAGGAACTAACCTACCCCGGCCACACCGTCCATGTTTTCAACGATCCCGGTCAGCCTCCCGAAATTATCTCCGTTCCTGAAGACACGGAAACAGTGGGACAAGCGCTCTCGCCTGGGCCGAACCGCCTCGTTCGGCTCCCTCTCTTTTCCACGCAACCCGCTGAATCGGAAACTGTTACCCCCGAAATTGGCTTCGTTCCTTCTATCACCTCCAAACCCACCACAGGCACCCATGCCCTCTGATCGCCGCCGTCGCTTTGGCTTGGTAGATAGCCTTGACATCCATATCCCGACTCCTGTAAAAATATAGTACAGGCGAATAAAAAGCGAAAGTTATGATGGCGACGGCGCTCAAAAAACAGTTCGAATCCGTCCTGGGCGGCCCTTTGGAATGGCAGGCCCGGCCGGCGCCGGAGATGGTCCCCTCGGGGATTCGGGAGGTCGATGAAGCCACCGGCGGGCTGCCGCGCGGGTGCCTCACCGAGATCGTCGGGCCGGCTTCTTCCGGTCGCACCAGCCTGCTGCTTTCGATTTTGGCCCAAGCCGCCGCGCGCGAAGAAATTTGCGCGCTGGTGGATGCCGAGGACGCCTTTGACCCGGCGTCGGCAGCCGCGGCCGGGGTGCAGTTGGAGCGGTTGATTTGGGTTCGTTCCCGCGGCGCCGAGCGAGCCCTCAAAGCCGCCGACCTGCTGATCCAGGGCGGCGGTTTCGGCGTGGTCGTGCTGGACCTGGGCGACACCCCGCCCGCGGCCGCGCGGCGCATTTCGCTCACCTCGTGGTTTCGCCTGCGCCGCGCCGTGGAACATACCCCCACCGTGCTGGTCGCCGTGGCCAGGCAATCCAACGCCAGAACCTGCGCGTCGCTGATGCTGGAATGCGCGCGCGAGCGGGCCGAATGGAGCGGCGCGCCGCGCGCCGCGCGCCTGCTGCGCGGCATGAGAGCTCGTGCAACCTCCACCAAGAGAAGCATCGTATGTTCGCCTGTCTTCACGGCAGTGGCGCTTTAACCGCGCTGGCCTTCGAGTTTTCGCCGGTGGTGGAGCAGACCGCTCCCCGCACCGTCACGCTGGACGCTTCCGGCCTCGACCGTCTCTTCGGCCTGCCGCAGGATGTCGCCGTCGCCATCGCGCGGCGCGCTTCGGAAGTGGGAGTCGAGGCCAGTCTCGCGCTGGCCGCCAACCCGGATGCGGCCATCTGCGCGGCGCGCGGATTTCCCGGCGTCAGCATCATTCCTTATGGCGACGAAGCGAAGTTCCTGGGCGCGCTGCCCCTGGCCCTGCTCGGCCCGCCGCCGGAATTGCAGGAAACCCTGGAGCGCTGGGGCATCCGCCGCTTCGAGGACATGGCGGCTTTGCCGCCGCTGGGCATCGCCGAGCGGCTCGGAACTGCAGGTCTGCATCTGCGCGAGCTGGCGCGCGGCGAAGCCGAGCGCAAGCTGGCGCCGCTGGCGGAGCCGCTCTGTTTCGAAGACGAACTGGAGCTGGAGTATCCGGTGGATCTGCTGGAGCCGCTGGCCTTCGTGCTGGCGCGGCTCATCAACGGGCTGGCCACGCGCCTGGCCACGCGCGGCCTGGCCACCAATGAGCTGCGGTTGCGGCTGAAGCTGGAAACCCGCGCGACGCACGAACGCACGTTGCGGCTGCCGGTGCCGTCGCTCGATACCAAAGCGTTTCTGAAGCTGCTGCAGCTCGATCTGGCGGCGCATTCGCCGGCCGCGCCCATCGTGCATGTGCGGCTTGCCGTGGAGCCGGTGAAGCCGCAAGCCGCGCAGAGCGGCCTGTTTGTCCCGGTGACGCCTGAGCCGGTGAAGCTGGAACTGACGCTGGCGCGCATCCAGGCCATGGTGGGCGAAGGACGCGTGGGCACTCCCGAAATCCTCGACACTCACCGCCCCGACGCCTTCCGAGTAACCAGGAGGGCGGACCCCCTGGTCCGCGGCCGACCCCCTGGTCGGCCTTCTTGCTCATGCAAGCTCTCCTTGCGTATGTTCCGCCCCCCACGCTCCGCCCGTGTGGCCCTGGCTTCCGGCCAGCCGAGCTTCGTTGCCGCCGATGGCATTCGCGGCAAGATCCTCGATCTCGCCGGCCCCTGGCGCACGTCCGGCGACTGGTGGACCGCCGACCCGTGGCTTCGCGACGAATGGGATATCGCTCTTTCCGACGGTGCACTCTACCGTCTCTACTGCTGCCCGCGCGGCTGGTTCCTGGAAGGCAGCTATGACTGACTACGTCGAGCTTCACGCCCGCTCCGCCTTCAGCTTCCTCGAAGGCGCCGCCGTCCCCGAAGACCTGGCCGGCGCCTGCGCCCAATTCTCCATGCCCGCCATGGCCATCATGGACCGCAATGGCCTCTACGGCGCTCCGCGCTTTCACATGGCCGCGCGCAAGGCCGGGGTGCGCGCGCACATCGGCTCGGAAATCACCTGCACCAACGGCCTCACGTATCCCTTATTAGTAGAGACGCGCGAAGGCTACCGGAACCTGTGCCGCCTGGTCACGCGCATGAAGCTGCGCGCCAAAAAAGGCGAAGGCGCGGCCTCGCTCGATGAGATCGCGGAATTTTCGCGCGGCCTCATCTGTCTCACCCGGCATCCCGACGCGCGACTGCTCGAAATCTTCGGCCCCCATCATCTCTACGCCGAACTGCAGCGCCACTACCATCGCGAAGAAGAAGCGCACAACCAGGCCACCGTGGAACGCGCGCGCCGCCTGGGCATCCCGATTGTCGCCACCAACGGCGTGGCCTACGCCGCGCCGCCGCAGCGCGAGCTGCTGGACGTCTTCACCTGCGTCCGCAACCACGTCACTCTAATGGATGCCGGGCGCCTGCTCGAGCGCAATTCCGAGCGCCACGTGAAAACCCCGGCTGAGATGGCGCGCCTTTTTGCCGACCTGCCGGAGGCTATCGCTTACACCCGCGCCATTTCCGAGCGGCTCGAGTTCACCCTCGATGACCTCGGCTACCGCTTCCCGCGCTATCCCGTGCCCCCTGGTGAAACCCAGATGTCGTTTCTGCGCCAACGCGTGGACGAAGGCGCGCGGCGCCGTTACCAGCCGTATCACGAGCGCGCCCGCCGGCAGATCGAGCGTGAGCTGGCGCTCATCGAAAAGCTGGACCTTCCCGGATATTTTCTGATTGTCTGGGACATTGTGCGCTTCTGCCAGGAGAATCGCATCCTGGCGCAGGGCCGCGGCTCGGCCGCCAACAGCGCCGTTTGTTATGCGCTCGAAATCACCGCGGTCGACCCGGTCGGCATGGACCTGCTGTTCGAGCGATTCCTCTCCGAAGAGCGCGGCGAGTGGCCCGATATCGATATCGACCTGCCCAGCGGCGACCAGCGCGAGCGCGTCATCCAGCACGTCTACCAGCGCTTCGGCAAGCTGGGAGCGGCCATGACCGCCAACGTCATCACCTATCGCGGCCGCTCCGCCGCGCGCGAAGTGGGCAAGGCGCTGGGCTTCGAAATCACCACGCTCGAAAAACTTTCCAGCCTGGCGCGCACCTGGGAATGGAAAGACCCCAAGGACACCACCGAAGCCCAGTTCCGCGAGGCCGGCCTCGACCTCAGCCAGCCGCGCGTGCGCAAATTCTTCGAGCTCTATCGCATGGCGCAGGACCTGCCGCGCCACCTGGGCCAGCATTCCGGCGGCATGGTGATCTGCCAGGGCCAGCTCGATTCCGTCGTGCCGCTCGAACCGGCCGCCATGCCCGGCCGCGTGGTGGTGCAGTGGGATAAAGAAGACTGCGCCGACATGAAGATCATCAAGGTGGACCTGCTCGGCCTCGGCATGATGGCCGTGATCGAAGAGTGCCTCGTGCTGATCCCGCAGTCTTACGGCGAGCAGGTAGACCTGGCGCACCTGCCGCCCGACGATCCCGCGGTCTTCGCGGCATTGCAGAAGGCCGATACCGTGGGCATGTTCCAGGTGGAGAGCCGCGCGCAGATGTCCGCCCTGCCGCGCATGCGGCCGGCGCGGTTTTACGACATCGTGGTGCAGGTGGCCATCATCCGGCCCGGCCCCATCGTCGGCAAGATGGTGCATCCGTATCTCAACCGCCGGCAGGGCAGGGAAGCCGTGGATTGTCTGCATCCTTCGCTCGAACCGGTGCTGCGGCGCACGCTGGGCGTGCCGCTGTTCCAGGAGCAGTTGCTGCGCATGGCCATGATCGCGGCCGGATTCACCGGCGGCGAAGCCGAAGAGCTGCGCCGCGCCATGGGTTTCAAGCGGTCGGAAAAACGCATGGCGGAAATCGAAGTGAAGCTGCGCGCGGGCATGACCCGCCATGGCATCCATCCGCAGGCGCAGGAAGATATCGTGCGCTCCATCACGTCGTTCGCGCTCTACGGCTTTCCGGAATCGCATGCCGCCAGTTTTGCGCTGCTGGCCTATGCCAGCGCCTATTTGAAGTGCCATTACCTGGCGGCCTTCACCTGCGCCATGCTCAACAACCAGCCCATGGGGTTTTATTCGCCGGCCATTCTCATCAAAGACGCGCAGCGCCACGGCCTGCGGGTCCTTCCGGTAGACGTGACCAAATCCGAATGGCAGTGCACCATCGAGCGCTCCAGTGGGGCAGACCCCCTGGGCTGCGCGGGTCCCCCCGGACCCGCTGCTGGAGTTTCTCCATTTGGGTGGGGCAGGCGCTTTCGCCTGCCAACCGCGGGCTGTCTCCATCTCCGCCTCGGCCTTCGCTATGCCCGCGGCCTGCGCGAGCAAGCCGGCCAAGCCATTCTACGCGCGCGGGCGGCGCGCCCTTTCACCAGCCTCGACGACCTGACTCTGCGCGTCCCCGAACTCCGCAAGGACGAGCTCAACCGTCTGGCCGAAATCGGCGCGCTGAACCCGCTCGAACTGGCGCACCGCCGCGACGCGCTCTGGCAGGCGCAGCGGTCGATTCTGCCGGTGGGCCCGCTGCTCTCGCCGCTCGAAGAAACCGGCGAGCCTTCCCCACTCGCCCGCATGAATACCAGCGAGCGCCTGTACGCCGATTACCACGGCACAGGGCTGACCATCGGCAAGCACCCCATGGCCTACCGCCGCCCGGAGATGAATGCGCTGCGCGTGACGCGCGCCATCGACCTGGCGCAAGTTCCCAACGGCCGCGTAGTGCGCATCGCCGGATCGGTGGTAGTGCGCCAGCGCCCCGGCACGGCCAAAGGTTTCGTCTTCCTCAGCATGGAAGACGAGACCGGCATCATGAACGCGATCGTCGCCCCGCCCACCTTCGACCGCTACAAGTTCACAGTTCTGGCCGAGCGCTTCCTGCTTATCGATGGCGTGCTGCAGAATCAAGACGGCGTGATCTCAGTAAAAGCCGGCCGCATCCAAGCCCTGCCAGCCGGCGCCGCCGCCGCGTCGCACGATTTTTACTGACCTCAGGTCAGCCACCGTAGGGCATCGGGGGCACTTTTCCGAGCAGGCGGGAGTAGACGGTCAGAGCGCCGCGATGATGCGCGCTGTGCTCGACCATGGCCCATACGATGTCGCTGATGGGTAGGCCGCCCATGACCGGGCCGGGCGGGAGTGGCTGCGCGAGATCCTCCGGGCTGCGCGCGCGGAGAAACTGGATCGCGTTCGTGTATGACGTTTCGAGCTTCTGGCGGGCGGCGGCCAGCGAGGTTATACCACCGAGGGCCTTGGCTTGTTTCTCGAAATCGAGGTCGAAACCTTCGGGTCGCGATGCGCCCTCGATGAACCAGTCGAGAGTCTGAGCCGCGTGCGCGACTTGCTGCGCGACGGTCATCATGCCTTCCTGCGGACGGAACCCGGAGTCGGCCTCATCGAGGACCCTGGTTGAGCGTTCGAAGAAATCTTTGCTTGCGAGCAACTGGTTGGCGAAATCGTAGTGTTGCGGTTTTAGGCTCATGGGTCACACTATAGCATGAGGCGAATAAAAGGACTAAACTTAGTTTAGTCTATGAAGACTGTCAATATTCATGCTGCAAAAACCAACCTCTCCAGTCTGGTGGAAGAGGTCGCCGCCGGCGCAGAAATCATTATCGCCAAGGCGGGAAAGCCGAAGGCGCGGCTGGTGCCGCTCGCCAAGCCCGCATTCACGCGCAAGCCCGGCATGTGGAAAGACCTCATCAAGGTGCATGCCAATTTCGACGATCCACTGCCGCCCGATATTGCCGAAGCGTTTGGAATCATAAATGAACCTTCTCATCGACACCCACGTCCTGATCTGGTGGTCAAAAAATAGCCGGCGCCTCGGACGACAGGCGCAAAAACTGATATCCGCTCCGCAGAACTCGGTTTGGGTCAGTTCGGTTTCCATTTGGGAAATCAGCATCAAGGCCTCTCTGCGGCGTTTAGAATTGCGTGGACTTCTTCTCGAGAAAATACCGGAAGATCTGGAGCGCCATGGATTCAGCGCCCTGCCAATCAACTTTCGGCACGCCCTTGCGGTTCACGATTTGCCTTTGCATCATTCCGACCCCTTCGATCGCATGCTCATCGCGCAGGCCCAATGCGAAGACCTCGTCCTGCTGACGGCCGACTCTTCCATCATGCTCTACGAAGTCCGCACCCTCAACGCTTTGAACTAGACGGTCGCCAGATCCGCCAGGTCGCTGAACACACCGTACGCGGTCTGCTCCACTTGCGGATCGATCGAGACGGTGCCGAAGGTGCCCATTAGGTCGGTGTGAAACAGGATGACGTTGGATGTGCCCGGCGTCGAGGCGAGGATATCGCAACGGTCCAGCACTTCGGCGCGCACGCGCAGGGAAAGGTTCGAGCCGCTGCGCCGGCCGCGGCTGATCAGCCGCACGGTCTTGCCCTTCCCGGCGAGCGACTGCACGCGCGCCGGCGTCAGCCGCGCGATGCCGCGCGTCGAGACCTGCTGCGGCGTGGTGCGCGCGTCCATCAGGACGTTGGCCAGCGCGGCGGTCTTGGCGGCCGAGTCCCAGCCTTCGATGTCGTAGGCGCCATCGGCTTCCGTGATCCCCATGGAACGCGCGCGGGCGAGGCCCTCGTCGAATGAGCCGCCCTGTTCCATGGTCTGGATCACCACATTGGACGTGGAATTGAGCGCGCCGGTAAAGCCCAGCACCTTCACGCCGGGCATGGTGTAGCGCCACAGGTTGAAGACCGGCGCGCCATCCATCACCGCCGATTCGAAACGGAAGCCCAGGCCCAGACCCGCCGCCTCTTCGCGAAGTTCGGCGAAGGCGTGCGCGATGGGGCCTTTGTTGGCCGTCACCACGTGCATGCCGCGGGCGAAAGCCGCGCGGATGTGCGCGATCGCCGGCTGCCCGCTGGTGGGATCGAGCGTGGTCAGCTCGACCGCGATCTGCGCGCGCGCGGCGTCCAGGAATTCTTCGATGGATGCCGCCCGCGGCCGCATCGGCGGATCTTCGGCGAGACCGGCCGGGTCCACCGCGGTGCCGTGCCGCAGCGTGTGGATGCCGGTAATGGTGAACGGGAACTCGCGGCGCTTCTGCCGCAGCAGGCGCGCCAGGGCGCGGCCCACTTTGCCGTATCCGATGATCGCGAGCTTCACAGTGGCTTATGCCACTGTACTAAAAGAAGGAGTCAGAAGTCAGGAGACAGAAGTCAGAATAAGAACGTCGGCGGCGAAGCCTTTTCATTCTGGCTCCTGACTTCCGACTCCTGACTCCTCTTTTCTCAAAACGCGAGGGCCTCGATCAGCTTGTCGAGGTCGCTCTGCAGTGCGGTCCTCTTCTTCTGCAGATCCGTCTGGTGGTCGCGCAGTTGCGCGAGCTGCTGCTCGTGGGCGTCCAACTGTTTGGCGTAATTCTGCACGAGCTGCTGCTGGCTGCTGACATTATTCAGGCTGTTGATGTTCTGCCGGATGCGGTCCTCGTCACGCGTCAGATCGCTGACCTGACCCTGGGCATCCTGCAACGCGCGATCGTTCTCGGCGATCTGAGACTTTTCGTCGGCGATGCGCTGCAACTGGCGGCGCGCGGCATCGCTGAGAGTGAGGTTGCGGTTCTGCACGTAAGTCAGCAGGAAATCGGGAGTCGTATTGCTGACCTGGTACGCCTGGTCGAACACGCGCTCCTCGGTGACGGGAAACTCCTGCGCGGCTCCGGCGGCGAGTTGGATCTCGAAGCGGTACGCGCTGGCGGTCTTCTCCGCGGGTTTCGCACTGAGCAGTGTGTAGCCGCCCCGCAGCGGATGCTCGAGGATCAGGGTCTTGGCTTTTTGGTCCACGTTGCGGATGGTGTACGTGCGGGTCTCTTCCATGGCGGATTTCGTCGTAATGATACCCCGCGTGGCATGGATTTCGCGCACGACGGCGCTCTTGGAATTAAAGGCGTCGGTGATGCGCGTGCCCAGGTCGACGGCGTAGCTGATGAGGCGCTTATCGCCGGCCTTGAGCGTTTCCATCAGCGCTTCGCCGCCGTAGGCGCCGCCATCGTAGACGGTGATGGGGCCGCCATCGAGGGTCTTGCCGCTGGAGTTGGTCAGCTCGGCGGCGTTGGTGGGATGTTGCGAACTGTGGTCGGAATAGATCAGCAGCTTGCGGCCCTCGATGGCCTGTTGCAGGAAGGGCAGCATGGCCGATTCGTCCTTGCGGATGGTGACGGGTTGGGCGATGCGGTATTCGAACAGCTCTCCCAACTCGCCGGCTGAGGCACTCGCGACGATGGTGCTGGGGGAGACTTTCGCCTGCTCTGGTCCGAACACCTCCACGGAATTCCGCCCCATCATCGCCATCTGCGCCGGTGGCGGTGGAGCTGGCGAACCTATAGTCCCGCCGAGCACGCCGGCTCTGGCCGCGCCTCCGCGGCCCCCGCCGCCACCGCCCGGAGGCACCGAGCCGTTGACCACAAACGCCTCGTCGTGCACCACCGGCCGCGCGGCGGTGTCGTCGGCCAGTTCCGCACTGGGCCGTTGCACGTACTTCGGGGCGTAGAGCTGGCTGATAAACGAAATCGGCCGGCCGGAAACCAGCGAGAGCTGCACCTTGTTCCAATCCTCACCGGTGGTGTTGTCGACAATCGCCCAGCCTTCGAGAACCGGCTGGCCCTTGTCGCCCAATATCAGACGGTAGCTCGACTTCCAAACCGCGGCAGGGATGGTGTAACTGGCCACGATCTCGCGCTGCCGCGCGTCGGTGGAATCGATGTAGACGCTGCGCTTGTCCTTGGAACGCGCGGCTGCCACCGCGGCCAGGTAGTCTTTGAAGTTGGCTTGCAGCTTGGCATCGGTGAAGCGGATACCGCTGGCGGCGGCGAGATCGAGCGTGCGTATGTCGCCGCTATCGAGCAGCAGCGTGACGAACTCGCGTTCCGCCTGCTTATCGGTGCCGGCCACCACGCGTCCGCCGACAATCGTGCCGGCGACGGTGTCGTTGCCGAACTTCAACTCCACGCGCGCGCCTTGCAGCCGGCCGAAGATGGCGGCCAGCGACTGGTCATCGCCGATCTGGAAAGGAAAATCGGCCAGGCGATGGCTGAGCGGGTCCATGGAATCGTAGCGCAGGCCGGAGATTTTGCCGCCGCCGCGTTCTTCGAGAGTCAGCGATTTCAGGACGTCGTTCATGTCGGAGGCGTTGAAATCGAGGCGCGCCGATTCGCCGGGGCCCAGCGTTCCGGATCGCTCGAAAAATCCAATGCCGTGCTTATAGAGAATCACCTGCTTCACCGGCAGGTCGGCCGCTTGCGCCATAATGGCTCCTAATAACGCGCTCAGAAACAAGGAAACGAATACGCGGTTCATGATACCTCCATCCAGGAAATGCCGCTTCGGGCGGTTACCTTTCAGGCGAATTGCCTGATCTCATCATGACGCGTTTGAGCGCCCAGGGGGCGGCCCTGGCGCAGGAACCGCACCGGGGTGCGCGACATAAAAGTGGGACTCCGGCTGGTTTGTATCAGGGCACGGCCTTTAGCCGTGCCGCAAGTCGCCGCACCAGAGGCTTTAGCCACTGTGAATTTTCCGGGCACCACAGGGGCTAAAGCCCAACTTTCCGAGCAACCCTACGGCACGACTAAAGCCGTGCCCTGATACAAAGCCGAAGACCAAACCTCGCGTACCCCTACACTCAGATTCCTGCGGATTTCG
>Ga0208034_1001659_pt1 | contig 12980 bp, 8 predicted proteins | sample June2015DPH_8_10_FD_184699 | JGI IMG/M metagenome (GOLD analysis project Ga0208034, IMG submission 184699) | Peatland microbial communities from SPRUCE experiment site at the Marcell Experimental Forest, Minnesota, USA - June2015DPH_8_100... | ecosystem: Environmental > Terrestrial > Soil >...
CCTGCAACGCCGCCGCCGATTGCGAGAAGCACGCTTTCGGTGAGCGCCTGCGCAATAATCTGCCGCCGCGAGGCGCCAATGGCCATACGTATCGCGGTTTGGCCGCGCCGCGCCACCGCTCGAGCCAGCAGGAGGTTCGCGACATTGGCGCAGGCAATCAACAGTACCAGACCGCAAACGGAGAGCAGAATGTTGAGGCTGCGCCCGTACTCTTCCTTCATCACGGCAACGCCAGCGCCGGCGGGGATGACATTGATTACCTGCTTGGGGAGCATGCGAATCACATCCGGCATCCAGTTGGCGGGATATCCGGAATCGTACTGCATCCATCGCCGCAACACTCCGGTGAGGCGAGGTCCCATCCCTGCAGTCGAAGCTCCGGGGCGCAAGCGGCCGATCATACGCAGCCAGGCAGCGACGGACTGATTCAACAGGGCGCCCTGGCCGTCAAGCATGGGTTCCTGGTGCACGGGAATCCAGATGTCAGGCGGATCACTTTGGAGCGTTTCACCGAAAAATCCCGGCGGGGCCACCCCGATCACGGTAAACGGATGGGTCTCCACGATGAAGGTTGCACCCACCACCGAAGGATCGCTGCCATAACGGGTTTGCCAGGCACGATGACTGAGCACGATAACCGGCGCAGCGGACGGCGTGTCGTCCTCAGGGGTAAACACCCGCCCACCGAAGGGGGCGACTCCCAGCATGGAGAAATAATTCCCCGTGACGTATTCAGAGCGCAAAGGACTGGCAGCCGCTTCACCTTGACGCCGCACGCTTTGGAGCGCGCCGCCGGCCTGGAAGGCAGCCACCTCTTCAAATTCCGGCGTCTCCGACTTCAGCTGCTCATAGAGAGGGTACGAGTACATTCCCCAGATGTCCTGAGGCCCGCCTTCGACACAACAATCGTCGCCTTCGCCGACGCGATAGAGTCTGGCGGCATCTGCCACGGGTAAGGACCGCATCATCACGGCATGGATTAACGTGAATATTGCCGTGGTTCCGCCAATTCCCAGAGCCATGGTCAATACGGCTGCGGTGGTGAAAACAGGCGACTTCCGGAACTGTCGCACCGCATAGCGAAGATTGTTGAGCAGTCCTGTCATCCAAGGCCTCCTAACATCCATTACGAATGCGGGTTGCTGGGGGTTCCGGCAAATTCGAAACGCCTGGCCGCCGCCGGGCGGTCGGGGGCGGTTCCCATTAATCCTATATCTATTGACGCGGTCGGGAGCAGTTCGTAAGCAGAGCAGCCCGGGTCAGGCCAAAACTGATCACTGCCCCGTCGCGCCACTCACCGTTGCAGAGGTCTGTTCAGGTGCGAGTCCTCTTTCCTTGCTGACGCGGGCCGGCTCTTTGATCATTATGTGGAATCATCCGATTTGGACGCGTTGCACTCTCGGTGGGCCGGGCCGTTTCCCTCATAAGCAGGTTCCAGGCGCCTCAACAAAAGTCGGCGCGGCACGCGCGGTTTTGAGTTTTGCGTTTTGACTTTCGTTTGTGGCTTTGCCGCGCCGCGGAGTCCCAGCCAAAAACTCGGGCGACCGCTGGATCTAATCCGGAGGTAAAGCGAAGCTGAACACGTCACTGCCTGAGGCGATCGATACGTACTGTACACCGTTAACGCTGTAACTCATGGGCGAGGCATGGAGGGTTTGGCCGGTGTTGAAGTGCCACAGCGCTTTTCCGGTCCGGGCATCCACGGCTTCAAATTCACTCGCGTCATCGCCGAAGAAGACCAAGCCCGATGCAGTGGTCATCGTTCCGCCCCAGGAATCTCCATTCCCCACTTGTGGGTAGCGCCACACGAGTTTGCCCGTTGCCACATCCAAGGCGAGGAGGATCTTTTGGGCGGACTCCCGGGGAGGGCGCTTGGTTCCGGTGTTGTAATAGGTCGCGCCGGGTTTGAAGGTTTGCTTGCTTTTGCCGGCCGTGTAGATGTCGCAGTCCTCGAGGGCCATGACATAGAATAGTTGCGTCGAGGGGTTGTAAGAGGGAGACATCCAGTTCGTTGCGCCCGAGAGGGAAGGGCATATTTTCACGCCTTGGGGCGTCGGTTGCAACCCCGTGCGGATGGGCCGGCCATATGCATCAATCCCTTTCGCCCAGTTCAATTTCTCGACAAAGGGCGTGGCGCCAAGAAACTTGCCCGTGGTGCGATCAAGGAGGTAGAAAAACCCGTTGCGGTTGGCCTCCACCAACAACTTTCGAACCTGCCCGTCGACGGTCAGGTCAACGAGCACGGGAGTCTCCGTTGCGTCGAAATCGAAGAGGTCATGCGGGGTAAATTGGAAGTGCCATTTAAGCTTGCCGGTGTCGGGGTCGAGGGCGAGGACGCAATCGGTGTAAAGATCGTCGCCGGGGCGAGTATCGCCGGCGAAATCGGGAGCGGGATTGCTGGTTCCCCAAAAAAGCGTATTCGTCTCGGGGTCGTAAGTTCCGGGCATCCACGTCGTCCCGCCGCCGAGCAAATAAGCCTCGCCGGGCCAGCTTTCCGACCCCGGTTCGCCGGGCGCAGGGATTGTCCAGAAACGCCACACCTCTTTGCCCGTCTCCGGATCAAATGCTGCGAGAAAGCCCCGGACCCCATCGTCGCCTCCCGACGTACCTACAAGGACTTTGTCCCTCACGATGAAAGGTGCACTGGTGGCGCCGTAATTCTTGCGAGTATCGGCGTACGCGACGTCCCAGATCAAATGGCCAGACCGTGCGTCCAGGCAGAGCAAATGGGCATTATCGGTTTCCATGAACAAGCGGGTGTGCCATACGGCGGCACCGCGATTGTGGTGAGCGGCGGCATCGTCGATCAAACCCTTGGACAAGGGACGGGTATGGCTCCAGAGCACGCGGCCGGTTCGCGCATCAAGCGCAAAGGTGTCGTTCGCGGAGGTGACGTACATTACCCCGCCGACGACCACCGGCGTAACTTCCAGCGATTCGGAATTGGTCGAGTGGAATACCCATTGCGCGCGCAGGCGGTGGACATTGTCAGGATTGATCTGGTCAAGCGCACTGAAGCGCCGGCCGGTGTAGTCTCCATTGTAGGAGGGCCAATCCTGGGCAGGTGGCGCGACCAGAAGGCGCTGCGGGGGAACATCCATGTGGGCAGAGACCGGCGCCTCATCCTCCTGAGCGGCGGCAAGCGTCGCACCCTGAACGGGGTTCCCTTTTCCTGGCTGAACCGCGTTCTTCCCCGTTAAGCGGCGAAGGTAGGTGATGATGGCGTGAATATCCGGCGCGGATAGTGAGCCGAAAGGCGGCATCCCCTTCGAGGGAATTCCATCGCGAATGATCTCGAAAAGCGCTCGATCATCGAGGGCTCCGGCCGCCTGGGGAGTGGCGATGGCATGGGCGTGCTCCTCGCCGAGTCCGTCCAAGCCGTGGCAGGAGGCACAATGCGATTCAAAACTTTGCTGGCCTGCACCCGGGCTGGAGGATGTTTTCTCCGCTGGTCTTGCGGGCGTGGAGGCAGAATCATGTTGTGCCGGATCAGCCGCCAGCACAGCAGTGAAGATGAACGACACACAGAGGGGAAGCACTCGCCTGCCGCGCAGGCGTGCCCTGCGGCGACATAACGCAAACCCCTGATTCGGTGACGCGCCAGCTCCGCCCACATTCACACTTCGGCTAACTTGAGATTACTTGTATCATATCAGAGCTCGTCCCTTTCGCGCGTCGCGATCGTGGGTATCACACCAAATCGCTTTTTGAAACCTCGGCACGCCAGCCGTGCCGCTCAAGCCCGGTCCCTTATGGGAACAAGCTGTGTCGCAGAAGGAATTGGAACCCATGACGTCCCAAAACCCAGTGCGACGTCAACGCGCTTATCACCATCCTCACAGCAGTGCTTCAAAAGGTCAGCACGATTCCTTGGGGGTCGGGATTCTTACGCGCGCGCACCATCAAGACAAAGATTGCTGTGGCGAGGCAGGGGATGAGAGAGCCGGCAAGCACGATGGGTTGGAAGGAAAATCGATCGGAGATGCGGCCGATCAGGTAGGTGGAGATCAGGGTTCCGATCCCCGCGCCAGTGCCTCCCAGCCCACTGACGGAGGCCACCGCGTCCGGATGGAATACGTCGCTGGGCAGCGATAAAAACATCGTCGAGCAGGCGGCATAGGCAAATGTCGCATATCCAAACAACAGCACCAGCGTGAGATAGTGATGGGTGAAAGCGGCCGGAATGAGGATCAACATGCTGGGCCCGAAAATCAGCAACACCAGGCGACGCGAACGGCCCACCGACCACCCACGCGAGATCCAGTAGCTGGAAAGCGCGCCCCCGAAAAAATTGCCGAGATCGGCTCCCAGGAAGGGAACCCAGAAGCCCAGAATGCTCTGTTCCAAGCGAAAGCCTTTGCTGCGGAGATACAGGGCGAACCAATCGGCGATGAGGAACCAGTAAGGATCAAGCAGAAAGCGGCCGCAGATGATTCCCCAGGTTTGCCGGTAGTGCAGCAGCCTGCGCCAGGTGATTCTGGCGCGGGGTGAAACTTGAACCTCCGGGGTGCGGCCTCGCCGGATATACTCAAGTTCCTGCGGCGCCAAGCGGGGGTGCTGTTCCGGGGGGCGATAGAGCCAGCGCCAAGCCAGGATCCAGAGAAAACCGAGGCTTCCGGTCACCAGGAAAACCGGGCGCCAACTGCCCGTCAAATGGTAAGCATACAAAGCCAGAAAAGGGGCAATCGCCCCGCCAATTGACGAGCCGCTGTCGAACATCGCGACTGCCCATGCCCGCTCTTTATCCGGGAACCACTCCGAGGCGACCTTGGTGGCGCCCGGCCAGTTGGGGCCTTCCCCCGCGCCGAGGAGAAATCGGAAGAAGCAGAAGCTCGCGAGCCCCTGTGCCAACGCCGTGAGACTGGCGACACAAGAATAAAACGTCACGGTAAGCGAGAGGCCGCGACGCGCCCCCAGCCGATCGATCAGTCGTCCTCCGCCCCCCTGCATCAAGGTGTAGGCAATTCGAAAGGCAATCAAGATGGTGGCAAAATTCGTGTTGGTCCAGTGGTACTCCACCAGAAGGACGGGCGCCAGCACGCTCAGGGTTTGCCGATCGATGAAATTGATGATGGTGGATAAGAAGAGCAAGCCGGCAATCCACCAACGCAATCGGCGAATCGGCGGTCGAGGTCGGGTTTGATCGAAACTCGGTTGGGTAGGGTTCACAATCTGCGCGGACCGAAAAACCTCAAGGAGAGCGACAAGTCTTGCTCAGCCCTCCGTACCAGTTCGAGCGCTCTCCGCCACTCGCAGTCGCTTGCTCAATCGCTAACCCAACAGTGCCGCATGTACTTTGGTAACGGCACTTACGACGTCTTCCAGGTCGGCATCGGTCCATTTCGGGCCAATGGGGAGCGTCGCCGAACGGTTCCAGATGTCCACCGTGCGCGGGCAGCACTCGGCCCCGTAACGCATGGCTTTCCCGCGGGGAGTATTGAAAGACGGCCATTCCGGATGCGGCGCTTGCTTTGTCTCGATGTAACGGGAAATGGGCAGTACCACCGAGGCGCTAATGACCTCCATCGGCACGTTCTCCGCGACCATGGCTCTAATGAATTTGTCACGTAAGTCTTTGCTGGGGAGGATGAGATCGAGGACAATCCCAATATCGCCTTCGACGTCGTTCGAGGCTCGCAGCTTTATCCCTTGTAAGTTGCTGAGCCTCTCGCGTAGGTAGCGATGCTTCCGCCGGTGCGAAGCCAGCATGATGTCGAGCTTCGGCAGTTGCGCGCCCAAAATGGCGCCGGTTTCTTCGTTCATTCTGTAGTTAAGTCCCACCAATCCAGGCTCCCCGCTCTCATGCAGGCCCAGGGGACCCTGGAGGGTCGTCCTTACCGAACCCAGATCGTGAAAGCGAATGGCTCGTTCGTAAAGGTGGGGATCATTCGTGACCACCGCACCCCCTTCGCCGGAGGAAATCATCTTTTGAATCTGGAAACTGTAAATGGCGATGTCACCCATCGAGCCTGTGCGCTTGCCGTTGTACAAGCAACCACAAGCCTCCGCAGAATCCTCCAAGACCTTTAAGTCGTGCTTGCGCGCAATGGGAAGAATCTTGTCCATGTTCGCGGGGGCCCCGAAGGTGTGTACGGGCATGACGACCTTGGTTTGGGGAGTGATCTTCTTCTCCAAGTCTTCGGGGTCCATGGTGAAGGACTCGTCGGTCTCGGCAAAGACCGGGAGTGCCCCGGTCAGCACGATCGTGTTGTAACAGGAATACCAAGTCCAGGCGGGGAGGATAACCTCATCGCCCGGGCCCACGCCCAAGGCGTTCAAGGCGACGTGCAGGGCGGCAGTTCCGGAGGTAACGGCCAATCCGTATTTCGTCCCAATGAATTTGGCAAATTCCAATTCGAAGTTCCTGGCCTTCTCAGGTTTTGTGAAGCCATAAAAGCGGAACAGGTTGCGCGACTCGATGACGTCCACGAGCTGCGCCTTTTCCTTGTCATCAATGAAGTTCGCTCCCTCGAATGCCGTGGTGAGGGGAGTGGAACGCACCGGTCTACCGCCCTCCACCGCCAGGCCAGGAGGGTAGGCAGCTCCGAGCAGTGGAGCTGAGGCGGCGGCAGATACAGTTGCCAGAAACGTGCGACGGCTCATATCTGAAACGTCATCTTTTCTCATCAGATTCCTCACTGTGATGAATCATCCCTGACCTTGCAGACCTTTCGTCCTAAGGCCCGTTCGGCCTATATCATACACCCGTTCCTACTGTCCCTGAGGTGAGCCGCTGGTTTGGTGCCCTGCGTACCCGCCGAGGCATGGCTACTCGGAATCGCCCCGGAGTGCACTCCCTGTTCGGGATGATGGCCCTCGGCCGTTAGCGCGAGAGCGGCGGCGCGACGTCATGGCCATAGGACGGGCGCGAAGGTGAAGCAGGATCTGTCGGATTATTTACGAAAAACGGCAGCGAGAATCCTTCCCCATTTCCGTGCCCAAAACTCTGCCGACTACGCACGTACCTTACCGATTCGGCCGTAAATCGCTGGAAACACTCGAACCCGGATTATGGCGTACACCTAAGGAAAGCATTGCGCTTGTCTCCTCTTGTTGCCCATAAGTTACGGAAAATAAGTCTGGCGGGATTGGCACTCGTGCCATACGGTTTAAGGGGCCGGGTGGGGCATCCCCGGCCCTGTCTCAAGCCGCTGGACCCGGGCAACGAAAAATGGGGCACCGGAACCCCTTGAACGATGTATGCTGTGGAGCCGATTGGAGCCATGTGAAGGTAATGGGCTCTCAAGGGCATCCAGCCCGGCACGAGGGGGGAATGGTCATGGAAATCGGGAAGGAGTCACCCAAGATGGGAACGAATGTGTCTAAACTTTGTACAAGGTTAAAGGCGAGAACGGCTCAAGTGGGCGTGATCGGATTAGGGTACGTAGGGCTGCCCCTGGCGCTCCTATCGGCACGAGGAGGGTTCCAAACTACTGGGTTTGACATTGACCCTGGCAAAATTGAAAAGCTCCGGCGGGGAGAGAGCTACATTAAGCATATTTCGGCTGCCAGCGTTACTGAGGAAGTCGAGAAGAAGCGCTTTCAGGCCACGGACGATTTCACCATTCTCAAAGAGATGGACGCCATTGTCATCTGCGTTCCCACACCCCTCGACAAACATCGCGAGCCGGACCTTTCCTTCGTCCTTAACACGGCCGAGGTCGTGAGTGACCACTTGCAGCCGGGCCAATTAATCGTGCTTGAGAGTACAACATACCCGGGAACCACCGACGAGGAATTGCTTCCCATTCTGGAGAGAGGGGGGCTGAAGTGTCCCGTTTCACCCTACACGATCGACGGCGCCATCGTGACGGCGCACGATGAGGTGGAGCCGGACTTCTTCCTGGCCTTCTCCCCGGAGCGCGAGGATCCTGGAAACAAGCAATTCCAGACCCGCCAGGTCCCAAAGATTGTTGGAGGCGTGAACGCCTCCAGTGCTTTAGCTGCGCAGGCGCTTTACCAGAGTATGTTTGAACACACCTACCTGGTTAGTTCTTCGCGGACCGCGGAGATGGCGAAGCTTTTGGAAAATATTTATCGTTCTGTGAACATCGCCTTAGTGAACGAACTCAAGCTCCTGTGCATGCGCATGGGGATCGATATTTGGGAGGTTATCGAAGCGGCGAAGACCAAGCCTTTCGGGTTCAGCGCCTTTTATCCGGGCCCTGGCCTGGGAGGGCATTGCATTCCTATCGATCCGTTTTACCTAACCTGGAAAGCACGAGAGTATGAATTTCCCACCCGCTTTATTGAGCTGGCGGGGGAAACCAACACGGCCATGCCCTACCACGTGGTGAATCAGGTAGCGGCGGCGCTGGGCCAACGGGGGAAGACCTTGCACGCCTCCCGAGTGCTCGTCCTGGGAGTGGCGTACAAGAAGGACATCGATGACGTCCGGGAATCGCCCGCATTGAAGATCATGGAGTTGCTCGGCACTGAGGGCGCGCTGGTTGCCTACCACGACCCGTTTGTTCCGCGCTTGGGCAAGATGCGGAAATACGACTTTGGTCTGCAATCCATCGCGCTCACCCCGGAAACGCTCCATGCGCACGATTGTACGTTGATTGTGACCGACCACAGTGCGGTTGATTATGACCTGGTCGTGGACGAAAGCTCTCTCGTTGTGGACACGCGGAACGCGACCGCGCGGGTGGCGTGTCATCGCGAGAAGATCGTTCGGTGCTAACTTCGCACGCCCCGGCGGTAGGCCGGTGTTATGGCGAACCGCAGAGTCGTCCCTGAGGAATAATGTGGTCCGCCATGCCCATTCACCAAGGCTCGCTCCATAGCCACTCTCCCCCAAACTCCTGGGGGACGGGGACCTACCCGAGAAAAAATTCCGGGTCTTGGGGGATCCTGCTAACGGTGAATCCCGGAATTATGCAGCGCCGCGAGCCCCGACGGCACTCCAAAAATCATGGGAATGACTCTTTCGGCCTTGTAATGGCCGCTTCGATGCATCACGTAGGCAATCCCCAATCCGGCGCCGGTGCCGGCGATCTTGAGGGATATCAGTGCTCCCTGAGACTTCGCGAGGGGATTCGCCTCGCGGGTCCCTGGAACCTTCAGAGCTTTATGAGTAGAAGTGACATCAGCTGCCATGGCGATGATGCTGATGGAATACAAGCAAATGTTTTTGGCATCGAAGAAGTGGTGCGCGGGAGCAGTCGGCTCCACAAGCATAGGGTTTGCCCCACCCCAAGTGGGCGTGGGGATCAAGCCGAGCCCCATCGCCAGCGCCAGAATGAATGCTCGTCTATTAGGCGTCATCATTGTCTCCCTGAGGCATCCGGCGAGAGTCTTTCGAAGAGACTTCCCTCGTCGCCGTCCGGCAATGGATGTAGACCCACCGCCGACGTGGAGCCCCGAGCGCAATCGTTTGCTTCCCTAAGCCCTTGCGGGCACGCGTTCAGAGTTCTCACGCACAATTCCTTTATCGGCGGATGTCCGGGATACTTAATTCTGGGGAGAGAGCGAAGGCGTCAAGTGGACAATGACTCTGGCCTAGGTACGCATTTTCTGAGCAAATAGTCTCGGCCCGGACAGAGATAATGCCGAGTATTACTGCTTGGTTTGGCTATTAGATCTGTGACCCCGAGTTGGAGGGCAGCAATTGGTGAATCAGTCCGCACGCTATGAAACCCTAATGAGCTGCCGGGCGGAAACATCAATTACTGGGAGGTAGAATCAAGCATGCTAGGAGCTGCCCCAGATCTGTGGATGATGGAGTTCATTTGAGGTTCCTAATCCCCCCCTTCGGGGGGACGTACTCATTCAAGTCGGACTTATGTTCCCTTATTAAGCCGTATTGGCCGGTCACGCACAATGCGAAGATAGATATTGCCTCGTGTGGGTCTTGAAAAATCCGTGGTATCGTTGATAATAGATGTTTCTAGTCCTGAGCGAGGAAGTCGCCAGATGGGATAATGCTCAGGAGTTTGTGGTCGCCAACGCCCGTCCGGGAGCGAACTCGCAAAGACGAGGCAATTTTTATCGAGCCCCTCAGTTGATCTCCTACAGCGGTCAAAGTGCCAACTGCTGTCAGGGAAAGCGGACTATGTCCGGCAAGGTAGTCATGATCTTCCCCCATAAGTCAGGGCGGCGAGGATCCTCTTAAATCACTTGAGTCAGGCAGCGGAGGTGTTCGATCCATGACCAATCGCGAGGCACTGGTAGGAGACAACGACCCCCGCTATGGCTGGTACGCTCTTCACACTCGCCATCAGCATGAGAAGTGTGTTCATCGAATCCTGACGGGGAAAGGGCTTGAAGCTTTCCTGCCCCTCTATGCAACCGCTCACCATTGGAAAGACCGGGTGAAGCGAGTTTCGCTCCCCCTCTTCCCGTGTTATGTGTTTCTCCGCGGGCCCCTCGTTCATTGGCTCCCAGTCCTTACCACGCCCGGCGTTCACAATGTGGTGGGATTCGGAGGGGAACCGGCGAGCATTTCGAGCGCGGAAATCGAGGCCATTCGAATGGTGGTCGAGAGCTCGGTCAAGGCAGAGCCTCACCCCTTCCTCAAATGTGGCGATCGTGTCAGGGTTACGGCAGGTCCGCTGCGAGGGCTGGAAGGGATCTTACTCCGCAAGAAAAACTGGTGCAAGCTCCTCCTGTCGGTGGAGATGTTGCAGCGATCGGTGGCGGTGGAGATCGACGTGGCCATGGTCCAGCGTGTCGGTGGGCGGAGTCCGGTGGAGTCATCAATCCGGGTTGGTCGAATGCCCTTGCCGAGCTTCCATTTTCCTGCCGAGTCGCTTTGAGCAGGTCCACAGGCTCTTCCTCGTTGGGGAAGGTTCGAATACGGCTGATGCGCGTGAAGCTGAAGCCCAGAAACCTCCATTATCACGGTTCTGCCACCACACTCTTCGTGGACCCTGAGCTTCGTGCCGATAAATCGCGTAAGGCTCTTCATCACTCGTTTTTCCCCCGTCGACTGCGCCTGCAGATGTTGCTGTTGCCCACATACCGCGCAGGAAGCTGGCCGAGTTGCTTCAACTCCCGGTCGAATTCGTCCAGTTCGATGATACTGAGCAAGGGTGAAAGAGGGCCACCTTGCGTCGCTCCCTCATCCAGCGAACTCACCAGCCCGCCTTCTATGGCCGCGTGTTGACTCGGCGGCCTGCGCCACCAATACGAATGTGTTAAGGTGACGGTGTCACGAAATCGTCTCGGTACTCTTGCGCAGCTCCTCGGTAAAGTGTCCTTCGTTTCCAGGCAATCGCGAACACTACACTGCCATGAAACATGCCACTGGCACAACCAGCATTCCTCCAAGCCGGAAGATCTCGCCGATGATGCACCATCTTTGATGGAGGGTAGATTGTGATGAGACACACGGGCTTGCCTGCTCACCGCTGGAGCGCTGCCGTTTCGGGGGAGGCAGAATACTTGATGGCTTATGCGGCTTCCACACCCCGCAGTGCGCGCGTCTCGTGAAACATGTTCAGGTTGGACCTTAGTTATGATATTCGGGTTAAGGTAATACGTAGCCGGAATCGGGCGCCCCGCCAGAATGCGGTCCACAATCAGCCTTACCGCATACTGCCCCTGCATAAAAGGACGTTGATAAATGGAGGCAGTGATCGTTCCTTCCTTTAGTAAGGGCACCATATCCCTGGACAAATCGGTCGCAATCAGGCGGACCTTCCCGCTTAACTGCCGTGCATTAAGTGCAGAGCAGACCGGAAGGGCAATTCCAATGTTAACGTATAGGCCGGCCATGGATGGGAGTTTCTCGAGTAATTCAAGGCATTTTCGGAACGTAAAATCGTGATCTTCGTGCCCTTCGATCACCTCCGCGACCTGGCCCCCGTGACAATACTTCGGGAAGGCTTCGGAGAACCCCTCCGTTTTCTTCAGATGATCCTCGGTATGGAGCATCCCGGTAATAACGGCGACTTGTGACCCTGAAGGAACAAGCCACGACAGAAGTTCGGCCGCCAGCCTGCCATTCAGTTCTGGTTCAACACAAACCACACTTGAACGTGAGCTGGTGGGGGCATCAGAGGCAACGCAAATGACCCGAATGTTTCTTTGCTCGGCCATGTCGATGAGTGGTTTAAGCTGGCTGGGATTTCCAGGCGTGAGAATCAACCCCTGAATGTCTCCCGCCGTTATCTCTTTGACTCGTTGCGTTTCCCCAACTCCCAGTCGTTCCACTGGCCAGTACAGAACGTCCACGCCCAGGTGTTCATATCGGCGCGAGTGGCCGCGATGGATCTCGCCGAGCCTACCTTTCAGCCCCCCAGCGTCAAATCCGATTTCTGAGCCGCCCTGGGCCCCGGATACCTGAAACCCTCAACCCCTTTTCTTTTCTATGACATTCAAGGTTCGCGGCGATAAGTGGTTTATTTTTCATAAACATTCAAGATTCGGAGAGATTTTGCGCAATGTCAATTTATATCTCTTTTGTATTCAATAAGATTCTAGGATACCCCTTCAATTTAGTACTCCCTTTTTCCCGCCCTCGCACCGTGGTATTTCTTATAACTTCCCTATTTTCAAAAGGTTGTAGCCATTGTCATTTTGTCGCATTCTGCGCTAACGTGCTGTGTTTTCAATAATATTCAAGGTTCGCGAGGGCTGGCCGTTCTCGACCCGCAGTGTTCTTATTAACTACCCTGACTTCAAACGCTTGGCTCAGCGGAGCCCCCCCTCACCAGGTTCGTGACTTCGATCTAAGTTCTTGTTTTTCATAAATATTCAAGGTTCGCGAAAAGTTTTTCTGAAGCTTGTTCCTAGCGCGGTTGCCGTTGCAGCCCAGGAGCAGGTTGTTCACGTGCCGGACTTCCCAAAAGCTGCGGTGTTGCATTCCCCGCATGCTAAAAACGTCGGCACCCTACTTCCTGCCGGTTTATCCCGGCGCACAACTACCTTTATTTTCATGAATATCGTGGCTACGTCGACTTAAGTCGCTTGTTTTCATGAATATCGTGGGAGTAGCCAAGACTGATATTTTTTCTACATGTGTTTTCAATAAC
>Ga0208034_1001660_pt1 | contig 12975 bp, 2 predicted proteins | sample June2015DPH_8_10_FD_184699 | JGI IMG/M metagenome (GOLD analysis project Ga0208034, IMG submission 184699) | Peatland microbial communities from SPRUCE experiment site at the Marcell Experimental Forest, Minnesota, USA - June2015DPH_8_100... | ecosystem: Environmental > Terrestrial > Soil >...
AAAGCTCCGAAATGGTCTGCACATCGCGCTCATACTCAAAGACAAAGCGCAGCTTCTCCTCCATCGCACTGCTCACTCTCCAGCCCATCTCGACGTTGTAAACGCCGATGGACTTGTGCAGTGTCAGGCATGTCCCCGGTTCAATCTGTCAGGTATGTCCCCGGTCCGTACCGGTGAGCCGCAACGATCCCCCCCCCCGAGGAATGCCATCCGGCCGGTGACGTAGTCCGGTTACCACAAACATGCGCCTTCCGCCCGCAAAAACTTTCATCTTTTCAAACGGTTATTCACGCGCTACAATCTGCTCTCAGTTCCCCATTGGCTTTTGCTCACGGAACGCCGTCCTGGTTGATACACAATTTTGCCTCATAAAAGGCGACCACGGTGGCAAGCGCTTCCCCAAAGAACAAGGAAAAAACCAGAATTCTAACTTAAGTCGGTCGGGTCCAGATCATATTTAGCCGACTGTGAATCGCTTCGCGGAACGTTGCGCTTGGAAGGCCCAGATACGGGTCATTCACTAAGAGTTCCGACATTTCCCCAGGAGATCTCAAAACATGACCACCCGGTCCGCTGGCTCGGCTTGCAGAGTGCGTTTTGCAGTCCCATCCATTGCTTCCATCAATTCCCGCGATGGGCAATGCAGCCCTCAGATCGAAACGTCGCAGCGGGGCGGCGCGTGGGCACGAGGCATGGCCCGCTTTCGAGCGGCGCTGATGATAAAGCTCGGATGCGCGAGGTCGATGACGTCGGCGGCGATCGTCGCCCTGACTTTGATTTCGGGATGCGTCTCCTGGGCGCAGACCTGCCCAACTTCCCCCAGCTATTCGCCGGATTTCTCCTCGAATCAAAGTTGCCTCTCTCTGCTCGGCAACGGCTACAGCTCCAGCCCCACCAAGGCCAGCCTCCAGTCCATCGGAGGCAGTGTGCTGCTGCAAATCACCCCGAATAGCTCACAGCAGAGGGGGTATGCGTGGTACACGACCCCGCAACCCGTGGGCAACTCCTTTTCGACCACCTTTACGTTTCAGTTGACCGGCGCCAGCCAGCCGCCCGCCGATGGCTTCGCATTCGTAATCCAGAATTCCTCTACCGGAGCGAGCACGGTGGGCCCGACGGGCTCGGATGGCTGCGGGCTCGGCTTCGGCGACGATCCCACGAATGCGGGCGGTAGTTGCGTGAGTGGCACCGGCGGCATCACCAACAGCGTGGCCGTGGGGTTCAAGACCTATAACAGCGGCGCGGGTCTTCCGTATCCGGATAGCGTTTTCATTGCGAGCAATGGGACAGGCGCGAACTGCGTCGACACCACCTCTCCCAATTGCGTGATCGCGGAGAACGATCTTAGCGGCGCGGACAGCGAACCGAATCCCGACGGCTGTTCAGGAACGGGCATCTGTCTGGCCGACGGCAACGTGCATACGGTGACGGTTACCTACACAACGCAACCGTCAGCATCGCAAACCAACTGTTCCGCGGGATGCCTCGACGTGATTCTGGATGGCACTGATCTGTTTCCCCACGGCGTGTCCTTCAATATGACCTCGATCGGTTTGACCAACAACACGGCCTATGTCGGCTTCACTGGGGCGACGGGTGGCAGTGTTGAAAACAACGACATCCTGAGCTGGATCTTCAGTACGCAAAATTTTGGCAACGTCAACGTATGCCCGTCGGGACAGACCACGCCGGCGCCGTGCAGCGCGACGCAGACGGTAACCTTCAATTTCACAGCGACCACTCCCGTCAGCCAGATCCGGGCGGTCACGCAGGGAACCCCCGATCTAGACTTCTCGGCTCCCAATAGCGGCGCGTGCATCAACACGTTCAATGCGGGCGGTTCCTGCACCGTAAACGTCATGTTCACCCCGACGGCGCCGGGGTTGCGTCTGGGCGCAGTGGAACTGCTCAGTGACGGCGGCGAATTGCTCGCAACCCAACTGATTTACGGCATTGGAGTGGCGCCGGAGATTGCTTTTGGTCCCACGGTGACCTATACCCTGCCCTTGACCGCACAGGGGAACATCACCTTTAGCAGCCAGGTAACCCAGTTGTCCAATCCGTTTGGCTACCCTAGCGGCGGCATGACGACCGATGCGACGGGTGATCTGTACCTGGTGGGCCAGACCACCCCATCAACAGGGCAGCTGCTGGAGCTCGCGCCGCCGTACACCGGCTCTCCAACCACGGTGGCCGCTGGTTTCATCAATCCGCAAAGTGTCGCCATCGATGGAGCAGGAAATCTTTATGTCGCCGATTCCGGTCTGAACAGCCCGCTTGGCGAGGTAGTGGAGCTTGCGCCGGGTTGCGGCAGTGTCTCGTGCGGGACTCCTGTGTATATGCCGACCGTTCACCCCAGTCCGGTAGGCGTGGCCGTAGATGGGCTGGGCGATGTCTTCATCGCTGACAATCCCGCCGGGATCATTGAGATTCCTGTCGGCTGCACCAGCAGCAGCTGCTGGAGCACGGTGTACAGCGGCGCGAGCGGTTCCCAGCCGGCCGGCGTGGCGGTGGATGCGGCGGGCGACGTCTTCGTTGCCGATAGCGGTCTCGCCAAGGTCGTGGAAGTCCCTGCGGGTTGCACAACCGCCGGCTGCCAGATTCAAGTCGGCAGCGGATGGGTTGATCCGCTAGGCGTTGCGGTGGATCCGGCGGGCGACGTAATCGTAGCGGACTTCGAGTTTACAGTTGATGGCCAAGGCGACGCCGGAGCCCTCGAGGAGGTTCCAGCGGGCTGCACCAGCAGCAACTGCCAAGTTCTTTTGTTGACCGCGGGAGCGCCCGACCCGGCCCAAGTGACCGTCAGTTCGACAGGACAGCTCTTCGTCGCCACAGATGGCCCGCTTTACGAGATCAATCAGTCACAGCCGCCGTCGTTAACCTTTGCCGCCACATATCAGGGCAGCACTAGCGTCGGCAGCCCGCAAACAGTTTCGGTCCAGAACATCGGGAACGCGGCACTCGATTTCACAGCAATCTCATTCCCGTTGGATTTCCCACAGGTGGGCGACGAAAACGACTGCTCGATCGCCACTCTGCTCACTCCCGGGCTCGTTTGCCCTCTGACCATCGACTTCACGCCGACAATGGGCGGTCCTCCGCCTGCTGGTACTCCGCTCACCGAGGCCGTCGGCCTCACCGACAATGCGCTCAACGTCACGGGTGCAACGCAGAGCATTTCGGTCCAGGGCAGCGGTCTCTCACCCGAGGTCGCGGTGCCCGCTGTAGTGGGTGACACGCTCATGGCGGCAACCACGTCCATCACTGGTTCAGGACTGGCTGTGGGAAACGTGACATCTCAATCAAGCACTGTTCCTATTGGCGAGGTCGTCAGCGAAAGCCCGAGCGCGGGTACGCTAGTCACAATCCCGTCTTCTGTCGGTCTCGTCATTTCCCTCGGGGAGGCTGTTCCCAACGTAGTGAATCAGACAGAATCGGCGGCAGGATCGTCCATCACTGCCGTGGGTCTGGTGGTGGGAACAGTGACGACCCAATTCAGCGACACCGTGCCTTCCGGCAGCGTGATCAGCGAAAGCCCCGACGCCGGCACGGCAGTCAACGGCGGATCGTCTGTGAACCTCGTCGTCTCGAACGGCGTGCCACCTGCACAAGACCAACTTACGCTGGAGAATAACTACTTCGTCACCGGTGACTATGCCTCCGGAGGAGTCACTCTGCACGGCGTCGCCAGCGGAACCATCACCATTCCCGATGCCAGTCCTTGCGCCGCTCCTGCCTGTGGCCCGGGTGTTCCCGACGGCGCCGACATTATCGATGGTTTCCTGTACTGGACAACAATAGAAACCTCTCCGACACCCACGGGCAATACCGGCACTTTCCTGGGTTATTCCATCACCGGGCAGCAGATCGGGAGCGACGTGCCCAACTATAGCGACGGCACGTATACGGGAACGCTCCGCGTGTATCGCGCCGACGTAAACAACTATTTCCAGGTGCCGTCGACCTGGAATGGAGCGCGCCAAGGTTCGGGCCAGTTTACCGTCACTTTGCCAAACAGCGGCGGAACGATCACTGAGGGTGCGAGCCTCGTAGTGATCTATCGTGTGCTGTCCACGATGTTCCCCCTCAAGTCCGTGGTCATTTACGACGGTTCGATCGCACCAACTTCGACCACCGGCAACATACCTCAGGCCGTGCAGGGATTCTATGACGCGGTTGGTGGAGCGAACGGAACCGGAGAGGTGACCCATCTTTACACCAGTGGCGGAAGCTGGAACGACAGCGAGAGTCCACAAACACTCGGCCAATCGAACCAATATATCGATACGCTGAGTACCGGCAATGCTTACGCCGCGGTCATTCTGAGCACGCCTGTCAACAACAGCGACAACGATGGAATTCTGGACGCGTGGAAAACCGCGCAAGGCTATACCGATGTGAAGACCGGATCATGGGTGCCGTTGCCTGGCGCGACGCACGGCGAAGAGGACCTGTTCGTTCAGTTCGACTACATGTGTTCCGTGATCGATCCAACAACCAACAATTGCGATCTCAGCTATCCCAATCTGTACCCCTCACCGGACGCCCAGGGCAACGATCCACTAGCGATGGTCACGCAGGCATTCGCCAACTATGGAGTGCATCTCCATCTCAAACCCGGTAACGCGATTCCAGAGAGCACGTGCACAGATAGTCAATCGCAGTTCTGCGAGTTCCCCAACCAACCGGGGGTGGTCGCCTGGAATGGCAGCGTCGAGCTTTCGAAGGTATGGCCAATCAATTTTGCCGCTTGCACGGCGAACCCGTCGCCCGCCAATTGCGTACCACGTTTCCCGTATGGTCAGAAGGACAGCTATCACTACGTTTTGTTCGGTTACTCTCTCGCGATACCGGCCTGGACTACCCGCGCTGGATCCATTACTTCAATCACCACGACGAGCGGCGGCGCTGGGACCATCGTTACCACAGGCCTCGGCACCACTTGCCCAACCAGAATCACGATTTCCGGCGTACAGGGAAATCCCAACCTCAACGCGATATACGACCAGCTGAGCTGCGATAGCGGGTTAACGACGATCTACTTCTCGACACCCTCGACCGTCCCCGCCTGGACCTATCCCAACAGCACATTGCCGGAGCCGGTGATTGCCGTGACGTCCGGAACCGTTACAAGCATCTCCGGTTACTCCGATCTGGGCGGCTCCGATTCCGTCGTAAGCCTGGGTCAATGGGAGAGTTCCCTGACGCAGGACATGAGTAAGTCGGCAACCGTGGTAGCCGGCACGCTGTTCCATGAGCTTGGCCACACGCTTGGGTTGTCACACGGCGGGCTCTACTTTGACACGCCAGGCAGCTACATTCCAACCTTTGAAGCCAATTGCAAGCCGAACTTTCAGAGCTCCATGAACTATCTTTTCCAGCTCGATGGCGTAGGACCGAACGCGGCCATTACATACTCGAATCAGGCGCTCTTTGGCGAAGCGCAGGGCCCATCGCCCACGCCCACGATTTTGGGCGGGGATGGCGGCACTACCAACTTCACCACTATTCCGATTGGCTCGGTGGTTAATCTGACTGACGCCTTCGGAAACCCTGCGAGCTTTACAACCTCGGCGTGGTACACAACTGTGCCACCTAGCTCGACAGCCAGTGCCGCCACGATGCATTGTGACGGCTCTCCGCTCAACAACGACACGGCATATCGTGTGAATGGTCCTGTTGACAGCATCTCTCCGGCGTGGAGCACCGGACAAAACATTACCTTCGATGGCGCTCCGTATTCGGACCTGCGGGGATACAGCGACAAGGCCAACCTCGACCTGCGTCAGGTAGGCGCGACAAGCGGTGACTTCGCTTCCTTGGCGAATGCGACTTCCTACACCACTGGCGGCGTCACCTTCGGGGGCAGCGGCGGCGTCACTTACGCGGGCAGCGGCGGCGTCACCTACGGGGGCAGCGGCGGCGTCACTTTCGCGGGCAGCGGCGGCGTCCTTTTCGCGGGCAGTGGCGGCGTTCTTTTCGCGGGTAGCGGCGGCGTCACTTTTGCGGGTAGCGGCGGCGTCACTTACGCGGGCAGTGGAGGCGTCACTTTCGCCGGCAGTGGAGGTGTCACTTTCGCGGGTAGTGGCGGCGTCACTTTCGCGGGTAGTGGCGGCGTCACTTTCGCGGGCAGCGGCGGCGCCTCCACCAACGAATTGGATTACTTGACCGCCAACTCATTCGTCCGGCCTCCGAATTCACCCACCATCACGCCGGTGATGACAAATGGGGCGGTGACAAGTGTCACGGTTGATTGGACGGCGCCGGCTTTCGGTGTCGTTCAGTACTACACGGTCTATCGCGGCTGCAACCCCAACGGCTCGGACGCCGTCAATATTGGCGTTGTCAACGGTGTCGGTGGAGCTGCTCCAGCGACGGAATTTATTGACTCAAACCCGGTGACGTGCTCGGGCTCATCAGGTGTGGTTTACACGATTTCAACTACCCTCAATCCGGTACAGATCGATCCGACCCAACGCTCGAGTGCGCCTTCGGTGCCTGCGATCGTGAAGAATTTCCAGACTATTGTCCTTGGGGCCTTACCCGGTTCCGTCACGCTCTCAAATACGCCACTCACCGTCTACGCGACTGCCGAGACCAACGGCAACCCGAACGGGTTGCAGGTGGACTTTGTCGCAACTGGCCCCTGCTCCGTCGGCAGCCAGACGGTTACGCCGGTTGTGGGCAGTACCGGCGGCGTTTCCTCAGCCAGTGTCACCCTTCTCAACCAGGGAAGCTGCACCATCACCGCGTCGCAACCGGGCACCAATCCGACGGCTTCGAGCACGCCCCCCTATTACGACGCCGCCAATTCCGTCTCCGGAACTTTCACGATCCTGCCTGCGGGTTCTACCCTGCAATCGCAGACAATCAGCTGGTCGACCTTGCCGAGTGTGCAATATGGCGGCACATTCTCGTTGAGCGCGACCGCTGAATCGAGTGGCAGGCCCGATGGGCTGCCAGTGACCTTCAGCGCGTCCGGCCCATGCACCCCGAGCGGCGCCACCACTGGGGTCGGCCGGTGCACAATTACGGCTTCGCAGGCGGGCAACAGCACCTTTAGCTCAGTCTCCGTGTCTCAGTCGTTCACCATCACCCCGGCGGTGCTCACGGTGACGGCAACGAGCTTCCCCTCGGTTACGTATGGGCAGGCGATTCCGACGCTGACCCCAAGCCTGGGCGTGACATACAGCCTCACCGGCTTTGTGAAGAACGGCCTTGGGCAATTGGACACGTCTTCGGTCGTGACTGGCACGCCGGCCCTGTCCACGACTGCCAATCAAGGGAGCAGTCCCGGCAACTACCCGATTACGATTTCGACCGGCTCCTTGGCCGCGGCCAATTACTCCTTCTATCTTGTGAACGGAACGCTGACCATAGTGCCGGCGAGCCAGGCGATCACGCTCACCGGCGTCCCACCAATGGCTGCCTACAACACCAGCTTCACAGCGGTGGTGGCCATGGCCGGCGCCAGCGGGAACCCGGTGACCTTTACGAGTTCCGGCGCGTGCAGCATTACGAGTACCGCTGCGGGCACAGCAACCTACATGATGACCAACAGCACTGGCGCATGTTCGGTGATTGCCAATCAGGCGGCGAGCACGAACTATTCCATGGCGCCGACGGTCACGCAGATCGTAAACGCAAACGGCCCGTTGGTGACGGTGTCCCCATCCACTATCAACTTCGGCTCGGTGACTCAAGGAAGCATCACGACTGAGAACATCACAGTGTCCAACATCGGATCGGCGCCCGCTACCATCAGCCAACCCCTCATTTCCATCGTGCAGGGAGGGAACTCCAACGAATTTGTGGCCGTCAATCTCTGCCCGACTCCATTAGCGGCGGGGAAAAGCTGCACGATTACGATTGCCTTCGTCGCGGGCCCGTACTACACACAGCAAACCGCGACGCTCGAGATCATGGACAATGCGCCGGGCAGTCCGCAGCCGGTCACGATGAGCGCGACCGTTCTGCAGCCGCAGACGATCACGTTTGCCACCAACAGCCCACCGGCGAGCGCCGCTTACAAGAGCAGCTTCACGGTGGCGGCGACAGCTTCGAGCGGGCTCCCGGTAACCTTTACGGCTTCTGGAGCTTGCAGCGTCGCACCGGGCACAGCAACTTACACCATGACCAGCGGCACCGGAACGTGCTCTGTGATCGCCAACCAGGCAGGCAACTTAACCTACGCGCCAGCGGCGCAAGTTACCAGGACCGTAACCGCGACCCAGGCCTCGCAGACGATCACCATCACCAACAGCCCACCCCCGAGCGCCGCCTACAAGACCAGCTTCACCGTGGCGGCTACAGCCTCGAGCGGGCTCGCGGTCACCTTTACCAGTTCCGGTGCGTGCAGCATTTCTGGCTCAACCTACACCATGACCAGCGGCACGGGAACGTGCTCGGTGATCGCCAACCAGGCGGGTAACTCTAACTACTCGGCAGCAACGCAAGTTACGAAGAGCGTATCCGCGACTCCGGCAGCGCAGACAATCACCTTTACTACCAACCCTCCGGCGACGGCGGCTTACAAGAGCAGCTTCACGGTGGCGGCTACGGCCTCCAGCGGGCTCGCGGTCACCTTTACCAGTTCCGGTTCGTGCGGTAACTCAGGCGCAACTTACACGATGACCGCTAGCACGGGAACGTGCTCTGTGGTCGCTAACCAGGCAGGTAACTCCAACTACTCGGCAGCGCCGCCGGTTACGCTGCCAGTAAGCGCGACTCAGGCCCCGCAGACGATCACGTTCAGCACGAATCCTCCAGCAACAGCCGCCTACAATAGCACCTTCAAAGTGGCGGCTACGGGCGGTGCCAGCGGGAATGCGGTGACATTCACCAGTTCGGGGTCGTGCAGCAATTCAGGCGCAACGTACACGATGACCAGCGGCACGGGAACATGCTCGGTGATCGCCAACCAGGCGGGTAACTCCAACTACGCGGCCGCGGCGCAGGTTACGAAGACCGTAAGCGCGACTCTGGTTGCGCAGACGATCACGTTCACTACCAACCCTCCGGCAACGGCCGCCCTGAACAGCAGCTTTACTGTGGCGGCCACGGGCGGCGCGAGCGGGAACGCGGTCGTCTTCACCAGTTCCGGGGCGTGTACCAATTCCGGCGCAACCTATAAGATGACCAGCGGCACGGGAACATGCTCGGTGATCGCCAACCAGGCCGGCAATTCTAACTACGCGGCGGCGCCGCAGGTTACAAAGACCGTAACCGCGAAATAATGATACTGCTTCGCACGCCATCGTCAGCACTGCGATCCCGCTGGCGAAACGCTTCTTCAACAGCATCGGTTGTGCGCTTTCGGTGATTGGTCCGCGATTCCGCCGCCGCTTATTGGCTCAGACGGCGCCGGATATCGGCGACCAGCGGATCTTGGGTCGACTGCCCGCGAATGTTGAGATAGTTCTTATAGAAGTCAGCGAACCCCTCGCTCTTCATTCCTTCCCGCACGCGCCCCTCGTAGTAATAGAGCGGAGGGAAATAGGCATAGGTTGGCGTGTTGTCCAAAAACAACTCGATGGCTTCGCCTCGCCGCTTCATGCACTGATCAAACTGCGAGTCAGCCTCAGTGAACGCTCCCGCTTCCAGGTAAGCCTGCCCCAGATCGAAATGACCGATCCAGGTGTCCAGCAGGTTGTTCGCGGCCGTGATTTGCCGGATTGCTTCATTCGAGTCTTTCCGCTTCAGTGCCATCATGCCCGTTACGATCTTGCCGTAAGCCTGCGACTCGCTTGTCAGCGCAGAAGAAAGGCTTGCGGCAAGCTTTTGCGCTTTAGCCATCTCTCCAGCATCGACATACGTGTTGGCCGCCAGAAATTCAATCTGAGTAGACTGGCTGTATGTCAGCGCCTTGCCAATATCAGAGAGAGCTGCCTCATGCTTTCCTTGCAATTCCTCGATGTTTCCCAGCGCTGCGTACTTCCTCGCGGCACCGTCGGTATTCTTTGCCGCAACATCGGCAGCGGCTCCGTTTGTAAGGATGCTCGCTGCCTCTGCATACTTCCCCTGATAGGCGGCGAGATCGGCCAATCCAGCGTTCGCCATCGATGCCAGCGCCGGACCAAAGCCCTCAAGCTTGTGGTACGCTTCTGCTGCGTTATCAATTTGCCCTTGGCCAAGTTGCGATTCGGCCAGCACCAGGTATCCCTGCGCGGCCGATGGGTTGATGGCCAGCCCGGCACGCGCCTCTTTCTCGCCCGCGGCAAAGTCTCCGGCAAAGGAACTGATAAATGACAGGTTCAGTCGCGGCCCCACACCCTTGGGGACAATCGCGACATCTTGTTGCGCGGCCTCCAATGCCTTCGGGGCGTTGCGCAACTGCGCATAGCAGCTAGCCAAGTTCCATTGACCGACGCGATCAGCGGGGAAGTGAGTAACGAGCTGAGTGTTTTCTTGAACACAGTTCTGCCAGTCGCCTGTGAAGGAATAGTACAACCCGCGGTTGCGATAGCGTTCCCGCTCGGTCATGCTGTTTTCGTGTTCCATCGCAAGCTTCATGTACTTCACTGCGTCTCCCGGTCTACCCAGATTCTGGGCCATCGCCGCCATGCCAGTGTACGGCCTCGCAAACTTTGGATCCAGTTGCGAAGCTTTCTGGAACGAATCAAACGCCTCCTGGAACTTGCCCGCGAACTGCTCGTCAACACCTTGAGCGTCCTCGTGAACAGCCTCAAGAGATGCGGCGGTAAACCCTCCGCTGACTTCATCGAACTGCACCGAGGCAGGCGTGGAGTCACCCAGGGCTTTGCGAATCGGCGCCGCCAGCTTGGGAAGGCTGCTCAGAATCTCCTGCTTGTTGGAGACGGTGACTTCCGCCTTTGCGAGCACCTTACCGCTCACGGCGTCTAGAGCCACGACCGAAATATCGTACTCGTCACCTCGCAATTCAATCTCCCCCGTGACGACCGTGTCGACGTCCTGGTTTACAGCGACGAGCCGCGCCGTCTGTTCGTCAAGTTTGTCGGTTGGTTTTGGGAGTTTTTCTGCCAGCTTACGCGCATCCCCCCGACTGTAGACGTTGATGAAGCTGGCGCCTTCCAGGGCCACGCCGATCATCGGCTCCAGTGTATCGTCCAAAACGGGGTCGCCGGTAAGGTTCGCAAAGTCGCCAACTAGCACCGAGACTGGACCATGAGCCGCTGATTTCGCAGCCTGTTGTCTCCTGATGACGTACCAGGCAATTCCGGCTGAGACCACCGCAATCAGAGCGCCGGTGACCGCGAGACGCTTCCACGGAAGCTCCCGAATACGATTCATGCGTAACCGCGCCGACGAGGCAGAAACTCGCGATTTGCCGCCCCGCCCTTGCCACGCGCGAAGATCAGAATCCAGCTCTTCCGCGCTCTGGTAGCGCTTTGCGGGATCCGTCTCAAGACATTTGCTGACGATGTTGCTTAGCGTGCCCGGGACATTCTTGGCGACATCTGCCAACGGCACGGCGCGTTGTTGCGAGCGCATCAACAAGCTCGCAATCGCACTCTCCGCGTGGAAGGGTGTGACCCCGGCCAGCAATTCATACAGGATCAGGCCAAACGTAAAGATATCCGAGCTGGCTTTCACTTCCTTGCCCTGCGCCTGCTCTGGAGACATATACTCGATCGTCCCCAGCATGGCGCCGGTGCGCGTCATTCCATCACCGGAGAACGTCCGAGCCAATCCAAAGTCCATCACCACCACGCGGCCGTTCTTGTCGCGCATGATGTTGCCCGGCTTTAAATCGCGATGGATGATTCCTTCCCGGTGAGCGGCAGCCAGCCCGCTGGCCGCCTGTTCCATGATGCCGATCGCTTCCGCAACTTCCAGTTTGCCCTGTCGCTTCAGGATTTGATGGAGGTTCTCACCCTCCAGATACTCCATCGTAATGAACTTTGTCTTTCCCGCTTCCCCGATATCGAAAATGCGAATAACATTCCGGTCCGTGATCTGGCGCGCAAGAATCAGCTCCTGTTTGAAGCGCCGCAGAATCTCGGGATGCTCCGCCATCTCGGGCCGGATCACTTTGAGCGCGACCTCCCGCTCCAGTTCCACGTCTCGAGCCTTGTAGACGGCGCCCATCCCACCCTCACCGAGCAGTTGCAGAATTTCATAGCGCCCGCCAAGCAAATCGCCAATCTGCAATAAAGCCCCACTGTCGGGCAACGATGGCGGCAGGGGCGCTCGTCGAACCGAAGCTCCCGGCGCGATCGTAGCGTCTGCATCCAGCAAAGTCGCTTGGAGATCCACAATCGTGGCGTCGGCGTCACGCCGAGCTGACACGTCGACAATCGTAGCGTCCGGGTCTACCTGCTTTGATTCGGGATCAAACCGTGGTCCAGCGTCGACGATCGTAGCATCAGGATCGTGCGGGGGTCGCTTCTCTGAAGGAATCGGGATGTCGCCGGAGGAGCTCTCACCGGCAAACGGAGTTCCGACGCCCGGAGGGCCGGGCTTTTTAGGGACAGGCTTCTTATCGGAAGGCGTGGAGTCACTCATGTTGAGTTTTCAGAAACTGCCTGGAGCGTGTCGAAAAGGAAACCCGATGGACGTGCGGCAGCACGACCACGTATGCGGAAAAAGTATATACCTTGCACCATAGAGAGCTCGCTTCTTTCATGCCGATCCGGTTTGGATCAGTGCTCAGGGCGATCGTAAGTGGAACGTCGCAGCTTCTGGCTGCCTGGGCCGAGATTCCCCCAACGACTTCCTCACAGAATGGCTTGCCGAAGGTCCCATCCGTGCAACAACTATACTTGCTGTGTCTCATTTTGTAGGGTCAGTCCACTGGGCGAGTTGTCGCCCACCCCTCCGTGTCATTAGCAAGTAGTAGTCATTATGTAGTGACCGGCCCGCTGCGCTAGAGCATTTTAGGAAATAGTATAGACTGGTAATTGGCGACACTCCGCGGCGCAGAAGATATGGGGCGACCCTATGGGGATGATTTGCGTCGTAAGTTTCTATCTGCCTACGACGAAGGCGAGGACA
>Ga0208034_1001665_pt1 | contig 12947 bp, 8 predicted proteins | sample June2015DPH_8_10_FD_184699 | JGI IMG/M metagenome (GOLD analysis project Ga0208034, IMG submission 184699) | Peatland microbial communities from SPRUCE experiment site at the Marcell Experimental Forest, Minnesota, USA - June2015DPH_8_100... | ecosystem: Environmental > Terrestrial > Soil >...
CAGGTCTCCTTTTTGGAGCCTTTTCGCAGTGGCGTTAATATTGAGTTTGCCTTTGTCAGGGTCGGCGGCCCCTCGGGGGGGCGGCGGCGGCGGTGCCCCTCACGGCGGCGGCGGCGGTGCCCCTCATGGCGGCGGCGGCGGTGCCCCTCATGGCGGTGCCCCTCATGCCGCCGTCGGCTATCATGGCAGCAGTTTTAGCGGCGGAACCTTCCGCGGCGCCCCCAGCGTGGCGCGGGCCCCCCGGGGCGGCGCAGTGGCGAGAGGTCCCAGGGGCGGCGCAGTGGCGAGAGGTCCCAGGGGAGGCGAGGCTGTTGGAGGACCCCGCGCACACTTCTACGGCGGCTATCCTGGTGGAGAGGCCTGGGCCCCCTATTATGGTCCGGAGTATTATGGCGGGGGGGCCCTCGGCGCCCTTATCGCCGCCTTGGCGATTGGCACAATTCTGGAGGCTTTGCCCGCCGGAGCCGTCCCCCAGGTATATGGGGGTCAGACATATTACTATGACGGCAGCAACTATTATCAGGCCTGCTATCAGGGCACTGACCTGGATTACTGCGTGGTCCCGAATCCCGGCGGGTGAGACTCTTGAGGATAAAGCGGACGGGGAAGGGGAGCGCCCACTTTATTCGGTTTTGGTGCTGGCCCTGGGCCTGTTGATGGCCTGGGGCCAGGATCAGGGGTTCGCCGCCATGGAGAATAAGGAAGCAGAATGGTCTGCCCCCCAAAAAAACTGATCCGCAAGTTGTGTTAAAATAGTGGATCGAAGGGAGGCAGTGAGATGAGCAGAAGGGGTTACACACCCGATCGTGATAAAGGTATTCTGGGTTGTACTATTCATTTTGGCCATAATAGTCCCTCCTTATGCCCAGGCAGAGGAACCGCTGGCGCTAGAACCCCTTCCGATATATAATCCTTAATACCGGCCTGAGAGTTCTCGGAACCTACAAATGTGGGTTTTTGGTTTTTTTGGTTTTTTTTGTCAGGGGCCGCCCTCGGCAGTCATACAAAAAAGTATCTGGCCACAGAAGAGCGTGCCGGTGCCACATTTGGATTAATCAGGGAAATTATCTGGATTTTCCCATTTTTCGTAAGGGTCTCGATTTGCCGTCGATTAATGAGAGTAAGCGGCTTTCCGGCTTCGCCCCGGCTCCGCCCCGACCCCGGAAATCTGAGCGGCCGGCCCCGGGAGGGCTTGACTTTCCTCCTGGGAAAATAGAACGTTAAACTAACCCGAACCATCATGTTTTAAACCCTGCTCCGGGGAGCAGAGCAGACCAGAAGGCCCTGGAAGGAAGAGACGCCAACTTTTAAAAAACTCATAGGTTACCCAGGCTTACCCGGCGAGTTCCCCTGTTCAAACCAAGGAGGTTGGCCATGCCGGTGCAGGATTTTATGAGCAAAGATCTGATCACCGTAGATGAAGACGCTTCCATCATAAAGGCCTCCAAGCTCATGAAGCAAAACCGGGTGCGACATCTGCCGGTTTTGCGGAAAGGCCGCCTGCTGGGCATCGTCTCGGACCTGGAGCTGAAAGAGGCCACGCCTTCCAAGGCCACCACCCTGGATATCCACGAGATGTACTATCTCCTGGATCGGATCAAGGTGAAGAGCCTGATGCCCAAACAGCTCTTCACCGTCGCTCCCGGGGAAACGGTGGAAAAAGCGGCCGCGGTCATGTTGAACCGGAATATCTCAGCCTTGCCGGTGGTGGACCACCAGGGAGCCCTGCAGGGGATCATCACCAAAGGCGACATCTTCCGGGCCTTTGTCTCCATTTCGGGCATCAACCAGGCCCCCCTGGCCATGGGCTTTGATCTGGAAGACCAGCCCGGCTCGGTTAAGGCGGTCACCGATCTGATTCAGGCCCACGGCGGCCGCATCGCCAGCATCTTGTCGAGCTATGAGGGGGCCCCCGAGAGCTTTCTGCGGGTCTACATCCGGGCCCGGGAGGTGCAGGATGAAGAAGCCCTCCGGAAGGACCTGGAAGGCAAAAATAGGATTCTCTACTTTATCCATGAAAAGCTGGATTGAGATGGGCAGGGAGAAGTCCCAGCGGGGCTGGCCGCCCGTTGGCCAGCTTTAAGATGGCTAAGGGGTAACACCTCAGGTGAGGGTAAAATACCGATCTTCAACGAGGATTCAACTATGACCGCCGAATCGGATGCCCTATCGTACCGCCGGCGCTATCGCGGCTTGATCGGCATCAAGAGCAAGATGCCCATCCGGGATACCTCGGTTCTGAGCCGCATCTACACCCCCGGGGTGGGGGCCATCTGCCGGGAGATTGACAAGAATCCCCTGGCCTCCTTCGAGTACACCTGCCGCGGCAATTCCATCGCCTTGATCACCGACGGCAGCCAGGTTTACGAATTCGGCAATATCGGAGCCCTGGCCGCCTTGCCCAAGTTGGAGGCCAAGTCGGTGCTCTTCAAGACCTTTGCCAACGTGGATGCGGTGCCCATTGCCCTGTTGACCCAGGATGCGGACGAAATCGTGGAAATCGTCCGGACCCTCACCCCGTCCTTCGGTGGCTTCTGCCTGGAGAGCATCGCCGCACCCAAGTGCTTCACCATCGAGAACCGCATCCGCAAGGCGGTGCGGGTGGCGGTGCTGCACCATGAAAACCATGCGGCAGGCATCATTGTGCTGGCGGCGGTGATTAACGCCCTGAAGGTGGTGGGCAAGAAACTCCAGGAGGCCCGCGTCGTCATCAGCGGCGCCGGGGCGGCGGGTATTGGGGCGGCCAAAGGATTGATCGTCGCCGGCAATAATAACATCGTCCTGTGCGATCGCCACGGGGCCCTGAACGTCCACCGGCTGTTGGGAATGAACTGGGCCAAATCGGAAATCGCCCGCCTGGTGTCCACCCAGGATGTCAAGGGCGACCTGGCCCAGGTCATCAAGGGCGCCGATGTCTTCATCGGCCTATCGGCCGGCGGGCTGGTCACCCGGGAGATGATTGCCAGCATGGCCCCGGACCCTATCGTCTTTGCCCTGGCCCTGCCCCAGCCGGAGATTGCGGAGGCGGAGGCCAAGGCGGGCGGCGCCGCGGTGACAGCCACCGGCCTGGCCACCAGCGAGAACCAGATCCGCTCGTCTCTGGTGACCCCGGGATTTTTCCGGGGGTGCCTGGACGTGGGGGCCAATCGAGTCACCATCGACATGTATCTGGCCGCGGCCCGGGCCCTGGCGGGCATGATCCCGGAGGAGAAATTATCCCCCAATAATATCATTCCCCGGCAGATGGACTGGCGTATTTCTCCGGTGATCGCCAAGGCGGTGGCCCAGACGGCCCAGGAGAACGGGATCGCCTCCATGGGGCCGGAAAAGGTGAGTCCCGAGCGGGTCTATGAGCGCACCGAGCGCTATATCTACGAAGGGGAGCTGGCCTGGCTGCCCTCCGAAGGCCAGGATTACGGAAAATTGGGCATCAATGAGGAGGCCTTGGAGCTGCACCGCCGTTATCAAGGGTGCGTGGAGATCTATACTAAGGTGCCCATCAAGGACGAAGTCATTTACAACCGCCTGTATGCCCCGGCGGCGGTGGCGGAGGTTTGCCAGAAGATCCTGCATGAACCCATGGCCGCCTATGACTTCACTTGCAAGAACAACCTGGTGGCCATCGTCACCGACGGCAGCGCGGTGTTGGGTCTGGGAAATATCGGCCCCCGGGCCGCCCTGCCGGTGATGGAAGGGAAGGCCGTCCTCTTTAAAACCTTCGGCGGCGTGGAAGCCTTTCCCATCTGCATCAGCACCCAGGAGAGCGAACAGGTCATCCGGCTGGTGGAAAATATCTCACCGGCCTTTGGCGGCATTAACCTGGAGGACATCTCCTCCCCCCGTTGTTTCGAAATCGAGCAAAGGTTGCGGGAAAGGTTGGATATTCCAGTCTTTCACGATGATCAGCACGGCACCGCGGTGGTGATCCTGGCCGCGATGATCAACGCCCTGAAGCTCGTGGATCGGAAACTGGAAGAGGTGCGGATGGTCTTCAACGGCGCTGGAGCAGCGGCCATATCCACGGTTAAGCTCCTGATTGAGGCCGGTGCTAAGAATATCATGGTTTGTGACACCAAAGGCGCGGTTTACAAAGGACGTCCCAAGGGCATGAATTTCATTAAAAATGAACTGGCGGAAATCACTAACCCTGATAAGCAAAAAGGAAGTCTCGCCGAGGTCTTGAGAGGAGCAGAAGTCTTTATCGGACTTTCCGGGCCGAATGTGCTCACTCAAGAGATGGTAAAATCCATGGCGTCGGATCCCATTGTCTTCGCCATGGCCAATCCTGATCCAGAAATTTATCCAGAGGAAGCCAGGATGGCTGGGGCAGCGGTAGTAGCCACCGGCAGGTCGGACTTTCCCAACCAGGTGAACAATTGCATGGCCTTTCCCGGCATCTTCCGGGGAGCCCTGGACATCCGGGCCAGGTCCATCAATGATGCCATGAATATTGCGGCGGCGCACGCGATCGCACGCCTGGTAGGCGATCAATTGAGCCCCGGCTACATCCTGCCGGCAGCCATGGATTTCCGGGTGCCGCCGGCGGTGGCGGAAGCCGTGGCCCGGGCCGCCATGGAAACCGGTACGGCTCGCATCGACCTGCCGCCGGAAAGGGTGGCCCGCCATACCCGGGAGTTCATTTATGACGAGAGGCTGTCCTTAATCTGATTTGCTGCTCGCGAGAGATCTCTGCAAAAGCCAGCTCAGAAGGGCGCGTTTTACGCGCCTTTTTGGTGCTCGCAGCCGCACCCTGCCGGTAATCGGGGTGAACCCTGACCTGCTACCCCAGATGTTACCCCAATGATTATTCTATAAAAATCACTGATGTCCAAGGCGAAATTTCAAGCCCCGGGCCTTGCGAAAGTTCGGGAGCATTATATTGAAGAGAAAATGCCTGATCCGGTCCATAATTTCTTCCGGGAGCGCCAGAACTAGGGGGGGAACGACATTCTGGTTGATTAAGATCATCAAGATATGAATGGTAAAATTTCCTTAAAATAGGTAAAATCCGGGCCAAAATCGCGTTGCTGTGAAAAAATAAACGGTTTTCAGGACGTGGATCATGGGCATGGGCATGGGCATCCCGCTGGCTAGGATCAACATCAGGCGACTCCTTATGGGGTTGGGCCTGCTGGTGGTTCTATTGCTGGCGGCGGCCTTTGTGTTGGGTCTGCTGTCCTTGAAGCGCACCGGCGAGATTGTTTCTGAAGATTTTCAGCAACAACAACTGATCCTGGCCAAAACCACCGCTCGCCAGATCGAAGATGGCCTGGAGTTTTTGCGGATGGAGCTCAAGATCCTCGACTATTCCCCGGCCATTCAATACCTGGAGAAAGTGGCCTGGGCCAACCGCATGCAGGTCAGTTTCAACGACCTCTCCAAATTGGGGGTAACCGCCATTGAGCGGATCGATATTGCGGGCGCCAATGGCGGCCACACCTATATCCTGGACGCCGCCGGCCCCCGGGTTATAGATTATAAAGTTAATCAATCCTCCGCGGAGGTGGCCTGGGCTAAAGACCCGGCCAATCGCGGCCGCATTCGCCAGGGACCTGTGGAACTGGAATCGCGTGGGGGCCATAAGGCGCCCTTCTTCGACCTGGCCATGCCGGTATATGAGCAGAGCGTGGATGAATCGCACCCCAAGGCGACCGGCATTTGGGGTGGGGTGCTGTTGTTCAAAATAGATGCCAGCCAGTTTATCGGCCACTACTGCGCCGGGATTCGCTCCGGGCGCACCAGCTACTGCTGGGTGCTCAATAGCGATGGGGTATTTCTCTATCATCCCGAGCGGGAGTTTATCGGGGAAGACGCCTTTACCGCCCGCGGCCGGCGCAATCCGCTGATCAGTTTCACCAAGATCAACGAAATTCAGAAATCGAAAATGTTGGCCGGAGAGGAAGGGACTTCCCAATACACTTCAGGCTGGAACCGGGGTGTCATCGGGCAAATGGAAAAATTCGTGGCTTACAGCCATGTCAAGGTGAACCCGGATGGTTCCAGAATCTGGCCGGTGGCGGTGGTGGCGCCCACCGCTGAAGTCTACGGCACCATCCATTCCCTCTACATCCGGCAATTCCTAATCCAGGGGATTCTGATTTTCGCCCTGATTCTGGCGGCCTGTGCGGTAATCTACTATGAACTGCGCTGGTCGGTGGAACTGCAGCGGGAGGTGGACCGTACCACCGCGGATTTGCGCCGCAGCCGGGAGCAATACCAGTCGGTGGTGGAAAACGCCCGGGACTTCATTTTTTTGCTTGATGAAAACGGGAACTTTATCAGCGCCAATACCGCGACGGCCAGGGCTTTTGGATTTCCCGCGGTGGGGATTTCCGGCAAAAACCTGGAGAGGTTTTTTGCCCCGGAAGATGCTAAGGCCATGCTGATGCGGGTGCGGGACGTGGTGGACAGCCGAAAAAGCCTCGAAGTCAAATTCCAGGCGCATATTGGCGATCGAGTTTACTCACTTTCCACCCACTTTGTGCCCGTCTTCGGAGAGGATGGGGGGACGGTGGAATGGATCTTGGTGATGTCGCGGGATATCACCGAGAGCCAAAGGATGGAGGAACAACTGTTCCAGACCGAAAAGCTGGCTTCCCTGGGCACTCTTTCCGCGGGAGTGGCCCATGAGATTAATAATCCTTTGGCCGTCATCCTGGGGTTTACCGAAATTTTACTGGACCGCGTCCCTGAGGGCACCCAGGAATATGAGATTCTCAAGACGGTCGAACGCCAGGGCCTCAATTGCAAGCGCATCGTGGAGAACCTGATGGGGTTCGCCCGACAGCCGAGCCAGCCGGAAGCCTTTAGCGACCTCAATCATGACCTGCAAACCGTGCTTCTCCTGGTGCAGAGCACGCTCTTGACCAAAAAGATCGACCTGGAACTTAATCTGGCTTCCGATCTGCCACAGGTGAGGGGAGGCGCGGGCGAACTACAGCAGGTCTTTCTCAATCTCATCACCAATGCCGTGGCGGCCATGCCGGAGGGCGGCACGCTTACGGTAGCCAGCCGTCGAGATGCCCGCGAGAATTTGGTGGAAGCCATCATTGCCGATACCGGCATGGGCATTCCCAAGGAGAACGCGGACCGTATCTTCGACCCCTTCTTCACTACTAAAAAAGTGGGTGAGGGCACGGGACTCGGCCTCTTTGTCAGCTATGCCATTGTGGAGAAGTTAGGCGGCCATATCAGATTCGAAACCAAGACCGCCGAGGAAGATTCCACCGCCAGCGGCACCACTTTCTTTGTCACCTTACAACCTGAATTCCCGGAAACTACCTGAACAAGACCCTTAAGTTGGCATCATCCATGAAGAAAACGATTAAACTAATCCTCAGCTCTTTCCTCATATGCCTGGCAGCCTGGTATTTCTTGGGTCTGGCGGGGGGAGGCGTAGCCGATCCTGCTCCCGGCGTCCTGGCTCCTTCCCAGTCGGGCGACCCCTATGCCTTTCTATTCGAGGTGCTGGCCATCGTCCTCATCATCGCCTCCGTGGGCCATTATGTTGCAGCCAGGCTGAAGCAGTCTCCGGTGCTGGGGGAAATTGCGATGGGGATCATCGTAGGCACCCTGCTATACCAGCTCGGAATGCCTACCATGACCATTATTAGGCACTATGAACAGGTGCATCAGGTTTCGAGTGCAGCTTTGAAAGCAAATGTCTGTTTTAGTGATGCTATCCATACGGTTTTGAAAGAAGCCGGGCTACCTGAGAAGGATACCCAACAATTAGAGCAGGTGCTCCTCAGGGAGGATGTGGCCCAATCCTACCTTACGGTCAATGCCCTGCAACTGTTCTCGAGCCTGGGGATTGTGCTCCTCATCTTCCTGGTGGGGCTGGAATGCAATGTGAAGGACATGCTGGCCGTAGGGTGGTGGGCCCTGGGGGTGGCGCTCATCGGCATGGTGGGAATTTTCCTTTTAAGTTATCTGGCCCTGAGCATTTTCTTCCTTAAAGATGGCAATCCCCTTATCCCGGTATTTCTGGCCGCGGCCCTTACCGCTACCAGTATCAGCATCACCGCCCGGGTCTTTCAGGACCTGAAATGGATGCGTAAAAGGGAAGCCAAGGTGGTCCTGGGTGCCGCGGTCATGGATGATGTGCTGGGGCTCATCCTCCTGGCGGTGGTGACTGGGGTGGCCATCAGGGGCGCGGTGGACCTCTCCATCGTGGCCGAGATCTTTTTAAAAGCCGCAATATTTTTAGCGGGCGTGCTCCTTTTGGGCGCCATTCTTGTACCTCGTTTGGTAACACTCTTCGCCACCCTTTCCCGGGGAAATGTCAGGGTCATCTTTCCCTTTGCCCTGCTCATGCTTCTGGCCTGGTTGGCCGACCGGTTGGGCTTGGCCACCATCATCGGCGCATTCGCTGCCGGGTTAATCATCGAAGAGGATTATTTCCCCGGAGGAGGTCGAGGCCGGACGGTGGAATCAATTATTGCTCCCATCCAGTCGCTCTTCGCGCCCATCTTTTTTGTTCTCATCGGCCTCCGGGTGGACATCACCGCTTTGGCCGATGCGCAGGTCCTCCTCATGAGCCTAGTGCTGGTGGGAATCATTGTCATCTGCAAGCTGATCTCGGCCCTGCCGGTGAAACCAGGGGACAACCGTCTGGTAGTGGCCGCGGGCATGCTCCCCCGAGGAGAGGTGTCCCTCATCTTCGCCAGCCTGGGCAAGTCCCTGGGCTTGCTCAACGACAACCTGTTTGCCGTAATCATCATTGTCATGTTGCTCACCACCTGCATCACCCCGCCGCTCTTGAAATGGGCCATTGAGCGGGAGGAATTGTCGGAATCTGTCCGGGTCTAACCCACCCACCAGTGGGCAAAAAATTTGAGGAAAGACCATCATCCCCTGACCCTGCTGAACAGGCGGGCTACCACATCTCCTTTGTGGAGTATATGAAGGCCTGCTGGTGGCCCATGATGATCACCGTCACCATCTGCATGATCTACTTGTTGATTGCCTATTAAAACCGGGCTAGAAATATTTCCCACCCAGACGCCCCTCTAGAAAGCTTAGGCTTAATTTCGTTGCACCCGGAGTTAGCTGCGGCCGCGGGGCTCATGATAACCGAGGGAAATTTGAATGGAAAGATTCTCCGAATAACCTTTTTCCTTAATCGCCTGGAATACTTTGTTCTCCCATCTCGCGATCCGACAAATCATAGAGAAACTGCAATATTTATTGTCAAATATTACAATAAGTTATGTGGCTTGGTAACCATTTTTTTAAGTAACTTTAGCAAAATTTACGATTGTCAGGCGATCTGGCCCCGACGCGGTGTTGCCGGCGGCGGGATAAAATGGTTTTGAAATAACCGGCAAGAGGACCGGCTCAGTAACGACAAGATGGTGGTGGTCCCGGGAGCCGGTTGCGGGCGGATCTGGTTCCCCTGGTACCCAACCTTTTGAGATAATTAAGGAAACCCACCATTGTCCCTGCTAGCGGTTACAACAATAGGGGCAATAAAATCCTGGCCTGGCCATTGCGTCCGCAGCCAAAATTCAGATTGAAATATTGTAGTTTTAAATACCTCTTCAATTTTTCCGGTTGCATCTGGAAAAATTACTTGACAAAAGATATTTGACATTATAATGATGCAAATATTCTCATAGAGTTGCAGGTGGTTAACCTAATATTTGAATAAGATTAAGGAGTGGGGGATGAAGACAATGGCAGCCAGGTGTGGGTGCTTGCTGACCTTGTGGGTGCTGCTGTGGGGATTAGGGGGGAGCAGCGCCGCCGGGGCGGACCTAACCGAAATGATGAAGAATCAGGAGATCACCCAGGTGTTGCACCTGCAGGTGGGGCAATCCAAGGTGCTGCGTTCGACCTACCCAATTACCCGCATCTCCGTGGCCGACCCGGAGATCGCCGACATCATCCTGATCTCCGAGAGGGAAGTTTACGTCAACGGCCTGTCCTCGGGGGTCACCAACCTGAGCATCTGGGGCAAAAACCGTTTCACTTCGGCCACCGTGACGGTGGAGGCGGACCTCACCCTCTTAAAAGAGAAGCTGCACCAGATTCTGCCCGGCCAGAAAATCTCGGTGCAGGCCGCGGGTGCCTCCGTGGTGCTCTCCGGGGAGGTGAGCGGGCCGCTGGCCCAGGACACCGCGCTCTCCCTGGCGGGCTCCTGGGGCGGGGGCAAGAGGGAGAATGTGGTGAACCTGCTCCACGTCGGGGGGGTGCAGCAGGTGATGGTGGAGGTGCGCCTGGCGGAGATCGATCGGACCATTCTGGATCGCATGGGGATCAACTGGACCGCCGTGGCGCGCCAGGGCAATATTTATGCGCAACAGATCAACGCCCTGGCGGCCATCCAGAGTTTGACCCGGGTTTTCCTCGGTGGCACTGGAACGGGATCCTCCGGCGGCGTGGGCACTACCTTTACACAAAGCCTCAGTACCAATCTCGAAGGCATTGTGGGTTTTAAGAACGCCGGGCTCATTTGGACCATGTTCTTTGACATTCTCAAGCAGAATAACCTGGGGCGGGTGCTGGCGGAGCCCAACCTGGTGACCACCAGCGGCCAGGAGGCCTCCTTCCTGGCCGGCGGCGAGTATCCCGTGCCGGTGCCCCAGAGCGGGGTGGGCGGCACCACCATCACCATTGATTACAAGAAGTACGGGGTGGGCTTGAACTTCACTCCCGTTGTGCTGGACGGCGACAAGATCGCCATGAGATTGGAACCTGAGGTTTCGGAGTTGGATCCCAGCACGACGGTGACCATCAGCGGTTTCACCATTGAGGGGTTGTTGGTGCGGCGCATGTCAACCCATCTGGAGGTCCTTGACGGCCAGACCATTGCCATGGCCGGACTGCTCAAAAATGAGGACCGCAACATCGTCAACAAGTTTCCCTGGGTGGGGGATGTCCCCATTTTGGGGAACCTGTTCCGTTCCAGCAGTTGGCAGAAGCAGATGACCGAACTGGTGGTGCTGGTGACCCCGCACCTGGTGAAGCCCGTGACCCCGGGCACCGCCCGGCTGTCCGATGACAAGTGGATAGACCCCAATGAATATGAGAAATATCTCCTGGGGTGGCAACAGGGGCGGCCGCCGAAGGAACAGCCGGCCCCGGTCCAGCAGCCGGCCCAACCGATGCCGGCGGGCTTTGGGGCTATAAAACCGTAATCGCGGGAAACGGTTAAAAGGTTAAAAGGCCGCTCAGCCTGTTAACCTTTTAACCATTCACTTTTCCCCCATCACATCTCAGGCAGAGGCTGAAAATGAAAAACGAGAGGCGAAGATTGAAAGCCGGAACCGGCCTCATCGGGCTGGCCCTGGTGCTGGTGTGGCTGACGGGTTGTACCAGCCCCGATGTCCTCGGAAAGGACTACGGCAATGCGGTGCAAAACAATCTGGCCCAGTCGGTGCTCAATCCCCAGGCCGGCCTGCTGGACACCCCGACGACGGGGCTAAACCCAAAGGCCGGAGTTATTGAAACGGAGCAATATGACAAGAGCTTTTCGGGCGAGAAGAAGCAGGCGCAGGCACCTCAGGGGATAATCTCTAGCTGGTAGCCGCGCCGCCGCCGCCGCAGGGAGTAACAAGGGGATAGCAATCATGTGGGCAGCAGGGCTCGACCAATTATGGCAAGGGGACAGAGGGCCCCGGCGGCGGCAGCTACCGCCCCAGGGTCCTTCCAGGGCAGCCGCCAGTAGACCCGCCTCTGTCCGGCAGCGCTGGCTGGCATGGTCGCTGGCCATGGCGGCGCTGACGGGGGCGCTGTTGGGGGTGGGTTGCAACGCCTCTTGGTTGTCCAATAATAGGACGGCCCGGGGAGTAGCCTTGCCAGCCGCGATGGACTCCGCCCGGTTGTTGTATAATGCCCATTATTACCAGTTAATGGGGAGGCCGGAGATCGCCTTAAAGGAATTGCAGCAGGCCCACGAGGTGGATCCCGCTAATCTCAAGGTGGTGGATGCCCTGGCCCAGATGTACCAGGAGCAGGGACAATTCCAACGGGCTCAGGAATTATACCAGGAGACCCTGAAACGCTATGGCGAAAACCGGGCCTTGCACAACAATTGGTGCTTCTCCTATTATCTTCAGGGAGACTTGGGCAGGGCCGAATCCTGCCTCCAGGAGGCCCTGGCCCGTGATCCCGGCAATATGGCCGCCCGGAACAATTTAGGACTGTTATGGTGCCGCCAGGGCAAGCTGGCGGAAGCCAAACGGCTTTGGGAGGAAGCGGAAGGCGCCGCCCTCGCCCAAACCCGGATGAACCAGGCCCTGGCTTTCCTGGGAATGAGCGCCCCTGCCTATTATGCCAAGCTAGCGGAGCCAGGGCCAGGTGCGCCACTGGCTGATTCTTCAGCTAAACCACCGGCAGCGGCAGCGCCCCCCACCGTGAAGGCGGCGCCCGCGCCGCGGCCTTTGGCCGCGGCCCCCAAGGCCGAGGTGAACGAAGCCGCCAAACCAACGGAGCCAGGACTAGCTCTGCCGCAGCAACCAGCGGCCTCGCGGCAGCCGAAATCGGCGACCCCGGCCATTATTGCTTCCCAAGATGGATCTTTATTGGTGGCGGAGGGGCAGACCAGCGTCAAGGCTACGGCCGCAACAGCGTTGGCAGAATCAGCCAAGGCGCCGGCCCCGGTGCTAGTTACTACCCAAGCCGGATCCCTGGCGGCGGAACCGCCCATCACTACCAAGGCGGCGACCCCGGCGACGCCTGCGGCTACCCGGCCAACGGCAGGGTTGACGGAAGCAGCCAAAGTGGCGCCACCGCCTGCCCCGCCAGTGGCAGCTTCCTCCGGCAAATCCGTGGCAGCCCAGGGAAAAACCCTGGTGACGGCGCCGGCCCCGCAGAAACCGGCGGCCCCGGTGCTAGTTACTACCCAAGCCGGATCCCTGGCGGCGGAACCGCCCATCACTACCAAGGCGGCGACCCCGGCGACGCCTGCGGCTACCCGGCCAACGGCAGGGTTGACGGAAGCA